>OGYU01002847.1_pt1 | contig 10801 bp, 5 predicted proteins | sample 1576581 | NCBI WGS metagenome assembly OGYU01 (sample SAMEA3541547, study PRJEB24748) | human gut metagenome | biome: human gut; feature: human-associated habitat; material: faeces | place: China | collected 2012 | reverse complement strand
CAGCAACTGCCAATAAAGCTAATAATTTTTTGTTCATTATAATTCCCTCCAATAATAGCCTTTCACAATACGCAGGCCTTTGGTAATGATATACTTTTATTTTACACAACTTTTCGATAAATTTCAATATCTTTTATGAACTTATCATGAATTTTTCGAAATTTATCTATATACAACTGTGAACTAAAAGGTATAAGATCCCTCTCTAAGGAAAACGAATAAAAGCCCCCTTAGTATCCACTAAGGAGGCTTTTATCGTTTCTTATATATATCCCTTACATATATACGTGAAATCAGAAGTTTCTGGTCAGACGACACATTCCCCAATGTGTCATTTTTTCCACATTTCGTATTGTACATCAAAAAAAATGAATAGGCAAGAGATTTTTCATAAACCTTTCATAAACTATTTTAATATTTTCAATATAGAAAGTGATAACAAACACAATGATATTGATTTTATCTGTATCTTCTCTACATATCGAACATTTTAAATTTTAGATTTTATATGAAAATTTATATCCTAAATGATAGTCAAGATTGATTATTAACTATATTTACATCACCTTAGACAGTCTTATGTTGCCATGCACCTCTAATAAATCGCAAATAGGAACAACATAAACGTAAAGACTGATCAAAGCACAAGGATAACCAGGCACCTAATAATCCTAAACCTAACGTAATACACAATAGATAAGTAATAATAGGTCGAATGATAGCTACACTAATTAGGGAATATTGCATAATATAATACGTATCCCCTGCCCCTTTTAACACACCAGAATATACTTGCTGTAAGGCTTGTGGGAAAGCAGCAACAGCCATAATTCCCATTAATGACCCCGATAAAAGTACTACTTCCCTTTCACGAGTATAAAGCTGTACCAAGAAATCACCAGGACCAATAAATATCAAGGCACTTACAAGGCCCACGATCAGTCCGATGCGGGCACCTATTTTACCATAGACACGAGCAATATCTGGACGTTTATGCCCAAGGTTTTGCCCTGTATGAGATGCTCCTGCGAAACCAAGCCCCATAGCAAAGTAATAGAATATATCCATCAAATTCATACATACGTAATGTGCTGCCAATGGTACTGCACCTAAGGAAGCAACAATCATAGTGTATGTATACATACCAAAACGTTCAAAGAACTGCTCCCCTAAAGAGCTGCCCCCAACATGAAACATCGTATGGAGTACGGGTCTTTCAAAGGTCCATTTAGACGGATGTCGCAATGTTAGCCCTGTAGTCGTATGCTGTGAAATAGTTCGCAATAGCAACAAGGCAATAAGAGCACTACTGATCATAGTCGACACACCTGCACCCATAACACCGAGCTCAGGAAAGAAACCAATACCATAAATCAAGAAAAAGTTCATGATAGTATTTAAAATATTCCCGACTACATTCGATTTAAAAATGACTTTTGTATTACCATATCCGATAAGTGCTGCCCCTACAATTTGGTTAAAGGACTGAAAGATAAGGCTAATAACAACGAAACGACCGTACCAGACTGCGGTTTCTATATAACCATCTTCGGCGCCAGTAAAACGTAAAATATGCTCTAAATTAAAGAAACATATCACTAATAAAGGTATATAAATCAAGAAATTTAATAATATAGACTGCTTAAGAACTGCATTCATACCGTCCACATCACCTTCACCATGACGGCGAGCAATGATAGCGGTAACAGCAATAGATAAAGCGCGACAGAAAATGAGCATCACCATTTCAGGCTGCCCCATAATGCCTACCGACGCAAGAGCAGACGCACCGAGTGCACCCACCATTGCCAAATCGATGGCTGTCATAAATTGTAACATCAAGCCTTGTAAAGTAGCTGGCCAAGCAATTTTCAAATAATTACCATATAGTTGCTTTGTCGTCCCTACCGGACCTAACCGCTCTGTAGCGGGCAACATAGTATCTACTGAAAGCCATCGTTGTATGCGTTCTAACATAGTATCTCCTATTCATGTAAGATCATACAAGGTGGAGCAAAGTTCTTAGCCCCTAACATCTTAAGTATTATATCATAAAATACATGAATAGTCATTCATTATTCATTTTTACATAAGAATATATATCAAAAATGCAAAAGAACCTCTTATAATACTTAACTATACCCATCTAGGTATATCAGTGTATAAGAGATTCTTTTCTATTACAGAAATGTAATCATACTAGCCTATTCATGAAAGTAAATCTCAATTATTAACCTTTAGATGCTAACAATTGGTTTACTGCGGCACGCAAATCTTCTAAACCTTGTTTAGTTTCAGCTAATTCTTGACGTTGACGCTCATTTTCAGCCTCTAACGTATTTAAACGAGCCGCTTGATCTGCGATTACAGTTTTTTGTTCACTATTTTCTTTTTTGAGACTAGATACTTCATCTTGCATTACATACACAGAGCTAATAGGGCCTGCTTTGTAACGATCTGGAATATTTTTCTTTTCTGGGCTAGAGCCAAATTTGTGAGTTACACCAGCATTTACCATGTTGCGGTTTGCCCCAAGAGATACGCCAACGTTAAACATTGTGTCTTCGTTCGTATAATGTGCAAGACCGAGGGCAGCTGCTGTTTCACCACGATAGTTACCAACACCAGCCATAACTTGAGTTGGTTCTAATGGATCATATTGGATTGGTTTCAACGCGGCCATAGCTGCGGCATGAGCACCGACACGTTGTACTTCACCTGCTACTTGTCCAATAGCATCGCCAATTTTAGCATTAGATGCTTTCAATTGACCAACATTTACGGCATCCGTATCATCCGTACCAGGTGCAATGCCTTTCAGTTGGTTATTACCATTATTGAGGCCATTCTTAGTTAAGGATACAGGACCTGCATTAGGGTTATTAGGATTTGCACTGCCCGGAGTAATTGTCACGCCCTTACCATTCGTTACAGTCGTATTACCGTCTGCATCCTTAAATGTAGCAGATTTCATATCTGTAAGCTCAGGATTTACAGCATAACTAATGGATTTACCGTTTTGGCTAACCATCATATTATTACCCGCTTTGAAAGTAAGTGTTTCATTAGGTTTTACTTTTTCAGCTGTTGCACTTGGTGTTCTATTAACGCCAGAACCTTCTGTTCCTACAGCAGCATCCCACCCTGCATCGGCTACGGCAGATTTAACTTGATCTTCAGTGGCTGCACGACCAGGAGTAATATTATTTGGATCCCAAGTTTTATTAGCTAAGCCACTAATAACGCCATCCTTACCATCGATACCTACAGTACCAATCGTAGCTTTTCCATCTTTACCATCAAGAGCAATCTTATCGCCAGCTTTTACAGAACCATTTTTGCCATCGATGGCTACAGCATTTGTACCATCACCAGCTTTAATAGTACCATCCGTACCGTTAATCGCTACAGCATTACCATCCTTACCTGCTTTAATAGTACCATTTGTACCATCTACAGTTACAGCCTTAGTAGGATCTGTGCCTAATGTAACCTTATCATTTAACTTGTTATCGTAAATGATATGTCCATCAGCAGCAGTTGTCTTAGTCAATACAATATTGCCTGTAGTGCTACCCGCACTTTCACCACCATTAGCAGTCAATTCAGTAGTAGAAGCCTTAGTTTTAGCCTCTAATTGACGTACATTGACAGCATCAGTATCGTTTGTGCCATCTGCAACATTAACAATTTTGTTATTGCCATTGTCTAGACCATTGCCAGTCAAGGACACCTTGTCTTTACCTGCAGTCGTAATAGTTACACCATCTTTAGTAAGTGCTGTGTTATTACCATTACCGTCGTCAATTACAGTGCTATCTGCAGTAGATGTATTTGTTTTTGCACCATCAGTAATTGTAGTACCTGCTGCAGTTGTAGCAGTAGATTTAGCACCATCAGCTACTGTGTTGCCAGCTGCTGTAGATGTATTTGTTTGAGTACCCGCAGTTTGTGTAATGGAATCACCATTAATAACTGTTGTATTGCCACCAGTACCGTTAAAGCTTGCAGAGTTCATATTCACAAGATCTTTATTCAAGGAATATGTAAAGTCTAATTCGTTTTGATTAATTGTGATATTTTCACCAGCAATCATCTTAACTTTTGCATCTTTACCTACTTTTGCATCTTTTTTAGTACCAGTTTGGATACCAGACGTAGCAGCATCTTTATCTGCTGTAATTTGCCATGTTTGGCTTGCTGCAGCATCCGCCACTGCTTTCAATTGATCCTCTGTAGCAGCACGTCCAGAAACGGCATTACCATTCCAAGTTGTATTACCTAGACCAGTTACATGGTTAGTAGCGCCATCTACTGTTACGCCACCAATATTAGCAGTTTTACCAGTAATCGTACCTGTAGTGCCATCCATTGTTACAGCATTTGCACCAGTGCCTAATGTCACTTTATCGTTGAGTTTTACGTCGTAAATAGTGTGACCATCAGCTGCTTTGCTAGATGTTAATACAACATTACCTGTTGTACCATCAGCTGCTTCACCATCGTTTGCAGTAATTTCTGTTTTAGAAGATTTTTTAGCGGCATTGATTGCATCAGCTACGTTTTTAGCTGTCGCCAAGCCATCATCACCAGTTACAGATGCGGCACCTGTTGTGGCATTGCTATCGATAGTAGCACGTTTTGTAGAAACCTCTACAGTATCGCCATTCATCTTAGTAGATACAAAGTCCCCGGAAGCACCTTTTACATTGAATGCTACATCACCATCTTTTAAGGATTGGCTGGATACAGTACCACTGTCTGCACCAAGAGAAACCTTGCGGTTTACAGCAGCTGCAGAATCGTTGATCTTGGTCTTAGTATCATCATTAATATCAAATGTTACCTTACCATCATTATCTACAGTAGCTTTAGTCATTGTGCCATCCACAAAGTCTAAACCTTTAGATAATTTAACTGTTTTAGCATCTGCATCAGCAGCGGTATTAGCTCGGTACGTTAACGTTTGGCTTGCTACAGTATCTTTCAACTGTTTTACATTTACCGCATCAGTATCAGCTGTACCTTCAGCAACCTCTTGAATCTTGTTGCCACCAGCCTTGATTTCATCAAGGGTAAATTGGATTGTTTTAGCTCTGCCTGCAGATTCGGCAATTATTCCTTGTGCATTATGAACAGATTCATTTCCATTCGCATCGTTGAAAGCAAGATAACGAGATGTAAGGTTATTATCATTAGAGCCACTGTGCATAGATAAAATATCTAATGAAAGAGCTGTTTCAGCCCCATTGGCACCAGTTGCACCATTCGTAAATCGCAATTGATCCCTATCAATAGAGGATCCAGCACCTACATTATCTTTAAACTCAGCTCTATAGGCTTTGATGATACCAGTACTACCATCTAGGGAAATTGTTTCTCCTCTTGGATTAGTAAGAGATATGGAGCTCAAATCCGTAAGATTTTTATTTAACTTAACAGAAATCTTTTTATCATCACGATCGGTAGTAATATTATTATCACCAGTAAAGTCTACAGTGTCACCACCAGATACTTTTGTACCAGCATCACCATTAGTAGACAAGTTCCATGCAGCACCATCTTTAGCTTGACTAGCAGCCTTATTAATAGCATCAGCTACATTTTTAGCTGTTGCCAAGCCATCATCACCTGTTACAGATGCGGTACCTGTTGTAGCATTGCTATCGATAGTTGCACGTTTTGTAGAAACTTCTACAGTGTCGCCATTCATCTTCGTAGAAATGAAATCACCAGTAGCACCTTTTACATTGAATGCTACATCACCATCTTTTAAAGATTGACTTGATACAGTACCACTGTCTGCACCAAGAGAAACCTTGCGGTTTACAGCAGCTACAGAATCGTTGATCTTAGCCTTAGTATCATCATTGATATCAAATGTTACTTTGCCGTCATTATCTACAGTAGCCTTTGTCATTGTGCCATCCACAAAGTCTAAACCTTTAGATAATTTAACAGTTTTAGCATCTGTATCAGCTGCGCTATTAGCGCGATATGTTAATGTTTGGCTTGCTACAGTATCTTTCAACTGTTTTACGTTTACCGCATCAGTATCAGCTGTACCTTCAGCAACCTCTTGAATCTTATTGCCACCAGCCTTGATTTCATCAAGACTAAAGTGAACCATTTTACCCGCTGCATCCTGGAATGCCATACCTTTAGCACTGCCTTCAGCATTATTGCCATCTTCATCACTAAACATAAGGTATTTAGAATCAAGAGCAGTACTATTAGGACCCGCTTGAATTGATAAGGCACCTAAAGCAAGAGTCGTTGTGGCCTCATTAGCACCAGTTGCACCATTAGTAATTCTTAACTGATCGCTAGTAATAGTTGAACCAGCACCAACATTATCTTTAAACTCTGCTTTATTAGCTTTGATACTACCATCTCTACCATTTAGGAAAATTGTTTCCCCTCTTGGATTAACAAGAGATATAGAGTTCATATCTGTAAGATTCTTATTTAGGCTAGCAGAAATATTTTTGTTATTACGATCAACTGTAATATTATTATCACCAGTGAAATCTACAGTGTCGCCACCAGATACCTTTGTACCAGTATCACCATTAGCGGACAAGTTCCATGCCGCACCAGCTTTAGCCGCATCAGCTGCCTTATTAATAGCATCAGCTACGTTTTTAGCAGTTGCAATACCGTCATCACCAGTTACAGATGCGGCACCTGAATTTGCATCACTGTTAATAGCAGCACGTTTTGTAGATACTTCTACAGTATTGCCATTCATTTTAGTAGATACAAAGTCACCTGTAGCACCTTTCACATTAAATGCTACATCGCCGTCTTTTAAGGATTGACTAGATGCAGTACCGCTGTCTGCACCAAGAGAAACATTACGGTTTACCGCAGTAGCAGACGCATCAATTTTAGTCTTAGTATCTGTATCAAGACCGACTGTAACAGTTTGACCATTTACAGTTGTAGTTACGCCATTAGCGCCAGCTACAGTAAGCTTTTCATTTTTAAGTTTAACTGTACCATCTGTAGTACCATCTGAAACAGTAAGATTTTGAGATAATCCATCTACAGCTTTGTTGATAGAATCCGCTACATTTTTAGCAGTCGCTAAACCATCTGTAGGACTATTTACTTTAGCTTTACCATCAGCATCATTAGTAATAGTTTCAGTAGCAGTAGAAATAGTTACATTGCCATTTGCCCCTACAGTTGCTGTTGTAAAAGTACCATTTGTAAAGTTTAAACCATTTGCTAAGGATACTTTATTCGGATTAGCACCATTCGCTTTATATGTTAATTGTGTTTGATCAGCTAACTTAGTTGTATCAATACCAATTGCATAGTCCTTAGTATTCGTACCTGCTGTTGGTGTAATTGTAATAGGATTATCAGCCGTATTAGCCTTGCTTACGGTTACCGCACCTACAGCTAAGTCTTTTACTTTTGTTGCATCAACAGCGACTTGTACACCTGTAGCAGAGGCCTTAGTCGTAACTAAATTGCCATCACCAGCCACTTTGAAGGTTGCATCACCGTCTTTAAGATACTTAAGGCCTGTAGATCCTGTATCACCAGTTAAACCGATACCTTTAGTCGTAGCATTTACAGTATTACTATCTAAGCCAACAACAAGACTACCATTATTTGTGCCAACTAAATCAGTTCTAATACCATTAGCACCAATTACTTTAAGTGGACTTTCACTAAGCTTAACAGTGCCAGTTTTAGAATTTGTATCTAATTTTAATGTCACGTCAGATACAGCATTCTTAACATCTGTAATGTTAGCTGCATTAGTACCTACGTTACCACCGCTAGAAACATCGGTAATTTGTTGACCGCCTGCACTGATGCCATTGGTGCCAAACTTAACCGTTTTAGAACCAGCCTTACCAGCAAAGCCATCAGTCGTAATAGTCACATTATTGCCAGTAGTTGGACCAATTTGAAGCGTTGTATTGCTCAACACATTATTACCGGCTGTAAAAGATTGACCTGTGAAAGTTTTACCTGTAACAGCACCGTTTGAACCATCTAATGTAATTTGGTTACCACCAGAGGAAACAGTAACGGATTTATTAGCTTTCACAGTATCTACAGTAATCGCCTTATTCAAAGAAGTCGTAATTTTCTTGCCATTACGAGCTACTGTAATATTGTTATCCCCGCTAAAGGATACAGTATCTTCTTTATTGATTACTTCACTACGACCATTGTCATTATCGGCAGCTAATTTCCAGTTATAAGCATTAGCAGAGATCGCTTTATTAATAGAGTCCGCTACATTTTTAGCATCAGCCATACCTGCTGCTGGCGCAGAGGCTTGACCATTTGTGACATTAATATTTTGAGTTTTGCCTGAAATCGTAAGGTTTTGACCATTAGCAGATGTAGTAATGTATGTATTATCACCTTTAAGACCTAACGTACTATTCGCAAGGTTTACATCACCGCTACCAACATTGCCAGCAAAAGCTAAGTTAACGCTTTTTAATTGAGCCACGTTAACAGCATCTGTATCCTCTTTACCTGCTGCAAGACCTGTAATTTGACGGGTTGCAGCACTACCATTACCTACTGCAACAGCACCTGTTGAAGGAGTTAATGCCCAGTTATTTAATCCCGCATATTTATTGGTACGATTGTCGTTTGGATTATAGCCCTTATTCGCAATGCCGCCAGCACGATCCGCTACAGAACCAGCGCCTAATGCAACACCGCTTTCAGCAGTAGCACGAGAATCAGGACCAAGAGCAATGGATCTAACTGCACTTGCATTAGATCCAGTACCGATAGCAATGGAATGTTGAGATGCGGAATTAACGCGACTACCTATGGCAATTGATTCTAAACCATTGGCTGTCGTAGCAGAACCGATTGCAAGAGCTCGATTACCAGTAGCAGTCGTTTTAGTAGAGCCATAAGAACCAATCGCTATAGTACCATCACTAGAGGCCGTAGCACTACCACCTAACGCCACAGAATTAGCAGCATCAGCCGTTACATCTATACCTATAGCTGTAGCATTTAATTGTTTAGATTTTGCAGCATTACCTACCGCAACACCACCTTGATCAGAAGTTGTAGAATTAGTACCAATAGCTACACCATTTGCACCTTTTGAAGTGGTAAAAGTACCGATAGCTATACCATTATCGCCTGTGACAGAACTTTTTCTACCAATAGCAATACTGTTATCTGCACTTGAAGAGCTTTCGCCCCCAATAGCAACACCGTACTGATTAGTCGCATTGGCTAACATACCGATACCTACACCAGCAACACTTCCGGCCTTTGCTCTAGAGCCCAATGCAGTAGAGGATGCACCAGATGCTTTAGTACCATGACCAAAGGCAGTAGAATCATTATTGGAAGCTATCGCATCAGCACCCAAAGCTGAGGCATAGCCACCTGTTGCCTGAGCACCATGACCAACTGCCACAGCAGCATCCTCGGATGCTACAGATTTAGCACCTAACGCTGTAGCACTTCCCGATGTAGCTTGAGCTGATAAGCCCAATGCAACCGTAGATTGACCTGTTGCATTAGCACCAGCACCAACTGCTGTAGCAGGTAGTGCAGGATTTGCTTCTGCTGCTGTTGCTACACTATAATAACCGATAGCAATGGATTGGTGGCTATTAGAACTAGCAAAATTACCAATAGCTAGACCATTAGTTTTACCACTGGCTACTCTACCATTTGCAATAGCTGTAGATGGTTGATCGCCCGCTGCCGCTGCAACATCAATTACACCTGCAGTTTGAATAGCTAAAGCAGCTAAAATACTTGCTACTACGATTTTCTTTTTCCCTGTTTTGTTCTTTGCCATTTCAGATACTACAACATAACACTGTTTTGACTTGGACCAAATGACTTTAAATATCTTATTCATACAATTTTCCTTCTTTAAATGACTAACCCTCAACTATATGAATTCTGTTATCCAAATATATGGATATTTGAAAGATAATGAAAATACTCAGACTCTCATTACTTAAAAATCTATCTTTAATTTTAACATAATATACATTATTCTCTCAATTAAAAATCGTATTTTTTGGATATTTAATGCAATTATAAGATCCTCAAACAATTGCATAAACGTGCATTATCATTGAATTTCATTTATAATTCACCTCAATTAATTGCACATTTCACGTATTTTTATTCTCACAAACAAGAATGGAAAACTCATCAATAAAAACATGAACATTGATTTATATTTAAAAGTATTCACTATTCATACTCTATATGCAGCTTTATTGATGGTTTTATTAATTCTTAAACAAGAAATTATTTAGTATTTTATATCTAAGATAGACTTGTTACGAAACCTTTTGTTTTTTCCATGTAAAAGAGCCCCCCTCATTCGAGGGGAGCTCTTTTCATTTTTACATATCCATTCAGATCGTATACATAGTTTTAACTATATATTCACGAATCTTATGCCTTGTTTGCTAACAATTGGTTAACAGCTGCTTTCAACGCATCAATTTCAGATTGTTGTTGTTCAAGCTTGGATTTGTACTCTTCATTTTGGTTACGTAAGTGACTTACTTCGTCTTGCATTACGTAGATAGAGCTAATAGGGCCAGCTTTATAACGTTCTGGAACAGCGTCTTTTCTATCACGGCTGCCACCGAATTTGTGAGTTACACCAGCATTTACCATGCTATGGCTAGAACCAAGTGTAATACCTACGTTGAACATAGTATCTTCAGTTCTGTAGTGAGCAAGACCGATTGCACCAGCTGTTTCACCACGGTAGTTACCAACGCTGGCCAAGGGCTACGGCATGACCGAGGTCGCCTCTGCC
>OGYU01002840.1_pt1 | contig 10822 bp, 9 predicted proteins | sample 1576581 | NCBI WGS metagenome assembly OGYU01 (sample SAMEA3541547, study PRJEB24748) | human gut metagenome | biome: human gut; feature: human-associated habitat; material: faeces | place: China | collected 2012 | reverse complement strand
TATATCCCGTGAAATGCCCGTATTTCCGGGCTTTTTGGAGATAATCAGAGTTGTTAACGTTAAAAAAAGAAACAGAAGCATTCTGTGTCAGAGAATCCTTCTGTTTTGTTCTGTTACTCTATTTCTATATTCTATGCAGTTTTGATATTATGCTTTCCGGATGCCGTCGTTCATGCTTCCCATCCGGTAGCCGCCGAGATCCAGCGTCACATAGGTAAAGCCGATCTCTTTGCACTTCGCGTTGACCTCCTGATAAAAATCACCGGCGAACATCTTTGCAAAATCCTCCGTTCCGATCTCGATACGGGCAATCGTGTTCGTTCCGCTCTCGTGAATCCGCACACGCACCTGATGAAATCCGGCGTCCAGCAGGAACTGCTCCGCGCGGTCAACCATGCCAAGGCGCTCCTCGGTGATCTCCTCCCCGTAGACAAAGCGGGAAGAAAGGCATGCAAACGACTGCTTATTCCATGTCGGAAGACCCAGCCCGTGGGAGAGTTCGCGGATCATGCTCTTGTTCATCCCCGCCTCGCGCAGCGGACTAAGCACGGAAAGCTCGGCAACCGCCATCAGTCCCGGGCGGTAATCGCCGTTGTCGTCCAGATTGGACGCCTCCGCCACGTAGGGGATGTCGTACTCCTTTGCAATATCCCAGATCTTTGTGAAAAGCTCCTTCTTGCAGAGGTAGCAGCGGTTGGTCGGATTATGGGAAAATCCCTCAATCTGCAATTCCTCCGACTCCACCACGGTATGTTTTATGTGCTCCTTCTCACAGAATGCTTTTGCCTCTCTTAATTCTCTCTCCGGAAAGGAACAGGAGCGAGCCGTCACTGCGACCGCCCCATCTCCCAGCACGTCATGTGCCACTTTTAATAAGAATGTCGAATCCACACCGCCGGAAAATGCAACAACCATCTTCCCTTTTTCCCGGATCGACTGTTTTAATGCTTCCATTTGTTCCATCGTATTCTAAACCCGCTTTCTTCCATTTTAATTACACAAACGGATTGTAAAAACGGCTTCCGTTGCTGAAGGTAATCATCAGTGCCACCGCGGAAAATGCCGCCGTCACAATCAGCACCGCATAGTCTGCCGCCGCCAGCGGCTTTCCCATATACCAGGTGCGCTTCTTGTGCTTTCCGAACCCACGGAGTTCCATCGCATTGCTGACCACGTCGATGCGGTCCATGCTGGAGAATACCAGCGGGAAAATGATCGCCGCCACGTTCTTGATGCGGTCGCCGAGCTTCGCCTTGCCGGACATCTCAATTCCCCTCGCCTCCTGGGCGTGCTTGATTTTTGCAAAATCATCCTGCACATCCGGAATATACCGGAGCGCAATCGCCACGGAGTAACCGATCTTGTAGCTGACACCAACACGGTTTAAAGAAGCGGCCAGTTCGCTCGGATTCGTTGCCACGATAAACATGAACACCGCCGGAATGACCGTCAGGTATTTTACCATCACGTTGAACTCATAAAACAGCTGCTCTTTTGTCAGCGTGTAATGTCCAAACAGATGCACTATCGGCGTCTCCGTTCCGTAAATCTTCGTCCCCTGTCCCGGAGAAAAGAAGAAAATAGCGATGAGATTGATCACCAGAAAAAACATGATGAACTTGAATACCGTACCGACCTGCTTCCACTTCGTCTTCGACATGGCAAAAATAATCAGGCTGCACACAAGCATGACCAACAGCACCCGCGTATCGTAGGAGATCATGCTGGTGATCGACCACAGGAGGAAAAACAAAAGCTTTGTCACACCGCTCAGACGATGAATCCAGGTACCTTTTTCTTCATATGATAATACGCGCGACATTATGCTTCCTCCTCTCTTTCCTCTGCTCTCATCTGCCGCTCGTAGCCGATAAAGCGCTCCACGAACTGTGTCGGCTCTGCAATGCCGCAGCGCACCGCCAGATCGTAGAGAGATGTTTTCTTCAGATAGGCACGATCCGCCACCGCGTCATCCGTGAGTACCGCCGCCGGAGCGGTATCTGCCAGAAGCCTGCCGTCAGCAATCACGACCGCGCGGTTCGTATACTCTAACATGAGATGCATGTCATGTGTGATCATGATGATTGTAATGCCGTACTCCTCATTCAGCTTCTTTAAAAACTCCATGATCTCCGTGTAATGTCTGTAGTCCTGTCCCGCCGTCGGCTCGTCCAAAATCAGCACCTGCGGATGCAGCACGAGGATCGAAGCGATCGTCACGCGCTTCTTCTGACCGAAGCTTAACGCGGAGACCGGCCAGTTACGGAACTGGTAGAGGCCGCAGATCTTTAAGGTTGCATAGACCCGCTCCTTAATCTCCTCCTCGGGCACGCCGCGCACCGCAAGTCCCAGCGCCACCTCATCATAGATCATCGGTTTGCTGATCATCTGATTCGGATTCTGCATGACAAGTCCGATCTTCTCGCCGCGCTCCTTGATCGACCAGTCTGCAATGTCCTCGCCGCCAAACAGAATCCGCCCCTGACCGGGCTTTAAAAAGCCGCAGATGAGATTCGAGAGCGTCGACTTTCCGGCACCGTTCTTGCCAACAATCGCCAGCATCTCGCCCTTTTGTACCTGCATGTGGATGTCGGTTAGAATCGGCGTTCTTCCGTCATAGGAAAAAGCAAGATTCTCCACCGAGAGGATGACGTCATCCCCCGGCTTTTTCTCCGGCAGTGCAACCTTCTCGTTCCAGCGGCACAGCGCCTCCTTATAACCGGACAATTCCATCGTCTCCACATGCGCCGGATGCGTCTCGGGACGTATCTCGCATCCCGCATGCTTCAGCGCCGTGATGTAGAGTGGCTCGCGGATTCCCTCCTCCGCCAGTACATTGGCTGCCAGAAGTTCATCCGGCGTCGTATCCGCCACGATCTTTCCCTCACCGACGACGATGATGCGGTCCACATCCCGGTACAGTGCATCTTCCAGACGATGCTCAATAATCAGGATCGTTGCCCCTTTTGCCTTCTGCAGCTCATCGATCAAAGCGATCGTGCGCTTTCCCGTCGCCGGGTCCAGATTGGCAAGCGGCTCGTCAAACAACAGGATATCCACATCACAGACCAGCACGCCCGCCATGGATACGCGCTGCTTCTGTCCACCAGACAGCGCCCCCGGCGCGTGATCGAGCAGGTCTTTTACATCCACAGCGTCCGCCGCTTTGTCCACGCACCCGCGCATCTCGTGATATTCCACTCTGTCGTTCTCCAGTGCAAACGCGATATCCTCCGCCACCGTAAGCCCGATGAACTGACCGTCCGTGTCCTGCAAAACCGTACCCACAGACTTCGACAGTCCAAAAATACCAAGCTTTGCGGGATCCTCGCCCTTAATGCGGTAAGTCCCCGTGATGTCTCCGGCATAGGAAAACGGCACAAGCCCGTTGATGCAGTGCGCCAGTGTCGACTTTCCGGAACCGGACGGTCCGACAATCAAAACCTTCTCCCCCGGATAAATGGCGAGATTGATGTCCTTTAGCGTCGGTTCTTTCTGGGAACGATATTTAAAAGAAAAATTCTGAAATTCTATGATCGGTTCCATTCCGAAATCCTCGTCTTCCTCTCTTGTGGTACTTCCCGACTATTATACTTGATAATAATTCCAAATGGAAGAAAAAGTGCGCGGAACCGGTCACATTTTGCACCCCGTCTCCGCGCACTCTGTCTGCTTCTGTCTTTCTGCTGCTGCCGGAATCCGCCTAGTCCTCCTTAGAGAGACTGGACGATTTTGCTCCGATCTTGGAGTATCCTGCTGCGATCAAAGTACCAAGAATACCAATAATAATCACGTTTCCAAGGCATGCCCATGCACCCTGTGCAAATACCTTGTTGGCAGGCTCTGCGTAGATCACAATGTCAAGTACCGGCGCAACGATCACCCATGCAGCGAGGTTGGCAACAACCTGCACAACGTTGAATAGCACGATCTGTTTCTTCTCGAATCCGCCGTCCTTGATCGCATATTTTGCAGCGAAAAGTCCGACCAGAATACCGAATACCGCATCCGGGAATACCCAGCTCCACCATACGCTTCCATAAAACAGTGCATCACCGATTGCATGTCCCAGAAGACCGACAATACCGCCGACTACCGGACCGAATACGGCTGCAAGGAATGCGAGCAATGCCGCTCTCGGCTGTAATGCGGTGTTCGGGATAAATCCCAGAGGGATCTGTACCTCTGTCAGCGCAACGAACAGCGCGGTGCCAATACCGGTTGCAACAACTTCCTTAATACCAAACTTCATTTTCATAACAAAGTCCTCCTCTCATTTGTATCTGCACTGTAGTATAACACACACTTTTCCGATTTACCAGATAGAATTTATTCCTGTCATACCTTTTTACCAGAGCTTCAGCACGCCGATTGCCGTCTTCATAAACTTGTACTTCACCGTCTCAAGTTCTCCCGCCGCCGCTTTTAACTCCCTGCGGATCTCGATATGCTGCGGACAGTGCTGCTCACATTTGCCGCAGCCCACACACTGCGACGCACTCGCCGGATTCTTGCGGAACGCCGTACACTGCAGATAATCCCTGCGGCCGGACTTTTTTCCTTCGGAGTACATCGCATTGTAGCAGCGGAATGTTCCGGGGATATCCACGCCGCGCGGGCACGGCATGCAGTAACCGCAGCCGGTGCATCCCACCTTGACGTGCTTTGTGATCTCCTGCCGCACCGCTTCCACCAGCGCGCGGTCCGACTCCGTCATACACCCGACGCCGTATTCCGAAGCTGTGCGCACGTTCTGTTCGACCATCTCCATGGAATTCATGCCGGAGAGCACGCAGGTCACCTCCGGCTGGTCGTACAGCCACTTGAGTGCCAGTTCTGCCGGGGTGCGGTGCTCCTCATCCTGTGCGAACAGTTCCTTCGCCGACTCCGGCAGCAGATTGACCAGCCTGCCGCCGCGCAGCGGCTCCATGATAATCACCGGAATCCCCTTCGCATGCGCGTAGCGCAGTCCCTCCACGCCCGCCTGCGAATGTTCGTCCATATAATTATACTGGATCTGGCAGAAATCCCAGTCATAGGCGTCGATCAGCTGCATGAACATATCCGATCTGCCATGATAAGAAAATCCGATGTTGCGGATCTGTCCGGACGCCTTTTTCTCCCGGATCCAGTCCTCCATGCCGAGCTTTTTTAACTTTTCCCAGGTTGGAAGATCCGTCAGCATATGCATCAGATAGTAATCAATATAATCTGTCTGTAAGCGGCGCAGCTCCTCCTCGAACATCTTCTGGGCGCCCTCCACCGACTTGATCAGGTAGTGCGGCAGCTTGGTTGCCAGGTAGATGCGTTCCCTGCAATGATTGCGCGCGAGGATCTCCCCGACCGCCGCCTCATTTCCGGCATAGACATATGCGGTATCGAGATAGTTCACACCGGCATCTATCGCCGCCATGACCTCCTTTTCCGCCTTATCGATATCGGCATGCCCGCCCTCCTTGGTAAAACGCATACACCCGTAGCCGAGCACCGAAATCTCATTTCCGTTTTTATCCTTGCGATACTGCATGATCATCCGATCTCCTCCAACTGCTGCAGCCAGACAGCCGCACACGCGTCCGACGGCATCCGCAGATCCCCGCGCGGAGAGACCGCCACACTACCGACTTTCGGTCCGTCCGGCAGACAGGAACGCTTGAATTGCTGTGCAAAAAAGCGCCGGTAAAAGGTTTTCAGCCATTTTAAGATCGTCTCATCATCGTAGACGCCGTCAAACGCCACTTTTGCGAGACGGTACACCTTTTTCGGTGCAAATCCCAGACGCAGCATGTGGTACAGGTAAAAATCATGAAGCTCGTACGGTCCCACAAGATCTTCCGTCTTCTGCGAGATCTTTCCGTCCTCCGGCGGCAGAAGCTCCGGAGATACCGGCGTGTCCAGCACATCCGTCAATACCGCGCCAAGCTTCTCATCCCCGCAGGTATCCGCATAATAGCGCACCAGGTGGCGCACCAGCGTCTTCGGAACGGAGACATTGACCGCATACATGGACATATGGTCGCCGTTATATGTCGCCCAGCCGAGTGCAAGCTCCGAGAGATCGCCGGTTCCGATGACCATGCCGCCCTCCTTGTTGGCAATATCCATCAGAATCTGCGTCCGCTCTCTTGCCTGGCCGTTCTCATAGGTCACATCATGAACGGCCGGATCCTGCCCGATATCACGGAAATGCACATTCACCGCTTCCTTGATGTCGACTTCCGTAAAATCCGCGCCGAGGCACCGGATCAGGGACACCGCGTTGTCATAGGTCCGGTCCGTCGTCCCGAAGCCCGGCATCGTGACTGCCTTGATCCGGTCGTGCGGCATGCCGAGCAGATCGAACGCGCGCACGGTGACAAGCAGCGCCAGTGTGGAATCCAGGCCGCCCGAAATGCCCACAACCGCCGTCTTACAGTGCGTATGCTCCAGACGCTTTTTTAATCCCGCTGCCTGAATGGCAAGGATCTCATCACAGCGTCTGATACGGTCCGCCTCATTTCCCGGCACAAACGGCATCGGGTCGATGAAGCGGGTCAGAGCCGTCTCCTCCGTCTCAAGAGAAAAACGCACCTCCACATAGCCGTCATCCGCCATCTCAAACGTCGTCATCCGGCGGCGCTCCGCCTCGATCCGCTTGACATCGATCTCCGTGCAGATCACACCGCTTCCGAACCGCTCCGATTCCTTTAGAATATGACCGTTCTCGGCAATCACATTGTGTCCGGAGTAGACGACGTCCTGCGTGGACTCCCCGTCTCCCGCACTCGCATAGATATAGCCGCACAGAAGTCTCGCCGACTGTCCGTTTACCAGCTCCCGCCGGTAGATGTCCTTTCCGGTGGTCTCATCTGATGCGGACAGATTCACAAGCAGCGTCGCACCATTTCTGGCATGACGGATACTCGGCGGCTCCGGCGTCCACAAATCCTCGCAAAGCTCCGCGCCGATCTTTAATTCCGGCAGGGACGTACAGACAAATAAAAGCCTCGTCCCCATCGGCACACACTCTCCCTCGAAATCGACCTCGACCGGGTCTGCCATTCCTCTGGTAAAATGTCTCGCCTCGTAAAATTCATTATAATTCGGAAGGTAGGTCTTTGGCACAAACCCGAGCACTTCCCCGCGGCAGAGCACCGCTGCCACGTTATAAAGTTTTCCGTTGTAAGCAAGCGGAAGACCGACAAAAAGAATGGCGTCCACCTCTGCCGTCTCCTCCGCGATCGTTCCGAGCGCCCGCTTCGCCTGCTCCAAAAGATATTCCTGCAAAAACAGATCACTGCAGGTATATCCCGTGATGACAAGCTCCGGCAACACGATCACCTTTGCGCCTGCCGCCGCCGCTTCCCGGATTCCTTCCACGATCACGCCGGCGTTGTATTTTGTGTCCGCCACGCGGATCTTCGGCGTGACGGCGGCAACTTTTACAAATCCATCTCTCATTTTCTCATTTCCTTTAACTCGTCGATGTCAAAATGGTACGCTTTGTTGCAGAACTGGCATTTTACCTCAATCGACTCCCCGTCGCTTACGATGTCGTCCAGATCCTTTCTGCTCAGTGTCGCAATCGCACGAGAGACGCGCTCCTTGGAGCAGTCGCACTGGAATGCGGCATCCACCGTATCGTTGATCTCAAGCCCGAACTCGCCGAGAATCAGCTCCAAGATCTCCTCTGGTGTCTTTCCGTCCTCGAGCATCTCCGTGACGGAGGCAATCTCCGTGATCTTCTTCTCGAGACGATCCACCACGTCGTCCGGTGTAAACGGCATCAGCTGGATGATAAATCCTCCCGCCTGTCTGACCGACCGGTCCGGATTCACGAGAACACCGAGTCCGACCGCAGACGGCACCTGCTCGGAGGTGGCAAAATAGTACGTCAGATCCTCCGCAATCTCACCGGTCTGCAGCGCGATCTGTCCCACGTACGGCTCCTTTAATCCCATGTCCTTGATGACGCTCATCACACCAAGCCCCAGCGCACCGCCGACGTCCAGCTTTCCCTGTGCATTTAACGGCAGTTCCACATCCGGAACATTCGGAAATCCCTTAACATGTCCGTTTTCATCCGCGGTCACCGTAAAGCCCTTCGCCGGACCGCCGCACTGGATCTGTATCGTCAGAAGATCCTTCTCCCCCTTCATCATCGTTCCCATCATCGCCGCACCGGAGAGAAGTCTGCCGAGCGCTGCCGTGATCACCGGGCTGGTGTCATGATCCACTCTCGCCTCCTCCACCAGATGGCGCGATGTGATCGCAAATGCGCGGATACTTCCCTCCGCTGCGGTAGCTCTTACAATATAATCTCTATCCTGACTCATTTCGTTCTCCTTTTCCGTTTCTATTGTTACTGTATTTCAGATCTGCTGTATCTTCTTTTCCTGCTCAGTTCGGCTTCGTTGTTCCTGTTTCTTCTCAAGGCCTTCTACCTGCGCGGGCGCGCCACCACATAGATCCGCTCCGAATCGTCCCTGACCGGCTCCTTTGTGAACGCGTCGTAGGCTGCCGTAAGCTCCATTCCCGCATCGGCAAGCAGTCTGCCGATCGTCTCCAGATCATAGGCCCGCTGATAATGCACTTCCTCAAACCGGCGGTAGGATTCGCCGTCCTCGCGGATATAAAGCGTCAGATCGTATTCGTTTATGGCACTCTCCTCATCGAAATAATTCTCCCAGATGAAGCTGCCCTCCTCGCGGTTTTCCGCAATCGTCGTCTCTCCCAGAAGATCCCGGTACTTGTATACCGTATTCAGGTCAAAAATAAAGACGCCGTCCTCCTCCAGATACTCGTGCACACGCGAAAATACCTCGCGCAGATCCGCTTCCTCCAAAATATAATTCATGGAATCGCAGACCGACACCACCGCGCGCACGCTTCCGTACAGTTCCAGTTCACGCATATCCTCGAGCAGATAGAGAATTCCCCCATTGGGCAGTTCGTCGGGCTCATCCGGTTCATCCGGCTCATCCGGCTCGTCCGGTTCATCCGGCTCGCCCAGTTCTGCATATTCTTCCGGCTCATCGGTTTCGTCAGCTTCGTCCCATGCTTCTGCCGCCCTCCACGCATCCGCCTCATACTCTGCCTCGCGTGCGATCTCAAGCATCTCCTCGGAATTGTCCACGCCGATCATATCGTACCCTGCCGCCGCCAGCAGCCTGGTCATTTTTCCGGTGCCGCAACCCAGTTCCGCAACCGTTCCGCTGCAGATGCCGTATTCCCGGAGCAGCCCCGTAAGATAGGAACCCCATTCCTCATAGGGAACATTGTCCATAAACAGATCATACACTCTCGCAAAGCTCTCGTATGCACCCATATCGTTCTCACTTTCTCTTCCGCCAGCATGCGGAACATTTCTATGTAATACTACCAAGTTTCCAATGTGAAATCAAGGTTTGCCGACAGATTCCCCCGCACAAATCTTCTTGATTATTTTTCCGGTAAACCGTATACTTATTCCATAAAATGCCGTTTTTTCCGATGTTTCTGGAAACACGGCAAAATACAGCAAAGGATCTTACACCTATGCCCGATCAGTTTGAACACTATATTACCAAAAATATAAAGGCATTCTACAAGCGCAGACTGCTGACACCGATCCTGTATCTGATTTTTCTTCTGGTACTGTGGTTCGTTCTCTCGCTGTCAGCGCCGCTTTTTCCGGACACGCTCGATGCCCCGGATACCCTCGAGAGCACCTACAGACGGCATGAAGAATACATATCCGCCACCTTATCCGATCTGAAGTTCACCGGTTACACCCAGTCCTTTCTAGGGCACATCATCGGTTACTACTATTACACGATGCGGAATGACGAGTGCATCATCGTGCTGCTCTCCCCGAATACCAGTGAACAGGGACTTCCGGAGATTCCGCAGGTGTCCGTCCGTGCCAAGATTCTTCACGGTTCCGAGAATTTTGATGAGCTGTTAAATCATCTCTCTTCGGATCTGAACTGGACCGAAAACGGCATTCACAACAAAGTCTCCCAGTATGTACTGAGTGAGCCTGATTACAATCTGCTCGGAAACACGCTGCTCTACGTCGTATTTTTTGCGACCGGCGGCTATGCCCTGATCTGCATTGTATTTTTCATCCTCTATATCTGCTTTCCAATTCTCTCGCCCGCGTGCCAGGATCTCGCGCTGTTCGGCAATCCGAAAAAGCTTTTGGAGCAGGCAGAGGATGAACTTGCGACGCTGCCGCAGCTTGCAACGGAGGATATGTTTATCACAGAACATTTCTTCATCGAGACCTCGGTGTACGGCAATGCCATTGTACCGATCGATGAGATCATCTGGATCTACAAATACTCGACGCTCCACAAGTTTTTCTGGTACCACTTCAGCATCTCCTACACGCTGCATATCAGTGCGAACCGGCATCTCTACATCCAGTGCCCGAAGAACATCAAGTCGGACATCGACGGTATCATGGATTACCTCGCCGAGGCGAACCACAATATTTTAGTCGGATTCTCCGAAGCGAACCGTCTGAAGGTGCAGGAGATCCAGGGAACGCCGATGCATTTTGAAAAATTTATTGCCTTCCTGAAAAAACGCGTTTAAATGCCGCGCCAGCACAGAACGGAACTTTTGCAATCAGCAGGGAGTGTCCTTTGAGTGACAGGTAATATTTGGAGAAGTATATCTTACAGATTTCAGATGGAAATGCATATGGAAGATTCTTTGTGAAAAAATGAGAGCATTTCTTCCTGACGGATATTTGCATCGGATTCCGTGTCTCTTCCACGTTTGGACAATCCAACGGGGACATGTCCGACACGCCAAAGACAATGGGCGGACTTTTTAGCCGCCCTAACTGTACTCC
>OGYU01002827.1_pt1 | contig 10854 bp, 8 predicted proteins | sample 1576581 | NCBI WGS metagenome assembly OGYU01 (sample SAMEA3541547, study PRJEB24748) | human gut metagenome | biome: human gut; feature: human-associated habitat; material: faeces | place: China | collected 2012 | reverse complement strand
GTTTTGTGTGCCTGCGGATGGAGTTTTCGGAATGGATACTGGCGGCGGGAATCTGTGTACTTCCGGTACTTGTGACCGGAGGCATTCATCTGGATGGCTTCTGCGATACGGCAGATGCTCTGGCAAGTCATCAGGATACAGAAAAAAAGCTACAGATTTTAAAGGACCCGCATATGGGCGCGTTCGCGGCGATCTGGCTGGGCTGTTATTTTGTCGCCCAGCTTGCTCTTGCAGTGACGGCAGCACAAATGCAGGCAGATCTGACGGCGCTGGCGTTTGGCTATTGTATCAGCAGAAGCCTTTCCGGGCTTGCAGTTGCGAGCTTCCCTCTTGCGAAAAACAGTGGTCTGGCATATACTTTTGCAGAGTACGCGGATAAAAAGAAGGTGCGAACGTTTCTTGCTGTCCTGGCAGCAGTCCTTTGTGTCCTTTGCTGCATTTGCTGCGGGAAAAAAGGCATTGGCGTAAGCATTGCCGCAATCGGGACTTTTTTGTATTATCGGTTCCGGCTGATTGGAAAATTTGGCGGTCTGTCGGGGGACCTGGCAGGATGGTTTGTCCAGATGTGCGAGCTTTTCATGCTGGCAGCAGTGGTACTGACAGAGTATCTGTAGTGCGGCAAAAAACATCGCAGATACGATCTTGTAAATGGCGCTGGCGAAGGGTAGTTTTTGCAGGAGAAGGGAAAAAAACAGGCATGATTTATATTTTTGGACCATATGCGGCCGGAAAACGGGAGTATGTCCGGGAAACTTTCGGCTATACGGAAGCAGATTTTTCGACAAAAGCAGAGGATAACTGCAGGGTGCTTTACGATGCACAGCAGCTGGCTTCCAAAGTCGGAAATCGACCGGAAGAGCTGGAAAAGCTGGCGGAGCAGCTTTGCAGAAAAAAAGTCGTCATCGCAACGGAAACCGGGTGCGGTGTCGTGCCGATAGATGCTGCAGAACGGGAGGCAAGAGAAGCAGCCGGACGGCTGTCGATTCTGCTTGCAAACCGGGCGCAGAAAGTCATTCGTGTCTGGTGCGGCCTGCCGGAAAGCCTTCGATAACAGCTGTCTGGACCGGCCGTCAACAGGGGAGGTGTGGCAGAAATGAGAGGAAAATATGGAGCAGAAGATAGAAATCTGGCTGATCCGTCATGGAAAAACGCCGGAAAATGAGCAGCACCGTTATATCGGGTGGCTGGATTCCTCCCTCGGAAGTGTTGGAAAAGCGGAGCTTATCCGCGCTTCGGAAACCGTTTCCAAAGTATGGGTGACGAACAGACGCAGGACACAGGAAACGGCGCAGATTCTGTTTCCAGGAGCAAAGCAGATCCTTGTACCGGGGCTGGAAGAAATGAATTTCGGCAGTTTTGAAGGAAAAAATTTTGAAGAGATGCAAAATGACAGCGCCTATCGGAGCTGGGTGGAGAGCGGCTGCCTGGATGTCTGTCCGGGCGGGGAGAGCAAAGCAGTTTTTTGCAGCCGCGTCTGCAGCGCTTTTTTGGAGCTGACCCAGGGATGGCAGCAGAAAGAACCGCAGGCAGTTTATCCGGTTGTGGCCCACGGCGGCACGCAGATGGCTCTGTTAGAACAATTCGGAGAACCGAAAAGAAGTTATTATGAGGGACAGACGCAGGCCGGGGACGGCTGGAAGCTTGTCTGGGAAAACGAAAGGCTCTGGATAAAGGGGCAGCTTTCGTTTCGCAGGCAGCAGGAAAAGAGAGAAAAAAGATGAGAATAGCAGCAGCCGTTTTATGCGGCTTTTTCATGGATTTATGGCTGGGGGATCCGGACTGGATGCCGCACCCGGTTATTTATATGGGAAAAGCAATCAGCGCGCTGGAAAAATTTCTGCGCAGGAGGTTTCCGGATACCCAAAAGGGACTTCTGATGGCGGGAGCAGCCCTGGCAGCGATTCTGCCGCTTGGAAGCTTTCTGATGGCGGCAGCCGCAATTTATCTGGCAGGTCTGGTGCATCCCGTGCTGGCATTTTTGCTGGAAACGCTGTGGTGTTGGCAGGCGCTTGCGGTGAAGGGACTATATACAGAGAGCATGCGGGTGAAAAAAAAGCTGAAAGAACAGGATCTGCCCGGCGCCAGGAGCGCGGTGGCAAGAATTGTCGGAAGGGATACGCAGAATCTGGACGCAGCGGGAGTTGCAAAGGCTGCGATTGAGACGGTGGCGGAAAATTTTTCGGACGGTGTGGCAGCACCGCTTTTTTATCTGGTGATCGGAGGTGCGCCGCTTGGACTTTGCTATAAAGCGATCAATACGATGGACAGCATGGTCGGCTATAAAAATGACCGGTATCTGTACTTTGGACGCGCGGCAGCAAAGCTGGATGACGTTGCAAACTATATTCCGGCGCGGATTTCTGCTTTTTTGATGATGTTTGCAGCATGTCTGAGCGGGCAGAACGCAAAGCATGCGTTTCAAATCTGGAAGCGCGACCGTTACAATCACGCAAGCCCGAATTCCGCCCAGACAGAAAGTGTGGCGGCAGGAGCACTGGACATCCTGCTTGCAGGGGATGCATGGTATTTTGGAAAGCTGGTAAAAAAGCCGACGATTGGAGAGGATCTGCGGACGGTGGAAGCAGCAGATATTATGCGGATTAACCGGATGATGATCATAGCGAGCCTGATCGCGCTCGTGTTGTTTCTTGCGGTCAGATGTGTACTGTGTATATTGTTATAGAATATATAGATGGCTTGCGGAGAATGTGCAGAAGAATGCACAAAAGAAAGCTGTGTAATCTGTGCGCAGGCAGAGGGAGAAAAGAATGGAACTGATTCATGGCGGAGACTGGGCAGGACAAGAGGAGCGTCTGGGAAACCGCAGCATCCGGGATTTTTCTGCAAATGTCAGTCCGCTGGGCGTGCCGGATGGCGTCCGGGAGGCGATCTGCCGGGCGGCAGGGAAAATAGACCGTTATCCGGATCCGTTATGCAGAAAACTGGTTCAAAAACTTTCGGAGGAGCTTTCCTGTCCGGAAGAATGGATTGTCTGTGGCAACGGGGCGGCAGATCTGATTTATCGACTGTTTCAGGCAGAAAAACCGAAAAAAGTGCTGCTGACAGCTCCGGCATTTGCGGAGTATGAGCAGGCGGCAGGACTTGTCGGGAGCAGGATTTATTTTTATGAACTAAAAGAAGAAGATCAGTTTCAGATTCAGGAGGATATTCTGGGACAGATTACGCCGGATACAGATCTTGTTTTTCTGTGTGAACCGAATAATCCAACCGGGCAGTGCACAAAACACAGTCTGCTGACAGCAATTCTGGAGCGCTGTCGGGAATGCAGTGCACTTCTTGTGTTGGATGAGTGTTTTCTGGAATTTTTACCGGATCGGAAGGAGCGGACGCTTTTGCCGTATCTTGGACAGTATCCGAATCTGGTGATTCTGAGAGCGTTTACAAAGCTCTATGCGATGGCGGGGGTCCGGCTTGGATATTGCGTGTGCAGTGATGCAAAGCGAAAAGAACAGCTGATGGAAAGCGGACAGCCGTGGGGAGTGTCGCTTCTGGCACAGGAAGCCGGAGTCGCCGCACTTTCGGAGCAGGCATATGCAGACCGGGTAAGAAAACTGGTGGAACAACAGCGTCCGATTCTGGTAAAGGGTTTGCGGCAGGCAGGATTTACAGTCTGGGAGGGAAAAGCCAATTATCTGTTGTTTCGCAGTCACGATGGGACCCTTGGAAAAAGAATGGAAGAAGCAGGATTCCCGATGCGGGACTGCTCCAATTATCATAACCTGCAGCCCGGGGACTACCGGATTGCAGTGCGCACAGAGGAAGAAAACCGTGGGTTTCTGGAGGCGCTTTTTTTGTGTCAGGGAAAAAAGCAGCTTTGAACCCGATTGCGTCGGGACTGTCTGAAGGCGTTTACGGAAATGGAATGGGGAAAAACAATGAAGCAAAATATTATGATTCAGGGCACGATGTCGAGTGCCGGAAAGAGCCTGATCTGCGCGGCACTGTGCCGTATTTTTACGCAGGATGGTTTTAAGACTGCACCGTTTAAAAGCCAGAATATGGCGCTCAACAGTTTTATCACGGAAGACGGGGCAGAGATGGGGCGCGCGCAGGTCATGCAGGCGGAAGCTGCGAAAATCAGACCGGATGCGAGGATGAACCCGATTCTGTTAAAACCTACCAGTGATGTAGGAAGCCAGGTTATTGTCAACGGGCATGTGCTCGGAAATATGCCTGCAGCGTCTTATTTTAAATATAAAAAGCAGCTTGTGCCGGAAATCATGAAAGCTTACCGATCCCTGGAAGAGGAATATGACATTATTGTGATTGAGGGCGCGGGCAGCCCGGCAGAGATCAACTTAAAGAAAAACGATATCGTCAACATGGGCATGGCGAAGATGGTGGACGCGCCGGTGCTGCTTGCCGGAGATATTGACCGGGGCGGCGTTTTTGCACAGCTTTACGGGACGGTTGCCCTGCTGGAAGAGGAAGAAAGGAAACGGGTGAAAGGACTGATTATCAACAAGTTCCGGGGAGACGTTGAGATTTTAAAACCCGGACTTGCAACGCTGGAAGAGCTGACGAAAATTCCGGTAGCAGGTGTCATTCCGTGGATTTATGCAAAGCTGGATGATGAGGACAGTCTCGCGCCCCGTTTGTCCCGGGTACAGGCGGGGGTATCGCAGTGGTTCGCCTGCCGCATATTTCGAATTTTACCGATTTTAACCCGTTGGAGCAGCAGCCCGGGATCAGTCTGCGTTATGCAGGGGATGTAAAAACCCTCGGACAGCCGGATATGGTGATGATACCCGGAAGCAAAAATACGATGAGCGACTTGAAATGGATGCGCCAGAATGGTATGGAAGCAGCTATTTTGAAGCTTGCGGCAGCAAACGTGCCGGTGCTGGGAATCTGCGGGGGCTATCAGATGTTGGGCGAAAGCATCGAAGATCCGGACGGGGAAGAAGGGGGAGGAAGCCTGCATGGAATGGGGCTTTTGCCGGTTCGAACCGTTTTTGGAAAGGAAAAGGTGCAGACCCGGGTGACAGGAGAAATTCTTCAAAACCCGGGCGCAGGAGACGGACTGTTCGCTGCGCTTTGCGGCAGTGTATTTTCCGGTTATGAAATTCATATGGGACATACAACAGGAAATGGCAAAAACTCGTTCTCCAGAATCCGGACGCTGACAAACGGAAGCACAGAAGCAGAGGAGGACTGGCAGGCAGACGGCGCAGTCTGCGGCAATGTTGCCGGTACTTATGTGCACGGACTTTTTGAAAACGGGTCGCTGACAAAAAATCTGTGCGGTGCGCTGCTTTCCAAAAAGGGAATCTGTGCAGAGGCGCTGACACAGGATTATGGGGCATTTAAGGAAAGCCAGTATGATCTTCTGGCAGCTGAAGTCAGAAAAGCACTGGATATGGAACAGATTTACCGGATGATGGAGAAGCAGGAGGGTGACAGATGAGCTATCAATACGTACTGCCGGGTGAGATTGAAAAACGTAGTTTTGAGATCCTTACGAAGGAGCTGGGTGACCGGAAGCTTTTACCGGAAAACGAGCCGGTTATCAAACGGGTGATTCATACGACGGCGGATTTTGACTATGTAGACAACCTTGTTTTTTCGGAGGGCGCGGTGACAAAAGCTGTGGAAGCATTAAAGGCCGGGGCTGGGATTGTGACAGATACGCAGATGGCCCTTTCCGGCATCCATAAAAGCACCCTGGAGAGCTTTGGCGGGACGGCACGTTGTTTTATGAGCGATCCGGAAGTGGCAAGGCTTGCGAAAGAAAGACAGACGACCCGCGCGTGGGTGAGTATGGAGGAAGCGGCCAGGCTTCCGGGCAGATGGATTTTTGCGATCGGGAATGCGCCGACCGCGCTGATTCGCCTGCATGAGCTGATCCTGGAGAAAAAAGTGGATCCTGTGCTGGTCATCGGGGTTCCGGTGGGCTTTGTCAATGTAGTGGAAAGCAAGGAAGAAATTCTGAAGGATCCGGTGCCGTATATTGTGGCGCGTGGACGAAAGGGTGGTTCGAACGTAGCGGCGGCAATCTGTAATGCCTTGTTATATACCGCCGCCGGAAGGACGCTATAGGCAGATACGGACTGTATTTGGCAGCTGTAGGCATCCCGGCAGTCAAAGCTGCGTCAGTGAAAAAAGAAATCGGAACGGCACGCGCCCGGGCGCTTTTGCCAACCGGAACAAAACCTGTTGTTTGGGCATTTCATAAGCCCGAGCTTCCATAGAAGCAGGCGTTCGATGTCCTGTCTGGATATACAGGAAGCGCCGGGACGGCAGGCGGTTGGCAGCGTGCAGGCCGGACGGCCGGAAGCAGGGCAGGCGGTTTGCGTACAACAGCCCGGAGGATCACCGCTGCAGCGGCTGGAAACGTTGTCTGCACGGCAGCAGGAAGAACAGGAATCCATCATGGAAGTCTCCTTACAAAAGACGGGGAAGATACTGCCTTTTTTCTTATTTTATGAAGAAGAAAAGCAGGGGGTGACGAAAAAGAAGGGATCGAGAGAACGGGAGGCAGCTTCACCTGTCGTTTACAGGAGAGCTGTTTTTGTGTTATACTAAAACGAGCGGATGGCATAGTCCGTCTGTAAAATACGAGGGATAAGGGGAGAATTTGCCATGAAAGACAGGCAATATGCAACAAAAGAACTATTTCGGCGCTTTCAGCCATATTTTAAACCGTATTGGAAAACACTGGTGCTGGATTTATTCTGCGCCGGGCTGACGACACTGTGCGAGTTGGTGCTGCCGATGATTATGCGTTACATTACCAATCAGGGACTGTATCATCTGGCAGAACTGTCGGTTCAGACAATTCTGGGTGTAGTTGCGATTTATCTGGCGTTGCGTGTAGTGGACTGCGTTGCCACTTATTATATGGCGGGCGTCGGACATATCATGGGCGCGAAAATCGAAACGGACATGCGCCGGGACGCGTATCAGCATCTGCATCAGCTGTCGAATACCTATTATAATAATACCAAGGTCGGACAGATCATGGGACGGATTACGAACGATCTGTTTGATGTGACCGAATTTGCGCATCACTGCCCGGAAGAATTTTTTATTGCCGGGGTGAAGCTCGTGATCGCATTTATCATCCTGATGCGGATCAATGTGCTTCTGACGCTGATTATTTTCCTGATTGTTCCGATCATGGTTGCAGTGTGCATGCATCTGAATTTTAAAATGCGCGATGTATTCCGCAGACAGAGAAACCAGATTGGCGAATTAAACGCCCGCATTGAGGACAGCCTGCTGGGGCAGAAGGTTGTAAAGGCATTTACAAATGAACAGATGGAGACGAACAAGTTTGAGACAGACAACAGACAGTTCTTTGACATCAAACGAGATTCCTATCACCTGATGGCGGTCTTTAATGCGACAACCCACGCTTTTGACGGCGCAATGTATGTGTCTGTTTTGCTTTTCGGCAGCATATTTATGATAAAGGGATGGGTCGCAGCAGGCGACCTGGTGGCGTTTCTTTTGTATGTGACGACGCTGATTGCGACGATCCGCAGGATTATCGAGTTTGCGGAACAGTTCCAGCGCGGCATGACAGGAATTGAACGGTTTTTGCAGATCATGGATGCAGACATCGAAATTTTCGATGAGGCAGACGCTGTGGAAATGGGAGAGCCGAAGGGCGAAATCGCATTCCACAATGTGGGCTTTGAATATCCGGATGATCACAATCAGGTGTTCAAAAACTTAAACCTGACAATTCATCCGGGAGAAAAGGTAGCACTGGTAGGACCTTCCGGCGGCGGAAAAACAACGCTGTGCAACCTGATTCCGCGTTTTTATGATGTGACGGGCGGTGAGATCACAATTGACGGAGAACCGATCAAGCATTTCACCTTAAAGAGCCTGCGCCATAATATCGGTGTCGTGCAGCAGGATGTTTATCTGTTCTCGGGCACGATCTATGACAATATCGTTTACGGAAGACCGGATGCGACGCGTGAAGAAGTGATGGAAGCTGCAAAACGCGCGGGCGCGCATGAGTTTATCACAGAGTTGAAGGATGGCTACGACACCTACGTGGGCGAGCGGGGCGTAAAGCTTTCCGGCGGACAGAAGCAGAGAATCAGCATCGCCCGTGTCTTTTTAAAGAACCCGCCGATTATTATTTTGGATGAGGCGACCAGTGCGCTGGATAACGAGAGCGAATACGAGGTAGCAAAATCCCTTGGCAGGCTGTCTGAAGGGCGCACGACGCTGACCATCGCACACAGGCTTTCTTCTATCCGAAATTCCGATCGGATTTTGGTGCTGACCCATGACGGCATCGTGGAAGAAGGCAATCATGAAGAGCTTCTGGAAAAGCATGGCATATATGACCAATTCTACCGGATGGCGAACGAATTGAAATAAAAAAAAGGGGGCAATGGTGTATGAAGCTGCAGTTTATCGGTGCGAATCATGAAGTGACAGGAAGCTGTCATTACCTGCAGGCAGGAGACAGTTATATGCTGGTCGATTACGGAATGGAACAGGGCGTCAACCGGTTTGAAAACTGCCCGTTGCCGGTTCCGGAATCCCAGATCAATTTTGTGTTTTTAACGCATGCCCATATCGATCATTCCGGCATGCTGCCGCTTTTGTACGCACACGGCTTCCGCGGCAAGATTTATACAACGGAAGCGACCGCGGACTTATGCAGCATTATGCTCCGGGACTGCGCCCACATTCAGCAGCAGGAGGCGGAGTGGAAAAGCAGGAAGGCAAAACGCCATGCCGGAATCGAAGTGGAGGAGCCGTTGTATACGATGGAGGATGCGATCGGCACCATCAACTGTATCGTACCGTGCCCGTATGGGAAAGAATTGGAAATAAACGATAACGTGACGATCCGGTTTACAGACGTCGGGCATCTGCTTGGATCCGCCAGCATCGAGATATGGCTCAAAGAAGAGGGCTGCAGCAGAAAACTTGTTTTTTCAGGGGATATCGGCAACAAAAATCAGCCGCTGATAAAAGATCCGGAATATACAAAAACGGCAGATTATGTCGTGATGGAGTCGACCTATGGCGACCGCCTGCACGGCAGTACGCGCCCGGATTATGTCAGAGAGCTGACTCAGATCATCCAGGAGACGCTGGATAAGGGTGGAAATGTGGTCATTCCGTCGTTTGCGGTTGGGCGCACACAGGAAATGCTGTATTTTATCCGCAAAATCAAGGCGGATGGACTGGTTTCCAATCATGCGGATTTTCCGGTCTATGTGGACAGTCCGCTTGCGGTGGAGGCAACCGGTATTTTCAAACAAAACGAGCGGACCTGCTTTGACGAAGAGGCGATGGAGCTTGTCAGACAGGGCATCAATCCCATCACGTTTCCGGGGCTGCGCCTTGCGATCACGAGCGATGAATCCAAGGCGATCAATTTCGATGAAACGCCGAAGGTCATCATTTCCGCTTCCGGCATGTGCGATGCCGGGCGCGTGCGCCATCATTTAAAGCACAACCTCTGGAGACCGGAGTGTACGATTCTGTTTGTTGGCTATCAGTCGGTCGGCACGCCGGGACGGGCACTGATAGACGGAGTGAAAGAAATGAGGCTGTTCGGAGAGACGGTGGATGTAAACGCACAGATCAGGGTGTTAACCGGAATATCCGGACATGCGGATAAAAACGGTTTAATCGACTGGATCGAGGGCTTTGAAACAAAGCCGAAAAAAGTGTTTATTGTGCACGGTGAGGATCTCGTTACGATGTCGTTTGCGGACTGCTTAAAGGATGAACACGGGCTCGATGCGTTTGCACCCTACAGCGGAACGGTCTTTAATCTGACGACGGAGACGTTTGAAAAGATTACAGAGCCTGTCGCTGTGAAAAAGAAGACCGCTGCGGCATCCGGCGGGCAGAGCAGCGCATACAATCGTCTTGTGGCTGCAGGACAGCGCCTGATGGCGTTGATTGGGCACTGCAAAGGAATGGCAAATAAGGATCTGGCGAAATTTGCAGACCAGATCAATTCGCTTTGCGATAAATGGAATTAAAATCAGGAGGAATCAAGGATAAGCATATGAGCATGGCAGATGAAATCTTTATCAATATGTGCCGGGATATTCTGGAAAATGGAACGAGCACGGAGGGAGAAAAGGTACGCCCGCACTGGCCGGACGGAACCAGCGCCTATACGATCAAAAAGTTCGGCGTAGTCAACCGCTACGACTTATCGAAGGAATTTCCGCTCCTGACGCTTCGCCGCACCGCTTTAAAGAGCGCGACGGACGAGATTTTGTGGATCTGGCAGCAGAAATCCAATAATATCCATGACTTACACAGCCATATCTGGGACGAATGGGCGGATGAAGACGGCAGTATCGGCAAGGCTTACGGCTATCAGCTTGGTGTAAAGCATCTGTATAAAGAGGGTCTGTTTGATCAGGTGGACCGCGTGATTTACGATCTGAAAAACAATCCTTTTTCGAGAAGAATCCTGACGAATATTTATGTGCATCAGGATTTGCATGAAATGAACCTGTATCCCTGTGCCTACAGCATGACCTTTAATGTGACGCAGAAGCCGGGACACGATAAACTGACTTTAAATGCAGTTTTAAACCAGCGTTCCCAGGACGTTCTGGCGGCGAATAACTGGAATGTGGTGCAGTATTCTGTGCTTTTGCATATGCTGGCACAGGTGTGCGATATGGAGGTCGGCGAGCTGGTGCATGTCATTGCGGATGCGCATATTTATGACCGCCATGTGCCGATTATCAAAGAACTGATTTCGCGGACGCCCTATCCGGCACCGAAATTCTGGTTAAATCCGGAGATCAAGGATTTTTATCAGTTCACAAGAAACGACGTGCGCGCAGACGATTATGTGACCGGGGAGCAGATCAAGGACATCCC
>OGYU01002820.1_pt1 | contig 10862 bp, 6 predicted proteins | sample 1576581 | NCBI WGS metagenome assembly OGYU01 (sample SAMEA3541547, study PRJEB24748) | human gut metagenome | biome: human gut; feature: human-associated habitat; material: faeces | place: China | collected 2012 | reverse complement strand
TACTTTAATAACAAGTTATATGCCTTATTTGTTCCAGATATCCCATGCATCGGCCGCTGTATCAGACATTTTATCAATAATTTCTGAATCTTCTTTTTCCCTGACGTTCTTAATCAAAAACGCACTCTCCGCGTCATCCACAAACTGCCCCTGTTCCTTAAGCTCCGAAACTGACATCTTTGCGTGCAGCGCAAGGTCCGCCGCGTACCCGCGACGCGCTTGCCGGCATGGGCGGAGCCGCCGCGACCGGTGCCGCCGTGGGCCTAGGCGCCGCAGCCGGCATCGCCTCCAACATGGCGAGCACTCGCGCCCCGCAGCGCCCGCTCGCCCAGCTCGTCGACGTCGTGAGCGGCGAGAGCCATAGCATCACCTCCGCACAGGTGACCATCGGTCGCGAGCGCTCAGTTTCCGACATCGCCCTGCGCGACCCCAACGTGTCGCGCCGCCACGCCCAGCTCACCTTTACGGGCTCGGATTGGTCGATCGAGGACCTCAATTCCACCAACGGCACGCTCGTCAACAACCGCCGCATTACGCGCTGCCCGCTGCGCAACGGCGATCTGCTGACGTTTGGCCTGAGTACCTTTGAATTTAGGGGATAGTCGCTTATGAACATCGATATCGTCCTTTTTGCAGGCCGCATCGTCCTGGTCGCCCTGCTCTATATCTTCCTGTTCGCCGTCATGAAGACCGGCGTGGGACTTGTGCGCGGGCAGCGCCGCGACTCGGCTATCTGGACGATCGATGTGGACAAGGGCCCGCGCGGTATCCGCGGCATCCACGTAGACATGCTCGGCCCCGTCATCGTCGGTCGCTCGCCGTCTTCGGACATCTGCATCAACGAACCGTTCGTCTCGGCCTCGCATGCGCGCTTTTCGCTGCAGGGCCCGGCGCTCATCATCGAGGACCTCAACTCGCTTAACGGCACGCTCGTCAACGGCCGCCAGCTCGTGGAGCCCGCGACGCTGCGCGAGGGCGACGAAGTCCAGATTGGCGACGTGGTCATGAAGGTGAACCGTCGATGATCGACGAGGAGAACAAGTCCGCAACCATGACCGAGGCACCGGCTGCCGCCGTAGCTGCACCGGCCCACGCCGCTCCGGCGGACTCCACACCCGTGGAGCCCGAGGACACCGTGTTCTCCCTGCCTCTTTCGCATGTAACGCATGATATTTCGGATCTCGCCGATAACGAGGGCGAAGAGGATGCCGTAGCGGCGCCCATCGGCGCACATGCTGCGGAACAGCCCACAGCGCCCGAAGCAACCCCGGCGCCGGCTCACTTTGCAGAGCCCGTCGCCGCGGCAATCAACGAGAGCGCTGCGGTGTTTGCGGCACCCGAACCCGCCGCGCCGGCGTTTCCCATAGCCCCGGCATCCGAGGTTGCGCCCGCGTCTACGCCGGCGCCCGAGGCGGGGCCATCCCCCGAGGACGGCCCTGCACCCAAGGCCCCGCAGCCTGCGCCCGCAAGCGAGTCCGATGCCGTGGCCGAGCCCGCCGCCCAGTCGCAAAGCACACCCGCGCCGTCGCACTTTGCGACGCCCGAGCCTATAGACGTCAGCCCGCAAGACGACGAGTCGACCGCCTGCGCGTCCGAAGAGCCCGGCTCCCCGGACACCGGCGATTCCGAATCAAACGCCGAGACCGACACCATCTCTCCCGGTGACACAGCCGAGATCGACGTTGCCGCCGTTGAGGCCAAGCTCAAAGACCCCGGCTCGACCATGAGCTTTGAGCCCCTGACCGAGGAGCGCATCGAGACCGACTCGACCTATGATGCCGGCACCACCACGCAACTCATGTGGGGCGCCCGCTCTGACGTTGGCTGCGTACGCCCGCACAATGAGGATTCCTACCTGGTGCAGTCGCCGCTCTTTTGCGTATGCGACGGCATGGGCGGTCACGCCGCCGGCGAGGTAGCCTCTTCCATCGCCGTCGAGACTATTGCCAAGACGGCCCCGCAGTCCGCCGACGCAGCACGCCTGGCCGCAGCCGTCGAGGCAGCCAACGCCGCCGTAATCGAGGCCGCCTTGAATGGCCTGGGCAAGCCCGGCATGGGCTGCACAGCCACTTGCGCCTATATCGAAAACGACACGCTCGCCATCGCCCACGTGGGTGACTCTCGCGCCTACCTGCTCCACGAGGGCACGCTCATCCGCGTGACCCGCGACCACTCCTACGTGGAGGAGCTCGTGGACGCCGGCGAGATTACGGCAGACGAGGCTCGCGTCCACCCCAACCGCTCGGTCATCACCCGTGCGCTGGGCTCGGACCCCGCCATGTATGCCGACCACTTCACTCTGCATATCGAGGAAGGCGACCGCCTGATCCTGTGCTCCGACGGCCTTTCGAGCATGATTCCCGATAGCGATATCGAGAACATCGCCACGCAGTCCTCAACCGCGCAAATCTGCGTCGACAACCTAGTGGACGCGGCGCTTGCCGCCGGCGGCCACGACAACGTGACCGTAGTAGTCGTTGACCTGGTTGACGATGGCGTTATGCGCGAGGCGCAACGCGTGCGTCGCCGCAACATTACTATCGCCGCCATCCTGGCCCTCGTCTTTGTGCTGGCAGCTGGCATCTGGGCCTACACGGGTGTCACCGGCTCGTACTACCTGGGTACCTACCAGGGCAATGTCGCCGTCTGGCGCGGCCTTCCCGGCAAGCCGCTCGGACTCAAGCTCCACTGGCTCGAAAGCGAAACCAGCATCAAGCTGTCCGACCTGCCCGAAGACACGCAAAACCGCCTCAAGGCGGGCATTCCGCAAACAAGTGTCGACGATGCGCAGGACACGATATCCAAGTACCGCCACCAGATCGATGAAGAGCAGACCCGCCAGGTGATCGACGCGCAAACGATTCGCGACAACACCAATCAGGGATCGACCTCCGAATCAGATTCCGAGAAAACCGCCGAACAGTCCGCCGAGGCCGAAGCCTCCGAAAAGAACTAGAAAGGGAGTGCCGCTTATGAGTCGCCGCAACACCGAGCTGCTCTTGCTCATCGCCTCGGCGTTCCCCGTCATCCTGCTGTATGCGATGTACGTGCTCACCGCGGGCGCCGCCATCTCCTTTGAGACGCTCGCGGTGCCGATCGGCCTCTTTGCCGCCTTCGCCGCGGCACATATCGCCGTGCGCATCTTGGCGCCCGGCGCCGACCCCGCCATCCTACCCATCGTATTTATACTTTCGGGCATCGGCATCACGTTCGTGACACGCCTCGCCCCCGCTCTCGCCATCTCACAGCTCATCATCCTGTTTGTCTCAGTGGCGCTCATGGTGGGAACGCTCGCGTTGGTTAAGAACCTCGACGTAGTCATGCGCTACAAGTACACCTTTGGCATCATCGGCATCATTCTGCTGATGCTGCCGATCTTTATCGGCACCACGATCTCGGGCTCCAAGCTGTGGATTCGCATCGCGGGCTTTACCATCCAGCCCGGCGAGTTCGCCAAGGTCTTTATCGTGCTGTTCCTGGCCGGGTACCTGGCCGAGAACCGCGAGCTGCTCTCCATCTCCAACCGCAAGATCTTGGGCTTTAAGATCCCTCGCCTGCGACTGCTGCTGCCGTTGTTTGCCGTGTGGGGTGTGTGCCTGCTCGTCGTCGTCTTCGAACGCGACCTGGGTTCTGCCGTGCTGTTCTACACCATCTTCTTGCTGATGCTCTACGTTGCCACGGGGCGCTTTTCGTATGTCGTTATCGGCCTTGCGCTCTTAGCCGTCGGAGCCGTGGGCGCCTACAAGTTCCTGTCTCACGTTCAGGTGCGTTTCCAGGTTTGGGTCGATCCGTTTAAGGACGCCCAGGGCCAGGGCTACCAGATCGTCCAGTCGCTCTTCTCGCTTGCCGATGGCGGTCTGGTCGGCGTTGGCATCGGCAACGGCATGGCCAACAACATCCCTGTCGTCGAGTCCGACTTTATCTTCTCGGCTATCGGCGAGGAGATGGGCCTCTTGGGCGGCGGCGCCGTGCTCATCCTGTTTATGCTCTTTGCCGTTCGCGGCCTGACCACAGCTGCCCGCGCTAAATCCGACCTCGCCGCCTTTAGCGCCACGGGCCTTACGGCCGCCATCAGCTTCCAGGCCTTCTTGATCGTGGGCGGCGTTACCCGCCTGATCCCGCTAACCGGCGTCACCCTGCCCTTTATGAGCCAGGGCGGTTCCTCGCTGCTGGCAAGCTTTATCATCGTCGCGCTCCTGCTGCGCGCCGGTGACGAGGCGACCGGACGCGAGGCCGAGCTTACCGGCACCGGCACCATGGCCGCCATCACCGATGATCAGGTCGCATCTGCCGCCGCCCCGACGGGCACGCGCTTTGCCACCTCGTCTTCCTACGGTAGCGGCAGTCATTCCGTCGGCTCGCGCATGCGCCGTCGCCTGCTCGACACGCCTGAATCCGGCGTGCTCGGCCGCGTTGCGCTCGCCAACCGTCTAACCCGTGCGGTGCTCGCCTTTACGGCGCTGTTCGCCATCCTTATCGGCAACCTCACCTATGTCCAGGTCATTAAGGCCAAGGACTATCAGGACATGCCGACCAACAACCACACCATCGCCCGCTCCAAGTACATCCAGCGCGGTTCCATCATCACGTCCGACGGCGTGACGCTGGCCGAGTCGCTGCAGCAGGAGGACGGCACCTACGTACGCTCCTACCCCAACGGCAACCTGGCAGCGCACGTGGTTGGCTACGTGAGCCAGCAGTATGGCACCACCGCCATCGAGAGCGTCATGAACGACACGCTCACCGGCTCCAAGGATTACTCCAGCTGGAACAACGCCATCGCGTCGCTCGCGGGCCAGACCCAGCCGGGCAACACCGCCAAGCTCACCATCGACTCGCGTATCCAGACGGCGGCCGAGCAGGCGCTCAAGGGCTTTAAGGGCGCTGTAGTGGTCATCGACCCGCGTACCGGCGCGGTGCTCGCATGTGCCAGCTCGCCCACCTACGACAACACCAACATCGACGCCCTGCTGCAGGCGGGCGGCGGCGAGGACGGCTCTATGTACAATCGCGCCATGGACGCGCTGTACACGCCGGGCTCCACGTTTAAGGTCGTTACGCTTTCCGCGGCACTCGAGACCGGCACCGCCAGCCTTACCAGCACCTACCAGGCGCCCGGCTCCATGGACATCGGCAACGCGCCGGTCACCAACTATGCCAACGAGAGCTACGGCACCATCAGCCTGCAGCAGGCCTTTGCCGTGTCATCCAACGTCGTCTTTGGCCAGGTGGCAAGCGAAGTTGGCGCAAACACGCTCGTGCAGTTTGCCAACGCCTTTGGCTACGGCCAAAAGCTCGGCCAGGACCTGACCTCCACGGCCTCCATCATGGCCGACCCGTCGCTCATGACCGAGTGGGAGACCGCCTGGGCCGGCGCCGGCCAGCCTGTCGGCATGGACCACACGCCCGGCCCGCAGACCACCGTCATGCAAAACGCCGTGATTGCCGCCGCCATCGCTAACAGTGGCGTGGTCATGGACCCGTACTTTGTAGCCCAGGTACTCGCCCCGGACGGAACTGTGGTCAAGACCACGCAGTCCCGCTCGCTGGGTCAGGCCGTCAGCTCCGCCACGGCCGACCAGGTCAAGCAGGCCATGCTCGCCGTCGTCCAGTCCGGTACCGGCACCGATGCCCAGATCCCCGGCGTCAAGGTCGCCGGCAAGACCGGCTCGGCCGAGACCGGTGGCACCAACGTCAACTCGATGTTCGTTGGCTTTGCGCCTTACGATTCACCCACGGTCGCCATCTCGGTGGCCTTGGAGGATTACGACAAGCATGACGTCAAGGCCGCCAAGATCGCCGGTATCGTCCTGACCGCGGCGCTTGCCGCACAGGGAGCGTGATGCCCATGATCGAATCGGACACCCGAGGCGCGCCGCGGCCGAAGAGCTAGCGGCAACGCGCCACACGGCCCCAGCGGCCACATCGTAGGTACTACACACATCGTTGAGCGAATAGTTATGTTAGGAGCAGGAATGGAACAGAGGGTCCTCGGGGGAAGATACCTCCTCAAGGATAAGGTGGGGACAGGCGGCATGGCGACCGTCTTCCGTGCGCAGGACCAGGTCCTCGACCGCACGGTAGCCGTCAAGATCATGCTGCCGCAGTATGCTGGCGACGCAACCTTCGCCGCACGCTTTAAGCAGGAGGCCCAGGCAGCAGCCGGTCTCTCCTCCCCCTATATCGTGGGCGTCTACGATTGGGGCAAGGACGGCGACACCTATTACATCGTCATGGAGTACCTGCGCGGCACCGACCTTAAGAGCGGCATCAAGAGCCACGGCGCCCTCGACCCCAAGAAGGTCGCCCAGATCGGCTCGCAGATCAGCTCCGCGCTTTCGGTCGCCCACAAGCACGAGATCATCCACCGCGACATCAAGCCGCAGAACATCATGGTGCTGCCCGACGGCAACATCAAGGTGATGGACTTTGGCATCGCGCGCGCCAAGAACAGCCACCTCACGCAAGACAACAACGTGCTGGGAACCGCCCACTACGTCAGTCCCGAACAGACCCGTGGTCAGGACCTCGGCCCCACCTCGGATATCTACTCGCTGGGCGTCGTGATGTACGAGTGCGCCACCGGCCGCGTGCCCTTTGACGGTGATGACGCCATCTCGGTCGCACTCAAGCAGGTCAACGAGCTGCCTATTCCGCCGAGCCAGATCAACTCCGGTGTCGACGCCGACCTTGAGCGCATCATCCTCAAGTGCATGGAGAAGGACCCGGCAAACCGCTTCCAGACCGCCGACGAGCTGCGTCAGGTGCTCAACAGCTACCTGTCGGGCCGTGCCGTCAACATCTCGGAGCCCACGCGCATCATCGGTGCACCCGGTGAGCTGGGCGCCACCAAGACTCGCGAGCTTTCCGATCAGACGCGCGCCATGGTACGTCCCGTCTCGGGCGTGAGCGGCCAGAATACCGCCCGTAGCTCGGTTTCGGGCTCCACCGGCTCCTACGAGGTCGAAAAGCCCAAATCCAACAAGAACAAGATCATCGCCGCCGTGGTGGCAGCCGTTGCCGTCATCGGTATCGTGGTGGCCTTTGCCACAGGACTCTTTGGCGGCGAGCAGGTCACCGTGCCCGATGTGCTGGGCAAGGACCAGCAGACTGCCGTCGAGCAGATCAAGGAAGCCGGCCTCGAGGTCGGCACCATCGACCAAAGCTACAACGACGATATCGACGAGGGCAAGGTCGCCGAGCAGACGCCCAACGGCAAAACCAAGAAGGCCAAGGGCACCAAGGTGAACCTGGTAATCTCCAAGGGCCCCAAGCCCTCCGAGAAGGTTGAGGTTCCCCAGCTTGTCGGCCTGACCAAGGACCAGGCAGAAGCCGCGCTGGCAAGCGTTGGCCTGAAGGGCAACGCCTCCGAGGAGGCCAACGAGGCCGATGAGGGCCAGGTCTTTGAGCAGGGCACCAAACCCGGTAAGGAAGTCGAGAAGGGCACGACCATCTCGTACAAGGTCTCCAGCGGTCCTGACACCACCTCCGTCCCCGATCTGACCGACATGACCGAGGCCCAGGCGCGCAACGCCCTCGATATGGCAGGCTTTGGCGTCGACGTGAGCTACCAGGAGAACGATTCGGTTACCGAGGGCACCGTGATTAGCTGGAACCCCAGCGGCAAGCAGAAGCCTGGCGCCACGATTACCGTCGTCATTGCCAAGAAGTCCGGCAAGGCCAGCGTTCCGGGCAACCTGTACGGCAAGAGCATCTCCGCCGCCGTCACCGCGCTCAACAACGCCGGGTTCTACAACATCGCATTCTGCGATCAGAACGGCAACCCCGTGAGCGGCAACGAAAACGCCACCGTTACGGGCGTCTCCCCCACCGGCAAGCAGTCCACCGACAACACGATCACGTTGACGGTTTCGATTTCTGGCTCTGGTACTGATTCAGGCGACGATTCCGGTACGACCAACTAGTCATCAAGACGTTGCCCACAGCGGCTGCTGACGCAAATACATTCGCTCAATTGCGCCCGTTTGCTCCCCCTGCAAACGGGCGCTTTCTTCATCTGAAGTAGCGAAAACCACGGCATACCTTTAAACCAGAAGAGCCCGGCACCGTGGTGGTACCGGGCTCGACAAATCTCTGGTGCCCCCGGGCGGATTCGAAAACTCCCCCCGCGGGGAAATTGGTGACGCGGGTGTCGACGGTCCGAATCCTGCCCTTAGACCAGAAGAGCCCGGCACCGTGGTGGTACCGGGCTCGGCAAATCTCTGGTGCCCCCGGGCGGATTCGAACCGTCGACACCCGCTTTAGGAGAGCGGTGCTCTATCCCCTGAGCTACGGAGGCATGTTGTACTAGTGTAGCAGATTTACGCCGCTGTAATGCTACGTATAGCCACTCTTCGAAGTTGCGGTGGAACAGCCCTCCGGAAAGTGCGCCCCACTATCCAGGCAAATTCTGGGTCAGACTTTCCCCATGAGACCTAGCCGGGAAACTGTGTCCCAGAATTTCGGCTCGTAACGGGACACGGTTTCCCAAACGGGCCCGTTCCGGAAACTACATCCCGCAATCGGCGCTCGAACTGGGATGCACTTTCCCGATCGAGTCCCATGGGAAACTGCGCCCCGCTTTGGGGGCGCTCTTTAATGACTAGTTGCCTTTGTGGAAAAGGTTCTTGATGACGGAGGGGATGCTCTTGGCGCCCTTGGCCGTCACATCGATAAAGTCGGGCGAACGAACGAGCTTGTCCTCGTCAATGTACTTACGCACCGCGCGAAGCGTTTCCTTGTCATTGCGCGTCGAAAACGTAAAGTGGCCATTCTCTTTGGTAAAGATGGCAAAACGCGTAATCTTCTTGGTGCCGCGCAAAACCTCGGCGGCAATATAGTCGACCTCGTCCCACGGGATTTGGATATAATCCTCGGGATTACGCTCGTTATAGTACTCAAACGCCTTATTGCCCACCATCACGCTACCGTGGCTGGTAAGCCCCATCAGGCAGGTTGCCGGCGTTGCCAAATCGACCGTGCTGTTCTGAGATTGCGCCATACGCGCCTCGCCCTCCAATAAAAACAATCGGACCGCATCCAGTGTACCCACCGGGTGCGGTCCGTTTCAATGGCTCAAAAGCCCTTGCCTAGCAACTCTCGGTCTTAAGCCGAAGCGTGCTTACATGAAGCCGCAGACGCGACCGATGATGCCGACGGCGAAGAGAGCCAGGATGATGACGATCGGGCTGACCTTCTTCTTGAGGAGCTTGCAGACCAGAAGGGTCAGGCACACGGCGGCAAGGCCGGGGATGAGCTGATCGAGGTTGGCCTGAAGCGTGGTGACCTTCACCGGGTCGAGTGCGTTGGCACCGACAGAGCTGTACATCGTCAATGCCTGCTTGATGCCCTCAGAACCGGCGGGCAGGTTGGCCCAGTCGATATAGGCGCCAGCGGACTGCGTGACCTTGGAGACGATCGGGGTAAAGGAGATGGAAACCCAACGCTCGACCAGGGCGCCGATGATGAACATACCCAGGATGGAAGCACCCTCGGTGACCTTGCCCATCAGACCGCCGGAGAGGTCCTTGGCGATAGAGGAGCCGACCTTGTAGCCAAACTCCTGCGTGTACCACAGGAAGGCGTAACGGATGATGTTCCACGCGAAGAAGAACAGCAGCGGACCGGCGATGCTGCCGGACAGGGCCAGGGAAGCGCCCAGTGCGCCCAGAATCGGGCGAAGGGTGAACCAGAAGGCGGGGTCGCCGACGCCGGCGAGCGGGCCCATCATACCGACCTTGACGCCCTGAATGGCGACGTCGTCAATCGGAGCACCGTTGGCGCGCTCCTCCTCGAGAGCGAGGGTAACGCCAATGACGGGGGCGGAAACATAGGGGTGGGTGTTATAGAACTCCAGGTGGCGCTTAAGAGCGGCAATCTGGTCATCCCTGCTGGTGTAGAGCTTCTTGATCGCAGGGATCATTGCGAAGCACCAGCCGCCGTTCTGCATACGCTCGTAGTTCCACGAGCCCTGAAGGAACTGATGACGGAAGCAAACCTTCTTACGGTCAGCCTTGGTGAGCTGAATCTTGTTCTCTGCCATATGTATCACTCCCCTCCTACTCGTAATCGTTCAGAATGTCGCCGAGCGGGTCACCGGAGCCGCCGCCCATGCCGCCACCCTGCTTGGCCAGATCCTTAAGGCCAAGGTAGATGAGGGCAAGGGAGATGCCGATGAGGCCAAGGGCGATCAGCGTGAGCTGAGGGATGGCAGCAAGGACAAAGCCGAGGATGAAGAACGGCCAGGTCTCCTTGGTGGCCATCATGTTGATGACCATGGCGTAACCGACGGAAGCGACCATGCCGCCGCCGACAGCCATACCGCCGGACAGCCAGTCGGGCATAGCGTTAAGCGCGTTGGTAACAGCCTCGGCCGGGATGATGCACAGAAGTACTGCCGGGATGGCGATACGAAGGCCCTGCATGAGGATGGCAGCGTACTGCCAGCGCTCGATGCCGGAGAAGTCGCCCTTCTCGGCGCAACCGTCCATGGCGTGAGCGATAGCGGTAGCCAGGGTACGGCAGATCATGGTCAGGAACAGACCAGCGACCGACAGCGGGACGGCGACGGCGATGGCGGCGGTAACGGCCTTGGCCGAATCGGTGGCGCCACCGTTGAGGGCGAGCACCATGATGATCGAAGAAGCGACCGAGGCCAGAGCGGCGTCAGGCGCGACGGCGGCGCCGACGTTAGCCCAGCCAAGGGCCATCATCTGGAGCGAACCGCCCAGGAGGATGCCCTCCTGAAGGTGACCGGTTACGAGACCGATAAGCGTGCATGCCACGAGCGGCTGATGGAACTGGAACTCATCCAGAATGCCTTCCATACCGGCAAGCAACGCGACAATCGCAACAAGCAGAAT
>OGYU01002800.1_pt1 | contig 10933 bp, 7 predicted proteins | sample 1576581 | NCBI WGS metagenome assembly OGYU01 (sample SAMEA3541547, study PRJEB24748) | human gut metagenome | biome: human gut; feature: human-associated habitat; material: faeces | place: China | collected 2012 | reverse complement strand
CAATGTGGTGTGACCATCCGGGATATGGGACACTACTGTTCCGTACGGAATCGGGTATGCCGCCGAGCGAAGGAGCTATTGATGCGAAAGGAACCGAATGGAAGGTCGCTACGGCCAATGCAACGACTGCAGCAGACGGAGATAATTTGGTGGTGACACCTGCTTTGCAAAGCAATGGAAAATATAGAGGTGATATAGAGAGAAAGTCAACCTTCCACGTAGGTAATTATCCTATTGTAGCGGTAGTTATAGAAGGTCTTCCGGCGAAGAAAGCGATAACATTTGACTCTCCCGAATATGGATCTTTAATAAATGATAAAGGTAACCAGCACGGACATGGCACTTATTCTACCGTTGAGAAGGAGTATGGTACTGTTTATTACTGGGATTTGGTGACGGGAGCAAGTTACACGTTAGGTAAGCCGATACCTACGGATCAATCATTCAATATGTCTCTCAAGTTGAAGATTGCTGATCTTGAATATCCGGACGGCGTATCGCCTTATACCGTTAAATGGATGAAATCCTTTAGAAACGAAGCGGAACTGATTAAATATTTGGAAGAAAACTAATCACCTTCCAATTATAAGGTAAAAAAATAGGTAAAAAGAGGATAAAGGGAGGGTGTGTCTTGAGTTACTGTAGACTTTCGATACACCCTCTTGTTATTATATACATCATTAAAATATAGGTAAATGATAAAGAAAAGAATACTCTCTTTGTGGATAAGTTTATGCGTTATCTGTATAGCCGGTGCCCAAGAAAAAGAACTGGCTTACTGTAATCGGCAAATACATAAAACATTGAAAGCAATAGGAATTTCTTCGAAACTTCCGAGAGTCTATAATCGTACACTCGATGTGATCAATCGCTATAACCCCGATTTGCTGTATTTTGATGTGACAGTAGCACCTTTCTATCCGGTGAGTGACGCGGGATTGAAGATTGCAGCTCATTTCTACAACCACAATATGGCTACTCACAAAGGGAAACTGGAAGCGGTGATGTTTGGTAAGATTCTCGATGAAAATCAGCGAAAAGCACTGGTGTGGGACGTAGAGCGCGGTGCTCCCAATAAAATTATCGATCAGCCGTGGCAGTCATGCTCCTGCATTGGCGGATGGCATTACAATACGTCTATTTACGAGAAAAACGAATATAAATCAGCGGCATACGTAGCTAAACTGTTGGTAGACATTGTGAGTAAGAATGGAAATCTGTTGCTGAGCGTACCTCTGCGTGCAGATGGAACTTTCGATGAAAAAGAAGAGAAAATCCTGAATGAATTTGGGGCATGGATGAACATTAACAAGGAAGCTATTTATGATACTCGTCCGTGGGTTGTGTTCGGGGAAGGTCCGATTGCGGAGGAAGATATTCCGCTCAATGCTCAGGGGTTCAATGAAGGTTCTTACAGTCAGGCAGGAGCAAAGGAAATCCGTTTCACACAGACTCCGAAGTATTTGTATGCTACTGTGCTGGCATGGCCGGCAGACGGAAAGGTAAACATCAAGTCACTGGCTGCAGACAGTAAACTTTATGAGGGAAAGATTCGTAAGGTGGAATTATTGGGATACGGTAAAGTCGATTTTGTCCGTACCGCCGAAGGCTTGTCGGTTACGCTTCCTGCACAGCCGTTGAATCAGATTGCTCCCGTATTGCGAATCGCGAAATAATAAAATGTGGTAAGATGGAAGGATATAGAGTAAAAGAGTACGGTATGCCCGTCAAGCGGTATTGTCAGGCATTGGATTTGAAAAATAATCCGGAACTGATAGCGGAATACCGGAAGATACATAGTCGTGAAAAAGCCTGGCCGGAAATTCGGGCGGGAATCCGTTCAGTGGGGATATTGGAAATGGAAATCTATATCGTAGGCTGCAAGCTGTTCATGATTGTGGAAGCACCGCTTGATTTTGACTGGGATAGCGCGATGAAACGCCTGGCACAGTTGCCCAGACAGACAGAATGGGAAGACTATGTAGCGCGTTTTCAGGAATGTGTGCAGGGAAGCAGCTCTGCCGAGAAATGGCAGTTGATGGAGCGTCTGTTTTATTTGTATGAATCTTAAAAAGTTATCACTATGGAATACCATGAAATAGGAAAGACGGGGATGAAGGTATCCTCTTTGAGTTTCGGAGCTTCTTCTTTGGGGGGAGTCTTCCATGACATTAGAGAAAAAGAAGGATTGGAAGCGGTGTTTACCGCCATTGATTTGGGGATGAATTTTATTGATGTGTCTCCTTATTACGGACATTATAAGGCTGAAACGGTATTAGGAAAGGCCCTGAAGGAGATTCCTCGCGACAAGTATTATCTCTCTACGAAGGTAGGACGTTATGGAAAAGACGGGGTAAATACCTGGGATTATTCCGGGAAGCGGGCTACGGAGAGCGTGTACGAAAGTATGGAACGCCTGCATGTGGACTATATCGACCTGATTAATGTGCATGACATTGAGTTTGCCGACTTGAATCAGGTGGTTAATGAGACTTTGCCGGCTTTGGTGGAGTTAAGAGAGAAAGGGGTAGTAGGCCATGTGGGTATCACCGACCTGCAACTGGAGAACCTGAAGTGGGTGATTGACCATTCACCGGCAGGGACGGTAGAGTCGGTACTGAACTTCTGTCATTATTGCTTGTGCGATGACAAGCTGGTCGATTTTCTGGACTATTTTGAGTCGAAAGGTATTGGGGTAATCAGTGCCTCTCCATTGTCTATGGGATTGCTGACCGAAAGAGGTGTACCGTCATGGCATCCGGCTCCTCAGCCGTTGGTAGAGGCTTGCCGAAAGGCTATGGAGCATTGTAAGAGTAAGAATTATCCGATAGAAAAACTGGCCATGCAGTATGCTGTGAGCAATCCGCGCATTGCTACGACATTGTTCAGTACGGCCAATCCGCAGAATGTGAAGAAGAATGTGGCTTACATAGAGGAACCGATGGATGAAACTTTGGTGCGTGAAGTGCGTGAAATTATCGGCGACCAGTTCCGTGTAAGTTGGGCTAATTCTTAAAGGAGGAATTTGTATATGGGGTTTATAATAATCGATGCACATTCTCATTTGTGGTTGAAGCAGGATACGGTGGTTGAGGGACTTCCTATCCGCACCTTGGAGAATGGAAGGTCATTGTTCATGGGGGAAGTGAGACAGATGCTTCCCCCGTTCATGACCGATGGAGTAAACAGTGCCGAAGTGTTCCTATCTAACATGGACTATGCGCAGGTGTCTGCGGCCGTGGTGACGCAAGAGTTTATCGACGGTTTTCAGAATGACTATTTGGCTGAGGTTGCGGCTCGTTATCCCGACCGTTTCTTTGTATGCGGAATGTGTGAGTTCCGTAAGCCGGGATATCTGGATCAGGCGCGTCAGCTTATTGCACGGGGATTCCAGGGGATTAAGATTCCTGCACAGCGCTTGCTGCTTCAGGAGGGGCGTGTAAGATTGAACTGTGAGGAAATGATGCAGATGTTCCATCTGATGGAGCAGAACGGGGTGCTGCTTTCCATTGACATGGCCGACGGAGCTACACAGGTGGGCGAACTGGAGGAGGTAATTCAGGAGTATCCGAAGTTGAAGGTGGCCATCGGGCATTTTGGTATGGTAACCCGTCCTCAATGGAAGGAACAGATTAAATTGGCGTGTCATCCTCATGTACGTATTGAATCGGGAGGAATTACCTGGTTGTTCAATGATGAATTTTATCCGTTTAAGGGGGCGGTAAGAGCTATCCGTGAGGCTGCCGAGCTGGTCGGCTTTGAGAAACTGATGTGGGGGTCGGATTATCCGCGTACCATTACGGCCATTACCTACCGCATGTCGTACGACTTTGTGAGTAAGTCCGCAGAGTTGACGGAAAGAGAGAAAGCCCTCTTCTTAGGAGAAAATGCCCGCAGTTTCTATGGCTTCCATAATCTGCCGGAACTTCCTTACATCAAGAATATGTCGGAATAAACAAACGGGGAAATGATGAAAAACAATAATAGCTATAAACTGCCGCTTGCACTGGTTTTCAGCCTTTTCTTTTTGTGGGCTATCAGTAGTAACCTGCTGCCTACCATGATTCGGCAGCTGATGAAAACTTGCGAGCTGAATACCTTTGAAGCGTCCTTTACGGAAACAGCTTACTGGCTGGCGTATTTTATTTTCCCGATTCCGATAGCCATGTTTATGAAGCGGTATAGCTACAAAGCCGGTATCATCTTCGGCTTGGTGTTGGCGGCAGCAGGTGGTCTGTTGTTCTTTCCGGCTGCCATGTTGAAGGAATATTGGGCTTATCTGTGCATCTTCTTTGTTATTGCTACCGGGATGTGTTTTTTAGAGACCGCAGCCAATCCGTACGTAACGGCTTTAGGTGATGCGGCTACAGCTCCTCAACGACTGAATCTGGCGCAGTCATTTAACGGGCTCGGAGCTTTCATTGCAGCCATGTTTTTGAGTAAACTGATATTGAGTGGCACGCACTATACGCGTGAAACGCTTCCGGCAGATTATCCGGGCGGATGGGAAGCCTATATCCAGTTTGAGACGGATGCTATGAAAACTCCTTATCTGGCATTGGCGGTATTGCTGCTGGTTATTGCGGGAATCTTTATTTTCTCTAGGTTGCCTAAGATTGGAGATGAAAGGCAGCGGGGCACTTCTAAGGAAAAACTGATTGATTTCAGTGTATGGAAGCGGTCGCATCTGCGGTGGGGCGTCATTGCACAGTTTTTTTATAATGGCGGACAGACGGCTATCAACAGCCTGTTTTTAGTCTATTGCTGTTCGTATGCCGGAATTTCGGAGTCGGAAGCTACCACCTATTTCGGTTTGTATATGCTGGCTTTCCTGCTGGGACGATGGATTGGTACCGGACTGATGATTCGTTTCCGTCCGCAAGATATGTTGCTGGTCTATGCATTGGTGAATATTCTGCTTTGTGCTGTAGTTGCCGTGTGTGGAGGCTGGATTGGTCTGTATGCCATGCTGGGCATTTCGTTCTTCATGTCCATCATGTATCCTACCCAGTTTTCATTGGCACTGAAAGATTTGGGCAGTCAGACGAAAAGTGGCTCTGCTTTTCTGGTGATGTCGATAGTGGGTAATGCTTGCCTGCCCCAGTTTACGGCTTATCTGATGCACGTTAATGAACAGATGTATCATCTGGCGTATGTAGTTCCGATGGTTTGTTTCTTATTTTGCGCCTATTACGGGTGGAGAGGATACAAGGTATTGGATTGAAAATAGTCTATCTGAAAATAAAAATAACAAGAAAATGAAAGCGGTTCAAATTGCAGCTCCCCAGAAAATGGCGGTCGTAGAGATTGAGAAGTCTGAACTGAAGGCTGGGGAAATATTGGTAAAGATTGAATATGTAGGTTTCTGTGGTTCTGACCTGAATACTTATCTGGGGCGGAACCCGATGGTGAAAATGCCGGTCATTCCGGGACATGAGGTCGGTGCGGTAATAGACTCCGTAGGACCGGGCGTACCGGAGAGTTTTAAGAAGGGCATGAATGTGACACTGAATCCCTATACGAATTGTGGAAAATGTGCCTCGTGTCGGAACGGGCGGGTAAATGCCTGCGAACACAATGAGACGTTGGGCGTACAGCGTAACGGCGTGATGTGTGAATATGCGGTGCTTCCCTGGTCGAAAGTGATTCCGGCAGAGGGCATCTCTTCACGTGACTGTGCGTTGATTGAACCGATGAGTGTAGGCTTTCATGCAGTGTCACGCGGTCAGGTGATTGACAATGAGATAGTAATGGTGATAGGCTGTGGTATGGTTGGTATGGGAGCCATTGTACGTGCCGCCTTGCGTGGAGCTACCGTGATTGCCGTCGATTTGGATGACGAGAAATTGGCTCTGGCTCGTGAGGTAGGAGCTACGTCTGTCATCAATTCACGCACGGAGAATGTGCATGAACGTGTGCAGGAATATTCAGGCGGCTTGGGAGCCGATGTGGTAATCGAGGCGGTAGGCAGTCCGGCCACTTACGTGATGGCGGTCGATGAGGTCAGCTTTACGGGACGCGTGGTATGTATCGGTTATGCCAAGAGCGGGGTAGAATTTCAGACGAAATACTTTGTACAGAAAGAGTTGGACATCCGTGGCTCCCGAAACGCATTGCCAGCTGATTTCCGTGCTGTAATACATTATATGAAAACAGGAAATTGTCCGGTAGAAAAATTGATTTCAAGCATTGTGTCACCCGAAAATGCATCGGAAGCCATGGAAGGCTGGGCGGTGAATCCGGGTAAGGTATTCCGTATTTTGGTAAAATTCTAAAAAGCCTCAGAAAAGGAAGATTTGAGGTTCATGTGTTTAATAATAGCGTACTTGCGTTTCTCGAAGAAGTGCAAGTACGTTTTTTTATGTCAGATTGTTCCGTTTGTGTGCTGAAAAGTTGTACTTTTGGCATATCTTACAAGTTTATTTTAATCAACCATAAATTAATGCGTAGATGAACACAAAAAGCATCTTTTTAGCTCTGTGTTGTCTGACCGCCTTCTCATCCTATGCACAGCATGTACCAACCTTGGAGGAAGTGGTGAACGGAGGTCTGATTGTCACGAAGGGCGAAAGCCGGGTAAACTGGCTTTCAGAGGGGAACAGTTATTCAAAGAAGGAGAAAAATCCGGCTGGGGGATACGACATCGTTTCGTATACGCCCGGTAAGAACAAGCGTGAGGTACTTATTCCTGCTTCCATGTTCGTAAAGCCGGGTACTTCCGACACGTTGTCTGTCCGTAGTTTTAGTTTTGACACCTCCCATAAGCAGGTTTTGGTATATACCAATACACGGCGTGTCTGGAGGTATGATACGCGCGGAGACTATTGGGTATTGAACATGGAAACGGGCAAGTTGAGGCAATTAGGAGCACAGTTGCCAGAGAGCAGTCTGATGTTTGCCAAATTCTCGCCCGATGGTACACGTGTGGCTTATGTCAGCGGAAACAATATCTATGTGGAGTATGTTTCCGACGGAAAGGTTGTACAGTTGACCCGCGACGGAAGTAATACGATTGTGAACGGTACATTCGACTGGGTGTACGAGGAAGAATTCTCTTGCCGTGACGGCTTCCGCTGGAGTCCCGATGGCAAGTACATAGCCTATTGGCAAAGCGATACAGAAGGTACTGGGTGGTTTGACATTATCAACAATGTCGATTCGCTTTATCCGAAAATCCTTCGTTTCCCTTATCCGAAGGCCGGAACTACGAACTCGGCGGTTAAGGTGGGATACGTAGCAGCTTCCGGTGGAGAGACTACATGGATTGATCTGCCCGGTGACCCTCGTCAGAATTATATCATGCGAATGGATTTTATACCGGAAAGCAATGATTTGTTTATTCAGCAGATGAACCGTCCGCAGAACACGAACAAGGTGTGGATTGCTACCATTGGAGGCGGTGCTCCGAAGAATATCCTGACAGAGACAGATGCCGCATGGGTGGAAACAAATGATCAGGTGACCTGGCTGAAGAATAATACTTACTTTACCTGGCAGAGTGAACGAAGCGGCTGGCGTCATCTTTACCGTGTAAGTCGTGACGGAAAAGATGTTCAGCCCATTACCAAAGGGGAGTTCGACTTTATCGAACAGGTGGGCATGGACGTGAAGAAAGGTCTCGTCTATTTCATTGCTTCACCCGATAATTATACCCAGCGGTATCTTTATTCTGCCGAGTTGTTAGGAAAGGGTGAAGTGAAACGCCTCAGTCCGATGGATGAGCAGGGACAGCATCGGTACGATTTGTCTCCCGACTGGAAATATGCGGTACATACGTTCAGCAACTCTGTGACTCCTCCTCGGATAGAGATGGTGGCCTTGCCTTCTCATAAAACGGTGTCGGTCATTGAAAATAACGAGGAAGCTGCATCGCAGTATCAGCAACTTCAGTTGAGTCCGAAGGAGTTTGTCAAAACCCGTTCCGGAGACCTGCAACTGGATGCATGGATGATCAAGCCCGTTAATTTTGATCCGTCGAAGAAATATCCGGTCATCATTGATGTGTACGGTGAACCTGCCGGCTCTACGGTGCAGGATGTATGGCAGGGAGGTGACCTGTGGCATCAGTACCTGGCTAATCAGGGATATATTGTAGTCAGCATTGAGAACCGTGGGGCTGCGGCTCCTCGCGGACGGGAATGGAGAAAGTGTATCTATGGAGAGGTAGGAACTTTTGCTTCGCAAGACCAGGCGCAAGGAATTCTGGACTTGGCCCGTCAGTATTCATTCATTGATACTTCCCGTATCGGTATTACAGGCTGGAGCGGAGGAGGCAGCCAGACATTGAATTGTATGTTCCGCTATCCGGATGTATTCTGTACGGGTATTGCCATTGCCTTCGTATCCGACCAGCGGTTGTATGACACGATTTATCAGGAACGTTACATGAATACACCGCAGGCAAATCCGGAAGGTTATCGTAAGGGTTCTCCTATTACATACGTAGAGGGGCTGAAAGGTAACCTGCTGCTTATTCATGGTACGGGTGACGACAATGTGCATTACCAGAGTTGTGAGATGTTGGTGAATGAACTGGTGAAGCATGGTAAGGTCTTTTATCAGTTATCCTATCCCATGCGTTCACATTCCATCAGTGAGCGGGAAGGCACCACGTATCACCTTCGCAAGTCTATGACAGATTATTTCTTGAAGAATCTTCCGGCAGGAGGACGATAAAATTAAAAAAGACAGGCTAATCTCGATTTTGAGGTTGGCCTGTTTTTAGTACATTATTTATTAAGAATCTCTATACATCGTGCTAGCATAGAAGCATTGTTGACCACAATGATATGAAGTCTTTTTCGGGCTCGAGTAATAATTTGGTATAACATTTGCCTTTGTGAATAATATTGGTTACTGGCCGTTAGCTTTCCGTTTTTTGTATATTTGAAATGTTCATCAATTACAATGGCCACATTGTTAAATTCCTGCCCTATCACAGAATGTGCACACATTTTGTTACTGGGAAAGTATTTTTCATAATCGAAAATAGAACGTGTTCCAGGTGTATAACTAGGAATTTCCCATCCTTCATTTAGCAGAGTTTGTAGCAATATTTTTGCAGAAAAGTAGTCTTTACAATATGTAAGCTCAATGTGTGGATATGTAATGCCTGGAATATTTGTTTGAGAATCGAAAAGTTGTTTTATAAAAAACGCAATTTCTTTGTTTGTCCGTATTTTGTTTGTCAATATGTATGGAGTGCATGATAGTTCTTCTTCAATCCTTTTTTTTAAATTATATTCTTTTTCGTTGTCGCTCAAATATTGCTTTTCATCGTAGGAAAATATGCATTTTATATTTAATGTACCTATTTCTTCCGTATATTTATTAAACTGCTCTGGTCGCATACGTTGAGCTTCATCGATGATAACTAAATCATAATCAGAAAAACTGGGAGCATATCTAGGCATATGTATATGCCATTTGTATTTATTTTTTAATAGTTCATGACCTGCATTAAGTTGGGCACAGTGCAATATAAGTACTTCATGACCAACTTGAATTACTTTTTTGGCGATATGATAAGTTAAGAGTGTCTTGCCTGTACCTGCTCCTCCTGTAAGTGCGATGAAGTTTGTGGTTTTATCGGCTAATTGCTTTTGTATGGCTTTGCATATTTCTTCTTGTTGTATAGTGAGAAAATATTCTTCGTTTATGAATCTGTCAGTAGAATTGAATGGAGAAATCATCATCCTGATTGGTAAATGCCCCGAAGCCGAAACGATAATAAATATTTCGCATCAGCCCCAGCTGAATCTTATGTTGAAGGTCGAATTCTATCCGTTCATATTCTCCGGTACTTTTAAATACTCCTTCTATTCCCCGTTCATAGTCCACCGAAAATGTCGGATAGTCAGAACGGAGATTGATCTTACGCTTTCCGTTCATATAATAATAAAGCGCCGGAGTCCATTCCACCCGGATGCGCGGGGCAAAGCTGATATAGGTATTTCTGAAGCGTTCCATAAATTCCGGCGGAGGCATCGGATAGTCACCCGTAATCACAAAACGGGATTTCTCGACAGCTGTTCTCTTGTGTGCCGAGAAACCGAGGCTGATATCCAGTCCGTTGGTAATTTCAAAACTATGACGGAAGTTGAAATACAAGTCCTTGAAATAATCCAGATGGATGAGGTCGAAATTAAAGATACTGTCCGGCATCGCTTTCAGTTCGTCCAGCATCTTGCTGCTATAGATGCGGTTACCATTACCCACACTCAACCGGAAAAAGCCCCGTTTCTGCGGCCAGTACTCAAAGTCGGCATTCAGCGACCAGTAGAACTCTTTCCGTGTAAAGTTATAACCCAGTTTGGGTACGATGCGGAGCCACTTGTCGCCTCTGAAAATCCGGTTGTAACGGAAATCCTGCCGGTATGATAATCCGTTGCTTCCGCTATAACTGAACAAAAGCGGATTGATAAACGGCGAGAAGCGGACACTTCCGATATTGGACAGATTGAATTTATAATCTTCCACCATCAGGTCGCCCATCGTTCCCCAGAAAGCCTGACTCTTGGTTTTCTGTTGCACCGACACGGTATCCCGCCTGTATGTATAATCTTTGTAAAGTTGCTTTTCTCCTTCACTCAAAGGGATGGGGCGTAGCACGCCGAACGTGGACGCATCTGTTTTATAGGCATTCGTATCACACTGCAAGGAGAATGATTCCGACAAATTATACTTTTTCTTCTCCTTCTTCCGAACCTTTCTTTCTTTCAGTTCTATTGATTTATAGTCCAACGAAGCGGTATAATTGCCGTCCACCTTATTTCCCAGGAACTTAAAAAGGGCCTCCACATCATAACGCACCGGGAGAAACTCATCTTTCTTTCCAACTTCCCCCATCTTGATCCAGCAAGTAAACGTAATCAGTTCCGACCGTCCCGAAAAACGTATTTCACGCACGCTCCATACATTGCTGCTGACAATC
>OGYU01002799.1_pt1 | contig 10934 bp, 9 predicted proteins | sample 1576581 | NCBI WGS metagenome assembly OGYU01 (sample SAMEA3541547, study PRJEB24748) | human gut metagenome | biome: human gut; feature: human-associated habitat; material: faeces | place: China | collected 2012 | reverse complement strand
CCCCCGGCTCTGCCGCCGCCGACCTGTGCGCCGTGCTGGATGAGCCGCTGACCGTCCAGCCCATGCAGCGGGTGCTGGTGCCTACCGGCCTTGCCATCGAGCTGCCCGGCGCACACGCTGTGGCGCTGGTCTATGCCCGCAGCGGTCTGTCCATCAAGCACGGCCTCTGCATGGCAAACGGTGTCGGCGTCGTGGACAGCGATTACCGCGGTGAGCTGAAAGTCCCGATGGTCAATCTGGGCGCGGAGGCTTATACCATCCAGCCCGGCGAGCGGGTGGCCCAGCTCTGCATCGCGCCGGTGTACACGGCGGCATTCGTGCAGGCCGACGCGCTGGATGAGACCGCCCGCGGCGAGGGCGGCTTCGGCTCGACGGGGAAATAAACCTCTCAGTCTGCTTCGCAGCCAGCTCCCCTAATAGGGGAGCCATTGGCATGTCGGGTAGGCCCACGCAGGACGAAAAAGCCTGCGCTGTCGTAAAATGCCGGGCCTTGCGGCCAAGGACAGAATGAAAAAGAGGATAATGAGATGAATCTTATCTTAGCCTCCGGCAGTCCGCGCCGGAAGGAGCTTCTGAGCTTATACACGACGGACTTCACCATCTGCGTCAGCGATTTCGACGAGAGCGGAGTCACTGCACCCACTCCGGCCCAGCTGGTGGAAAAGCTGGCCCGGGGCAAATGCCTCGCTGTGGCAAAAGACCATCCCGGCGCGGTGGTGCTGGGATGTGACACCGTCGTGGATGTGGGCGGCGAAGTCTTCGGCAAGCCCCACAGCGTGGAGGACGCAAAGCGGATGCTCCGCGCCCTGTCCGGCGCGACCCACGAGGTGCATACCGGCGTCTGCGTATCGGACGGCGTACGCACCGAGAGCTTCGTGGACAGCTGCAAGGTGACCTTCTTCCCGATTTCGGAAGGGGAGATCGACGCCTACACGGCCACGAAGGAGCCCTACGACAAGGCCGGTGCCTACGCCATCCAGGGCCGCGCAGCCCTCTGGCTCGACCGGCTGGAAGGGGACTACTACACCATCATGGGCCTGCCCGTCAGCCGGACGGCCCGTCTGCTGAGCAGATTCTGATGCGGGACACAGAAAAGCGGCCCCGGCGGCAAAAAATGAAAAAACTCGAAAAAGTTTACGGAAATGCTTGAGAAAAGCGCGCCTTGCGGCTATAATAAAAACGTGTTATTCTGCGATGAGCTGTCCGTTGGTCTGAGCGGGCGGCTCTGCGTTTTGGAATAGACCCTGGAAAATCGTAAGGAGAGAAGACTATATGAGTTTGTTTTCAAAGGATGTTGGTATCGATCTCGGTACTGCCAATACCCTCGTTTACATGAAGGGCAAGGGCATCATCATGCGTGAGCCCTCTGTTGTGGCCGTGGACACCAAGAGCGACGAAGTGCGCTGCGTGGGCGCTGAGGCAAAGGCCGTCATCGGCCGCACCCCCGGCAGCATCGTGGCGGTCCGCCCCCTGAAGGACGGCGTCATCGCCGACTTCGACATCACCGCCAATATGCTGGAGACCTTCCTCAAAAAAGCCTGCGGTAACAGCATGTTCTCCCGCCCCCGCGTGGTCATCTGCATCCCGTCGGGCGTCACCGAGGTGGAGCGCCGCGCTGTGCGTGAGGCCGCTCTGAAGGCCGGCGCCCGTCAGGTGTCGGTCATCGAGGAGCCCATGGCCGCTGCCATCGGTGCGGGCCTGCCCATCAGCGAGCCCACCGGCAGCATGATCGTGGACATCGGCGGCGGCACGGCCGAGATCGCCGTCATCTCTCTGGGCGGCATCGTGGCTTCCCGCAGCGTCCGCATGGCCGGCGATATGTTCGACCAGGCCATCATCGCCTTCATCAAGCGCAAGTATAACCTCCTCATCGGTGAGCGCACCGCCGAGCAGATCAAGATCGAGATCGGCTCTGCCTATCCGATGGACCCCGAGATGACCCTCGAGATCAAGGGCCGCAACCTCGTGGACGGCCTGCCCAAGAACGTCGTCGTCCACTCGGAGGATGTCCGTGAGGCTCTGCTGGAGTGCCTGGTCAAGATCACCAGCGCCATCAAGGAGACTCTGGAGCGCACCCCGCCCGAGCTGAGCGCCGACATCATCGACCACGGCATCACCCTGACCGGCGGCGGCGCACTGCTGCGCGGCCTCGACAAGCTCATTGAGAGCGAGACCGGCATCGATGTCCATGTGGCTGAGGACCCGCTGGACTGCGTGGCCAAGGGTGCCGGTGCTGTGCTGGACCATGTGGATGTCCTGCACGACGTTCTGGATACCGACGGCGGTCATATGTAAGCCTCGGCTGTGCCATTTGCGGCGGTACGCTGAGGGAGGACCTTTGCGCTGCTGCGCCGCAGAAGATGAGTTTTGAGCGCGGATGGCACGGCTGTCCGCGCTTTTTTGCAGATTCGGGAGGGACCCGCCTTGAAGGATTTTTTTGAAACATGGAAATTTAAGATACTCATTGCCATCGCGGTCTTCCTCGTGGGCATCATGGCCTATGCAGGCGCGAACGGACGCCTGACCGCCGCCCCGCAGGAGCTGCTGAGCGTGGCCGCAGCCCCGTTCCAGCGGGCAGCGGCGGCGGTGAGCAGCGGCGTGGCCTCCCTGTGGGAGAACTACGCCAACATCGACGCCATTCTGGAAGAAAACCAGCAGCTCAGCGAGGAAAACGCCTCTCTGCGCTCCCAGATGGTGGACTACGACAAGCTCAAGGCCGAGAACGAGGCCTACAAGGCGCTGGCCAACATCCAGGAGCAGCACCCGGAGATGAGCTATACGTCCTCCTTCGTCATTGGCCGCGACCCGCTGGACTCCTTCTGGGGCTTCACGCTGGACAGAGGCACACTGGACGGTGTGGCCGTCAACGACGCCGTCATCAGCGACGAGGGCTATTTGCTGGGCGTGGTGCGGGAAGCCGACCTCACCAGCTGCAAGGTCATGACCATCCTGCACCCCAGCTTCAATGCGGCGGGCGTCGTGTCCCGCACCCGGGACAACGGCATCATCACCGGCAGCGCCGACTACGCCGCCGACGGCCTGTGCATCCTCTCGAACCTCGCCCGCAGCACCCTGAGCAGAGAGGGGGACCAGGTCATCACCACGGGTCTGGGCGGGGTGTTCCCGCCGGATGTGCTGGTGGGCGTCATCAAGGAGCTGACCCCCGAGGCCAGCGGCAAATCGACGCTGGCCGTCATCCAGCCGGGCGCAGACCCCCGCACGGTGCGCCATGTGTTCATCATCACCAACTACTGAGGAGGGCCGGAGATGGAATCTCGCCGCAAGCGCAGCCGCAGCCAGAGGCTGAAATGGGGCTGCTATATCCTTCTGCTGGTGGTGTGTACGGTGCTGCAGACCATGCCGGGGCTGTTCCAGTTCGGGGCCGCGAAGCCGCTCTGGCTGCTGCCGCTCTGTCTGGCGGTGTCTGCCGCAGAGGGTGAGTTCGCCGGGGCCATCTTTGGCGCGGTGTGCGGCCTGATGTGGGACTACACCGCCGGCCGCACCGTGGGGATGCTGGCGCTGGAGCTGATGATCCTCTGCTTCGGCGTGTCGGTGGTCGTGCAGCTTTATCTGAAGGACACCCCCTCCAACTTCGTGCTGCTGGCCGTGGTCTGCGCCCTGCTGGTGCTGTCGGCGGACTGGCTGTTTTTCTACTATATGCCGGGCTATGCGGGCGCAGGGGAGCGTTTTCTCTGGGTCGTGCTGCCGTCGGCCCTGATGACGGCCCCGGTGAGCTGGCTGCTCCACCGTGCAGTGCAGCGCATCAGCACGGAATTCAAGATAGACAACGGCGTGGTATGATGCCAGACCCTGCCGGGAGGAAAACGGATGAATCAAGACGAACACAAGATCGTGGTGCGCCGGATGGCTGGGCTCATCGCTGCCGCCTCGGTGCTCATCGCCGTGTATGTGCTGCGGCTGATATTTTTGCAGCTCGTCAACAGCGACAGCTTCAAGGCGCAGGCGACCAACACCACCGATTATAACTTTACCGTCACCGCTGCCCGCGGCGACATCGTGGACAGCGCCGGACGCCGCATCGCGGCCAGCACCACCAGCTACAATGTGGTGCTCAGCAAGCTGCTGATGGGGGACGAAGACCTTGACACTATGCTGCAGCGCATCGTGGAGCTGCTGGAAGCCCACGGCGAAAAGTGGAACGACTCGCTGCTCATCGGCGAGCCGGACGCGGCGGGCCACTACAGCTTTACCGCGCAGCCCGACAGCACCAGCGACCAGAAGGCTCTCGCAGCCATGAAGGACTCGCTGGGCTTACAGCAGTATGCCACCGCCGATGACGTGATGGAAAAGCTGGTGGAGGACTACAAGCTGGAAAGCTATCCTTTCCACTGGCAGAGGGTGCTGGGCGGCATCCACTACGAGATGCAGCAGCAGGCGTTCTCCAACGTCAACAACTTCGTCATGGCCGAGAATGTCAGCGAAGTGACCGTGGCGACCATCAAGGAGAACAGCCTGACCATGCCCGGTGTGGAGATCGTGGAGACCAGCACCCGCAGCTACGATGAGGGCGGCATCATCCCCCATGTGCTGGGCCGTGTGGGCAAGATCACCGCCGAAAAGTGGAAGGTGACCGACGAGAACGGCCAGACCACCTACCCTCTGCGGGAAAAGGGCTATAACATGAACGACATGATCGGCGTGTCGGGCCTCGAAGCCGTCTACGAAGACGAGCTGCGGGGCAAGGACGGCGTTGAGACCATCACCCGCAGCTCGGACGGCGTCATCGTGGGGACCGCTATGACCACCGTGCCGGAGCCGGGCCATACCGTCCAGCTCACCATCGACAGCGCCTTCCAGCAGGCGGTGGACAAGGCGCTGGCCAAGAACATCGAGATGATAAACAGCACCTACAACAACAGCAGCTCCGCCAAGGCTGCCGCCGGTGCGGTGGTGGTCATCAGCACGAAGGACGGCAGTGTGCTGGCCGCCTCCAACTACCCCAGCTACGACCAGAACCTCTTCGCCACCCAGTACAGCCAGTACAGCTCAGACCCGGGCCTGCCCCTGCTCAACCGCGCGTTGCAGGGCCTGTACACCCCCGGCTCCACCTTCAAGCCTGCGGTGGCGGTGGCGGCGCTGGACTCCGGCGTCATCAACCGCTCTTCCACCGTCTACTGCAACGGTGTCTATACCTATTATGACGATTACCGCCCCAAGTGTACCCGCCACGGCCACAGCGGCAACATCGACGTCATCACGGCCATCAAGTGGAGCTGCAACATCTTCTTCTACGATGTGGGCCGCCGCACCACCAGTGACGTCTACGATGCCTACGCCTACAAGATGGGCCTTGGTACCCGCACCGGCGTGGAGGTCAACGAGGCCACCGGCCGCCTGACCACAAAGAACGACTCCAACTACACCGCTTCTCTGGACATCCAGGCCGCGATCGGTCAGGGCAACACCGTCGTCACCCCCGTCCAGCTGGCGACTTACGCCGGCACGCTGGCTAACCGGGGCGTGCGCTACCGCACCCACTTCGTCAAGGCCATCCTCGACACCAACACCGGCAAAGTCCTGCAGGAGACCCAGCCCGAGGTGATGGACGTCATCGAGGACCGGGGCGACACCTTCGACCTCGTGCGGCAGGGCATGATCGGCGTGTCGGAGACGGTGTCGGGCCTGAAGAACTACCCCGTCACCATCGCCTGCAAGACCGGTACCCCGCAGCGCAGCGAGACGTACTACGTCGGCAGCACCCGCAAGCATTACACCAACACCATGATGATCGCCTACGGCCCGGCAGAGGACGCTGAGATCGCCCTCGGCATCGTCATCGAGTACGGCGGCGGCGGCGCCCGCGCGGGCAACCTCGTGGCCGACATCTTCGACGCCTACTACGCCATGAAGGACGGCAGCCTGACGCTGGACGAGACAGGAGCAGGCGAGACGGCTGACACGACAGCTGACGGGCAGGATGCTGTGCCGGAGACTGTGCCGGAGACTGTGCCGGAGACTGTGGAAAACAACGACGCCCTTGCAGACGACACCGCTCCCGCAGAACAGCCCGCCGCCTGAGCGATGGTGCGTGGATTTGGCAGAAATCTATGAAAAATTAGAACTTTTGCCCGAAAAACAGTTGTAAAAAGACGGAAACTGTGATACTATGATATGTGCAAGATGATTGCCCCGGACAGGGGCGTGGGAAAAGGAGAGGTTGACCGATGACGATTGCACTGATTGCGCATGACTCCAAAAAAGAGCTGATGGTACAGTTCTGTACGGCGTACTGCCGGATTTTGAGCCAGCATAAATTGGTGGCAACCGGTACGACCGGCAAGATGATCGCCGAAGCCACCGGCCTGCAGGTGCAGCGCTTTCTGGCGGGCGTACAGGGCGGCGACCAGCAGATCGCGTCCCGCATCGCCTGCAATGAGGTGGATCTGCTGCTGTTCTTCCGCGACCCCATCAACGCAAAGCCCAGCGAGCCGAATGAGATGACTCTGCTGCGCCTGTGCGATGTCCACAACATCCCGATGGCCACCAACATCGCCACCGCTGAGGTCCTGATCCACGGCCTCGAGCGCGGCGACCTCGACTGGCGCGACATCGTGCATCCCCAGAACTGATCCATAAAACGAATCCCCCGTGCAGCTGAACTGCACGGGGGATTTTTGCTTCAACGGGCTTGCCCTCTCAGGCGTTGACCGGGAACAGAAAAATTTCAGAGCTTAAGATCCTCCGCCATCTCTGCCACGTCCTCCGGGGCGAAATCGCCCAGCGGCAGGATGAGGCGGCTCAGGACCTCGGGCGGGAGGGCGGCAAGCGTTCCACTCTCGTCCGGTGCGCCGCTCTCGGGGGCGAACAGGTGGCTCATGCCCTGTGCGTCTGTCTCGATGCGGGCGTAGCGGCCGGAGGCAATATACTGGATGCCCAGTTTGTCGGCGGCTGGGCGCGCCAACGCATCCGTACAGCCCTGCATCGTCTCCCGCACTGCCTGTGCCGCAGCGCTGTTAAGGTTCAGGGGACCAAACCGTTCCCGAAGCAGCACGCGTCCGTCCGGCGCGCGGGCCTCTAAAACCGTCTTTGTCCCGCCGCCGTCCATCCCGACCGCATATCTCATATCCGGCATTTTTTCTTCTCCGCTCATAAAGTCACGGGCAGCCTTCCGGTTGGTTCGGCCTCGCCGCGCAGCACGCGCGCAACCGCCCGAATGCTCTGCTCCGTATACTCGAATGCCGCCAGCGTCCACACGCTTTCGGGCAGGCCCGCCAGATCGTACGGGCCGCGCAGCGCCACCGCCACGGTGGGCACGCCCGCCTCCGCCAACCGGGCCACCAGCTCCAGCTGGCCCCTGCGCAAACGCCCGTTGAAGGTGCCCACCACGGCCGAGGTATGCCGCCGCGCCAGTTCTACCAACGCCGCGATCTCTTCCCGCCCCGGCTCCGGCTGCATGGCCGCCGCGCTGCCATGCAGCGCCCGTGCCATACCATCGCCGAAGCGGTTCGTCTCGCCGGCGTCCACATTCCCCACCAGCGACGTGCGGTAGGCCGGGCAGCCGATGCACAGCGGCGCGCTCCCCAGTGCGGGCCGCCCGCCTGCGGGGCGGTGCACCTCTGTGATGGTCTTTTGCAGCAGCGCCTCGTTCTCCCGGCGTGCCTCATCAAAATCGAAGCCGCCCTCGGGCATGCCGTCCACCCATTTTTCCTTCAGCGCCAGAATGCGCTGCACGCTGGCCTGCATTTCCGCCGCGCTCAACCGTCCCTCGGCCACGGCCTGCTCTGCCGCGCGGGCCGCCTGCCCGCTGAGCAGTGTGTCGTGGGAAATAAACACCAGGTCCACTCCGGCAGCCATGGCCGCCACCACACCGTTTACTGTGCCGAAGTGGTCCTTGATGGCCCGCATCTCCATGCAGTCGCTGACGATGAGGCCGTCAAAGCCCATCTGCTCCCGCAGCAGCCCCGTCATGATGCGCCGGGACATCGTTGCCGGAAGATGCTCCGGTTCGAGCTGCGGGAACAGGATATGTGTCGTCATCACCGCGGGCACGCCCGCACGCACTGCCTCCCGGAAGGGCAGCAGCTCCGTCCGTTCCAGCTCCTCCATGCTTTTGTCCACGCAGGGCAGCGCCAGATGGGAATCCGTGTCCGTATCTCCGTGGCCGGGAAAATGCTTGGCCGAGCACAGCACGCCGCCGTCCAACAGGCCGCGTATCATCCGGTTGGCGTAACGGGAGACCTCCTGCGGCGTGTCGCCGTAGCTTCGCGCACCGATGACCGGATTTTCCGGGTTGGAATTGACGTCCACACTGGGGGCAAGGTCGAAATTGACACCCAGCGCGCGTAGCTCCTGCCCCGTCAAAAGCCCGGCGCGGTAGGCATTTTCCGGGTCTCCCGTGGCGGCGATGGCCATAGCGCCCGGCACATTTACCGCGTCCCCGGGCAGGCGCGTCACCAGGCCGCCCTCCTGGTCCGCTGTGATAAAGGCGCCATGGCCCGTTTCCCGCCGCACCAGCGCCTGGATCTCCCCGCACAGTTGTTTGAGCTGTGCACAATCCGTAATGTTCTCCCGGAACAGGATCACATTGGATATTTTGTACTCCCGCACCATCCTGCGGAAATCCTCCGTAAGCTCTGTTCCCGGAAAGCCTGTCACCAGTCTCTGCCCGATCTGTTCCCGTAGGTCCATCTGTATCCCTCCTGTTTTATTTGTAAAGATGATATGCCGCCTTGCGCCGTGCAAAAGCGGCGCTGTCCGCTTCCCATGCCGCAAGCAGCGCTTCCGGTGCAGGCGGCTCGTCCTCGAACGCGCCGCAGCCCGCCAGCAGGCTGATGAAGCGCCGCGGCTTCCCATCCCGTGGTTTCCACCGGAACTGCCGTGGCCACATCTCCCGGATGCGGTACAGCAGTGTAACGCCCGTGCGCACCGGGCGGAAAGCATGTGCGTCGCTGACATGCAGCAGCACCCCTTCGCACGGCTCGCCCTTGTGCTTCGAAGCGTATGGCGTAAAGCAGGCCGCCGTAAAAATCACGCCGGGCAGGCCCTCCCGGTTCATGGTCCCGGCTAGTGCCGCGCCGTCGACAAACGGCGCGCCGATCATCTCGAACGGGCATGCGGTCCCTCTCCCTTCGGAGACGTTTGTTCCCTCGAACAGACAGGTGCCCGGATAAACTAGAGCCGTGCTGAAATGCGGAATGCCCATGCTGGGCATCATCCAGAGGTTTCCCGTCTCGCTGAACAGGCGCGTGCGCTCCCAGCCTGTGCAGGGTACTACCGTCAGCCGGCAGCCCAGCTTTTGTTCCGCATTTACCATGCACGCCAGCTCGCCCGCGGTAAGGCCGTAACGGATGCAAAGCGGGTACGCCCCGACAAAGCTGCGGTATTCCGGCTCCAGCAGGCCGCCCTCCACCGTCACGCCGTCCAGCGGTGCGGGACGGTCCAGCACGATCAGCTCCCGGCCCGCCGCGGCGCAGTCCTCCATGACATAGAGCAGCGTGGAGATGAAGGTGTAAAAGCGCGTGCCCAGATCCTGAATGTCATAGACCACCGCGTCCAGCGTTTCCAAACGTTCCGGCGCGATATGCCTGCCCTCCTCGCCGCCGTACAGGCTGTATACCGGCAAGCCCGTCGCGCTGTCGCGGGCAACATCGTCCACATCCTCCCCCGCGCCGTCTTTGCCGTACATTCCATGCTCAGGGCCGAAAAGGCATACCAGCGGATAGACCTCATGAAATTTCACATATCCGGGCCTGAGGTCCAGCGTCACGCCTGAAACAGACGTCACCATCCCCAGCCTTTTGCCCCGGAACAATGCACCGAATTCACCGATCCTGTCGATCCCGCATTTCACCATGCACCGGTTCCTCCCTCTTTCCTGTTATTCGCGCGTCAGCCGCGCAACTATTTTTCATTTTTGAAATATTTCTTTGCAATACATGCATTTTACGCTTTATTTCGTAAAATTTTTTATGGATTCTGTTGACAAGGCGCCACCTGTTGGGAGTATAATTGAAACTAAAGAACAATTCGTTTGTAATTTTATTTCATTTTTGTCAGGCCCAGCGCGGGCCATATAAAGGAGGATATTTTTATGAAGCGCGCTCTTTTCCATGACGACGCAAGCCCTCGCCTGGCCATTGGGCTGATGAGCGGTACGTCTGCCGACGGCATAGACGCCGCCCTGGTGGAGATCAGCGGCTGCAGCACGGATACCCGCGTGCGGCTGCTGTCGTTTCTCACGCTGCCTTTCTCGGACGCAGCGCGGGCGCGCATTCTGCGCGTGGCAGCAGGCGATTTCGGCGGCACGGAGGAACTGTGCCTTCTGAACTTTTATCTGGGTGAGCTCAGCGCCGACGCCTGCGAGGCCGTGTGCGCACAGGCGGGCGTTGCCCCCGATAAAGTCAGCTTTGTGGGCAGCCACGGCCAAACCGTATTCCACGCGCCGGACGCACGGGAATACCTTGGCCGCCCGGTGCGGGGCACGCTTCAAACCGGCGAGGCGTCCGTTATTGCGGAACGGCTGGGCTGTCCGGTCGTCAGCGATTTCCGCGTTCGGGACATGGCTGCCGGCGGGCTTGGGGCTCCATTGGTCCCCTACACGGAATACTTGCTTTATCGGGACGCGCAGCGCACCGTGGGGCTGCAGAATATCGGCGGCATCGGCAATATCACCGTACTTCCCAAAGGCTGTTCCCTGAATGACGTATTTGCCTTTGACACCGGCCCGGGCAATATGGTCATGGACGCGCTTGCCGCGCGGCTGACAGAGGGAAAAGCCCGCTTTGACGACGGCGGGCGGCTGGCCGCGCAGGGCACGGTAAACGCCGGACTGCTGGCCTGGATGATGCAGGACCCATACCTGAGCGCCCCGCCGCCCAAGACCACGGGGCGCGAGGTATACGGCGCCGCCTATGTGGACGCCCTGTGCGCACATGCCCGGCGACAACCTGAACGCCTCGGTGCAGGAGAATGTC
>OGYU01002798.1_pt1 | contig 10937 bp, 9 predicted proteins | sample 1576581 | NCBI WGS metagenome assembly OGYU01 (sample SAMEA3541547, study PRJEB24748) | human gut metagenome | biome: human gut; feature: human-associated habitat; material: faeces | place: China | collected 2012 | reverse complement strand
CGGCAAAATCGGCAGCACCCTGAAGCTGATGGGTACCTTCAAGACCTATAAGAGCGCGGACGCTCCCGACAAGGCACCTGCTTTCGATCTTAACAATAACAGTTCCGACACTGGCACTTTTACCTGCACTGTCAACATCAAGTGCACCACCAAAAAGGTTCCTCTGGCCGTGACGGCTGATAAGTTCCTGCTTAATGTGAATCCCGGCAAAAACGAAGACAACTACTACGGCAGCACCTATGTCACTGTCGAAAGTGAAGATCCTAAATTTACTGTTGATGATGGTGAGCGGGATTTCACCATTAAGGTGAAGAACGTCAAGCTCACTGCTGGCGATAAAGTCGAGTTCATCTACTTCCCCCGCATTCAGGCCAGCAGCGGCAACAGCGGCTACACCCGTGCTTTCTGCACCTGGAAGATGACCGCCACGAAGAATGGCTCTGGCAAGATCATCCTCGAGTGATCTCTTTTCTGCACTCCGCGCCCAAGGCTCACGCCTTGGGCGTTTTTGTTTGCACCTCTCCGTCATTCTGCCAAAACACAAGCAAGGATTTTTAGTGGTTTTGTGTCTTGTGCATAAGGTGCTTTTCCTGCTACAATAAGAGCATCCCAACCGGGGGAGCGCAGCGGCCGGACAGATGTGCCGCCGCGCGGTTTTGTTTTTCGGGATGGGCGTCCTGCCTGATTTCACAAGAACAGGAGTGTGCAGTTATGATCAATATGGTAAAGCTTCCCACCAACAAGAGCAGTCTGTTCCTGCGCGTGGCAAAGGGCCACTTCGCCACCAGCCACAGCCACATCAACTACTACATCGACGTCACCACCCAGAAAGCCCGCCTCTCGGAGGCAAAGGCTGTCGCCAAGGAGCTGGTGGCCGCCTATCAGCACAGCACCATCGTGGACACCGTGCTCTGTCTGGACGGCACACAGGTCATCGGCACCTGTCTGGCCAACGAGCTGACCAAGGACGGCTTTGCCAACATGAATGCCCACCAGACCATCTACGTCATCACCCCCGAGTACACCAGCGGCAGCCAGATCATCCTCCGCGACAATCTCGCCCCGATGGTCAGGGGCAAGCACGTCCTCATCCTGTCGGCCTCCATCACCACCGGCTACACCGTGCAGGCGGCCATCGAGGCGGTCAACTACTACGGCGGCACCGTGGCGGGCCTGTCGGCCATCTTCGCCACCACCCACGAGTGTCTGGGCATCCCGGTCACCTCCATCTTCGACCCCTCCAGCCTGCCCGACTACGCCAGCTTCGACAGCCGCGACTGCCCCATGTGCAAGGCCGGCCAGCCCATCGACGCGCTGGTGAACAGCTTCGGCTATTCGGCCCTCTGAATCTGAAATTATCCTCCCTCTTTCTCCCCGCCGCGCAGCTGCATGGCGGGGAGTTCTATTATAAAAAAGAGCCGTCAAAGGCATTTTATTGCCCTTGACAGCCATTTAAAAAATGATTATACTACAAATAAGAAAGGCGCTGGCCTGCAAACGGCTTGCTCCTTACCTTAGTGGATCAAGAAAAAATGACCGCACAGATGTAGAGAGTCAGGCGGTCATTTTTTCTTGTCTTTATCATTACTGTGAGAAACAGTCCATGTGATTTGAAACGTCACAAAAATTGCTCCACCGAGAAGTGAAAGCAATAATACGACCTGTTCAAACGTCATGGTGCATCCCCCCTTTCCGCCCTTGAGCGTGCAGGGGAGCGAGAATCCAAGAAAATCGCCTTGCCCGGCGCACTCAGGTGCCGGTAAGGAGAAAGCCGCCTGCGTTTGTGGCACAGCGCCCCGCCGCCAAAAGCGGCAGTTTCATGATAACATATTTTCTGACAAAAAACAACAAGACCTTGCGAACGCAAGGCCTCGTTGTTTTTATTTTTTCATCTTCGGAAACACGAAGGAATTATGCCGGTATGCGATAAGCAGTTCTAGGGTCATGAAGCACCAGATGACCGGCTCGCAGAGGATGACCGCGTTATACTCAAAGCGGGGGATGAAGAGCAGGACAAAGACGATCTTGCCCAGAAACTCGATGACGCTGGACAGCAGGGGCAGCACCTTCTCGCCCATGCTCTGCAGAGCGTAGCGGGTGGAGAGCAGCATTCCCAGCACGGCGTAGAAGGGTGCGTTCCAGACCAGATACCGCGCGCCGTTTTCCAGCACCACCGGCTCCGAAGAGCCGGACACCAGCTTTACCATCCACTCCGCGCCTGCCGCCATGAGCAGGACAGCAGCCACAGCCACCACGACACTGTAGAGATAGATGTCCCGCATTCCGCGGCGGACGCGGTCGGGATGGTTCGCGCCGTAGTTCTGGGAGACGTAGGTCGAGCAGGCAGAGGCCATCGCCGACAGGGGCATATCCGTGAACGCAAAGAGCTTTCGGGCTGCGGTGTGGCCCGCGATGACCAGCGTACCGAGGCCGTTGATGCCGTACTGCAAAACGACAGAGCCCGCCGAGACGATGCTGCTCATGAGGCCCATGGAGATGCTCTGGCTGAACAGCTCCCAATAGAGGCGGCTCTCCACATGGAAGTGCTTTTTCCCGGGCAGGAGCAGCCGGGCGCTGCGGAAGACATACAGGATGCAGAGCGCCACCGACACGCCCTGAGAGATGACCGTCGCCACACCGGCACCGGCCACGCCCATGCCCAGCACGGCGATGAACCAGAGGTCGAGGATGACGTTGAGCACCGACGAGAGGACGAGGAAGACCAGCGGCATAAAGCTGTTGCCGATGGCCCGCAGCAGGCCGGCGCAGAGGTTATAGGCAAACATGACGATGACGCCGAGGTCGATGATGATGATATAGCCGTAGGCGTCCTCTAAAATTTCCGCCGGGGTGTCCAGCAGTTCCAGCAGCGGATGCAGGCCCGCCGCGCCCGCCAGCGTGATGACCGCCGACGCGATGATGCCGATGACGATGGAACCCGCCACGGTCTGTTTGAGCTGGTCATCGTCTCCGGCCCCGTAGGCGCGCGCTGCGACGATGGCGAGGCCGTTGCCGATACCGATGCCGAATCCGACCAAAAGCTCGTAGATGGCCCCGCAGGCGCCAATGGCGGCAAGGGCGGTATCGCCCAGCACATTGCCGACGATCATGGTGTCCACGGTATTATAGAGCTGCTGGAAGAGGCACGACACCAGAATGGGCAGCATAAAGACGAACAGGCTCTTAAAGATGGGGCCGTTCATCAAATCGACGTTCCGGTTGAAGAATGATTTTTTCGCGGGGGACTGGGTCATAGGCTTCTCCTTTTTTGCCCACAAAAGGGAGCTGTTGCACACAACAGCTCCCTTTAAGCATTTTATCTGATTTTACAGCTCCTGCGTCTCGAAGCCGTTGACGGTCAGCACTTCCACACTCTTGAAGCCTGCGGCCTTGATGGCGGCAGCAGCCTCGTCGAAGCCGAAGGTCAGGCTGCCCACATCGTGGGCGTCGGAGGTGATGATGACCTTGCCGCCCATCTTCTGCCACTCGCCCAGCAGCCACGGGCCGGGGTAGAAGTCCTTGCGGTAGCCGCGGTAGACGCCGCCGGTGTTCACTTCCAGCAGGCAGCCGTGCTCTTTGGCAGCACTCAGCGCCTTGAGGGCGGCGGCCTTATAGCGGGGCGACTCCTCGTCGAAGAACTCACCGGCAGCGTTCAGCTTCTTGATGAGGTCGATGTGGGCGAGGATGTCGGGGCCCATGGCCGCCACCTTCTCCACCTCGGCGAAGTATGCCTCCACAGCGGCCAGCGGGTCGCCGTCGAAGTCGTCGTAGATGCAGTCGTGGAGGTCCTGGGGACGGAAGTCGATCTCGTAGTATTTGCCGGTGTTCTTGCCGTAGAGGTGGTGCGCAGAGCCGATCCAGTAGTCGTAGCCGGTGCGCTTGTCCTCGCTCAGCAGGTCCCACTCGATGCCGCAGAGGATGTCCACCTTGCCCTTGTACTCGGTCTTGAGCTTGGCGATGGTGGCCTTGTACTGGGCCGTGCGGCTGGGGCTCATGCAGTATTCACGGTCGCGCTGGGTATAGCTATGGCCCGTGAAGCCCAGTGTGGTCAGCCCCTTCGCACACGCAGCGGAGGCCATCTCCTGCAAGGTGTTTTTGCCGTCGCACATCGTCGAGTGACAATGGACACTGGACTTCTTATAATCTGCCATAGTGAATCACTGCATCCTTTCCTGTTTGACCTTGTGGTCGATAACGTGTCGTTTTTCCAGCTCGCGGGTGATGTCCTCCACCGTGATGCCGGCCTGCACCATCAGCACCAGCACATGGTATGCCAGATCGCTGATCTCGTAGACCGTCTCGGCCTTGTCTTCCTTTTCGCCCGCGATGATGACCTCAGTACACTCCTCGCCCACCTTCTTGAGGATCTTTTCTTTGCCCTTCTCGAAGAGATAGGTGGTGTAGCTGCCCTCTTTGGGGCTGGTCTTGCGGCCCTTGATGAGGTCATACAGCCCCTGCCAGCTGAACTGCTTCAGCTCCGGGGAAACATACACTTCGTTGAAAAAGCAGCTCTCGGCACCGGTGTGGCAGGCGGGGCCGCTCTTGACGACCTCCACCACCAGCGCGTCGGCGTCGCAGTCGGCGGTGATGGACACCACCCGCTGGACGTTGCCGCTGGTCTCGCCCTTGCGCCAGATCTCCTGACGGCTGCGGCTCCAGAACACCGTCCGGCCCTCCGCGATGGTCAGCGCCAGCGTCTCGGCGTTCATGTAGGCGAGGGTCAGCACCTCTTTGGTGTAGTGGTCCTGCACGATGGCAGGGATGAGGCCCTTTTCGTCAAATTTCAGGTCCATAATGTTTCTCCTCCCCCGCAGGGGGACAGCTATAGTTTAGCGTATTCGGCGGGCAAACGCAAGGGCTCAGAGCCGCATTTCCACGCCATTTTCGTTTAAGTATTCCTTTAGCTCCCGGATGGTGAGCAGCTTCTGGTGAAAGATGCCCGCCCCGGCCCCTGCGCCCCGCCTTTTCCCGGGCGCTTTTGTCTTATGATAAGGTTATTTTACTTTATCTAGATAAAGTTGTAAAGTGTGAAGGCGACCGTGTTTTCATTTTTATGATACGATTTTTCTGTGCGTTTGTACAGAAAGGCGAAATGATTTCACGAAAGCCCGCTTTGAGATGATGGGAGCGCAAAAAAGGAGCCGCCGCACAGCGTTTTCCGTGCAGCGGCTCCTCGCCGTTTTATTCTCAGCCCAGCAGTTCCAGCACGCCGCTCTTGGGACGTGCGCCGACGGCCTGACGAACCAGCTTACCGTTCTCGAACAGCAGCAGGGCGGGGATGCTCATGACGCCGAACTCGGCGGCCAGCTCGGGCTGCTCGTCCACATTGACCTTGCCCACCTTGACGTCGGTGCGCTCCTCGGCCACCTCGTCCACGACGGGGCTCAGCATCCGACAGGGGCCGCACCAGGCGGCCCAGAAATCGAGCAGGACGGGCTGAGCGCTCTTCAGCACCTCGGCCTCAAAGTTTTCTTTCGTGATGGTGATGACTGCCATATCGTTTCCCTCCATAAAGAGCGTTTTTTCATCTGACAGGGACAGTATACCCCAAACTCCGGCGTTTTTCCGTGAGCAAGTCACATAAAAAGCCCGGGGCAGGCATTTTCTGCTCCGGGCTCTGGAAATTATTTTGCGATTTCAGGCTCAGATGTCCTTCAGTCCATGGGAAGATCTGGAAAGCTTTAAAAAGTCCTTTAATGACGTATATGAAATGGAGCCGGAGCAGCTGCAGTTAGGCTTTTTAAAGGTATTAAAAGGCTCTTATATGGAAGAACTGATCCCGACCTGTGACCTGCTTTACAGTGCCGCGCCGCCTTATGAGGTGCTGTGTACCAAATGGCTTTCCTATGGGGACGTGCTGGAATTAAAAGATATCGAAGAAATGACGGAAGTTCATTACAACAGCCGTCAGTTTACCTGTACTTTAAAAGAACTGGAAAAGGAATTTGATACTCCTTATGAAATGTTTTCCTTTATGGCAGGTTATTACAACAAAAATCATTTGTTTGGAATCAGCCACAGCCGCATTGCCAGATATGAGATCCTCTGGAAGATAATACAGGAGAGATTGGAAAAAAATGGAAAATGTGAAACTCAGGGAAAGCCGGAAAATGGTGGAGTTTCTGAAAAACTGGAACAATACCGTGACCTGCTAATGACCGACCTGTATCTTCGTGAAAATGTAAAGAGCCGCCCAACCTTTGCAAGAGATTTAAGCGACTTCAAGGACTTTGTCCGCGAATTTTTCCAGAGGGAAGAGAAGACACCAGAGCATTTATCTGGCTACGAAGGCTACGATTCCAGGCAAATGGCAAAAATGGCCCACTTGGAACCATTAAGAGACGGAACCTATCTGTTGTTTGATTACAAAAAGCGGGATCCATTAAGCTATAATGCCCGGACAGTCCGGGTTTAAAGGGATCTGGATCTCTGTGATAAACTGGGACTGGTCATGGGTAAGACCATAGTCGATGAGAGTCATTTCCAGAGCAAAACTTTCTGGCGCAAGTCCCTCGTCCTTAAAATAGGACAGAAGTTTTTCATAAAATCCCGGCGCCTGCTCATGGCTTCCATGAAAACGGATAACAGCCCAGGTGATTTCCGGGATGTGAATGACCTGTCCTTTAATAGGATCATCCTCTTCCAGAATGATAAAAACAAAATCATAAGGTTTAAAGCGATGCGCCTTTAAAGACTCATAAAACAGCCCTACTCCTACTTTTCCAAGGAAAATAGAAGCGTCGGTGCAGAGCGACCAGTTATTATGTTTGCCGGAGCCGTTTACGCTGCTATATGGTTTTTCGTGCAGCAATACATTGAAGTGATGCTTGCGTGCGATACGCTTCATCAGGTCCATGACAAGCTGGTTGTGGTCGTTTGCCAGGTTGCAGTTTTCGAAGATGGGAGCCAGCTCGAACTGGTTGGGAGCTACTTCGTTGTGACGGGTCTTGGCAGGGATGCCCAGTTTGTGACATTCGATTTCGAGTTCCTTCATAAATGCGGTGACACGTGGAGGAATGGAGCCGAAATAGTGGTCTTCCAGCTGTTGGTCTTTGGCGGAAGAGTGTCCCATCAAGGTACGTCCGGTCAGACAAAGGTCGGGACGTGCATTATATAAGGAGGAGTCTACGAGGAAATATTCCTGTTCCCATCCTAAGTTGGTAAAGACGCGTGTTACGTTCTTGTCGAATAGCTGGCAAACATCCGTGGCAGCCTTGTCTACGGCGGCAAGTGCTTTCAGAAGCGGAGTCTTGTAATCCAGCGCTTCGCCTGTGTAAGAGATAAAAATCGTAGGGATACAGAGCGTGGTATCTACTACGAATGCCGGAGAAGAAACGTCCCATGCGGTATATCCGCGAGCTTCGAATGTATTACGGATACCGCCATTCGGGAAAGAAGAAGCATCCGGCTCCTGCTGTACGAGCAGTTTACCTGTAAATTCTTCCATCATACCACCTTTGCCGTCATGTTCAACGAAGGCATCGTGCTTTTCTGCCGTACCCTCGGTCAGCGGTGCAAACCAGTGCGTGTAATGAGTGACACCCATTTCGATAGCCCATTTTTTCATGCCGGCAGCTACCTCGTCGGCAATGCTGCGATCTAGCGGAGCACCGTTGTCAATTGCATCAATCAGTGCATTGTATACCTTACTGGGAAGGTATTTGAACATCTTTTCCTTGTTGAATACATACTTGCCGAAGTATTCCGAAGGACGTTCGGCAGGTGTTGCTACCTCAACAGCCTTTTTCTTGAAAGCTGTCTCTACTACTCTGAATCTAAGTTTTGACATAATACCTAATTTGATTTGTTGTTAAATATGTTAGAGCAAATAATTTTCTCTGTGTGGTTCCCGGGAAGGCGGTCAGGCCCGCCCGGGATAAATCTTTTTAATCTATATAGCCTAATTCACTTACTGATGAGTAGACTTACTTTTAATTATAAGTAACTTAGTTGTAAGCAGATTCACCGTGTTCGTAAATGTCAAGACCTTCTTCTTCGACACGTGCCGGAACGCGAAGTCCGTGAATCTTATCAAGCGTTTTGAAAATGATGAATCCCATGCCTGCTGCCCATGCACTTACTACCAATGCTCCGAATAGTTGTGCACCGAGGAATCCGAAACCGTATCCATAGAATAATCCCCTTCGAGGTCGTGCGGCTTCCGCTGCTCTGGCGCTTGCGGGATGTGCTGCCGCTTTTCTGGGACTTCTGACGGCGGGGCGCTTCGTCCTCAGCCTTCTTCTGAGGCTCGATGGTCTCCGACGCGCCGCAGCGGGACAGAAAGTCCTCCGCCATCCGGTAATACTTCTCCAGGTCGCCGGTGGTCAGGGCCGTTCCCTCATAGCCCGCTTCCAGCTCCTCCACGGCCTCGTTGAACCGGATCGCCGCCTGTGCGGCTGCGGTCCTGTCGGAGGCGTGGGCGGCCTCGTTGCGGGCCATCCGCACCGCGTTGCAGGCGCGGCGGGCCGCTGCCGGGTGGGGCGTGCTGCCCAGCAGGTCCAGAGGCCGGGCGGCGTCCTTTTCCGGGTCCAGCAGGATGCGCATACAGAGGGTGGTATCCAGCTGCTGCCAGCCGGTGCGGCCATTCAGCTCCGGCAGGCGCTCGTAGTAGTCGGGGCTCTCCTTCTGGCGCTGGGCCAGATGCTTCATCAGGGCGTCCACGCTGTGAGCGCCGGGCTTTTCCTCCCAGTGCCAGCGCAGCAGCTTCCGGCTGATGTCGTCGCAGGCCGCTTTGATCTCGAACGCGGCCTGCAAAGCTTCGTCAGGCATAACTTCACTTCTCCTTTGTCCAACCTCTCAGTCTGCTCCGCAGACAGCTCCCCTAGTAGGGGAGCCTCTGGCGAAAAGATAAAGCTTTTCCGCCATGCCAAGGCCTCCCCTCGATAGGGGAGGTGGCAGCGCGGCAGCGCTGACGGAGAGGTTATTCCTTAAATTAAAAGCGGAGGAAGCCTCTGCCTCCTCCGCCGTACATCCTATTTTACATCATGAACTGAGAATACACGAAGCCGCACAGGGCGATGCCCGCACACACGATGGCGGTGATGGGCGGCACCCAGCGGATGAGCGTCTCAGCGATGCTGTCGCGGGGGTCTTCCTCTTCGCAGTCGTCCTCCTCGTCCAGCGGCTTTGCCTGCAGGCGGGACGGCGCGGCGGCGGGAGTCGAGGGTACCACACGGGTGCCGTACTTCTCCACCTCTTCGTCCGGCGCAAAGGACTTGGCCGGGCGCACCGGCTCCGGCTGGCGGGGCAGGACGCGGGTCGCCTCCTGCTCCGGGGCGCGGGACACCACGCGGGTCGCCTCCATCTCAGCGGCAGGCGCATAGCCGGGCGTAGGCTCCGCCGCCCGGGGCGGGATGATACGGGTGGCTTCCTCCTGCGCTGCACCCACGATGCGGGTAGGCTCCTCCGCAGGCGCAGCCGGGCGTACCGGCTGGGCCGCAGGCTGCGGCTCCGTCTCCGGCTGGCGCACCGGGGCTTCCGGCTGCAGCAGGGTGTTCAGCGCGTTCTGCAAAAGGATGCGGTCGCTGCCGCACTCGGAGCAGTAGACGGTGTCCTCTTCCTTCGGGTGGAAGGCACCGCAGGCGCAGTACCAGCCGTTCTCGAAGACCTGGGGCATGAACTTCATGCCGGTGCGGTTCATCCGGGCTTCGAGGGCCTTCTGCATCTCGACGCTCAGGCGGCGGGGGGCCGGCAGGCGCACCCGCTTGATGCTCTCAAGGTGGACGACCTTCCTGCCGCTGTAGACATTGCGCAGGGTGACGTCCACGCTGGTGATGGCCTTCTGGGTGACAAAGACGGCATCGTCCATGCCGAAGCTCTCGCCGGGCTTTGCGGTAAGGTCACGGTACTCGAACTCGTCCTCACAGAGGATGACGCCGTCCACGCCCTTGCACTTGAAGTGGATCTCCAGTGCCGTCAGGGTCACGCGGGAAATGTTCTTAAAGGTCAGACAGACCGCGTGTTCGCCGCTGACTTCGCCCTTGAGCAGCTCCACGCAGACGAACTGCACCGGGCTGCCCGGGGTGTAATAGTTGGCCCGTGTCCGCGCGACCGGTTCAAAATTTTCCTCCACAACACTCTCCCCTTTCTCTTGGTTTACTGGTTGGCTTCGCCTTCATCCGGCGTTTCGGGGGCCGGGGCTTCCTGCGGAGCGGCATCCACTGCCTCAGCAGCTTCGGCAGGCTCCGCAGCCTCTGCGGTCTCGGCCTGTTCCACAGGCTGGACAGCGGGCTGAGCCTCGGCGGGCTTTGCGTCGGGGTCCTCACGCTGGGGCAGGGTCTCGCCTGCCATCACGGCGTTGAACTCCTTCTCGTTCAGCTTCTCGCGCTCCATCAGGGCCTGTGCCAGCGCATGGAGCTGGTCGATATGCTCCGTCAGGGTGCGGCGGCAGGTCTCGTAGGCCTCGTCGATGATGTCCCGCATCTCGCTGTCGATCTCAGCAGCGGTGGTCTCGCTGTAGCCCTTGCCCTGACCGAGGTCGCGGCCCAGGAAGGTCTCCTCCTGAGAGGTGCCGTAGACCACAGGGCCAAGGCGCTCGGAGAAGCCGTACTTGGTGATCATCTGGCGGGCGATGTTCGTCGCCTGCTGCAGGTCGTTGGACGCACCGGTGGAGATGTCGTCCAGGATAAGCTGCTCGGCTACGCGGCCGCCCAGACTGGACACGATGTCCTCGAACATCTCGCCCTTGGTGACGTAGCTGCGGTCTTTCTCGGGCAGATACATGGTGTAGCCGCCGGCCTGACCGCGGGGGATGATGGTGATCTCATGCACACGGGGGTGGTGCTTGCAGTAGAAGCCCGCCACAGCGTGGCCTGCCTCGTGGTAGGCGGTGAGCTTTTTCTCTTCGGGGGTGACGACCCGGCTCTTCTTCTCCGGGCCGGCCATGACCTTCATGGAAGCCTCTTCGATGTCCTCCATCGTAATGGCCTTGCGGCTGC
>OGYU01002796.1_pt1 | contig 10940 bp, 8 predicted proteins | sample 1576581 | NCBI WGS metagenome assembly OGYU01 (sample SAMEA3541547, study PRJEB24748) | human gut metagenome | biome: human gut; feature: human-associated habitat; material: faeces | place: China | collected 2012 | reverse complement strand
CCATAAAGTGGCATGAAAATGCGAATGATTATGAACCGTTTGTAAAGTATATGCTGGGGGTGATTGTGGCGGCATACAGAGATTTCTCGTCGAGAGTGAAATGGCTGACGACAGAAAACTTATCCAAACCTGAAAGAATAAGAGAAATAATACGGACTACCATGGGGACGATTACAAAATCAGAACTTTTAAAAAGATGTCCTGATATCAGTCAGGTAACAGTGCAGAGAACCCTTGCAGAATTGATGGAAACCGATGAAATAACCAAAATTGGTGGTGGAAGATATACAAAGTATACCTGGAATAATAAATAATTGATTGGAGAAATGATATGATTACAGGAGAATTAAAAAATAAAATTGACGCATTATGGGATATTTTTGCAGCAGGAGGACTGGTGAATCCATTGGAAGTAATTGAACAGATTACCTATCTGATGTTTATTCATGATTTAGATGAGGCTGATAATACACGGGCAAAAGAAAGTGCCATGCTGGGATTGCCTTATCAGAGTATTTTTTCAGAAGAAGTGAAGATTGGAGAAAGAACAATCAGTGGGAATCAGTTAAAATGGTCGGTATTTCATGATTTCCCGGCTGACAGAATGTATTCTGTGATGCAGGAATGGGTCTTTCCTTTTATTAAAACGCTGCACAGTGATAAGAACAGTGCTTATTCTAAATATATGGATGATGCAATCTTTAAATTGCCTACACCATTAGTATTATCAAAGGTAGTAGATTCTCTGGATGAGATTTATGCGGTGATGAATGAAATTCAGACGACTGATGTGCGAGGAGATGTCTATGAGTATCTTCTTTCCAAGATTGCACAGTCCGGGCGGAATGGACAGTTCAGGACACCAAGACATATTATTCGTATGATGGTAGAGTTGATGGATCCGTCCAGTGACGAGATCATCTGTGACCCGGCATGTGGAACATCGGGATTTTTGGTAGTGGCTGGTGAGTATTTGAAAGAAAAGAAAAAAGAAGAAATTTTCTATGATAAGAAGAAAAAAGATCACTACATGAATCATATGTTCCATGGGTATGACATGGATCGTACCATGCTTCGTATCGGAGCGATGAACATGATGACGCATGGGATTGACAATCCTTTTATTGAGTACAGAGACAGTTTGTCGGATCAGAATCAGGATAAAGAACAGTATTCTCTTGTACTGGCAAATCCACCTTTTAAGGGAAGTCTTGATGCGGAATCAGTGTCGGGAGATTTGCTGAAAGTATGTAAGACAAAGAAGACGGAACTTCTTTTCTTAACTTTATTTTTGCGTATATTAAAAATTGGTGGACGTTGTGCATGTATTGTACCGGATGGAGTGTTATTTGGTTCATCCAAAGCACATAAATCTATTCGAAAAGAAATTGTAGAAAATCAGCGTTTAGAGGCAGTAATTTCCATGCCATCCGGTGTATTCAAACCATATGCAGGAGTATCCACTGCAATTTTGATATTTACAAAGACAGAACATGGTGGAACAGATCATGTATGGTTCTATGATATGAAAGCTGATGGATTTAGCTTGGATGATAAGCGGACTCCTGTTGCGGAAAATGATATCCCGGACATTATAGAAAGATTCAAAAATCGTGAAAAAGAAGTGGACAGAAAGCGTACAGAGCAATCTTTCATGGTTCCGAAAAAAGATATTGTAGAAAATGAGTATGATCTCAGTATTAATAAATATAAAGAGGTAGAATACATCCCGGTAGAGTATCCACCGACTTCTGAAATTATGGCGAATATTCGGGAACTTGAAAATGAAATCGGAAAAGAAATGGATGAACTTGAAAAGTTATTGAAAATGTAGAGGGAATTAATTTCAACACAGCCTCAATATAGTTATTCTCAACAGGCAATAGATTTTATTTATGATGAAATAAAAAAGCACCGAGTACGATACTCAATGACTGGAAGAATAAATTATCAAAAAAATAGCCAACTCCAGGAGCAAAGGATTTTAAGTATTGTATATACCTACTCCCATTCGGAAACCCAGCTTTATTCCTTCACAAGTTGACTATTAATTGTATTATCATAATAATTACATTTGTCAAGACTTATGATGAAGTAGGCTGATACAGTGTGGGAAGTTTAAGGTTTTATGGTGGATAATAAAAATAAGAAAGGAAAAGCAAATTGTAATTTGTGGGGATGATAGATGGATTCGATGAAGTTAGAAGATTGTTGTGAAATACTTGATTCGCAACGAGTTCCAATAACTGGTAGTGATAGAACCTCTGGAGATTATCCATATTATGGAGCAAATGGAATACAGGATTATGTTGATGATTTTATTTTTGATGATGAACTTGTATTGCTTGCTGAAGATGGTGGAAACTTCGGATCAAAAACACGACCAATTGCTTATAGAGTTTCAGGAAAATGTTGGGTAAATAATCATGCTCATGTTTTGAAACCTAAAGCTGGATTGGATGTAGATTACTTATGCTATTCACTGATGTTCTATGATGTTGGTGGAATGGTAAATGGTGCAACAAGACAGAAACTTACGCAGGCTGCGATGAGGCAGATGATTATTCCTAAGAGAAGTCTAGATGAGCAAATTGAGATTGTTAACATCATTAAGAAGGTTCAGGGGGTGATTGCTTCAAGGAAGGAAGAACTTGAGCAATTAGACCTCTTAATCAAAGCCCGATTTGTAGAGATGTTTTATGAAAAAGGGTATCCTGTTCTAAAATGGAATGATGTTTTTATTACTACTACAGGAAAATTAGATTCAAATGCTTCAGTTGAAAAAGGAGCATATCCATTTTTTACTTGTTCAAAAGAGCTATTGAGAATTGATACATATGCATTTGATCAGGAGGCTTTACTTTTGGCAGGAAATAATGCAGCAGGAAAGTATGACGTTAAATATTATGCTGGTAAGTTCAATGCTTATCAGCGTACATATGTACTTAGTTTAAAAGAAAATTGGTCATATAGGTTATTTCAATATCAGTTAGAGGACAAGCTGGAATATTTACAACAACAATCTTTAGGTGGGTTGACGAAGTATCTTACTCTTAAAATACTGGGAGAATTGGAGTTTGTGATTCCACCTGAAGAACTGCAAAGTGAATTTGAGATATTCGTCACCCAAGTCACCAAATCAAAAGTTGCAGTGCAGAAAGCATTGGATGAAACACAGATATTATTTGATTCATTAATGCAGGAGTATTTTGGATAAAATTTCTTGATTGTATATGAGAGGAAGATGTTATGCAAGAAAGTGATAAAATTCAAGTATATGATAATCAACCAATTAGAACAGCGTGGGATGAACAGAATGAAGAATGGTATTTTTCGATCGTAGATGTCGTAAGTGTATTAACAGATCAACCGGACAGAAGGCGTGCAGGAAAGTACTGGAGTGTTTTAAAGACTCGACTTAAAAAGGAAGGAAGTCAGTTGCCTACAAATTGTAGTCAACTGAAACTAAAAGCAGATGATGGGAAACGTTATAAAACTGATGTGGCAAATACTGAGCAATTATTGCGTATAATTCAATCTATTCCATCTAAAAAAGCGGAACCCTTTAAACTCTGGCTGGCACAGATTGGACGAGAAAGAATAGAGGAAACCATTGATCCTGAATTAACCATTGATCGGGCATTAGATACATATTCTAAAAAGGGTTATCCTGCAGATTGGATTAATCAGAGGTTACAAACTATCCGAGCTAGAAAAGAATTGACAGATCAATGGCAGACTCATGGAGTTGAAAAGGGAAAGGAATATGCAATTCTGACAGATGAGGTAACGAGAGCCTGGTCGGGAATGAATACTAGACAGTATAAAAATCTAAAGGGATTAAAAAAAGAAAATCTCCGTGATAATATGAGTACACTTGAACTTGCATTAAATATGTTGGCAGAAGCAACGACAACAGAACTTACAAAAGTGCAGAATCCACAGGGATTGGAAGAAAATAGAATTGTTGCCAAGACCGGCGGAAAAATTGCTGGAGACGCAAGAAGACGAATAGAACAAGAAACTGGAACACCCGTAATAACAAGCCAAAATGCAAATAATTTAAGTTCGATCGTGACAGGAATGATCGAAGGGGTTATAGAAAAAGAAGATAAGTAAATAAAGTATTGCAAATGTGGTGAAGGATGCTGGTATCTTGAGAGGAGATAGTAGCATGGAAGAAAAAGTTGTAATTATATTAAATGAAATGTCAGAGTATCTTTCAATTTCTCAAATGAAAAAATTACAGGAAGTAATTTTGAAAACATTTTCAGAAAATGAAGCAAAAAAGCAGGAAATATCTAATCATGATTTTTTGAAAATGTTTTTAGACGCTAAGAAAATCGAAGGATGCTCTGAAAGAACAATACAATATTACAAGGTTACTGTGGAACATTTACTATCCAAGATAGAAGAAAGTGTAAGAAAGATTACAACAGAAGAAATACGTGCATATTTAGCAGATTATCAGAAATGGAATAATTGTTCAAATGTTACGATCGATAATATTAGGAGAAATATTTCAAGCTTCTTTTCATGGTTGGAGGAAGAGGACTATATTCTTAAAAGTCCAATGAGAAGGATTCATAAAATTAAAACAAAAACGGTAGTTAAAAGCGTAATTACCGACGAAGGAATAGAAAGGCTTCGAGATAATTGTATGGAGAAGCGAGACCTGGCGATAATAGATTTATTGTATTCTACTGGAATCCGAGTCGGTGAACTTGTGAATCTTAATATAGATGATATTGATTTGGAAGGGCGAGAATGTATTGTTTATGGAAAAGGTGATAAAGAAAGACGAGTATATTTTGATGCAAAAGCAAAAGTACATTTGCAGGAATATATTGAAAGGAGACAGGATAATAATCAAGCACTTTTTGTAACATTGGACGCACCTCATGATCGGTTAAAGATAAGCGGAGTGGAAATTAGACTACGACAGTTGGGAAGAAGACTTGATTTGGAACGAATACATCCACATAAGTTCCGAAGAACAATGGCTACAAGAGCGATTGATAAAGGGATGCCAATTGAGCAGGTACAAAAAATACTGGGACATTCGCAAATAGATACAACGATGCAATACGCGATGGTAAATCAGAATAATGTAAAGTCGTCACATCAAAAATATATGTCATAAAAAATGCAAAAACGTTTTCAAATTGTAATTTGCTGAAAAAAATATATGGTTAGGGTAAAACTTGAAGATGTTTGTGAACGAGGAACATCAAATTTGAAAATGTCAGATGTTACAGATTTATCAGGAAACTATCCCATATATGGAGCGGCTGGATATATAGGGAATGTCGATTTCTATCATCAGATAAATCCATATGTAGCTATTGTAAAGGATGGTGCAGGAATTGGAAGAGCAATGTTATGCCCAGCTCAATCATCGATTATTGGAACAATGCAATATTTATTGCCGAAAAAAAATATTCTTCCTCGATATCTTTATTACGTTGTAAAATATATGCATTTAGAGAAATATTTTACAGGTGCAACAATACCACATATTTATTTTAAAGATTACAAAAATGAAACATTTAATTTAGAGGCTCTCGAAAGACAAAAAGAAATTGTTACGGTGCTTGAAAAATGTGAAAGAGTAATAGAATACAGAAAACGTGAATTAAATGAGTTGGATAGTTTAATCAAAGCCCGATTTGTCGAGTTGTTCGGAGATATTAATATCAATGATAAAAATTGGAAATATGAGCCTTTAGGAGAACTTTGTACCATTGTTAGAGGCGGTTCACCAAGACCAATAGAACAATTTTTAGGTGGTGATGTGCCTTGGATAAAAATAGGTGATGCAACGGATGGAGATAGTATTTATTTAAACTCGACTAAGGAACACATCATTCAAGAAGGTATAAAGAAGAGTAGGCTCGTAAAGGAAGGAAGCTTGATATTTGCAAACTGTGGAGTTTCGTTAGGGTTTGCGAGGATTATTACTTTTGATGGTTGCATTCATGATGGCTGGCTTGCGATGGAAGATATAGACGAAAGACTTGATAAAGTATTCCTGCTGCAAGCATTAAATCAAATGACAGAGCATTTTAGAGCAATTGCACCAGCAGGAACACAACCTAATCTAAATACAGCCATAATGAAGGCATACAAACAGGTAATACCACCTATAGAATTACAAAGAGAATTCATAAATTTTGCTAAACAAGTCACCAAATCAAAAGTTGTTTAACCAAAAGCATTTTAAAACTCCCACTTTAGTGGTATCATTATAGTAATTATTATCAAGGAAGCGAGTACCAGATCATCTTTCAAATGAAAGTAAAGTCAACGGAGGGGCGAGATATGGTTACAAATTTCGATTATCTAAAAAATGAGTCAAAATTTTCTGCTTTTGCGGACGTTGCGATATCTGCTGAAAGAATTATTCTTATTGATCCGGAAGCTTGTATCCTGAACTGTCGTCGTGCCATGGAATTTGCAGTTAAGTGGATGTATTCAGTAGATGTAGAGCTTGAAATGCCTTATCAGGATAACCTTCAGAGTTTGATGAATGTAGGGGAATACAGACAGATTGTAGGTTCTGATATTTGGAAAAGAATGGATTATATCCGCAGATGTGGAAATAATGTAGCACATAGCAACAGAAAGTTAGGAAAAGATGAGGCGATGCTTTGTCTTGAAAATTTATATATTTTTCTTGATTATGTGGCGTATTGTTATGCAAAGGAATATGAAGAACGTGATTTTAATCCAACATTGATCACGTTGAGAGCTAAAAAAGCAAAGGAATCCAAAGAAGCTGCTGATGCGATAAAAGAAGAATTAGTAAAAGAGCAGGAAAAGACAGCTCAGCAGGGACTTGATCTGCAGAAGTTACTGAAAGAAAATGCTTCATTGAAGGAAGAACTTTCAGCAAGAAGACAGGAGCAGCAGCAGACCTATACACCAAAGCCGCTTGATCTGTCAGAATATGATACAAGAAAGCTCTATATAGATGCTATGCTTACAGATGCCGGATGGACAGAAGGAAAGGACTGGATAAATGAAGTCCCTCTTTCAGGAATGGCAAATAAATCAGGAACAGGTTATGCAGATTATGTTCTTTATGATGATATGCACCGACCGCTGGCAATTATTGAAGCGAAAAGAACGTGTGCAGATGTGGCTGTGGGACGGCAGCAGGCAAAATTATATGCAGATATTATAGAAAAAGAGTGTGGAAGAAGACCGGTTATTTTCCTTACGAATGGATTTGAAACGCATATTATAGACGGACAATATCCTGAAAGAAAATGCTCTTTCATTTATTCAAAAAGAGATCTGGAAAAGTGGTTTAATCTGCTGGCGATGAGGACAAGCCTTAAGAATGTTACGGTGGATAAAAATATCGCAGGACGCTATTATCAGGAGGCGGCAATTAAGGCAGTATGTAGCAGTTTAGATGAAAAGAACCGCAGAAAAGCCTTGCTTGTTATGGCAACAGGATCAGGTAAGACAAGAACGGTGATTGCTTTATGTAAGATTCTGTTGGATGCCGGGTGGGTAAAGAATATTTTATTCCTTGCAGACCGTAATTCTCTTGTTACGCAGGCAAAGAGAAGTTTTGTTAATCTGCTTCCCAGTCTTTCCTGCACAAATCTTGTAGAAGAGAAAGATAATTATAATGCACATTGCGTCTTTTCTACGTATCAGACGATGATCAACTGCATTGATGTTGTAAACGATAAAGAGGGGAAGCTTTTTACTTGTGGTCACTTTGATCTTGTGATTTGCGATGAGGCACACCGGTCGATCTATAATAAATATAAGGATATTTTCCATTATTTTGATGCTCCATTGATAGGATTGACAGCAACCCCCAAGTCTGAAATTGACAAGAATACCTATGAGGTGTTTGAATTAGAAGATGGGGTGCCGACTTATGGATATGATCTTGCTCAGGCGGTAAAAGATGAGTATCTTGTAGATTATATTTCGATTGAATCAAAGTTAAAATTTATTGATCAGGGAATTGTCTATGATGAATTGTCGGAAGAAGAAAAAGAAGAATATGAAAGAACCTTTGTGGATGAAGAGGGCAAGATTCCTGAAGTTATTTCTTCCTCTGAATTAAATACCTGGATTTTTAATGAAGATACGATCAGGCAGGCATTAAATATTTTAATGACAGAAGGAATTAAGATTGAGTATGGTCAGAAATTAGGTAAGACAATTATTTTTGCGAAGAATCATAATCATGCAGAAAAGATACTGGAAGTATTTAATAAAGAGTATCCATATCTTCCAGATTATGCACGAGTAATTGATAATCGAATGACCTATGCACAAAGTGCGATTGATGAGTTTGCGGATCCGAAGAAGATGCCACAGATTGCAATTTCAGTTGATATGTTGGATACAGGGATTGATGTACCGGAGATTTTGAATTTGGTCTTTTTCAAAAAAGTCATGAGTAAGGCAAAATTTTGGCAAATGATCGGACGCGGTACAAGACTTTGCCCGGAGCAGTTGGATGGTGAGGATAAACAGAAATTTTACATTTTTGATTTCTGTGGGAATTTTGAATTTTTCCGTTTAAATAAGGGACGGGCATCGGCGAAGATGATCGCTCTTCAAAGTGCAGTTTTTAATTTGAAGTTTGAAATTACATATCAGCTTCAGTCGGCAGAATATCAGACAGATCGTCTGATTGCATACAGAAATGTGCTGGTCAGGGAAATGAGCGAAAGAGTACAGAAATTACCAAGAGATAATTTCGCAGTACGGCAGCACCTGAAATACGTTGAAATGTATTCTGATGAGACGAATTATCAGGCTCTTACTTATGGAGATACCGTGACTGTAAAAGAGGAAGTTTCTCCACTGATTCAGCCGGAAGAGGACGAGGCAAATGCAGTCAGATTTGATGCATTGATGTATAGGATAGAGCTTGCATATCTGATGGGAAAAAAGGATATAAAAGCAAGAGGAGATCTGCGAAAGAAAGTAAAAGGAGTAGCAGGTGTGGCTAATATTCCTGAGATCCAGGCACAGACAGATCTGATCCAACAGATTCTTACTACGGATTATGTTGAAGAGGCCGGAGTGGATGAATTTGAAGAAATCAGAGAAAAGTTGCGTAATCTGATGAAATATATCCCAGGACAGAAAAGACGCTATGATACGAATTTTGAAGATGATGTATTGTCAATCGAGTGGAAAGAAGCGGAACTTGAGAATGACGAGCTGAAGAATTATAAGGCAAAAGCAGAGTTTTATATCCGACAGCATCAGGATAATATTGCTATTGCAAAGCTTAAGACAAATCAGCCACTGACTAGTACAGATATAGAGAGTCTGGAAAAAATTTTGTGGAAAGAAGTTGGAACAAGGTCTGATTACGAACAGGAAATAGGGGAAAAGCCATTGGGCGAATTTGTTCGTGAGATTGTGGGACTTGATATGAATGCGGCAAAGGAAGCATTTTCAGAATATCTGACGGATACGAATCTTGATAGCAGACAGATTTATTTTGTGAACCAGATTGTAGAATATATCGTGCATAATGGAATGCTGAAAGATTTTTCAGTTCTTCAGGAAGCACCATTTACTGATCAGGGAAGTGTCGTTGAGATTTTTAAGGATATAACAGTATGGATGGGAATTAAAAGAGTAATAGACAGTATCAATGCAAATGCTGCTGCATAATATGAAGTGGACGGTGTTGATGAAACATCTACAAAGGCATAATAAAGAATAAAAGTGTTGTAAATAGAAGGAAAAACAGACGGGATTCGGAACGTAAGTGATACGGTTCTGATCCCGTCTGTTTTGTCAGTAAGTCAACTGTTTTGTCAGTAAGTCAACTGTTTTGTTAGTGAGTGAACTACTGATTTATATAATAAATAGCAGTTTATTTCACCAGGTTATTTATGGATCATTCCAAGAAATGTTTCATGGATCTTTGTATCCTGATCCAGTTCCGGATGAAATGCAAATGCCATCTGATTGTGATATTTTACTCCGACGATCCGATCCTGTACGACACTTAAAACTTCCGGTTTTTCTCCGGCTGTATCAGCATGAACGCTTTCCACATAAGGTGCACGGATGAAAGTCATAGAAATTTCACCAATTCCGTTGGCGTTGGCAGTAGTATGGAAACTGCCGAGCTGACGTCCATAGGCATTTCGTCTGACTGTCATGGGAAGAGTCCCGAAGTAGGATTCCTCCTGACCGGCAATATCCGAAGCAAGCAGGATCATTCCTGCACAGGTTGCGAGAACCGGCATACCGGAGCAGATTTTTTCTTTTAAAGGTTCAAACATATCAAGATCATGCAGAAGTTTTCCCTGGACGGTGCTTTCACCACCGGGAAGAATGAGACCGTCGAAGTCTTTTTGCAGATCACCAGCTTTTCTGAGTTCGATGGTATCTGCACCGAGCTTCTGGAGCATATGCTCATGTTCTATGAATGCCCCCTGCAGGGCAAGAACTGCAATCGTCATAGTCTTATTTACCCCTTTCAGCCATAAGAAGTGCGATTTCCTGCTCATTGATACCGACCATGGCTTCTCCGAGATCTGCGGAAAGTTCAGCGATCAGTTTTGCATCAGTATAATTTGTTACAGCCTGAACGATGGCAGCGGCACGTTTTGCCGGATTACCGGACTTGAAGATACCGGAGCCGACGAAGACACCTTCTGCTCCCAACTGCATCATCAGGGCTGCATCTGCAGGAGTTGCGACACCGCCGGCTGCGAAGTTTACGACCGGAAGTTTTCCGTTTTCATGGACATAGAGAACAAGGTCAAATGGAACCTGAAGCTGCTTTGCTGCCTCAAAGAGCTCATCTTCACGCATTCCTTTGATCCGGGCAATTTCACTGTTCATCATTCTCATATGACGGACAGCCTGGACGATATCACAAGTTCTGTTCCACGATCATATTCATTTTTCGAAGCCCCGCAATAGATACATTT
>OGYU01002787.1_pt1 | contig 10963 bp, 10 predicted proteins | sample 1576581 | NCBI WGS metagenome assembly OGYU01 (sample SAMEA3541547, study PRJEB24748) | human gut metagenome | biome: human gut; feature: human-associated habitat; material: faeces | place: China | collected 2012 | reverse complement strand
CTATAGAATGAACTGATAATATTTGAGAAATATTTTTTGTTAAACTATCAACGATTTCAATACATTCATTAATATAAATATCTCTTTCTTTATATTTTCCAATATTGTATTTCATATTTTCCAGTATTATTTTAAGACTAGCAAGAGGAGTTTTAAGTTCATGGGATGCACCTTTAAAAAAGTCATATTTTAACTTTTCTAATTTTAAAATTTCTTTATTTTTAAATTCCAAATCGTCAATTGTTCTTAATAAAGTAGAATACAAATCATTAATTTGTTGTTTTAATTCTCCAACTTCATCATTAGAGCTAACTTTTAAACGCGTTTTTTTATCAAGTTTCATCATTTTATCAGTAACAATTTTTATTTCTTGTATATTATTTTTTATTGATTTTGCATAAATTAAAGAAATAATAGCAGAAAATAAAATTGATATTAATAATGAATATGGTAAAAATTTAAGGCTTAAATCTTTCGCATCTCTTTGCATATCAGCTGTAGAAACAAATTGTAGATTTATTTTTTTACCATCATTAAGCTTTATTTCTCTTTCTTCAATTATCAAAGAATTACTATCACTTTCTAAATTAACATTTATATTATCTTTGATTTGTATTTCATTCTTATTATTCTCTTCTTTTATAAATGCTTTTATTTCACTACTTTTAGAATAAAGTTCCAGCGTTTGTTCTATATATTTTATTTCTTTTCCATTCATATTACTAGAAATTTCATTTGCAATATTATAAATCTTTTCTTTTCTCGTCTCCAAATATGTTTTAGGAAAGATAAAAAAAACTAATGAATGAACTAATATAATTATTATTCCAAGAACAGAAAATATTTGTATGAACATTTTAGGAAATATCTTTAATTTTTTCATTTTCTCTCCAATTTATATCCTACATTTCTTATAGTAGTTATACAGTCTAATTGTAATTTTTTTCTAAGTTCTTTTATATATACATCTATTACTCGATCATAAGGAGTTTCTTCGCTATCTTTCCATACATAATCAATAATTTGCATTCTTGTTAACACTTGTCCATTATTATCCAATAAACATTTTAATACTTCTAGTTCTTTTGCATTTACATCTATTTCTTCACCATTTATTTTAGCTGTATAGCTATTAAAATTAACCGATAGATCCTTATATTCAAACTTCTCTAAATGTCCATAATTCTTCTTAATTAAAGAATCTATTCTAGCCTTTAAGACCGGCAATGAAAATGGCTTTTCTACATATCCGTCTACTAAATTAGTAAATGCATCAATTTTATATTCTTCATCACTAAATGCAGTCAAGATTAGAATTGGTAAATTGCTTTTCTTTCTAATTTCTTTCAACACTTCTAAACCATTTATAAAAGGTATCTGAATGTCTAAGATAACCAAATTTATATCGCTATTAAATTTTGACAAGGCTTCTCTTCCATCTTTAGCTTGAATAACAGTATATCCAAATTCTGAAAGATATTCACTTATTCCCTCTCTTATCATATTATCATCTTCAACAGTTAATATTTTCATATATACCTCCACTTAAGCCTATACACTTATATTATACAGCATATTATTTGATATTTAAAAGCAAAAAAATTTTTGGTACTAAAAGGCACCGAAAATTTTAATTATTGTCAATTAATAATTCTTTTGGATTCCTTCTTAATATATTGAATGAAGAAATAATCAATGATACAAGAAGTACTAAACTCATAAATATAACTACATAAATTATGAATTTAGGTAATACATTTATATCTAAACTTGATAATGTCTTGTTAAATCCTTCAGCTTCTGCCCCACCACCTAATTGGCTAGATGCAGATTGTCTAGCTATTTGTTTAGCTATATCACCAGTAACCTTATTCAATATATTATTCCCAAGCTTATCAGCTGTATACCCAGCTAAGAAATAAGAACCAACGAATGCGGGGATTGATATAAATACCATCTCAATTAGGAATTGACCAAAAATTTCTAATTTTGATATACCTAATGATAGTAATACTGCTATTTCCTTCTTTCTGGCATTCATCCATAATAATAATAATAATGAAACTACAACTCCTGCAAATATTAATGAGCCAGCAAATAATTTATTTGAAATTGAGTACCTTTTGAGCGGTTGAGCATGCGGAACTGGATAGCAGTGCGGTCGGTTACAATTCCCATGTATCCTCCCAGCGCATCTATCTCTCTTACGATTTGTCCTTTTGCGATGCCTCCCACAGCCGGGTTGCAACTCATTTGCCCAATCTTATTCATATCCATCGTGATAAGGCAAGTCTTTGAACCCAGATTCGCTGCGGCAGCGGCTGCTTCGCAACCGGCATGTCCGGCACCAATTACAATTACGTCGTACTTAAAATCCATTGATTTATTTCTTTTTACCGTGGCAAAATTACTAAAAAGTTGTCAGAAAGTAGGTTGAGGGATTGTTAGAAAATGATAGAGAGAGGAAAAAGGATGATAAAAAAGAGAATCGAGGGATTATTTTGTCAGGAATCGAGTGTTTTCTTATTGAAGTTCTCTGTTTGGGAGCGATGTATTTCGGGGCACATTGTTTTCTTGGGGATTCGACATCTCATACTCACCGACCAAGGGAAGGATAAGCCGTTTTTTAGGGTCAGTCAAAGGCTTTTAAACGGAAGATTATTACAGTCCATTGCAGCAGACCGTACAGTCTGCTACGGTGGACTGTACGGTCTGCCGTAACAGACTATACAGTCCACTGTGGAAGTCTGTAGTAATCCGACTTACAGGCAGGCATAACCGAAAGGATGGAAATGCATAGTCCGGCTAATGAAACGACTTAGGTGGTTCAAAACGTATGCAGAGTTTGAAAATCGGAGAAGACAGCATCCGGTGACAGGGAGTGCTTGATATATTAATGGAAGAAGCGGTTCAGATACTCAGCATTTCCAATGCCTTGTTTTCTGCTGCTTCCATTATTTCGCGTTCTCCGGGACCCTTGTCATTGATGCCGCAGAGATGCAGGATACCATGTATAATGACGCGGTGAAGCTCCCGCTCATACGGTTGGTTGAATTGCTCTGCATTCGTGCGGACAGTATCCAGGCTGATGAATAAATCGCCCGAAAGACGGTTACCGGCACAATAGTCGAAAGTAATGATATCCGTATAATAATCATGTTGTAAATATTGGCGGTTTACTTCCAGAATCTTTTCATCCGAGCAGAAGATATAAGCTATTTCACCGACTCTTTTTCCATAGTCGGCAGCAACCTTTTTTATCCATTCTGTAGTTTCCCTTTTCTTGATGGCAGGCATTTCAATGCCTTCTGTCTGATAACTAATCATACTTTTCTCATTTTTAAAGACGGGCAAAGATAGATAAAGTATTCTGATAATCCTCTTTTATCCAAAGAAAAGGTAGCAAATAAAGATAGCCGCAATCACTCCTGCCAGGTCTGCCAACAGTCCGCAAGGCACCGCATGGCGGGTTTTTACGATACCTACACTGCCAAAGTAGACAGCGAGGATATAAAAGGTAGTATCAGTAGAGCCTTGAAAGATACACGCCAGACGCCCGACGAAGGAGTCCGGACCGTAAGTCGTCATGGCATCTACCATAAGTCCTCTGGCCCCGCTTCCGCTTAACGGTTTCATTAAGGCAGTAGGCAGTCCGCCCACAAAATCGCTGTTGATGCCGCATAGTTTGACTGCACCTTCGATGCCGTCAATCAGATAATCCATCGCACCGGAAGCACGGAAAACACCAATTGCAACCAAGATTGCAACCAGATATGGGATGATGCGTACAGCGGTACTGAATCCTTCTTTTGCTCCTTCTACGAAAGCATCATATACGTTGATTTTCTTTTTCATTCCTGCTATGATGAAACCGATAATTATCAAGAATAAGAAGACGTTGGCAGTGGTGGTGGAATAAATATCAATCTGTGTTCGGGAAAGAGTATTGAAGAAATAGATGATACCTGCTACCAAAAGGCTTATTCCTCCCAGAAATAACAAGATAGTGCGGTTAAGCAAGTTTATTTTCTGGTAAATGCTGACAGTGATAATTCCGGCAAGCGTTGAGAAGAAAGTGGCAAGAAGAATGGGTACAAAAATATCAGTCGGTTGAGCTGCCCCCAGTTGGGCACGATATACCATGATGCTGATCGGAATGAGTGTCAGCCCGGAGGTATTTAAGACCAGAAACATAATCATCGGATTAGTGGCTGTATCTTTCTTTGGGTTTAGTTCCTGTAAGCCTTCCATCGCTTTCAAACCTAACGGTGTGGCAGCATTGTCCAATCCCAGCATATTTGCTGCCAGATTCATAAAAATGCTCCCGGTCACCGGATGCCCTTTGGGAATCTCCGGAAAAAGTTTGCAAAACAGAGGGCTCAACAATTTAGAGAACAAAGCAATGACTCCCCCTTTCTCGCCTATCTTCATAATTCCGAGCCAGAGTGAAAGCACGCCGGTCAATCCCAATGAAATCTCGAATGCAGTTTTGGAAGAACTGAAGGTTGAATTGATAATCTCGGGGAAGACCTGGGTATCTCCTAGAAAAACAAGTCTTACCAATGCAACTGCAAAGGCGATTAGGAAGAAGGCAATCCAAATATAATTGAGCACCATAACTGTTGAGTGTTTTTGTTTGCGAGCAAAAGTACAAATAAATCCTCTAATTCGGATAAGGATGCATGATGGAAATTTTTAAGCGATTCTCGTTGATTGGCGGGATGAACATTTGATAGAATTATCACTCGTTTCCGTCTTTTTTGATTGGATAATTCCATTTGAGTATGACTTAATGTGTGTTTCCTTTTAGTTTTTATGGAAAAAAGGAAGGAAAAGAAATAGAAAAGAACTTTTTATTCTAGAAAGAAGAAGCCCGGTTCGTCGTTTTTCGAGTTTCGGAGAATAACTCCTGCGGTTGTAGAGACGGTAAAATAGTGCTTTTTGCCATATACTCTTTATTGTTGGCATAGATAAAGAGCACACTGCCTCCCTTAATTGTATTAATGATCGGTTTGGTAAGTGCCTGCGGCAATGCCGGACATCCGAAACTTCTTCCTAATCTCCCGCCCCTGCATACGGAAGGATTGGCATAAGCAGCACCATGTACTACAATGGCACGCTCGCGTGCGCAGTCGTTAATTCCTTTTTCCAGTCCATCCAATAATAATGAATAACCGTTCTTTCCCCGGTAAGTGCTTCCGGTGAGATAGAAACCGAGTGAGCTCTTATATGAGCCGACCGCATTGGAGAAAGAAGTGGCATAGTTTTCCCCACTGTTTTTGCCGTGTGCGACTACCGATGAGTAAAGTAGCTTTCTTTCTTTCATATCGAAAACAAACAGACGTTTTTCGGTCGATGGTTTGGTGAAGTCGATAAGAGTTAATACGGGCTTCTTTTTCTGTTCTATTTTGTTGTAACCTTGCACAGCTTGTCGGAATGCCGGAAAGTTTACAATTCCTCCCAAATTCATTTCTTCAAATAAAACTTCGCCATCCGTTAGTTCGTTTTCAGGAATGACCATATCTGTCATCTCCTCGGAGACAGACGTCCGAGTAGATACGTTACTGAATGGGAAAAGAAATAGGAATAGAAATAAAAAAGCTTTGTACATAGGTGAAAACTAAATAATGGGTGCAAAGTTACGCACATTTCTATTCCAAAACAAATATAATTGTCTCATTAACAGGTGCCCAGTCAAAAATAAACTTGGCATGTGATGTTGCGTTGCGCACGCACATGTGCGAACGGGGTGTCGTTCCTAACGTATAGCTATATTCGATAATACCTTTCGCCGGTGCATTGGTGGGCACACCATGAATATAGCCACCATTGTTGAAGCGGTTGGCATAAGGAGCAAACCCTCCGGTTGCGGTGGAACCGTCTTTGAGGAAAATCATTTTTGGCTTCTTTTCTTGCAAGACAAACATACCCAATGGTGTGGGCTGTGCATAGGGCGGCCGCCGTTGCCCTGTCGTTGCCGGATTCATGCTGCGTACCAACCATTCCCCCTCTTTCTTTCGTTCCAGAGTCGTGATATTCTGGTTATGGCGGTCTACAAAGATAGCTTTATCAAAAACGACAGTATCGGGAATGAGTTTCACATATTTGGTAGGTGCATACCATTCTCCTCCTATATATACAGGTGTGACTTTCGTAAACTTTCCTTTTGTACCCAGATGGCGCGTCAGCAACCCATCCAGTCCATAACGTACCGGAGTGAGCGTATCATTGAGCTCATATAACGGTACTCCCTGATATCGTTCCACCCCTAAAGTATCAGCCACACGTTTATAAGCATCCCGCTTAAAATTCTTGACCAGCGGAGCTTCTCCATTCCGGTTCTTATAATTCTGAAGGATACACCATTGTGATGGTTTCTGCCGGATATTTTCCAACAAAGCTAACCTCTCTTTTATCTTTTCCCATTGAAAGCAGCGTGTTGTATCCTTATAAGGGTAGATATCTTTTAAAGTATGCTTGTCATAAAGCAGCTCTTTTTTTATTTTTATATCTTCGGCAGCCAGTTCTTTCACCATAATTTCGGCAGGAGTTTCGGCAATGGAATCCCGGGCTTCGAAGATGGCGGATTGTTGCGCGTCGTTTTCCGCTTTCGAGTTGCAGGAACAGAGTACGCAGAACCCTGTCAGCCAATATATGAATCCTATCCTTTTCATAACAGATATGGGGTTTGTAGAGTTCGTTTACAAATATAATTCTTTATAAGGAATAACCATGCGTTTTTGTTTAAATCTTGTATCTTTGTAGCATAACTTTGTCATTTATATCATGAAGAAATTACCTTTTCTTTGGGGAATTATTATCATATTACTGTCTGTTGCCGGATGTCGTCCGTCCAATCACCGTGCTTTGCTGCAACGCGCCGATTCATTGATGACGGATTATCCTGATAGTGTCCTGTCTCTGCTTGCGCAACAGCAAGAACATTTGGCCGACTTCTCGGAAGAAGAACTGATGAGTTATGTATGGATAAAAGCGATGGTCCATAGCGCAAGAAATATATCGATGACAGAAGATTCTTTATTGCCTAAAGCGGTGGATTACTTCCGCAAACATGGCGACCGAGAGAAAGTGATGAAAGGTTATATCCTGAAGGCGAACTATCTGAAATGGATAGACCGGTTGGATGATGCCATTGCAGAGCTGGATAGCGGAGTGGCACAGGCAAAGCAAGCCAATGACTCCGTCAATGTCCGCGACCTGCTTTATTATAAGGCGAATATTGTTTACGAGCTTCGCAGAGATTACCGTGAGGTGGCCAGCCATGTGAAAGAGGCCTTGGCTTATTCCCCTGACACTACTTCCCCTGATTTGGCAGGAATGTTCTATTTTCTCGCCATTAATCTTGGGCTGGTTGGCGATGACTCTTGCACTTATTATTATGAGAAGAGCATTGCGATGGCTGAAGCCAATAAAGATACAGCATATTTATGCCATTATATGCGGAACTATGCTTCTAACCTGATGCGTTCCGAGAAGGTGGAGAAATCAAATGCACTAATCCGCCGTGTTTGGGAGTTGATGCCGGTATATCGTGAAAAGATGGCTGTCACCCATGCAATCCTGGTTGAGAACTTTCTTTATTTGCGGCAACTTGATTCGGCTGCATATTATCTGGATATGGCGTGGCAAGCTGAAGCGAAAGCAGAGCAGCAGTCCGGTGTGAACATCAGTACACGCCTTTTGCTCTATGAATTACAGAATGTGGTGGACTACGCTATGGAAGGTAGTATCTCGACGATTAGAACCGGACGGTTTGGCGATTCCCTTATCTTGGCAGATTGGAACAAGCAGAGCACCATACAGCAACAGATGGATACAAAAATCAAGCTCGAACGTCAGAATTATACATTGATAATCGACCGTCAGCGTACACAACTGTTACTGGTCACTTTCTTATTTATCTTTGCGGTGGGTGGTTTGTGTGTTTTCTTTTATATTCGCAATCGACACCTGCGTTTGGCGGAAGCCGAAGACCGCATCGAAACACTTACCCGGCTATTGGAAGACGCGAATAAAGCGAGTGAGTCAGAGCATGACAGCGCCTTCTTTAAAAAGATACTGTTGAAGCAACTGGGTATTATCCGTTTGGTGGCGACTGCTCCCACTTCGCAGAATCAGGACTTGCTGCGCCGCATATCGGGGATTACCAACAAAGAAGTCCCTGTCGAGGCTCTTTTGGTGTGGGCCGATCTTTATCCGGTTATCGATACTATTTATAACGGATTTTATTCCCGGATGGAGACGCTTTACGGATACCTGCTTTCCGAGAAAGAAAAGCAGGTATGCTGTTTGTTGTGCGCCGACTTCTCGACAAAAGAAATCGGGGTGGTGACACAACAGAGCGTGGCTAGCGTGTATGTTCGCAAAACAGCAATCAGAAAGAAGTTGGGAATGGATGAGAAAGGAGATATTGTGGAATATATAAATAATACGCAGGCAACATAATACGGATTTAGTCTCCATTAAGATTCGCTTCGCCCTATTTAAGACTTTTATAAATCAAACTATTTGATAATCAGTGAAATAATACTCTCTGATTAAGACTTTTTATTTCCTGATTTAGTGTGTTTAAGCCCCTTCTTGCTGTTACCTTTGTGCTAAACAAAACGAATTACAGAATGAAAACTTTATTACGAAAAAGACTTGTTTCCCTATTTGTCCTTTTATGTTGTACATGGGGAACAATCACGGCACAAACTTATCGATTATCAGGATGTGTGAAAGATGAGACGGGAACTCCTGTCGAAGTGGCCAACGTCATATTGCTTCACTCCACTGACAGTATGTATCAGGATGGAATGATTACCGATACGAATGGTTGCTTCCAGTTGCAAGAACCCAAAGGGAACTATTTACTGCGTGTTACCCTGTTGGGCTATCAGGATTTGTCGTTGCCTCTTACCCTATCCAAAGATACTGATTTAGGCAGTTTGGTATTGAAAAACTCGTCCATAGCGATGAGTGAGGTGACTGTGACAGCCGCCAAGCCCGTTATCAGGCGTGAGATAGACCGTGTGGTCTTTGATGCGGGAAACTCTATTGCCAGCGTAGGCGGTAATGCATTGGATCTCCTTCACGATGTACCCGGCTTGCGCGTGTCTCAAAGCGGAGTCGACATCATAGGAAAAGGAGGAATCAAGATTTATATCAACGACCGTGAGACCAAACTCTCCGGTGAGGAACTCATTAATTTTCTTCGCTCCTACAGTGCTTCTCAAATTAGCAAGGTAGAAGTGATTACCACTCCTCCTGCCCGCTATGATGCCGAAGGCAATGCCGGTATCCTTAACATCCGCCTCAAGGAACGTGTCAAAGACCATATCGGAGGCAACGCTTTCGGCTCTTATCTGTATGGTGAGAAATATAACTATGGGTATGGCGGCCTGAGCCTACAGTTCAATCGTCAACGCGTAACCGCTTACCTGAACGGTAGCGGAGCTTACGGTAAAACCGGCTATGTGGAGCGTAACGGGCGTTTCTATACCGACCAGACATGGCGCAGCCGTTCCGAAAGCGATTATTCTCTTTCTTCCTTTTATGTAGACGGAGGGATAGATATCGATATGGGCAGACAATGGAATATAGGTACCCAACTTACCTATATCAACAGTGCTCCCAATAATGTAACGGACAACCGTACCGAAGTGCACGACATTCAGGAACTTCGTACCGATTCATTCATGCTCGGCCGTGATGATAAGGACTATTCACAGAATCGTGTGAATGTAAACTTCCATGTCGATAAGTCATGGGGAGATAAAGGACACAAGATGATATGGGATGTCGATTATCTGAAAGACAAGTCCAATACATTCTTCGATTTTGATTCTGAAAGCCACCTGCCGACAGGAGAAATAATCCCCGGCTCGGAGTTTAATTATGATAAGAATCAGCGCCGTACGGTAGATGTAATCTCTTCTGCACTCGATTTCATCCTTCCCGGTGACAGTTACAGCTTCACGACAGGTGCGAAAGCATCTTTTACCGACACGCGTAACCGTCTGAACTATGACAACTCCAATGTGTCTTTCACTCAAAATGACTTTTTCCGGTATAAAGAACAAATCTATGCCCTTTATGCCGACTATAGCCATAACTTTGGCTCCCATTTCTCAATGAAAGCCGGTCTACGTCTGGAGCATACTCGGACAACAGGCATTTCCGAGTCCCAGCAGACAACGGACAAGCATGACTATACCCGCTTGTTCCCTACTTTCTATCTGATGTATAAGCCGAATGAAGATAATGTGTTGAATATGAATATATCCAGCCGCATTTCGCGTCCGGCACAGAATATGGTGAATCCTTTCCTTACTTACGAAAACAAATATAGCGAGCATCGTGGAAAGGAAGACCTGAAACCCAGTTATCGTTATAATGCAGAGCTCTCTTATACCCTGAAGAACAACTTGAATTTCTCTATATTCTATTCGTATGCCACTGATGTATTCTCGCAGCGGCTGATGCTGAATGAGGAAACGCATGTCCTTTCCTCATTGTGGGACAACTATATGAAAAACCGTTCTTTCGGTATTACCAACTCTTATACGTTCCGTTTGGGGTGGTTGCAGACGTTTGCCCAGCACACGTTAAAGTATAACAGGACCACTTCCAGCGCGCCCGAAACCCATCCTAAAAATTCCGGTTGGGATTATAACATCAATATCCGTAACACATTCTATCTGAATACAGCCAAAACGTTGGTTGCCAGTCTTTCCGGTTACTATTCCGGACCGAGTCATGACCAGGTGAGTCATCGGGAAGGTTCCTATGGAGCCAGTGGAGGTATCCGTTATAGTATGTTGGGCAACAAACTGAATCTGAGCCTGAATGTAAGTGATTTTTTGGTGAAGAATATGCAGGGGACCAGCTACTCCAACGGACTCTATGCGATGCACGGTCAGAACCTGTGAACTGATAGTACTGGTCAATGGAAAGTCCC
>OGYU01002785.1_pt1 | contig 10966 bp, 10 predicted proteins | sample 1576581 | NCBI WGS metagenome assembly OGYU01 (sample SAMEA3541547, study PRJEB24748) | human gut metagenome | biome: human gut; feature: human-associated habitat; material: faeces | place: China | collected 2012 | reverse complement strand
TGTTCGTTTCCATATCGTAGTGCTCATTACAATGCCTCCTCACTTATTCTCCGATGTGGATCTTACATAACCAAACTATACCTTAGATCCTTGAGAAAAGCGATGGACGCAATTATAATTTTTTGTACTATTCCACACTCGCAGTCGGATAATACAACTGCTGTATTTTTTCCATAGCCTGCTGCGGTGTGCACAATTCTAAAAGTGCCTCTCGATAATACTGATAGATTTGCTTCATATATCTGCTCTGTTCCGGTGTCAAGGCAGTCTCTGGTGCATCATAGCCATCCAGCACCAGTGCAGGATCAATACCGTATTCAGTCAATTTCCGTGTCAGGATATCCCGAATACTCTCGTCCTCATATGCCGGTAGAACCAGATTTTCCGCCAGTGTTGCTGCACCCTGCTTCCCGCACAAGTATTGTACGAATGTCCATGCTGCTTCCGGATGCTGTGTATTTCTGTTGATACATATCGGCGTCAGCATCATGGCATTGTACGGTTGATCTGTTCTCCAATTTGGCTTTTCCGCAACTCCCCATGCAAAATGAAAACGATTTCTGTCATTCTGTAAATAGTTTAGGTACCATGTTCCATGCACAAATAATCCGTAATTTCCGGTTTCAAACATACGCTGCGATGCACTGTAACTCTCGCAAACCGAAAACGGCAGAATATACTTTTTCCGTTGCATTGTACGCAGCAGCTCCATACCATCCTGCAGCAACTGTATATTCTCCTTGCTGCCACTCCATGACCGATCCCGCATATATTGTAATATCTGTGTTTCATTCAACAGAAAACAGGCCGCAAACTGACCAGACCACAGGTTTTCTGATACCTCTCCGGTATATTGCATAAAGTCTATCCACGACATAGTATCAGCCGGATACTCCACACCTGCCATGTCCAGTAAATCCTTATTGTAATACAGTAAAAACTTATCTCTGCGATATGGCAGTGCAAGCAGCTCTCCGTCTTTGCCGCGCAGCACATCAAGCCCGGGATAATGCTCTGTTGGCACGCCATCTCTTCGGATATAGCTATCCAACGGCATTGCCAGGTTGCGATCCGTAATTTGACTGAGTTGATCCAGTTGATTTACATAAATAACATCCACTGTTTCTCCGCTGTCCAGCAACGCGGTCAAACTGGAATTATAATAAGTTGGTGGATAGCTGATTACATCAATTTTGATATCAGGATGATCCTTTTCAAAATTTTCGATTAGCTCTCTATCGTATATAACCACATCATAATCCCATAGTACGACCCGCAAAGTAATCGATTCATCCTCTGACTGCACTGGTCGTTGCTGCTTAGAGACCCCTATAATGCTCATACCTACAGCCAGTAAAATGATTAGTCCTATCCATCTTCGTTTCATTTGTATTCCTCTGCCGATATTCCTTTGCGCCAGTCTCCCGGTGTTACGCCGGTAATACGCTTAAAAATTCTGCTGAAATAGTATTGGTCTGAAAAACCAGTTCTTAATGCAATGCTATAAATTTTATCATTTGTTTCCCGCAGCATTGCCTTTGCGCGTTTGATGCGAATGTGTGTCACATACTCCGTAAAATTCTTACCTGTATTCCGCTTCATCAGCGCACTGAGATATCCCGGTGTCAACTCCAACTCCTCTGCAATCTGCTGTACGGATAATTCTGCTGCAAAACGCTGTTCGATCTGCGTACATGCTGCTGTTACCGCCAGATTTCTTCCTGCAGATTCCCGTTCTGCATCCCAAAACCGATGTACATCACGTTCAATAGATTCGAGCCATGCTGACACCTCCTCCTTGCTCTTTATCTTCAACAGCTCCTGCATAGAACGCAGGCTGTTCGGCATGACCGCTGCAGCATCCTGTCCGAGTCGCTCCATTGCTTCTCTGACACCAGTATATACCTCTACCGCATATTCCAGTGCAGTCCTGAGCGACCGCACTTCTGCATACCTTTTCGCCATCATCAGCAACTGATCCATTTGCTGCCGATCGAAGGCCACGCAGGCAGCTGTCATCTGTGTACGCAGTTTCTGCTCCTGCTCCATATGCTGATATTCCGCTGTTACGATGATATTGTCCGTCCAAAAACGATTCTGCACCGCTGCAGCAGCCTCTCTTGCTGCTCGGCTCAGCGACTCCGGTTGTGCATCACTTTGCGCCAAACCAATAACACACGAAATATCCAAATACCGCAGCAGCATTTTTTGAAGGCGCTCTGCTACACTCTGTACAAACGAGTCTGTTGATTCGAACTGAGACTGTACGCTTGCAAAAACATACAACTCTCCTGTTTTGCCATCTGCATAATATGCAGTCATTACATCTCCTACAATCTCTTCCGCAATGTTGCGAACAGAAAACTGTAGCGTGTAGCAGTCCTCATCCGAAACCTCCTCAAAACGGTATATCTCCCCTGCTTTTATCAGCATACACCAGATTGGTGCCGTCTCCCAGTCAATGCCCGCATTCTTCATCTGCTGTGCAAAATCTGTTTCATTCAAATAAAAATGTCCAATCAGTTCCCTCAAAATGCGTTCCTGCACCGGCTGCATTGTGGTGATTTCTTCCTGCTGAGCTGTTTGATTCGCGTTCGACAGCACATCCAGCAGCTTGCACGGTTCCAATTCCAGCTTCAACAAATAATCTGCTGCACCCAACCGCATCGCCTCACGCACTAGCTGAAAATCGTCATAACCGCTCAATACAATCACATACATCTGTATTTTCTCTTTTTGCAGTGCGCGCAGTAATGCAATGCCATCCATCCGCGGCATTTTCATATCCGTGATCAAAATGTCCGGTGCCGACCGACGGCAGATCTCCAGCGCCTGTTCACCATCCGAGGCTTCGCCAATCAGCCGATATCCATGTTCCTGCCATGCAATCAACGATTTTAAGCTGATTCGCATCATTGCGTCATCATCCACAATCAAAACAGAAAGCGGCTTCAATCTTCTTCCTCCTGTTCCCTACGCAGCAGTGGTAATGCCAAACGCATTACCGTTCCCATTCCCAGTTTTGTATCAAAAGACAGGCCATATTGTTTTCCCCAACGAAGCTGGATTCGTGTCTGTACATTGCGCAGCGCCATACCGTGACTGCCGTTCGGTATCGCCTCTGCATCGGCTATGCTCAGCTTTTTTCGCAGCTCCACTGCCTTCTCCTCCACAATGCCGCAGCCATCATCCGCTACCGAAAGCAGCAACACATCTTCCTGCTTTTCAGCCATAATTCTCAATGTACCGCCTGTCGGTCTGCTGCCGATACCATGCAGTATTGCATTTTCTGCAAGCGGTTGAAGTACAAATTTTAATACAGAGCACTCCATCATTTCCTGCGGTACCTGCATCTCAATGCACAGTTTTCCTTTCAAACGGGTATCTTGAATATATAAATAACTCTCTAACAGGCCAATTTCCTCTCGCAAGGGTATCATTTCTTCGCTTCCTGCCAAATTTGCACGAAGCAGCCTTCCCAATGCCTCTATCATCTCTGCAATGCTGTTCTTTCCTTGTAGCGTCGCCATCAGGCGGATTGAATTCAGTGTATTATACAGAAAGTGCGGATTGATCTGAGACTGCAGCATATACAATTCCAGTCGCTGCTTTTCTTCCTGCTGATGCAGTAAACGCTGAATATCATCTCCCATATCCTGCAGTCTTCTATCCACCTCATCAATCTCACTGCTGCCTCGAACCATCGTTACCGTATGTGTAAAATCCCCACTGGATAAGCGGCGGATATGTGCTGTCAGACGTTCAATAGGCAGTGAAATGTTTTTCGACAGAAATACCGATAACGCCACCAGAAATCCTGCGACAACCGCAACAAACAGACAGCCGGCGCTGATCAATGTCCATATTTGCTGTCCAAGTGCAGTTTCAGGTTTCTGCTGCAATTTCCATCCGGTAGATGGTATATCAACCGAAAGCAGTTTGGTCTGCTCTTCCGAAGCAGGCTCTGTTCCGGCAGAAAAAAGCAGCTCACCCTTCTCATTGTACAATCCTAGATGTTCATCATCGAGCAGTAATATTTCGGTTAATTCGTCCGCAAACAAATCCGGTGAAAACAGTATCAGCAAATCTCCCAGGCTCTGCCCTGTACTTTCATTTGTAATGTGCCGGTAATACGGAATCACCATTGTATTTTCCGTCAATGTTGTGAGATTTCTAGTTATTCCGTCCCACTGCGGAGATTTTTGTTCATGCTCCATGGCGAATCGTATCTGTGCCTCATCAATCAGATAACCTTCTGTTCCTGCGCGCAGGTCAATTCCGTTATCTCCCATCAGGATAAATGCAAGCATATATCGTGTGATCGGTCGATAAGAAAACTGCTCCCGCAAAATCTGCGCCGCCGCATGACTTGTTTCATCGTATATTGCAGCCTGTTCACTGCTTCGGTACATCAAACTGCGTATTGTCTCATCCCGTACGGTCCAGCTTACGAATTCATTCACCTGCGTAATGCGGCTTCCTATTTTTTCTGCTGCGTGTTCTAATAAAATTCGCCGTTCATTCTGCATCTGACGCTGCATTTGTCTCTGTGTAGAATAAAGATAACAGCCTAAAAATAAAAATGTCGGTACTAAGGATATCAACAAAAAATATCCCAGTAATCTGCGCTGCAGCACGTTTTTCACACCGTTCACCATACACTTTTTATTCCATAATATATTTTTTCTTATTCTATTTTTATTATAACACACGCCCTATTTCTCTTGCCAGTCCATTCTTCTTTATCCATCTTATGAAATTATATAAGATGGCTTCTACCGTTTTTATTCGCTAAATTTCCGCATTAAACTTTACACATCTCCAAGTCGGTTGATCTGATTCTCTAAAGCTAAATATCATCTACAGAATACTACAGATGTTTCGACTAACGCTTCCTGCTGCCGAGCGCGTAACGGACTTTCACCGCCTATTCGTTGTCCATGCTGGGCGCACCAATCAAAACCCATGCCTTTTCAATAGAATTGGCATGGGTTTTGTGATTTATAGAACGAATTGCAATTCTTCGATCTCTGCTTTATCCTTCAATGTAATCGGCTGAATGCCAAGCTTTTTGAACTGCTTACGCACGGTGCGCAGTTGACTCTCGGACAGCTCGCTGTTTTTCACAGCCTGTGCATAACATTTGCAGTCGGACAGCTTTTTGACAAGCAGACGCATATTTTTGCGAGTTGAAGCATGTTTCACGGCCTCAACCTTTGCCATGCAGTCCGAATACCGCACAAACGGCAGGTCTGCGTGCAGCTTTTTCATATATGGGTGAATGGTTTTCTCCGACTCGTTCATCACGGTTTTCAGGATTTCCTTGTTGCTGCCCTTGACTTCATCGGACAGGCCGCGCTTGAACTTCGCTCCCGAGCGGGACACCTCGAACCGAAGCATCGGCGCATCATACTGCTCCAGCAAGTCCTCCTCCATCAGCTGAAATGTCTTGTCATAGACCGTCAATGTGGTCGTTTTGCAGCAAATACGCCACGAATGCGCGTTCTTTTCCTTATGATTGGGGAATCCTTTGCCGAATGTACACAGTTTGTACTGCTTCATGTACGGACTGCGGCGAATGACACGCAGCGCCTCATCAACCCATTTTTGCGACTCGGGAAAGTAGTCCAGACAGCAGTCGATACGCGAGAGCGTCAGCTGTTCGAACTCGCAGTCCAGACCGATTTCACACAGCAGACCGGTCATCCGGTTATCAAGCGATTTCAGCTGGTTTTCTTTCGCGGTGAACACTTTCTTGGGTGAATATTCTCCGCGCAACAAAGTGTGCGGATTGAGCCGAAAATGAATAAAAGATGCAAGATTTTTCTTTGTTTTGTTCTTGCTGCGCTTCTGCTTGTACAGATAAAGTACGACGCCCTGACCGCAGTACGAGGTGCAGATATACTTCTCGATGCCTTTGTCAGAATGATATGTCGCGTCCGGGTAGAGTTTGCCAAAATTCAGACTTTTCAGATGCTGGAACACCTTGTTGAAGCTCTTCTGGGACATTCTGCGAAAGAATTCTATCGTGTGAATGCCATGGCGAAAATCCATTTCACTCGCCTCCTTTCGCAAAGCAGGCGATTACGGCCTTATGCAGATCGTCCGATGATTCACAGATTGCATACAGTTCATTGACGGCGTCCACTGCACGGTAATCCGTGTCAGAGATGATATCAAGGTTCATCTGAAAATCGGCGTCATTCCAGAGCAGCAGTGCCTTTGCGCGTTTGCCGTCGCGCCCGGCTCGGCCTGCCATCTGGTAGAATGACGCGACACTGAACGGCAGCTGAGAGACAATAATCAGGCGAATATCCGAAATATTCACGCCCATTCCGAACGCAGAAGTTGCAATCGTGATATGCGCCTTACCGGAACGAAAACGCGCTTCCTGTTCAGCTCGGTCGGAGAGTCTGCTGTGGCAGAGAGCAATATTAGCAGCATGGATGACATCCAGAATCTGTTCAAAGAAACAATAGCAGAGTCCATGGAAGATGGTCTGGAAACCGAACTAGATGACGAATTAGGGTACAGCAGGTACGATTATCGCAACAAAAGCACCGAAAACAGCCGTAATGGCCACAGCAGCAAGACACTTCGCACCAGTTTCGGTGATGTAGAGGTTACTGTTCCGCGTGATCGCAAGGGTGAATTTGAGCCGCAGCTGCTGAAAAAGAATCAAACCAGTATCAGCCAGGATATCGAGGAGAAATCCTCTCGATGTACGCAAAGGGTATGACAATTAGCGATATCGCCGCACATATCTAGGATATTTGCGGCGTAGACGTCTCTGATACGACCGTAAGCCGTATCACGGATAAAATTCTGCCTGTCGCAAAGGAATGGCAGCAGATTATTCGTGTTTTACCGTTGACGACTGCCTTTGCCAATACAGCGGTTACAACAGCCTGGGGATTGCTGTGGGGCCTGTTATTCTTTCATGAGCAGATTACGATTGGAAAGATCGTTGGTGTTGCGCTGGTAATTAGCGGTGTTATACTATTCTCCGCAGCGGATACGGAGGCTGTGAATGACTAATACGACATTGCTTTATGCAGGTATATTGCTGATTGGAGTATTCCTCAGTGCCATCTCTCAGGTAATGCTGAAAAAAGCAGCAGCACGACAGTATGTTTCTAAGCTGAAAGAGTATCTGAATCCGCTGGTTATCATTGCGTATACAATCTTTGTCGGAACGACGCTGCTTAGCGTGTATGCCTATAAAGGTATTCCGCTGTTTAAGGGACCGGTATTGGAGGCAACAAGCTATATTTATATTACGATATTTGGTGTATGTATTTTTAAGGAAAAGCTAAATCCTAAGAAAATAGTCGCTCTGCTTCTAATTGTTGGCGGCATATTGGTGTATTCGCTGTTGGGATAAACATACAGAGATACATTGACATCGCCCATAAATCGTGATATAACGAAATCAGAGATTATTAATTGTTTTCTTCGGAGATATAACAGGATAGGTGGTAAGTTTGCCATGGATAAGGAAAATAAAGTTTACATCAGACGGCAGCTAGGTGCCTCGCCGGAGGGTGAACAGGACGGGCAATATATCGCGCTGAACGAAATCAGCAGGTTGCATTGGGATGACATAACAGGCGGATTTCAGAAGCGGACACCGTATCCGCAAATTATGGGATACGTTGATCCGGCAGATGCGCCAAAGGTTCGCTGCAGTGGAAGACATGATTATAGCAGGTACGGAATTAAAGTGTGTTTGATACGCAGCAAAACATCGCCAGAAGTGTGGGAAAAAGTGCTGCAAGTGGTGCCGGAATGTCCGTATGTAAAACTACCGACATGCACAAAAACAATTCTTGAGATTTTAGGAAACTATCCGGAGGGGATGACTCGCAAGTCTCTTCGCGAGCAGATGCTGCAAAAAGGATATCCGAGTTATCGAATTCGGAGAGCGATAAAGACAATGGGGAAAGATGGCCGAATCACCTTGGAAGGCAGCAATTTTTCGCCCAATCAACTGGTTCGCCAATCGGCTGGCAAAGAAGGAGATTCCTAAAGAAGAATCAACAAAAACCGAGAACAATAGAATAGGTTTAGTCCAGCTGAACTGGGGTCGCTGAGTTTGTTTGCTATAGTTTTAGTGGCTATAGGCTGTGTTCTGTTTTGCCCGTTACAGGGATATCTAAGCAATCTTGCTATGAAATATCAGGAGGAAAAGTCTATGAAAGCTAAAATGATAAAAGTTACTGCCACTGTCGCCAACGGTATTCTATGTGTAGTACAGGCTGTGGGCACTAATCTTTTGGCTTCAGCTCTGCTGGCCTAAGCCTATTGTATTGAAATCTAAGCTTTTTGCTGGGGTTAGGAACTTATAAAGAGATATAATAACAGCGCAGAGGATGACCGGCGGTCGTTTGTTACGCCTATATAGTCGGCAGTCGGCGCGATATCTTATATTGTGGAACGATCTATTTCAAAATTACTAACCCAAAGACGATTGCTTTCGCATGATTTATCTAAAATCGAAAACAAAAAATGGAAGTTCGGTGAGTGGAAGAGTGAGATTAGTACAGAGATGATTTAATGAGCTAATGAAGTAAAATGCCTGCTTACAACTTGGATGAGATACACCCCACCCCCATCTCCTCAAACTTTCCCAACAGTTTTATAAAATCAGATTTCTTAATCCTGCAATCTTTCTGGACGGCTGCGAGCGAAACGCAGCCGTTCGCTTTTTTCGCGATACGACGCAGCTTTCTCTTCGTCTTTTCGCGGTACTTGGAAGCGTTGATACGATCCAGCAGTGCGGGAAGCGAAATCGGGTCAAAGTGCGTCATATGCAGCCGGTGGAGAAACTTATGCTGCTGATTTTCAACCTGAGAGCCAAGCTCGACAAGCTGACTTTCCCAGTCTTTAGACGTGATCAGTTTAGTGATTTTCGATCGTCCAAACCGCAATTCCAGTCGAAGAATATGCTCGTCAATCTTGATATCATGCCGTTTTTCGAGTTCATACGATTTATCATAAACCGAGAATGCGCAGCTTTTAGACTTATTCTCGATTGTCCATGAATGCTTATTGGCTCCCTTGAATTTTTCATCGGAATTCGAATATTTACCGAACTTAACCGCGTTGTAATGGGGGATAGGAAAGGATTTCTTGAAAATATCCAAACGATCTTGAACATCCGCCTTGCGTTCATAATACAGATTGCGGGTCAAATCATACCGCGACAACTTAAACTCCTTGAGCCGCCGGTCAATGCCGATTTTATCAAGGATATTCCGCAGGCGGTGCTTTATCTGCTGTACAGACTTTTCGTCAGCTTGAAATAATGCGGTCGGTTTATATGTACCGGCGAGCAGGGAAGACGGGTTAACAATCAGTACCAGCCAGCATGGATGCGCAACAGACTGACCAAGCTGTATCTCAATACCAATGTCCTTGAACTGTGGCATCTGGTAATACGACGAAAGACCTAATTTCCCTTTGTTGGTACGAATGCACTCATTTTGTTCAATAATGTTCTGTATTTTGGAATATTTGCATTGTAATTTCAACGAAAAGGTGTGGATACCGTACTTGTTCGTAATCATTTGCTATTCCTCCGTTTCTGTGCGCATACCGTGCAGCGCTTACAGGTTTTCACCTCATGCTGCCCTTGGTATTCGAGAATATCGCATACCATACAATTATTGCTATTGATAAAATCGCGCACTTGGCTCAGTCTGGCCTTTATGGTTTTAGCGGCTTTAGGTGACTGCTTTTTCGCTTTCTTGATAAAGCTGGCAGAGATAGCATCATCATCGCCATTCTGGTCGTAGAAAAGAACGCAGTGTGCCTTGCGTCCGTCGCGTCCCGCTCGGCCAATCTGCTGGATGTAATCCGTCATGCTGATCGGTGCATTGAAGTGCACGACAAGTTCAATATCGGGAACATCAATACCCATACTGAATGCAGAAGTCACAATCATAATCTTTCCTTTGCCTTGTAGGAAGTCGAACAGCAGTTGTTTCTTGCGGCGTTCCGGCTTGATTCGTGAGTGATAGCGTGTCACGTCATCGGGATATTTTTCTTCTAAAATATTGTACAGCGCATCGACATAAGTCGTAGTCTGCGCAAAGATAAGCACCGAACCATCTTTATGGTATTTGTTAATCGTCTTGCAGAGCTTCTTGATACGGAATTCCAGCCGTTCCTCCAACGTTTTCTTCTGACAAGTAACATCCTTCTTGAGAAGAATAAGATTATCACGCCGTAAATCACTGCGGAGCACAGCAGGCTTGTCCATATGCAGACTATCATGGATGATATTCAAAGAGTCAGCAGATATTGTCGCAGAGCAGGCACAGATAACCGGCTTGCGTTTCAGCTTGTTGATAAAATCGCCGATATGCAGATAAGCGTCACGAAACGTATAACCCCATTCCGTAATGGAGTGACATTCGTCTATTACGACCATAAAGATATCCGAATGCTGCATAGCTTCGATAAACGCATGGTTTTGCAGCCGTTCGGGAGTGACATAGAGAAAGTTCAATTTTCCCTTACAAGCCTTGTGCAATATCTTATCTATCTCCTCTTTAGAGCGGGTCATATCGATATAATCGGCAGAAACGCCATGCTCCTGTAACGTCTGCACCTGATTGTAGATCAGAGCAAGCAAAGGCTCGATAACGATAGTCAGCTTGTCGGAATGAGCCAGTCCAACCGTTTCATAGATGACCTGCTTGCCACTGCCGGTAGCAGCAATCACAATCGCGCCCTGTCCGGCATCGAGCGTATTCATCGGGATAATCTGTGCCTTGCGAGGCTTGTCGAAACCGAGTTGCTTCAGTGCAGATTTCAAGTGTCTTTTCATATCCATAGAGATAACCTCCAACGTACTAAGATTATCTATATGTTATCGAAATGTAAAAAGATAATGTCAAATAGTGAATATTTCTCGAAAATAAATTGCATTTTTCGATTTAATAGATTTTCTTCTCAAATG
>OGYU01002784.1_pt1 | contig 10966 bp, 6 predicted proteins | sample 1576581 | NCBI WGS metagenome assembly OGYU01 (sample SAMEA3541547, study PRJEB24748) | human gut metagenome | biome: human gut; feature: human-associated habitat; material: faeces | place: China | collected 2012 | reverse complement strand
AGTAAATCCATTTACTCCTGAGGCATATTTCGACTTTGAATTATTCAAGAAACATGTCGGATTGGCACAACGTATCATGGACGACATTATTGATCTGGAACTTGAGAAAATCGAAAAAATCATGGAAAAGATTGATTCAGACCCTGAAAGTGAAGAAGTAAAGGGAACTGAACGTCATCTGTGGGAAAAGATTTATCGCAAATCAGGTCTAGGACGCCGTACCGGAGTAGGTATTACAGCCGAAGGAGATATGCTTGCCGCTATGGGATTGCGCTACGGAACAGAAGAGGCTACCGAATTTTCTGAAAAAGTACACAAAACAATCGCAATAGAAGCTTACCGTTCTTCAGTCAATATGGCAAAAGAACGTGGAGCATTCGAAATATACGATGCTGCACGCGAAGTAAATAACCCGTTCATCAACCGTATAAAAGACGCCGATCCGGAACTCTACGAAGACATGAAAAAGTACGGACGTCGTAACATTGCCTGTCTGACAATCGCTCCAACCGGAACAACAAGCTTGATGACTCAAACAACATCGGGAATTGAACCGGTATTCATGCCTGTGTACAAACGTCGCCGCAAAGTAAATCCAAACGATGCAAATGTACACGTAGATTTCGTAGACGAAACAGGAGATGCTTTTGAAGAATACGTTGTATTCCACCATAAGTTCCTGACATGGATGCAAATAAACGGATACGATCCAGACAAACATTACACACAGGAAGAAATAGACGACCTGGTTGCCAAATCTCCTTATTATAAAGCTACATCAAACGATGTAGACTGGCTGATGAAGGTCAAAATGCAGGGACGTATCCAAAAATGGGTAGACCACTCAATCAGTGTCACTATCAACCTGCCAAATTCTGTTGACGAGGAACTGGTAAACCGCCTTTACGTAGAAGCATGGCGTTCAGGCTGTAAAGGATGTACCGTATACCGTGACGGTTCACGCGCCGGAGTTCTCGTTTCTACACAGAAGAAAAAGGATAAGAAAGAAGAAGAGTGCCAATGCAAACCACCTCAGGTAACAGAAGTACGTCCTCGTGTTCTGGAAGCTGATGTCGTTCGATTCCAAAATAATAAAGAAAAATGGGTGGCTTTCGTAGGACTACTCGACGGACATCCATACGAAATCTTCACAGGTCTGCAAGACGAAGAGGAAGGTATCCTGCTGCCGAAATCAGTAACTTCCGGACGTATCATCAAGAGTTACGATGAAGACGGAACGAAACATTACGACTTCCAGTTTGAAAACAAACGTGGTTACAAGATGACCATCGAAGGACTTTCTGAGAAGTTCAACAAGGAATACTGGAACTATGCAAAACTGATATCCGGTGTGTTACGTTGGAGAATGCCTATCGAACAGGTTATCAAACTGGTAGGTTCATTACAGCTCGACAGTGAAAACATCAACACCTGGAAAAACGGTGTACAGCGTGCATTGAAGAAATACGTACAAGACGGAACCGAAGCCAAAGGTATGAAATGTCCTAACTGCGGACATGAAACCTTAGTTTATCAGGAAGGCTGTCTGATTTGCAAGACTTGTGGAACATCACGCTGCGGATAAAATGATGAAGCAGGCTACAGACATGTATATTCATCTGAAAGGTATCAGACTGTACGCTTATCACGGTGTACTGCCTCAAGAGAATCGTGTAGGAGCGCAATATACAATCGACTTACGTCTGAAGACAGATTTTACACTCGCTGCTGAAACCGACCGGCTGGAAGGAACCATAAACTACGCAGATGTATTCAATGCCGTAAAAGAAGAAATGCGCATTCCTTCCCAACTGCTTGAACATGTAGCATGGAGAATTGCCCAAAGGCTATTGGATGATTTCCAGACAATAAGTGAAATCAATATTGCACTTTACAAGCAAAATCCTCCGATGGGGGCCGACTGTTCACAAGTAGGTGTAGAAGCAACTTACATCAGATAAATAAAGAAAAGGAGTCCGGATGATGAAAGTGACCTGAACCAATCATCACTTCATCTATCCGGACTCTTTTTTTATACCCTTTACTATGCAAAATATCAGTGCCCGAAAGATATCTCTTTTCTTAAGGAAAATCTGAAAACAAAGCTAAAAAGACTTCTAAAAAACATGCCCTTTACCGATTCAGTCTCAACTCCAAAACAGTAATAGAAAGAGCTGAAAACAGGTAAAAGACATGTTTTTTATATCTCAAGGAAGTTTTGCAAAAACATCGTGATATTTTCTAAAAAACTGTACGAAAGTTTCTGTCACTTCGTACAAAAAAACAGCCAAAATTCATGTTCTTTATACGAATAATTCATCTTCTTTTTCATAACTTACCAGCAAGTTCTTGCAATCGGCCTCAAACACCTTATAATCCTCTTGTCACAACGTAATCTTTTCCGGCTTCTGTTGCCAGATCATACTCATAGACTCTCGGAATAACCGGATATTGCGGATTGATTTCCTTCGATACCAAAGGCTCTTTAATGGCAGCCTGGCGGAACAGTGGATTAGGATTTGTTCCCGATGCCGGCTTCAGCCCCTCTCCTTTCAATGGAACATACGAACGCAGACGCAGGTTTCCTCCTATGCGGGAGTGAATCTTAGCAGTGTCCAACTGTACGCCATTCCAGTCCATATCGACAACAAATCCTCCGTGGGCAACCAATCCTTTGACTTTACCTTCCTCCCATTTGTCGGGTAAAGCCGGAAGCAAATGCACTGCTCCGTCGTGACTCTGAAGCAACATTTCTGCAACTCCAGCCGTAAATCCGAAATTTCCGTCTATCTGGAAAGGAGGATGCGCGTCAAACAAGTTAGGATACGTACGTCCTTCAGGATATTCTTCTTTTACCTCGTCATTGGGCAGCAGAACCAGCAAATTGGAAATCATCTTATAAGCATGATTGCCGTCGAGCAGGCGTGCCCACAGATTAATCTTCCATCCGATAGACCATCCGGTAGCCTTATCACCACGTTGCAGCAAGGTGTTTTTTACAGCCTGAAAAAGCTGTGGATGAGTAAACGGAGAAATCTGATTGCTGGGGAACAATCCGTATGCATGCGATACGTGGCGGTGTCCGTCTTTCGGATCGTCCAGATCTTCCAGCCATTCCTGCAACTGATTGTAACGCCCTATCTGCATAGGAGCCATTTCGGAAAGCAAGGTTCTCAACGAATCTCTGTAAGCAGCCGAAAGTTCCAGAATTTCAGAAGCAGCCAGTGTATTGCTCAATACATCGAAAATAATCTGATTATCCATCGTACAGCCCGATACGATAGTAGAAGCTTTCTTGGTGTCTTCACCCTTCGGACCATGCTCGGGCGACATGGAAGGAGCTGTAACTTTCCATCCATATTTCGGATGAGGAATCATATACCCCAAGAAGAAATCGGCGGCTCCTTTCATTGCCGGATAAGATTTTCTCAGGAAATCTTTATCGCCGGTATACAGATAATGCTGCCATAAGTGAGTAGTCAGCCAGGCTCCTCCTACCGGCCATGTTCCGTAGAAAGCTTTGTCTACCGGACCTGTGACACGCCAGATATCAGTATTGTGATGTGCCACCCATCCGTTGCAACCATACATCGTACGTGCGGTTTCACGTCCGGTTACAGATAAATCCTGAACCAGATCGAACAAAGGTTCATGGGTTTCCGACAGATTGGTAACCTCTGCCGGCCAGTAATTCATTTCGGTATTGATATTGATGGTATACTTTCCATCCCACGGAGCATTCAACTGATGATTCCAGATGCCTTGCAAATTGGCAGGCTGTCCTCCCGGCTGTGAAGAAGAAATCAGCAGGTAACGGCCATACTGGAACATCAAAGCTGCAAGTGCCGGATCATTTCCCTGACTGAAACCGGCAATACGCTTTACCGTTTCCTGTCTGGCTGTTTTAGTATTTTCTCCTCCTAGCGAAAGCGAAACACGATTGAACTGCGACTGATAATAGTCGGTATGTGCTTTCAACGCTTCGGAATACTCTTTTTTCATTGCACCAGCCAGCAAAGCAGAAGCTTTCTTGCTTTCATTTCCCTTTACATTATGATAATTGACGAAATTGGTTGCAGCAGCGATATACAAGGTAGCCGCAGTCGCATGCTCAACAGAAATATATTTATCCGTCAGACTGACCTTACCGCCTTCTGCTATCACCTGACTCTGAGTTTCAACTTCGATTACTCCTTTCACACCTTCATGGTCTCCACCCTTGCCGCGAAGAACCAGCTTTTTCCCCTGCTTTCTTACCGTACTTTGCAGCGGAGAATCATAGCTTACCTTAAAATTCAATTCACCTGGTTTATCGGTCGTGAAACGGACAATGATTACCCGATCGGGAAAAGAGGCAAAAACCTCACGCTGAAAGTTCACTCCGTCTACCTGATAACGGGTTGTCGCCACGGCTCTTTCCAGATTAAGGTCACGATAATAATTCTTAGCTTTTTCATGACCCGGCGCTTCAATAATCAAGCTTCCGATTGTCTGATAAGGCATACCGTTGCGCCCCGTATAAAACGTCTGGTCAATCAGATTCTGGGCGTCCATTGTCTTTCCGGAGAAAATCAGGTTACGTACTTCAGCCAGACTTTCGAGCGCTTTCGGATTGTCATTCCGATACGGTCCTCCTCCCCAAAGCGTTTCTTCATTCAACTGCAATTCTTCGCGCGATGTTCCTCCATAAACCATCGCTCCCATCGATGAGTTTCCTACGGGCAGTGCCTCTACCCATGTTTTTGCCGGTTGCTGATACCACAGCTTCAAATTTTGTGCGTGTGCCGAGAGCATCATCCAAACACATGCTCCCACTAATAACAAATGTTTTTTCATATAAGGTTTACTTATTGTATTTACGACGACAAAGATAACTAAAAGAGAAATAGCATCCAACGGTTCAAAATATTTTATTCCGAAAACAGAAAATACAATAAAAAAGCTGTCCGGATTTCCGTTTTCAATACGCAAATCCAGACAGCTTCTCTAATCTCTTTAAAAGAAATTCTATCTCTCTACAATCGGAGTATATGCTACTTCATCGAGTACATTCTTATATGCCGGACGAATAATTCGTCTTCCTTCGAAGTTCAGTTCCTCAATGCGGTGTGCCGTCCATCCCACAATACGTGCCATGGCAAAGAGCGGCGTATAAATTTCCATCGGAAGTCCCATCATTTCATAAATGAATCCCGAATAGAAGTCAACATTCGAGCAAACCTGCTTTTTCGTTCCCTTCACCTTCTTGAAACATTCTATGGCACGCTGTTCCAGCAGTTCGAGGAAAGCAAATTCCTTTTCGCATCCCTTTTCGGCTACCAGTTCACTTGCCAGCTCCTTCAGAAGCACTGCACGAGGATCGGAAATGGTATATACAGCATGTCCGATACCATAAATCAGTCCGCTTCCGTCGTATGCCTCTTTCCGTAACATACGCATCAGATATGTATCTATTTCGTCCACATTGGTCCAGTCGGAAATAACCTCCTTCAAGTGGTGGAACATCTTTACTACCTGTATATTAGCACCTCCATGCAGCGGACCCTTCAACGATCCGATACCTGCCGCTATGCTGGAATAAGTATCTGTACGGGTAGAACTGGTAACACGTACCGTAAATGTTGAGTTGTTACCACCACCGTGTTCTGCCTGAAGTACCAACAGCAGGTCGAGCATACGAGCCTCCAGCGGTGTATAGTCTTTCTTTATCATATAGAGAAAGTTCTCGGCAATCGAGAGATTCTCATGCGGATGGCGGATATGCAGCGAACGTCCGTGAATACTATGACGGTAAATGCTGTACGCATAGGCTATGATGGTAGGGAACTTCGATATCAGCTCGATGGACTGGCGCATCAGGTTATCGCGTGAAATATCGTCCGGATTCGGGTCGAACGTATACATCTCGAGCACACTGCGCGCCAGAATGTTCATGATATTCTGACCCTCCAGGTCGATGATATTCATGGTCGTCTTCTTGTCGAGTGGCATATTGTCGTTTATCAGCTCTTTGAAAGCAGCCAGTTGTTCACTGTCGGGGAGTTCTCCCGAAAGCAGCAGATAGGCAACTTCCTCGAATCCGAAACGTTTTTCCTTCAACAATGCATGGGCGATGTCATCCAAATCGTATCCTCTATAGAACAACTTTCCGGGAATAGGTTTCAAACCCTCTTCAGTACGCTCATAACCTACAACGTTACCAATCTTAGTCAGTCCTACAAGAACACCTGTGCCGTCTTCATTACGCAGACCACGCTTCACATTATATTTCGTGAAAAGCTCATTATCAATCCGGCATGCCTGTTTGGCACATTCCGAAAGTTTATATACGATATATTCTTTTTTCATTCTGATACGTTCTTTTGATTATAATGACTCTATTACACGCTGTCCGAACTCTTTCGTACCCAAAGCTTTTCCGTCGGGCATGAAACGAGCCAGATCGACCGTTGCCTCTCCTGCTCCGAACAATTGTTCCAATGCATTTGTGATGAGTAAAGCAGCCTCTTTCCATCCCAGATACTCCAGCATCATGACAGACGACAGCAATAACGAACAAGGATTAACTACATTCTTTCCGGCAATATCAGGAGCCGTACCGTGCGTTGCCTCAAAAATAGCATGTCCTGTCAGGTAATTGATATTGGCCCCCGGAGCGATTCCGATACCTCCTACCATAGCGGCCAGCTGGTCGGAAACATAATCTCCGTTCAGATTCAACGTTGCAATAACCGAATATTCTTCCGGGATAAGCAAGGTATTCTGCAAGAAGGCATCAGCAATACAGTCCTTAATAATAACTTTTCCTGTATTCATAGCCTCAGCCAGTGCAGCCTTTGCCGATTCTTCACCCAGATCCTTCTTCAACTGGTTATACTGGTTCATCGTAAATATACGGCCGGCAAACTCTGTTTCTGCCACTTCATACCCCCAACGCTTGAATCCTCCTTCGGTAAATTTCATAATATTTCCCTTGTGTACCAGTGTAACCGAAGGCAATTTGTGCTGCAATGCGTACAAGATAGCTGCACGCACCAGACGTTTCGTGCCTTCTACTGATACAGGCTTTACTCCGAACGAAGAAGTTTCGGGGAAACGTACTTTCTTTACCCCCATCTCATCACGCAGAAAAGCATAAAACTTCTGTGCTTCGGAAGTACCCTGCTCCCATTCGATACCGGCATAAATATCTTCTGTATTTTCTCGGAAGATGTGCATATCCACTTTTTGAGGTTCTTTAACCGGAGAAACTACTCCACGGAACCAGCGTACCGGACGCAGGCAAACATACAAATCGAGTGTCTGACGCAAAGCAACATTCAGCGAACGAATACCTCCTCCTACCGGTGTAGTAAGAGGGCCTTTAATACCTATCAAATACTCACGGAAAGCATCCATAGTCGCTTCGGGCAGCCATTCTCCAGTCTGTTCGAAAGCTTTTCCTCCAGCCAGAACTTCTTTCCATTCGATAGAGCGTTTTCCACTATAAGCCAACTTTACAGCTTCGTTTACTATTTGCTGACATACGGGAGTAATCTCTGCTCCCACTCCGTCACCTTCTATAAAAGGGACAGTTACACAGTCGGGCACAACCAACCGACCGTCTTGCATATATACCTTACTCATAATCTTTTTATTGTTTTCTGAATGTATTCAGGGCACACCCTGCCTTAAACCAACCTATCTGCATTTCGTTGTATGTATGTGATGCCAAGAACATATCTTCTGTTCCGTTTTCATGTTTTACGATTACCTGCAACGGCTTTCCCGGAGCAAAGCTATCCAACCCTACAATTGAGATGCAATCGTGTTCCTGTATCTTGTCGTAATCATCTTTATTCATAAAGGTAAGCGCCAGCATACCTTGTTTTTTCAAATTCGTTTCGTGAATACGGGCAAAGCTCTTAGCAAGAATCACACGTACATTCAGGAATCGAGGTTCCATGGCCGCATGTTCACGGCTCGAACCTTCTCCGTAGTTTTCCTCTGCCACTACAATAGAAGGAATACCTTTTGCCTTATATTGCTTTGCCACAGCCGATACAGCCTCATAATCACCAGTCAGTCTGTTCCATACACTATTGGTCTTGCCATTGAATGCGTTTACAGCCCCCATCAGCATATTATCGGAAATATTTTCCAAGTGTCCACGGAAACGGAGCCACGGTCCTGCCATCGAAATATGATCAGTAGTACATTTACCCTGTGTCTTGATCAGCAACGGCATATCTGTCAGATCCTTTCCATCCCATGCTGCAAAAGGAGCCAGTTTCTGTAAACGTTTAGAATCGGGAGCGATAGAAACTTCCAGATTCTTTCCGTCGGCAGCCGGAGCTACATATCCGTTGTCGTCTACCGTGAATCCTTTATCCGGCAAGGTTTCTCCTGCCGGAGCATCGAGCTTGACCTGCTCACCTCTTTCATTTGTCAATGTATCAGTCAGCGGATTGAAACATAAATCTCCTGCAATAGCCAGCGCCATAGCTAACTCAGGCGAAGCGACAAAAGCATGCGTATTGGGATTGCCGTCGGCACGCTTGGCAAAATTACGGTTAAACGAAGTCACGATAGAATTGGCACGCTGCGGATCGTCAGTTACACGCTTCCACTGTCCGATGCACGGACCACAAGCGTTTGTCATAATCACTCCTCCTACCGCTTCAAAATCGGCTATCATTCCATCACGCTTTGTCGTACAGTAAACCTGCTCCGAACCTGGATTTATAATTAACTGGGCAGTCATTTTCAACCCTTTTGCCTTCACCTGACGGGCCAATGAAGCCGCACGAGTCAAGTCTTGATACGAAGAGTTTGTACACGAACCAATCAACCCCACTTCCATCCGTTGCGGATAACCGTTTGTCCGCACCTTTTCTGCAAATTCCGATATCGGACATGCTGCATCGGGTGTAAACGGACCATTGATATATGGCTCCAATGTAGACAAATCTATATCAATAACTTTATCATAATATACTTCCGGATTAGCCTCTACCTCTGCGTCAGCTTTCAGATACAAAGCATTGCCCGAAGCCATTGCAGCCACCTCCTTACGTCCCGTAGCACACAGATATTTCTCCATTTCCGCATCATAAGGGAATATGGAAGTTGTAGCTCCTACTTCAGCGCCCATATTACAAATGGTCGCTTTACCGGTAGCAGACAGTGAAGCCGTTCCTTCTCCAAAATATTCGATAATGGCATTGGTAGCTCCTTTTACAGTAAGCATACCCGCCAGCTTTAATATTACATCTTTGGGCGAGGCCCAGCCATTAAGCTTACCTTTCAGACGCACACCGATAATTTTAGGCATTTTCAGTTCCCATTCCATTCCGGTCATTACATCTACCGCATCAGCTCCTCCTACTCCGATGGCAATCATTCCTAAACCGCCGGCATTGGGAGTATGAGAATCTGTTCCTACAATCATTCCGCCCGGGAACGCATAGTTCTCTAATACAACCTGATGAATGATACCAGCTCCCGGTTTCCAAAAACCGATGTTATATTTAGAGGCAACACTCTTCAGAAAGTCATATACCTCCTTATTTGTCTCTTCAGCTACAGGTAAGTCTTCTTTAAATCCCCGATATGCCTGTATCAAATGGTCACAGTGTACCGTAGCCGGAACAGCAGCACTTTCTTTCCCTGAATTCATAAATTGCAGCAACGCCATCTGAGCCGTAGCATCTTGCATAGCTACTCTGTCAGGACGGAAATTTACATAATCCTCACCACGGCGAAAAGAAGCAACTGTATCTGCATTATATAAGTGTGCATATAATATTTTTTCTGCCAATGTCATGGCTTTACCTAATTTCATTCGCGCTGCATCCACATGTACTGCATACGATGCATAAAAGCGTTTCAGCATCTCAATATCGTAAACCATTCTGTTTTCCTTTCTTTTTTACCTTTTAAATAATGCCACAAACATATAGAAAATATTTTCAACAATCAATAAAAATTAAATAAATTAATTCATTTTGAAAGAAAATATCGCAATATTGCATAATTATAACATAAAGAAAGATTCTATTCTTTACAAAGTTCTTTATTTCTTCATTCAATTTACAGAAAAGAAAACAGGAGGTTTCATAAGATTATAAAAACGGAAACAACCTTACATCGACAGTTCTGAAAAAATAAAATCAACGAACATATATACTTCATAGATTATCACTATCTTTGCCTGTAAATCATTAAGAACATCATATGAGCAAACTGAAAAAAGCATGGGAATATATCCGTCAGCATAAATACCTTATTACAATACTTGTCTTTTTGCTGATAATCGGTGTATTAGATGAAGAAAACAGTCTGATACAGCGCTTCTCACACTGGCGTGAAATCCAGACATTAAATACGGAAATAGAGCACCGAATGGCAGATCCGATCAGCCGAGAATCGCAAGTTCCTGACTTGCTTCTCTATCCATGATCGTTCTGCCGTTTTCCAACCTGACTCTTCCTTCGGCAACAAGGCGCACGGCACGAGGATAAAGGACGTGTTCCTGCTTCAGAACCCTCGCTGCCAGTTCATCGGGTGTATCGCCTGCGAGAACGGGCACTGCTGCCTGCCCTACAATTGCGCCTCCGTCTAATACTGCCGACACAAAGTGAACAGTAACACCGTGAATTCGAATTCCCGCTTCTAATGCCCTTTCGTGGGTATGAAGTCCGGGGAACATCGGAAGCAGTGCAGGATGGATGTTAAGAATTCTTCCTTCAAATGCATTAACAAACAGCGGTGTCAAAACTCTCATGAAACCGGCCAGAACAATAAGGTCTGCCTCGAAATCCCCACAGGCCTTGATGAGCTCTTCTTCAAAAGCTTCTCGAGTCGGAAATTCTTTGTGATCAATCACCTTGAAAGGAATGTTGTTTTCCTTTGCAAAAGTGAGCCCGCCGGCTTCTGCCGCAACTGCCGCGTCAAGAACTATCTTGGCAGCCGCCGCACTGCATTT
>OGYU01002778.1_pt1 | contig 10984 bp, 7 predicted proteins | sample 1576581 | NCBI WGS metagenome assembly OGYU01 (sample SAMEA3541547, study PRJEB24748) | human gut metagenome | biome: human gut; feature: human-associated habitat; material: faeces | place: China | collected 2012 | reverse complement strand
ATGCAGCGCAGTGCGTGGGGCGGGTAGGCCTCCAGCACGCCGATGAGCGCAGAGCACAGCACCGAGCCCAGCAGAGCTGAAGCCCCGTTGAACAGTGAGTTGACGGAAAAATACATGCTGCGCGTGGCGGACGGACTGGTGGCCACCTGCATTTTCAGGAAACCGACGCCCATGCCCGCGTAAGGCACCGCCCCCAGTATGGACAGCACCGGAAACAGGTATGCTGCATTTTGCCGGGTGGCCGCCGCCCACAGCGCGGCCACGCATGCCATCATCGCAATGGTCAGCGCGGTAACATTCTTCCATCCGATGCGCGCAGCCAGACGTGCCATCAGCGGAGTGCACAGCGACCGGCACAGGTTTCCTGCCGTCACCCAGACCATGATTTCAAAAAACGTCAGTTCCAGCACCTGAATCTGGTACACCGCGGCAAAGCCGCCGATGAACATGCCCGAAAGGCTCCACACCATATTCGTCAGCATCACCCTCCGAAAACGGCGGTTGCGCAGCGGCTCCAACAAGGCGGCCGCAGCTGGGGCAGGCTCCTCCTTTTCAGGCCTTTCCGGCGCAGGCAAACGCAGCAGCACCGTCAAGCTGGCGGCCAGCAGCATGGTCTCCAGCACGCCTACGGCCAAAAAGCCGGTCTGCTGTGCGCCGTGCCGGGCAGCGCGGTCAATAATCAGGCTCACGGCGCAGAACACACCGGTATATGTAAGCATGAAAAACATCTCACGCACCGAGTAATAGTCTCCCCGGACACGGCCCTCCACACTGCTCACCAGCCAGTCCGTCTGAGACGGACATGCAAATTGATAAATGCCGATGGCCAACACATAGCACACCACCATCAACGGCGCGCCGGCAGTCCTTGGCAGCAGCACCGAAAAAAACACCAGCGGCAGCAGTACACGCCATGTGCCGTTACACAGGCGCAGAAAGCGCAGCGGACGTGTTGTGCGCTCGTAGGCAAGGCCGCCCGCCAGCTGTAGGATGGGCAGCGTGCCGCTCAGGCCCGTGACCACATTGGACAGCGCGAGTGAAAAACCGTAATATGCCGTCAGGCTGGCAATGATGGCGCCTGTGCAGGCCCAGTATGCCGACATGGAAAGAAGGTTATCGAAAATAAAATCGCGCGGTGTCTTTTCCATTTGCTGTCCGCCCCCGCATCCGTTTGATGCTTATTTTGTTGTACTATGGGATGCGCTCCGCCGTTCCCGCCTGTAAACAGCAGACAGCGCAGCATAAATCCCAGCACATCATAGCATGGCCCCGCACAAAATACCAGATGAAAAATCATATTTCGGAAATTTTCGATATCCTTTTTGAACAGACTGCAAAGCCGCGATCCCTACGGTTCTGTTGTACCCCTTTGCGGCGGCATGCTATAATGAAACCAACACTGTCTTCCCAACCGGGAAATGCCGTTTGTTTCTGCCGTTTTTGACAGCTGCGGCCGTTCCCGCGCCGCACGCATCCGAACGTATTTTACAAAGCACCAAAAGCTTCCGGAGGAAATGTATTATGAAAGAACAACCTGTCATCGCAGTCATCGGCGCAGGTGCGCTGGGCGTCATGTTCGGCCAGCGCATGACGCAGACACTTGGCCCGCAGCGTGTATTCTTTGCTGCGGATGCACAGCGTGCAGCCCGTTATGCGGCACAGAGCTTCACCTGCAACGGCGCTGCCTGCACCTTCCGCTTTGTGACGCGGCAGCAGGCGCAGCCTGCCGCGCTGGCGGTCTTCGCCGTCAAAAGTACCGGGCTTGCCGCCGCCATTGAAACGATGCGCCCGTTCATCGGGCCTGAAACACTGGTCATCTCCCTGCTCAACGGCATTACCAGCGAGGGCGAGCTGGCCGCAGCCTACGGGCCGGAGCACGTGCTTTACTGTGTGGCCCAGGGGATGGACGCCGTAAAGGACGGCCCCGCCGTCACCTACCGCAATATGGGAAAGCTTCTTATCGGCAGCGGTACGGGCGCGCGCACCCCGGCTGTGGACGCCGCGGCCGCACTGCTGCTGGAGGCGGGCGTGCCCTGCGAAATACATGAAGATATTCTGTACCGCCAGTGGAGCAAGCTGATGCTCAATGTGGGGCTGAACCAGGTATGCGCGGTTTACAATGTGCCGTACCGGGGCGTACAGCACCCGGGGACGGCGCGGGACACCATGCTGGCCGCCATGCGGGAGGCACAGGCCCTGGCCGCACGGGAGGGTGTGACGCTGACAGACGCGGATATTTCCGCCTGGATGAAAATGACCGATGCTTTGAACCCCGACGGAATGCCCTCCATGCGCCAGGATACGCTGGCCCGGCGTCCCACCGAGGTAGAGCTGTTCGCAGGCGCCATGCGCCGCCTTGGGGAGAAGCACAGCGTTCCTACCCCCGTGAACGATATGCTCTACCGCCGCATTGCCGAGCTTGAAGCCGCGTATTGAGCATGCGGCGCGCTATAATCTCATCGCACAGAGAAACCAGCGGAGCCTGTGCCCCATAAAAAGGGCAGGCTCCGCTGGTTTTTCGTCTGTATTCCGCGCTGCGGCGCTCATCCGTTGGCGGGCAGCTTTTCCGCAAAGCCGGGCACATGCACGGCCGGCACCTCCATGCCGCCGTATACCGGCACTTTCTCGGCTGCGCCGCCCTGCGGGGGCGTGCCGCCGCTTTGCCCAAGGCGTTCCTTGGCCACACTCAGCATCAGCTTGATACGGTTCTCCTGGTTCACCCGCGTTGCGCCCGGGTCATAGTCGATGGGTGTGATGTTGGCGCGGGGATATATGGTGCGGATCTTATTGATCATTCCTTTGCCGCAGATGTGGTTGGGCAGGCAGCCGAAGGGCTGGGCGCAGATGATGTTCTCAAAGCCTGTCTGCTGCAGCTCCATCATCTCGGCCGTCAGCAGCCAGCCCTCACCCATCTTATTGCCAATACCGATGATTCCGTCCGCCATTTTTTTCGTGTCCAGAAACAGTGTGGGCGCATGGAACTGGGGATGCTTTTTAATCGCCGCGATCATCAGCTTTTCCCGCACGGTAAGCCAGCTCATCAACGTATCGGAGCCGAGCTCCAACAGCTTGCTGCCGCCGTACAGGCGCACGGTCTCGGCCATGTTGGCAACACAGTACTGCACAAAACCCATCAGGCCCGGCAGATTCACCTCGCAGTCCTCGCCGTGGAGGAACTGCTCCAGATTATTATTGCCCAACGGTGAATATTTCACATAGATCTCGCCCACGACACCCACTTTCACCTTGGGCGTATAGGTAACGGGCACCGCCGCAAAATCCGCCGCGATAGCCGCAAAGTTCGCAGCCATATCCTTTTTCGAGAAGCCCTTTTTTTCATCGAACTGGCTCGCCACCCTCCGCGTCCAGGCAGCCACAAGCGCATCCGCCGTGCCCGGCTCGTTTTCATAGGGGCGCGTCTGGTTGGCAAGGCTCATCAGCTCGTCTCCGTAAAACACCGCCGCAACAATCTTTCGGATGAGCGGAAGCGTCAACTGAAAGCCGCTGTCCTTTTCCAGGCCGGAAAAATTCAGGCTGGCCACGGGCACCTGAGGAAAGCCCGCTTTCACCAGCGCCTTACGCAAAAGGTGGATGTAGTTGGACGCCCGGCACCCGCCTCCCGTCTGCGTGATAAGCAGGGCCGTGTGATCCAGATCGTATTTTCCGCTTTTCAGCGCATTGATGAACTGCCCGATGACAAGAAGCGCAGGGTAGCAGGTATCGTTGTGGACATATTTCAGTCCTTCCTGCGCCACGGCATGGCCGCCGGAGCCAAGCACCTCCACATGATAGCCTTCGTCCTCCATGGCGGCGCGCATCATCTCAAAATGGATGGGCGCCATGTTGGGGATCAGGATTTTATGTGTCGCTTTCATCTCCGGAGTGAATTTGGGATAAGTATGGACATTTTCCATGGGCATGCCCCTCCTTTGGGCAAATACGTAGTTATGGATACGGGCGGGAGCATTACTCCGCGTCCGGCGTTTCGCCGGAGGCCGGCTCTATGGCTGCGAACAGACTGCGCAGCCGGATATTCACCGCGCCCAGATTCGCGATCTCATCGATTTTGATCTGTGTGTACAGCTTGCCTTCCCGCTGCAAAATTTCTCTTGTTTCGTCGGTGGTGATGGCGTCCACGCCGCAGCCGAAGCTCACCAGCTGGACGAGGTTCATATCCGGCTGGTCCGCAATGTATTTCGCCGCCGCGTACAGGCGGGAATGATAGGTCCACTGGTTGAGGATGCTGGTGGGGAATTTTTCCACCAGGTGTGAAATGCTGTCCTCTGTAATCACCGCCGCTCCATAGCTGCAGATCAGCTTGTCGATGCCGTGGTTGATCTCCTCATCCGCATGGTACGGACGGCCCGCCAGAACGATGATCTGCCGGCCCTCGGCCCGCGCCTGGGCGATGATCTCCCCGCCCCGGACACGCACGCGGGACATATGCTCCGCATATTCGGCATAGGCCGCGTCCGCAGCGCCCTTCACCTCGCCCAGGCTGATGCCCGCGAAGTATTTTGCAAGGATGGCCGTCATCTTCCTGGGGAAATCCCTTCGGCGGTGAATGCCGATATAATCGTAAATAAAACGGATATTCTCCAGCTCGTGGCAGTTGGCCGCAATGACCTCCGGGTAATAGGCCACCACAGGGCAGTTGTAGTGGTTGTCACCCAGGCCCTCATCCACATTATACGTCAGGCAGGGGTAAAAAACGGCGTTCACAGCCATCCGGCTGAGCCGGTGGATATGGCCGTGCAGCAGCTTTGCCGGGTAGCATACAGTGTCGGAAGGAATGGTACTCTGGCCCTCCAAGTAAAGCTCCCGGCTGGAGGGACCGCTGGTCACCACCGAAAAGCCCAGCTTCGTGAAGAAAGCATACCAGAAAGGCAGCAGTTCGTACATCCCCAGCCCCAGAGGGATGCCAATAGTGCCGCGGATGCCCGGCTGGGGCTTGTATTCGGCCAGAAGGCGCTGCTTGTATTCGTACAGATTCAGTGGGTTTTCCGCGCCCCGGTGGGACACCGGACGGTCGCACCGGTTGCCGCTGATGTATTTTTTGCCGCCCGGAAAAATATTGACCGTAAGCTGGCAGTTGTTTCCGCACAGGCCGCAGTTGACGCTGCGCACCTTCTGGGTGAAGCCCTCCAGCTCCTCCAGCGTAAGCAGAGACGATTGGCTCTTTCCCTTTGCCTTGCCGTACAGTGCCGCGCCGAACGCGCCCATCAGGCCCGCGATATCCGGCCGGATGACCTCCACGCCCATTTCCATCTCGAACGCACGCAGTACAGCCTCATTGTAGAACGTACCGCCCTGCACCACGATCTTGCGGCCCAACTCCTCCGGGCCGGAGGCACGGATGACCTTGTACAGCGCGTTTTTCACCACGCTGATGGCAAGCCCGGCCGAAATGTTCTCGATGGACGCGCCGTCCTTCTGGGCCTGCTTGACGCTGGAATTCATGAACACCGTGCAGCGGCTGCCCAGGTCCACGGGCTTATCCGCAAACAGAGCCAGCTTCGCAAACTCCGGCACGCCGTAGCCCAGCGCGCCCGCAAACGTCTGCAAAAAGCTGCCGCAGCCGGAGCTGCATGCCTCGTTCAAAAAGATGTTGCTGATGGCTCCGTCCTCGATCTTGAAGCACTTCATATCCTGCCCGCCGATGTCGATGACGAAATCCACGTCCGGCATAAAGTGCTTGGCCGCCGTAAAGTGGGCCACTGTCTCCACCACGCCGAAATCCACGCCGAAGGCGCTTTTCACAATGTCCTCGCCGTAGCCCGTGGCTGTGACGCTGGCCACCCGCAGGCCCGGACGCGCCTTGTAAATGTCGATGAGCATCTGCCGGATGATGGGGATGGGATTGCCGCTGTTTGGCTGATAGCTGGTGAAGAGCAAATTGTCGTCTCCGTCGATGACGGCGGCTTTTACCGTGGTGCTGCCCGCGTCGATGCCGATATGCACAGGGCCGGTGCTGTCCGCAAAGGGACGGCGCGGCACGCTCGCCTTTGCATGCCGTGCGCGGAACGCCTCGTATTCCGCTTCGTCCCGGAACAGCGGCGGGTTGAACGCATAGGTGGCCGTGGCGCTGTATGCGTGCAGCTTTTCCACCACACCCGCCAGGTCCAGTTCCTTGTCGGAATACAGCGCCGCGCCCAGCGCCACAAAATAAAGGCTGTTTTCCGGGCAGGTCCCCGTCACGCCCAGCGTCTTGTCGAAGCTCTTTTTCAGCTGGGGCAAAAATGTGAGCGGCCCGCCCAGATACAGCACGTTGCCGCCAATCTTCCGGCCCTGCGCAAGGCCCGCGATGGTCTGGTTCACCACGGCATAGAAAATGCTGGCCGCCACATCCCCGGCCTTTGCGCCCTGGTTGATGAGGGGCTGGATATCGCTTTTGGCAAACACGCCGCAGCGGCTGGCAATGGTATATGTTTTTTCCGCATGCCGCGCGGCTTCGTTCATTTCGTCGGGCGTCATCTTCAGCAGCGTTGCCATCTGGTCAATGAACGCGCCGGTGCCGCCCGCGCAGCTTCCGTTCATGCGCACCTCGGTGCCGCCCGTCAAAAACAGGATCTTCGCATCTTCGCCGCCCAGCTCGATCACCACGTCCGCATCCGGCGCGTAACGCTTTGCCGCCACCCGTGTGGCAAACACCTCCTGTACGAAGGGCACGCCGCAGGCGTCGGCCAGGCCCATGCCGGCCGAACCGGAGATGGAAAGCTGCGCGGGCGCGCCGTGCAGCACCTCAGTGTGCATGCGCTGCACCAGCTCCGCCGCTTTTTCCACGATGTGGGAAAAATGACGCTCATAGGTTTTGTATGTAATATTCAGCGCGTCGTCCAGCACCACGCATTTGATGGTGGTGGACCCGATGTCAAGCCCGATCTTCAAACTGTTCTCCCTTTCCCCTTAAGCGGCGCGCCGGGCGCGCCGCAGCCCGCCGGTAAGACAGGACCTCCTATCTTAACCTTATCTTTACCTTATATCATAGTATTTTACCGCTTTTTGTCGAAAAATCAACGGACAGATGTGAATATTTGTCAAATTTTTTACGGAAAATTCGTCCTTATTTACAAAATACTGGCGTTATGCCCAAAAACACAGCCTTTTCTTATCAAAACAGGCCCACAGCGCGGAGCCGCAGGCCTGTAAAACCAATTATTCTGTGCGCAGCGCCTCTATGGGGCTCAGGCGCGCCGCCTTGCGCGCGGGGTAAATGCCGAAGAAAATGCCGATGGCGATGGAAAACAGCGCGATATAAACTACAGTGGAGGGTGCCACATAGCCCTCCATGCCCATCAGGCTGCTGATGCCGTAGCCGCCCCACAGGCCCAGCACAATACCGATGACGCCTCCGATGAGCGTAAGCGTACCCGCTTCAATGAGGAACTGGAACGTGATGCTGCCCGTCTTTGCCCCCAGCGCCTTGCGGATGCCGATCTCCCGCGTGCGCTCGGTGACGCTGACGAGCATGATGTTCATAACGCCGATCCCACCAGCAGGCTGATGCCCGCGATGGCGGCGATGATGCCCGTAAACATCCCTGTCACGCTGCTGATCTGCGCGGTGTACTGGCTTACGTCCATAATGCCGTAGCAGTCCCGCCCGGCGTTGCCGTGTCGGCTTTCCACCAGACGCAGCACCTGCTGTGCCAGCGGTACACTGTTCGCAGTGTCCTGCGCCAGCAGCGCGATCTGGAAATACGGCTGGCCCACATCGTCGGAAAGAGTGGACAGGCTGGACAGCGGCGCCGTCATCTGCGCAGTGATCTTGCCGTTGTAGCTGTATCCGCTCTGGCTTTCGGTTATGCCGATGATCGTGAAATCCGAAGTGCGTCCGCCCACCGTGAGCTGCACCGTCATGCCCAATACGTCGTCGGTTCCAAACAGCGCCTTTGCTCCCGCGGAATCCACGGTCACAACACGGCGCGCGGCATCATAATCCGACGCGTCCCAAAAGCGCCCCGCCTGCAGCGTAGCCGGAAACACCAGAAACATGCTGCCGTTGCCCGCCGAAAGGCTGGCGCCTATTTCTCCCTTTGGGCCGCGCACACTTCCGCTGGCACCGCCGGCCATCGTCACGCCCGCAACGCCTTCCATACGGCCCACGGCCTCCACGTCCCCGTCGGTAAAATAATCGTTCACAGTGGTATCCTCGCCGGTCACACTCAGATACACCGAACCGGAAGACAGCATGCCCAGTTCGCTGTCCATCATCCGCTGCCCGCCGCCGCCGATGCACAGCACCATAATGACAGCCCCAATGCCGATGATGATGCCCAGCATCGTGAGAAATGAGCGCATTTTGCTGCCCATGATGTTGCGGTACGCCATTTTGGCGTATTCATAAATCTGACGCATCCGGACGCCCCCTTAGCCCATCATCACAGCGCCCATACCCGCGTCCGCGGGCATCTGCGCCGCGGCGGCGGGGTCGCTGCTGACAGCCATGCCCTCCGTCACATCCTGCGGGTTGAGGATGACCTCATCCCCCGCGGAAATGCCGGAGGCGATCTCCACCTGCGTATCGGAAGAAAGGCCTGTCTTCACATCCCGGCGCACAGCCGCGCCGTTTTCCACCACATAGCAGAACTGGCCGCTCACATCCGTATTGACGGCGCTGATGGGCAGGCTCAGCACTCCTTTCGCCTCCCCTGTGGCAATGACCACGTTGGCCTCCAAGCCCAGTTTGATATCGCCGTCCGGCGCGTCCAGCTGCACTTTGGCGTGCACATAGGCCGTGGCCGTGCCTGTGGCGGAGGCCCCGGCCGTGGCCATCGCGTCGATGGACGCCACCGTTCCGGTGTATGTCCTGCCCAGCGTGGTGACAACGGCGCTCTGGCCCGGCTTTACCTTTTCCAAATCGTAGCGGGAGAGCGCCACGTCCACATATACATCGCTCAGGCTCTGGATCGTGCACAGCGGACCATAAGCCGCCGCGCTGGAGCCCGGCACCGCACTGAGTGAGGTGACGACGCCGCTGATGGGTGCGGTCACGCCGTCCCTGCCGCGGGCAAGGTCCTCCTTGGCGCTTTGCACGGAGAGGGATGATGGCACCTGTGCCAGCTCCAACTGGCGCTTGGCGCTGTCGGACAGGACGGCCTGCTTTTCCGCGTCGTAGGTTGCCTTGGCCGCGCTCAGCGCCTGCTGCTGGTTCGCGAGGTCCGCGGCGGCGGCGTCCAAAGCCGCTTTAACAGACAACGCCTCCTCGCTCTGCTTATCCGCGAGGGCCTCGTACTGCGCGGTCAGGCTGTTCACCGCGGCTGAAGCCTTGTCTTTCTGGACGGCAAGATTGTTCAGGTTCGCAGCCGCGTCATTGAAGCGTGCCTGTGCGCTGTCGCTGGCGGTGAGCGCGTCGCTTTTCTGCAGCTGGCCGCTCTCATAAGCGGCAGAAGCCTGCCGGTAGGCGCGCTCCAGCGGCTCTGTATCAAAGGTGGCAAGCAGGTCGCCCGCGTTCACGATCTGCCCCGCTTCCACCTTCACCTCTGCAAGAGGCGCGGTGACGGGCGACGGCACCACTATGGTCTGCCCCGAGGTGAGCGTACCCGTGGTGGACAGGCTTTGGCTGATGTCTCCGGCTGCCGCCGTCTGTGTTTGCACATAGGTCGGCAGCGGGCCGCGCAGCGCGCTCAGAACGGCGTTGCCCGCCAGGGCCAGCACCGCAATGCCCGCCAATGAAAGCAGCACGATTTTTTTGATGCTGCGCTTTTTCTTCGGCCGTTTGGGCGGCTGCAAAAGCACCTCGCCGGCCTGCGCCGGGTCCTGCACGTTCTGCGCCATCAATTCCTTTGTTTCCATTTTAGAAAACCTCCCGTTCCCCGTCGTCTATTTTTCCGTCTGTGATACGCACGATGCGCTGAGCCTTGCGGGCCAGCCCTTCGTCGTGAGTGATCAGTACAATGGTGTTGCCCTCGGCGTGCAGAGCACGGATGATCTCGAACACCTTGGCGCCCGCTCTGGTGTCCAGGTTGCCCGTCGGTTCATCCGCGAGGATGAGCGGCGGATGTGCCGCGATGGCGCGAGCCACGGCCACACGCTGCTGCTGGCCGCCGGACATCTGGTTTGGACGGTGGTCCATACGGGACGCAAGGCCCACACGCTCCAGGGCCTCCAACGCCAGCAGACGCCGTTTTCCGGCGGGCAGGCCCCGGTAAATGAGCGGCAGCTCCACGTTTTCCAGCGCGTTCAGGTTCTTGATCAGGTTGAAGCTCTGGAAAATAAAACCGATCTGTTCATTGCGGATGGCTGAAAGCGCATTATCGGAAAGCGCGCTTACGTCCTGCCCGTTGAGAAAATATGTACCGGACGTCGGCGTGTCCAGACAGCCGATCATATTCATCAGCGTGGATTTCCCGCTGCCTGAATGGCCTACGATGGCCACAAACTCCCCCTTGTAGACCGCGAGGCTCACGCCGTCCAGCGCGCGCACCTCGTTTTCTCCGGGATTGTAGATCTTGTACATATTCCGGATATCGATGATGGCCTGTTCCAAGCCCATCCCTCCCTGTGCCCGCTGCGCAGGCATTTTTTCCATCTGACATTTATGCAACGATATGGTCCGGCCGGTTTCTTCATTTTCTGTGCGCAATAACGAAAACAGTTCCCTTATTTTCAGCAAAAAGCCCAAAATGCAGCTTTCCACACAAAAGATCCGGCTGTACATGTACTATATTTTCCCCGCGCCGCATATCCAAAAGCGAGGAGGTGTCCCCTTATGGAACGGATGGACGGCGTAATGGAATATATCCGGCCCGAGCTGCTGGTGCTGGTGGCGGTGCTTTACATCGTCGGCAAAGCGCTCAAGGCCTCGCAGGACGTAAAAGACAAGCACATCCCGCTCATTCTGGGCGGCGCGGGCGTGTTCCTGGCCATGCTGTGGGTGGTGGCAACCGGCAGCTTCGACGGCGTACAGAGCATTGCGCTGGGCCTGTTTACCGGCATCGTGCAGGGCGTGCTGGTGGCCGGCTGCACATCGTATTCCTCCCGGG
>OGYU01002776.1_pt1 | contig 10992 bp, 9 predicted proteins | sample 1576581 | NCBI WGS metagenome assembly OGYU01 (sample SAMEA3541547, study PRJEB24748) | human gut metagenome | biome: human gut; feature: human-associated habitat; material: faeces | place: China | collected 2012 | reverse complement strand
CCTGCTCGGACAGTCCTGCTCGCACGGAGAGCACATTAAGTGCTCTCCGGCTCGTGCGGAACTCGCGATGAACCTTACATTCCGCGTCGCCGGGCAGACGCCTCGGTGTTGAAACGCGGCTTGTCATGGGGGCACCCGCAACATATATAAATTGAAGGCCACGTCATGTGGCCTTTTTTGCATCCGGAAACCGTGTCCCACTCTGAATACATCCAGCGAACGCTTGCCACGGTTGCGCCCACGAGTGTCAAGAAAAAAAGCCTCGAGGATTTCGAGGCTTTCACATTTGTATTGTTTTGCACGAAGGACCGCGAACGGCGAAGCTACTCGCCTAGCACGGCCTTCTTGGCGGCTGCAGCCATGTTATCCATATCTTCCTTGGTGGGATGGTCCTTCGCGGCAACCCAGTTGTCGAGCAGCATCTTAAATCGGGCGTTGTCGGGATCTTGCTCGAGCATGGCCTCGTAGCGCTGCTTAACCGCGGGACCCATCTTGCCCTGGCACATCGCCCAGCCCGCAAGCTCGGCATCCTCGGCCAGATTGGAAGTTACGCGGTCGACAATCTGCTGGTAATAGCTCTGGTCGGCCCCAAAGCCGCAGGTGCCAAACAGGAACACGCGCTTGCCGTGCAAGGCAGAGAGCAACGCCGCGACCGAAGGCGTGCACGCGCCCTTGTCGCACCAAAAACCGACGAGCACCGTGTCGGCCGCGCAGGCGCCCTGCGCCTCGAGCGCAACCTGATCTGCATCCGCATCGTCGCTCAACGCCGCGGCATGGACAAACTCAACGCCCGCAGCCTGCAGAGCGCGCTTGATCGCGCCCGAAACCATCCTGGTATTACCGCTCTTGCTGTTAACCACCAAAGCGCACGTCATAGTCACGTTGCCTCGTTTCCCCCAAAACTATAGCCACTAATGCAATTTATTAGATGAATATCTTAGTACTATCGACGCAGATGTAAACCATCTGCCGCTAATCGGCAGCCCCTACTGGGCCCTACTGGGCAAACTGGCTACGATAAAGCTCGGCATAGAAGCCGTCTGCCGCCAGCAGCTCGTCGTGCGTGCCGCGCTCGATAATCTCGCCATCGCGCATGACCAAGATGCAATCGGCGTTGCGAATCGTCGACAGGCGGTGTGCCACGACAAAGCTCGTGCGGCCAGCCATGAGCTCGTCGAATGCCGCCTGCACCTGCAGCTCGGTACGCGTATCGATGCTCGACGTTGCCTCGTCCAGCAGCAGAATCGCCGGATCGGTGAGCATGACGCGCGCGATGCACAGCAGCTGTTTTTGACCTTGGCTAAACGTGCCGCCGTCCTCGCCGATCACCGTATCGTAGCCGCCTGGCAGCTGCACGATAAACTTGTGCGCGTGCGCGCGCTTGGCGGCCTCGACAATCTGCTCGCGCGTGGCATCGGGGCAACCGTAGGCAATGTTTTCGGCCACCGTGCCCTCGAACAGCCAGGTGTCCTGCAGCACCATGCCAAAGGCGCGGCGCAGGCTCGCGCGCGTGTAGTCACGCGAGGAGCGACCATCGACCGCGATGCGCCCAGCATCGATATCGTAAAAGCGCAGCAGCAGATTGATGAGCGTCGTCTTGCCACAGCCCGTGGGACCGACGAGGGCAAAGCGCATACCGGGTTTGGCCTCGATGCAGATATCCTGCAGCAGCTTGCGGTCGGGCACATAGCTAAAGTCCACGTGTTCAAAGGTCACCTCGCCCTGCGGGGCGACAAGCTCCACGGCATCCGCCGCGTCGGGCTCCTGCTCGCGCGCATCAAGCAACGCAAACATGCGGCGCGCCGAGGCGTACGCGGTCTGGATCTGCGTGATGACGTTCGTGACCTCGTTGAACGGCTTAGTGTACTGGTTGGCGTAGGACAGGAAGATCTGCACGCCGCCCACCGTGAGCGCCGCCGGCACGCCCGTGATCACGCCCACGCAGCCGATCACGGCGACCACAGCGTAGATGATGTTGTTGATAAAGCGCGTACCGGGGTTGGAAAGCGAACCCATAAACTGCGCGCGCTCACCTGCCGTATACAGCTCGGCGTTGAGGGCATCGAAGCGCTGCTGAGCGCTCGGGCCGTAGGCAAACGCGTCCACGAGCTTTTGCTCGCCCACATACTCCTCGATATGGCCGCCGAGCTGGCCTTGAATGCGTTGCTGGGCCGTAAAGCTCTTGTTGGAAAGCTTGGCGATGGTGCCGGCCGCAAAGATGGAAAGCGGCGTGACGAGCACCACCACGAGCGTCATGGTCAGGTTGATGGAGAGCATAAACGCGAGCGTGCCCACAATGGTGATAACGCCGGTAAAGAGCTGCGTGAAGCCCTGCAGCAGACCATCGCCCACCTGGTCGACGTCGTTGACTACGCGGCTCATAAGGTCACCATGGGCATGGCTGTCGATAAAGCTGAGCGGCATGCGGCTGAGCTTGTCGCTCGCCTCCACGCGCATGTCGCGCACTGTCTCGTAGGACAGGCGGTTGACGCAGTAGCCCTGCAGCCACTGGAAGGCCGCCGCGCCCACCACGACAATCGCAAGCTTGGTGACGAGCGGCAGCAGCGCGTCAAAGTCCACCTGCCCGGCGGCAACGATGAGGTCGATGCCCTCGCCGATGAGGATGGGCGTATAGAGTTGTAAGATCACCGAGATGGCAGCGCTCACAAACGACGCCGTAAACGAAATGCGATGCGGGCAGACGTAGCCCAGCAGGCGGCGAGTTACCGCGCCCACGGGGTAGCGCTCGGGGTCGCCGGGCTGACGCGGGCCGTCACCCAAGTCGTTGAGGTTATCGTTGCCGGACACGTTGGCCGTCATCGTGGCGACCGAACCGGAAGAAGTATACGGATTCATTTAGCAGCCCTCCTTTGCGCAAGTGGATGCCGGGGCAGCCGGGGCGGACGCGGGCGACGCGCTCCCCTGCTGGCCCTCGAGCTCTTCGCGGCGAAGCTGCGACTGGCAAATCTCGCGGTATAGTTGGCAGGTCGTATACAGCTCATCGTGCGTGCCCAGGCCCGCGACCGAGCCGTGATCGAGCACGCAGATCATGTCGGCATCGCGCACGGTCGAGACGCGCTGGCTCACAATCACCGTGGTCAGCGGCAGCCCACCCTCGGCGGCACCGCGCATGCTTCGTTCGCGAATGGCATGGCGAAGCGCCGCATCGGTCTTAAAGTCGAGCGCCGAGGCGGAATCGTCCATGATCAATATCTGAGGCGAGCCCACCAGGGCGCGCGCGATGGTCAGGCGCTGGCGTTGGCCACCGCTGAAGTTCTTACCGCCCGCCTCGACCGGAGCATCTAAGCCCTGCTGCTTGTTGCGCACGAACTCGCTGGCCTGCGCCATATCGAGCGCCGCCCAAAGCTCCTCGTCGGTCGCCGACTCGTCGCGCCAGGTTAGGTTGCTACGGATCGTGCCGCTCACGAGCGACGCGCGCTGCGGTACGGTCGCGACCACATGGCGCAGCTGATTGAGCGGCCAGACGCGCACGTCGGCACCCATTACGCTCACGCTGCCGGCGCCCGTGTCGTACAGGCGCGGGATAAGCGAGACGAGCGTGGACTTGCCGCTGCCCGTGCCCCCGATAATGCCGAGCGTTTTACCCAGCGGCAGCTCCAGGGTCACGTCATTGACGGCGTTGGCGGCGCCCGCGCCAAAGGAGAAGCTCGCATGGCTGAAGCTCAGCGCAGGAACTGGAGCGACATTGCTCGGCTCGGGCAGCGCAACCGGTTGGTTGCCCTCGTCGGTAATGCTCGGCTCGCAATTGAGCACCTCGTTGAGACGCGACGCGCTGGCGCTCGCCTTGGTAAAGACCACGACCAGGTTGGCGACATACACGATGGAGGTCAGGGTCTGCGTCATGTAGTTGACGAACGCCATGACCTGGCCCTGCGTGAGCTCGCCCACGTTGACCTGGACGCCGCCCACCCACAGGATGGCGCACACGCCCAGGTTCATCACCAAAAACGTGACGGGATTAAGAATCGACGAGAGCTTGCCCACCGCGATGGCGGTATGCGCCTGGTCATCGGCTGCCTGGGCAAAACGCTCGCGCTCGTGATCCTCGCGCACAAAGGCTCGGACCACGCGGGCGCCCGAAAGCCCCTCGCGACAGATGAGTGCGATGCGATCGAGCTTTGCCTGCAGCTGCTTGTAGTACGGGATGCAGCGCGCCATGACAAACCAAAACACCAGGCCGATGGCGGGCGTGCAGATCAAAAAGATGATGCCGAGCTTAAGGTCGATGGCAAGGGCCGCGCACATGGAGCCCACCGCCAGGAAAGGCCAGCGGATGAGCATACGCACGCCCAGCGCCACGGCGAGCTGCACCTGGTTGACGTCGTTGGTAATGCGCGTGATGAGCGACGGCGTGCCAAAGCGATCGAGCTCAGCATAGCTCAGCTTATTAATGCGCTCGTAGAGCGCACCACGGATATCGGTGCCCATGCCCTGCGAGGTGAGCGCCGCCATCTTTTGGCAGACGAGCGTAAACGAGATGCCGATCACAGCCATGGCGGCGAGCACCACGCCGTAGTGGACGACGGCGTTGACATCGTGTGCGCCGATGCCCTTATCGATCATCTGGGCAATCACCAGCGGCGTAAGCAGGTCAAAGATCACTTCGATCAGCTTGCACGCAGGGCCAATCACCATATACCGGCGAAACTTACCACCAAAACGCCTGAGCAGCTCAATCATAAAAAGGCGCTCCCTATCATCATCTCTCTTCAATCTGATTCATGATAGTACGGCGAACCCTGAAGATGCGTAAGCAACTCGTTACGGATGTAAGGGCGACGGTCACTAGCGCCCAAGGCATGTAGCAGCCGACGTTTTGGCAACGCCAGCGAGCGGCATAACGCCAGGGATTCAATTATCAGATAAATGTGACCCTTCGGGCGGTTTTGGTCGGCTACCCGCGAGTGCCGGCAGGGCGCTTGGTAGTCGAGCAATCCCGCAGGCGAAGCCGAGGACCAGCGAGACACCAAGCGCCCTGCCGGCACTCGCGGGTAGCCGCGGCACCAAAAAGCGCCTGCGCACTCGATGGATTCGGATGCCCGACAGAGGCTCCTTATGGCTGCTTCCTTCCGGACCTGACCAGATTCGGAACATGTCGTCATCCGAACCCATCGAACGCGCTAGGCGCTCGATATATATTACCTGCTCCCGTCCAGCAGAGCAAGATGCCCCGCGGTCAAAGGGAAAACCACATGAGTGCACGGCAGCAAAAAGGCGCGGTCGCAAGTATGCGACCGCGCCCCATCAGTTGCTTCGCAGAAAGCATTCAAGCATTGCGTAAGCGCTGGGAAGCGAAACGTCGTTCGACGTCAACGCCATTAGTGATTACGGCGCTTGAGGATAATGCCGGCAACGCAAACGGCTGCACCGGCTACGACCAGACCAATGACGGGCAGAATTGAGAAGGTATCACCCGTCATCGGCATGGTGCCCTTCTTGCCCTTCGTCGTCTTGACGGGCTTCTTATCGCTCGGCTTCGTGGGTTTAACCTCGGGCTCGGGCTTAGGCTCGGGAGCAGCGACCGTGTAGGTAACCGTCGGAACCGGGAACTCGTAATCGGCGCCAGACACGTGATTGCTATCAACAGGGTGCAGGGTAGCGCTCTCGTTGACCTTGAGGCTATGGGTGCCGGCCTCGGTGGGCTTATTCACCAATACCTCGCTGTACGTAAGGACAACCGGTTTAGCGGGCACCGCGGCCTCGTTGAGAGTGAAGACGAGCTTCTCGTTCTCCCCTGCCGTGTACTTGAGAGTGAAGCGATAGGTGCCGTCCGCACGCTTGCCAAAGCCATAGGTGGTCTCGTCGATCTTCTCGGGCGCAAGGTCCTGGCCCGCAACATTCAGGCTGATCTTACTGGCATCGTTCACAAAGTCAAAGTTGTTGCCAATAAAATCCTCGACCGTCGAGCCGGCAGCAATCTTGTCCACGAGCTTTGCCTTGAGCTTATTGAAGTCGGTATCCAGCTCGCCGCCGTTCGTGTTCCTGGCAAGGTACTTCAAGAAAATCGAGCCGTCGAAGTCGGTGCCAGCCTTTTGCCTGAAATAGACGTTCATGTCGTAGCCGAGATCGGCCATCGCCTGGAACGTATCGTCCGCGCTGATGTAGGCAACATCGCTGTTGCACGGCGCGTTCACGTCGACGGGGATGGGATTCGCAGTGCCTTTGTCGGCCGCCTCGGTAGTGTACTCGTAATCGTACTGAGCCCAGTTTTTGTCGGAATTCTGGTACTGATCTTTGTAGTAGGCGAGGTACTCAGCAAGCTTCTCGGGGCTCTTCATGGCCTGCGAGTAGATGAAGTCGGAGCCGTCGGAGAACTTCTTCGCGGACCTGGTATGGTACTCGCGGGACTGCCACTCCCAGATGCCGCCCTTCCAGTCAACGTCCTTAACGCTGCCAAACGACCTCGTATACGGGGTGGTGTAATCGCCATTCTTGCAGTAAAGGTAGGTTCCGCCGTCGCTAATAAGGATAACGTGTTTGTTCTCGTCCTTAACGGCTTTGTCTGCGCCGAGGATGCTCTGTGCGGCAAGAAGACCGGCGTGCATGTTGGTGCCGGAACTCAAGTTCGTGCCCATCGCCGTCTTAATGGCCTCGTAACCCGTAACCACATCGGTCAGCCCCTGCTGAACGTTGCCGATTCTATTGAAGATGACCACACCAACCTTGATGTCGAGGCCATCGGTCTCCGCCTTCGCCTTGACCTCATCAAGGAAAGACTTAGCCTGGTCGTAGATTGCCTTATCGTCGGAAAAGGCCGACTTATCGAGCACAAACACAACGTCGGACGGCTCGGCCTCGCGCTTGCCCGGGAACGAGAGGGTAACCTTGGTCTCCAGGTTCTCGTCAAGCTCGGTCGCCGTCTTCTGATTCTGCTCTAACGTGGACGATTGCCCGGAGCCCCCCCACGGTATCGTCTGCGAATGACATGGTCGCCGGAGTGGCCATGCCTAACGTCAGTGCCAACACCGCACCAACCGCAACCGCGCGCTTAAGCGCACTTCCTAATCTGCGCATCCTGACCCCTTTCATGTAATTCCCGTTTGCAGACGGGTGGATACGACACCAGCGATACAGCAATAGTATAGACCGTAAAATGCCAGCGTCATTAACATATATTTACAAAAAAACGAGCTGAACAGGCAGATCAGATTGGATATTTCTATCTATATGCGACCAAGATCGTATGCTCGGGCAGCCCCCTCGCCTGCGCACGCCAAATTGGCTACAGCCTCCTGCATGCCAAGCGCTTCCTCAAGACTCATGGGCTTGCGGCAGACCGGCAGAACCAGATCGACACCCTGCCCATACACCGCATCCAGGTTGTCGGCACGACCGCCCACGACGGCGGCTACCGACTTGCCATATCGCTTGGCGCGACGCGCCACACCCACCGGTGCCTTACCGGCGGCGGACTGCTCGTCCATATTGCCCTCGCCCGTTATGACCAGGTCGACATCGCGCACGCGCCCGTCAAACCCAATCAGATCGAGCACCGTCTCCACGCCCGAGCGCAACTCGGCACCAAGCGCCAGCAACGCCGCGCCCAGACCGCCGGCGGCACCAGCGCCAGGCACGCCGAGCACCGAGCCAAACGTCCGTGCACCCTCGGGCACGCGCAGCAACCCCTGAGCCCGCGCCCCAGCAATCGCCGTATCGAGCAGGCGGCCGTAGCCGACCATCCAACTGTCGTACCTGCCAAGGGCATCGGCATCCCCCGTCGGCAGACCCTTCTGTCCACCGAACACTGCCAGCGCACCGCGGCGCCCCACGAGTGGGTTCTCGACATCGGAAAGCACCACGACACGCGCGCCATTCAATGCCCGAAGTGCTGGTGCCAAATCGATACTCACCACGTGTTCGAGACCCGCAAGACCGGGGGCAATATCGCGGCCCTGATCATCGACCACACGCGCGCCCAACGCCTGCAGCATGCCGGCACCACCGTCGTTGGCGGCGCTGCCGCCCAAGCCAATATAGATAGTCTTTGCACCCGCACGAACCGCGCGAAGCATCAGTTCGCCCACGCCATAGGTTGTGGCCGCCAACGCCGTCGACTCCGTGCAAGGCGAGTACCCAATGCCCGCCGCCTCGGCCATCTCAATTACAGCCGACTCGTGCCCGCCATCCACCAGCATACGAGCAGCCACGCGCTCGCCCAAGGGGCCTGCAACCTCGCAGGTCACAAGCTCGCCACCGCATGCGGCGATGGCGTCGAGCGTTCCCTCGCCACCATCTGCCAGCGGCAATGTGCACACCTCGGCATCGGGCCACACGCGGCGCACGCCTTCGGCAACGGTCTCCTCCGCCTGTGCACTCGAAACGCTGCCCTTAAAGGAGTCGATCGCCAGCAGCACACGGCGGGGCCGGCGGCACGCGGGGCCAAAGTCAACCGCCTCAACGACGATATCTTCGGCACACGCGAGTGCCTCGGCATGAGCGGCATGCGCCTCAAGATCGGCCCCACAGCCGCAGCCAGCGTCATCGGTGTCACGCAGTCCACTAAAATAGCTGCTCAACGCCTCACGACACCCGTCTGCCAGCACGCCGGCGGCTACATTAAACCGATGGTTCAGGCGCGAATCGGCATTCAGGTCATACAGCGAACCCAGCGCGCCCGCCTTGGCATCGGCCGCGCCATACACGCAGCGTCCTACGCGCGCGTTGACCATAAGCCCCGCGCACATGCAGCAGGGCTCGAGCGTTACATAGACCGTGCAATCGGAAAGGCGCCAGCGACCGAGCGACCGAGCGGCAGCGCACAGAGCCGCAAACTCTGCATGCGCCGAAGGGTCCTGGTCGAGCTCGCGACGATTATGCGCCCGCGCGACGATCTCACCCGCGCGCACCACCACGGCACCAATCGGTACCTCGCCCACCGCCGCGGCGGCGCGAGCCTCCGCCAGCGCCTCGCGCATGAACTTCTCGTCGATTTCGGTGATCGTCATCGTTCGCCTTCCCTGTTGCAAATTCAAAACGATGCTATCATTACGACTCACGGAGAGATGGCAGAGCGGTTGAATGCGGCGGTCTTGAAAACCGTTGAGCGCGAGAGCGTTCCGGGGGTTCGAATCCCCCTCTCTCCGCCACTTTTAGTGATGCACCGGCGTCATGGTCCGCTCAAACAGCGCATCGACCACGTCGGCCATCTCGGGTCGACGCTCAAGATCGTGGCCCGATTCCCACCATATCGTGAAAAGTCGAATAATACCGCCGGCGACAAACTCAGACGTCGTCTCGAGTGACACGGGGGCCAGGGCATCCTCGGCAAGCACGTTCATCACACGCTCGCGGATGGAGCGGGCAATACGGTCGCAAATAACGTTGGTCAGCATTCCCGACATGCTGCTCGCCAAAATGTTGTCCATGAGCTGCTCATGGGCCAGAATCAGGTCCATGGCATCGTCCAAAATCGCGTGCCGAAGCGCGCGCACGTCCTCGGCAGACACTGTGCCGGCCTCATCGGGCTGTTTTTGCGGCAAGCCGGACATGAGCTCATCGATATAAAAGGCAAAGTAATCGTTCTTGTCGCGAAAGTGCTTGTAGAACGTCGTGCGGCGAATCATGGCGCGGTCGCACAGCATGGCAACCGTCAGGTCCTCAAAACGATGCTCCTCGAGAAGCTCGGTGAAAGCATCGAACAGGGCACGGTAGGTTTTCTTAATGCGAAGGTCCACTGGTATCGCCATCCTCAGGGCAAAGACAACACTCGTCAATCTGTCGCATATCTTATACCTGTACCTCGCGCGTTTTACCCCGGTGCCGACCCCGCCGAAAACATAACGCTTACCGGAAAGTTCGGCACGGCAAAACGTTGCGGGTATACTAGTAGCGTTATACCAACGGCAGCTGGCGCATGCCGCCGCGGCCATTCGAAACGGAGACATCATGATTACCGTCATCATCGGCATCGTTGTTGTCATTGTGATTGTCTGCGCCATCGCCGGCATCTACAACAACATGGTCACCAAGCGTAACCGCATCGATAACGCCTGGCAGAACATCGATACGCAGCTGCAGCGCCGCAACGACCTGATCCCCAACCTGGTCGAGACCGTCAAGGGCTACGCCAAGCACGAGCAGGAGACGCTCTCCGCCGTGATCAGCGCGCGCAACACCACCGTCAAGGCCACCACGCCCGAGGCCAAGATGGAAGCCGACAACGTGCTGACCGGTGCGCTGCGCCAGCTCTTCGCCGTAGCCGAGGCCTATCCCGATCTTAAGGCAAACACCAACTTTACGCAGCTGCAGGCATCGCTCGAGGATACTGAGAACAAGATTAGCTATGCACGCCAGAGCTACAACGATTGCGTGCTCAGCTACAATAATGCCATTCAGACGTTCCCGGCTGTCATCTTTGCCGGCATCTTCCAGTTTAAGGAGCGCCAGGGCTTCGAGGCCGCCGAAGCAGCCCGCCAGGCCCCGACCGTCAAGTTCTAGTAGTTTGACAGCGCATCTTTAATCGGCCAAATGCATAAACCGCCCCGTCGAATGCATACTTCGACGGGGCGGTTTCCTTTTTCGCGAAGGTCCCCCTCTAGGCGCCGTGCATTTTTAGGAGTATTCAACATAACCAAGGGCTTCGGGCGCCGCGATAAATGCCAAAGAGCGCAAATATCCCTGCAAATCAAACGCTGTCAGCCCATAACCCCGCCCATCATTCGTAGAAAACATCGAGAAATCCCGATTTTTTGCCCGAGGTCGGTATGCAGGGGCCTTCGATTGCAGAATACTCGCAAAAATGCACGTCGCCACCACCCCCACATGGCGCGAACCAAAACAAATGCGCAGCCTAAAAGGCCGCGCACCATCTTTGTTCAGATTAATCATTGCCCGTACGGCAGCGCCAGGGTGACACAGGCCCGAGGGCGACCTTCCTTTCCGGCGCACTCCACAGGACGAAAGAACCCCCGCCGCACGTGAACTGCGCCCCAATTCTTGGACGGGCTAATAAGCGGCCTACGCCGCACATAG
>OGYU01002758.1_pt1 | contig 11052 bp, 6 predicted proteins | sample 1576581 | NCBI WGS metagenome assembly OGYU01 (sample SAMEA3541547, study PRJEB24748) | human gut metagenome | biome: human gut; feature: human-associated habitat; material: faeces | place: China | collected 2012 | reverse complement strand
AGCAGCGGAAAGCATCGAAGATGCGCTTTTGCGAATGGTGCGAGTGAACTGTAACATATAATCGAAATCATAAGAAAAGACTCGAAAAAGGGGAAATGGGAGGATTCATCATGAAACTGGTGACATTTAACATCCGCTGTGATTTTGGACAGGATGGGGAGAACAATTTTGAATACCGCAAGGATTTGATTTTAAAGAAAATCGCGCAGGAGAAGCCTGATATGATCTGCTTTCAGGAAGTGCTGCCGCATATCGCAAAATGGCTGAAAGAAAACCTGACAGAGTATTATGTAATCGGCTGCGGACGCGGCCCGGAGCTTCGGGATGAGCAGGTCAGCATCGCATACCGCAAGGATCGCTTAAACCTGATGGAGATGCAGTCCTACTGGCTGTCCGAGACGCCTTATGTGCCTGCATCCCGCTACGCAGAGCAGAGCATTTGCCCGAGAATCTGCAACGAAGCGCTGTTTGAGGATCTGGAAACCGGCAAGGTATTCCGTATTGTAAACACCCATCTGGACCATATCGGCGCACAGGCGAGAATCCTGGGGCTTCGTCAGATTCTGGAAAAATTAAAGACCGAGAAGCTTTATCCCGATGCACCTACGATGATCACCGGCGACTTCAACGCAGAGCCGCAGGACCCGGAATTCGAAATTTTAAAAGAGTATCCGGAATACACCAATGTAACCGAGCATATCGGCATCACCTATCACGGCTTCACGGAAGAAGATCATCCCTGCAGCATTGATTTTCTGCTGGTGAAGGGCGACATCAAGACCGGCGAGCCTGTGAAGTGGACAGACAAAGAGGGCAACGTATGGCTGTCCGATCATTATCCGGTTTGTGTGGAAGTGGAGTAAAGATGTTGTTGGGGTCAAAAAGTATTTTGACCCCTTTGATACCGGATTGCTCCGTGCGTAGCACTTGACATAAACTCGTTATGCGCAAAAAGCGTGCGTAGAAATGAGCGGGAAATATGAAAGAAATCAAAAGGATTATCGACAACCATATCTATATTCTGAAACTGATCAGGAAAGGCAGCGGGTGGTTCCCGCTGTTCCTGATTTTCTTTTCCGTGCTCCGCGGATTTAATACGTTTTTCATGACGACGTGGATTTACCAGTATGTGATCAATGCGCTGCAAAAGGGCGAAAAGCTGACGAAAATTGCGGTGACAGCGGGCGCGGTATTTGTGTTCACGCTGGCATACAACGCCCTGCTGCAATTTAAAAATGCCATGATGGAGATCGAATCCTGCAGGATCGAAAAAGAGCTGCAAACGATTTTGCAGAAAAAGGCGCTTTCGGTCGATCTGGGGTGCTTTGAACGCCCGAAATTTTATGACAGCTATGTAAAAGCGCTGTCGGAAACGTCGCAGCGGGCGATGAAGGTGCTGGACAATTTCTGTGATCTGATTGTGGATACGATTACGGTCTGCTCGATCGGCGTTTTGATTTTCCAGATCGATCCGATTTTCGTTCTTCTGGCGGTGCTGCCGTTTATCGGCACACTGCTGCTTGGTGGGAAATATAACGATTTAAAATATGAACGCGACATGAAAAATCAGGAGATTTCCAGGGAAAAGGATTATGTCCAACGCGTTTTTTATCTGAGCGACTATGCAAAGGAATTGCGCCTGACGCAGATGTATCAGGTCATGTTACAGAAGATGAAAAGAAGCGTGGCCGGGTTAAAGGAAACCGTCAGTCAGTACGGTTTTTCGATCATGACACTGGAATATATTCTGGCGCTGTTATATGAAGTTGGCGTTTATTTTGTTTCGATTCTGGTTGCAGTGTACCGGACGCTGGTTTCCAAAACGATGCTGCTGGGCGACTGCTTTGTGGTCATCAATTCTCTGACAAACATCGCATATCTGGTCGGTGAGTTCGGGGACATTTTTGTAGCGTTTGGTGAAAATTCACGGTTTATCGACAATATCAGAAGCTTTCTGGAATATGAGAACCAGACGCCGGACAAGGCAGATGGGGAAGCGGTCGGAGCGTTTGAATCGCTGGAGTTTAAGCATGTAAGCTTTTCCTACGAGGGGCAGGAAACGGCAGCGTTAAAGGATATCGACCTGCGGATTCGCGCCGGGGAAAAGATCGCGATCGTCGGGCAGAACGGCTCCGGAAAAACGACGCTGGTAAAACTTTTGCTGCGGTTTTATGATCCGACACAGGGGCGTATTTTATGCAACGGAAAGTGGATTGGGGAGTATCCGATCGCATCTTACCGGAACCAGTTTGGTACAGTATTTCAGGATTTTCAGCTCTTTTCGGAGACAGTTGCAGAAAATATTATGGTGAAAAGACCACTTTCCGGGCAGCAGAGAAAGGATGCGGAAACAGCGCTGCAAAAGGCCGATATGCTGGAACGGATAAACGATTTGCCAAATAAAATGGATACGCTTGTTGGCAGGGAGTTTGCCCCGGACGGCGCAGTATTTTCCGGCGGGGAGACACAGAAGCTCGCCATTGCCAGGGCGATTGCGAAGGATGCACCGGTTCTGATTCTGGATGAACCCTCCAGCGCGCTCGATCCGATTGCGGAGAATAAAATGTTTGAAACGATTTTTGACAGTTTCCGGGATAAGACGGTGATTTACATTCTCCACCGGCTGTCCAGCGCGACATTTGCTGATCGGATTTACCTTCTGGAAAACGGACAGATTGCAGAACAGGGGACGCATTCGGAGCTGATTGCGCAGAACGGGAAATATGCGGACATGTTCCATAAACAGGCGGAAAAATATATTTCGTAAGGGGATTTGACAGGGGACTGAAAATGGGATCAAAAAGAATTCGCAGCAGGAAGAAAAACGGCAAACAGATTTCGATGAAAAGTGTGTTGTTCCTGCTGAAATATGTGCGAAAATATACGCCGGGATATCTGGCATTAGAGCTTTTATTGGTGATTGGAAATTCGGTCTGGGATATTCTCGTCGGAATGCTGTATGTAAAATACCTGTTCGACGCATTGGAAAAAGGAGCGGATTACCGACAGGTTCTGGCGGTCACTTTTTGCATGATCGGGTACCGCATGGTGTTGACGCTTTACGGGAAATGGATGGCAAATGTGTACCGCCCGAACGCAAATTTAAAGCTCCATGAAAGGATGCAGACGAAGCTGTATGAAAAAGCGCTTCAGTTGGATCTTGCGTCCTACGACAACACGGAGTTTTACAACGATTTCATCTGGGCAATCCGAGAGTCCGATACCCGTGCGGTGAAGGTTTTGACAGACGTGTGCAGCCTTTGCAGTTGTGTGATTACGCTGGTCGGAATGGGAGCGGTTTTTGCGGCGATTGACTGGATGGCGGCGCTGGTTGTTTTAGCGTCTTCCGTGCTGGGATTTTTTGTCCGGACAAAAGCAAACCAGATCCGTTATGCAAAGGCGAAGGAAATGAACCCGATCACCCGGAAGCTGGATTATTTTACGCGGGTTTTCTATCAAAATGAATACGCAAAAGAACTGCGGATGGGAAATATGGGAGCACTTTTGCAGGAGGATTATGAGCAGACTGCGGAGGAAAAAATTGCCTGTGCAAAAAAATATGCTCCGAAATTAATCGGAATTTCGCTGGCGTCGGAGCTGATTACGAGCGTATTGTTTAACGTCGGACTTTTGGGCTATCTGATGTGGCGGTATCTGACGGATGTAGCCTTTACGCTCGGCGATTTTTCGGTCGGAATCAGTGCGACGTGGAAACTGTTCATGCGGGTAAATCAGTTGATCGGATTTTTGGCGCAGTTCCAGGAACACAGCATCTATGCGGAAAAATTCCGTACATTCGTGACGCAGAAACCGCAGATTATAAACGGAACAGAAAAAGCGGAAGCGTTCGAATCGTTGGAATTAAGGCACGTTTCGTTTACCTATCCGTTCCCCGAAAAGAACCCCAAACAGGTACTTTCGGACGTTTCTTTTACGGCTCGAAAAGGGGAAAAGATCGCGATTGTCGGTTACAACGGCGCGGGGAAAACGACGCTAACGAAGCTTTTGATGCGGCTGTATGATGTGACGGATGGGGCGATTTTTTATAACGGAACAGATATCCGAAATTATGATATTTCCTCCTTTCGGGCACACATCGGAAGCGTATTTCAGGACTATAAAATTTTTGCGGCGACCATCGGAGAAAATGTGATGGGCGGTACTTATACGGATGCGCAAAAAGAGGCGGTAGAGAGTGCACTTACGGCTGCCGGTTTTTCCGAAAAATACCAGAAACTGCCCCAAAAGGCGGATACGGAGCTGACGCGGGAATTTGACGAAAAGGGCATCAATCTTTCCGGTGGAGAGGGGCAGAAAATCGCGATTGCGCGCGCTTTTGCCCAAAACAGCGACATCCTGATTTTGGATGAACCGTCCAGTGCACTCGATCCGATTGCGGAATATGAACTCAACAAAACGATTGAAGCGGCGGCAAAAGACCGCACGGTAATCTTTATTTCACACCGGCTTTCAACGACAAGAATGGCGGATCGGATTTATCTGTTCGATGGAGGAAAAATCACGGAACAGGGCAGCCATGAAGAGCTGATGAAACAGGACGGAACATATGCGAAAATGTTCCGTGTGCAGGCGAAGAAATATCAGGGATGAAGAAAAACTTTCCTGGTTGCTTGATGAGTCCATGGTGTGGAATTGTCGTTCTTTCCAAACTGAGATATAATGAGCGCAAGTGAGTCAACATGCTTGCATAACGGCTTCAATCCAAGACAATAGAAGGAGGGTTTTATTATGGCAGAAAAAATCGTCGGACTGATATCGTGTCTTTTATGTGCAGTTCCGTTTTTGATTATCGGGATCTTTGAAAAAAACAGCAAAGAGCCTATCACTTTCTGGAGTGGAGATAAAACGTTAAAATCGAAGGTAAAAGATGTAATAGCTTACAATCTGGAAATGGGGATGCTGTATCAAAAGTGCGCGTTCGCATTTATGCTTTCCGGAATCTGCTGCCTGATTTCGATAGGCTTTGGGATTGTGATGCTTGTTTTGGACTGCACGGCAGGGGTTTATCTGATGTATCGAAGCTATAAAAGAATTCTGGAACGGAATTCGTAATTGACAGCGCCTGCAAATAAGCGATGGCTCAAATACATGATCGCCAATACGATGCATACCTGCGCAATGAGGGGCGAAATGATATTTTGGCATATGGGATTGCATTTTATAAAAAGAGATGCAAGGTTGTCGTGGAAAAAATGAAATAGATCGGAATTGTCAGATCCTAAAACCGTCCGGTCCGGTGAAAATCAGACGAAAATAGAGAGCGCCCGCTTACGCTGTGTTTTTCACAGAATAAGCGGGCGTTTTTGAAATGTCGCTGTCGCAGCGTAAGGCAGCGTTTCAAAAGCTGTTTCCAAAGAACCTCAATCCCTGTAAAGAACCGGGCTGACGCAGAGCAGTCCTTCGATTGCAGGAAGTGCGTCGATTTCTTTCAGCTGCCCGGCAGCAGAGCTGGCATCCGCAGTATTGCTGCAGGATGTCGAAGCTGCGGCAGCGTTGACGCAGGAATCCGAGGCAGCTTCGTACAGCAGCGGAATAATCGGATCGGTTCCGGAGAGCTGGTTGAGGGAAACGCGTACCGGTTTGTCGAGCGAAACGCTCGTTGTGAATGTTTTGTCTTTTCCTTTTAAAACGACCTGAGCTGTTTTTGGAACAGAAAATCCGGGCTTATGGGCATCTGTAAACGTCAGAAGCAATTCGTTTGTTTCCGGGAGAACCTCCGTCAGCAGCAGAGCGCCTTTGGAAACCCAGGTGCGGTGCGTGTGAATGGCGGTATCGAGCTCGGAAGCGATGTTGCCGCCGTTTTTGCCCTCGATGTAGGTTGCATAGCAGCCTGCCAGCTTCGCACGGTTGTGTAAGTCCATGCCGCTGGTTGCGGTGATTTGATAGCCTGAAAAAATCAGGGACATCCAGAGATTCGTGCCGCGTTCATTTACTTCGTGGAGCGGTTCCGGATTGTTGAAAATCTCGATAAAGTCAACCTTTGAGTAGTCCGAGATGGTCATTTCAAAGCGGCAGCCGCGGGCAAAAGGATCGCCATAGGAAAAGGGATGGGCGATACCGACGAGCGCGCCCTTTTTTCGGGTGGCTTCGAACAAAAGTTCGGGACGGTGCTGGTCGATCGAGTTCCAGGGAACATATTTTGCGAGGTTTAAGCAGAGGATATGCCCGAAATAAGTCGTATATTCCATGCCGCGGATCAGGCTGATCGGATAATGCTTTTCTTCCAGCAACTGTTCGATCTTTTTCTGACCGGAGGTGGTGTTGTGGTCGGTGATGGCGAACGCATCGACATGGTCGGCTGCCAGATATTCCGTCAGCTCCTGACAGGTTAAGCTGCCGTCGGATTCGACCGTGTGGTTGTGCAGCTCAAGGCGTTTGAAGCGGGTGGATGCAGTGACGGTATTACCAGCAGAAGAACTGCCAGTGGTGCTCGAATCGCCAGCCGCGGCAGCAGAGCCAGCGCCGGAGACGCCCGAATCGCCAGCCGTGGCAACAGAGCCAGCGCCGGAGACGCTCGAATCGCCAGCCATGGCAGCAGAGCCAGCGCCGGAGACGTCCGAACTGCCAGCCGTGGCAGCAGCGGAGGCAGGAGCATTCTCAGCGTCGCACGAGGTGTCAGCGCTCCCGGCAGCATTCGAAGCCCCCGCATTTCCCACTGCAGTCTTTACCGTATCCATTAGATTAAAGTTCGGTGCGATTACACCATGTCCGACCGGATGTCCGGAAACGGTCAGCGTGTACTGCGTGTTGTCCAGCAGCACGTTGAAAACAAGGACGGTCACTTTTAAAACGCCGGAAAAGGTGTCCTGTGCCAGACAGCCGTCGCTTGTGAATTCTTTTGTGTATAACATGTGGCGGTCCGTCAGCTGGCGGTGGATGCAGCCGATGAAATTGTCGTTTAATTCCGCCATTGTGTGAATTTCTGTTTTCATTTCGTGCAGAATGGTCTGCCTGAACTCCTCGACGGGATAGGTCGGGGCGTTGTATTTTGCAGTGCAGAGCGTCTGAAGTCTGTCAATGAGCTCAGGCGTAACGTCGCTTTCACTGTAGAGCCGCTTGTCAAAGCTAAAATGAATGTCCAGCTCGTCATAGACCTGATCGAGGCTGATGGTGTAGGTGATCTGTCCTACAAAGCCTGCGTCCAGCATGCCGCCGACGCGGTAAATTTGTTGATAATTCTGATCGGTTGTCATACGTTCCTCTCCAAAATGTATAGTTGCAGTCAGACGCTTCCAAGACAGATGCGGAAGCGTGTCAGCTCGGCGCTTAGCGCAGCGGAATCACCATGTTCCAGGTTCTGGAAAACTGGTAGGGTGCAGGACCTTCCCCGGTTGCCAGAAACAGATGCGTGGGATGGTTATTTTCATCAAGCAAAAAGTAAGGGCGTTCGCAGTTTGCCTGATCGGTCTGTCTGCCATCGGACCAGGTAACGTGGCGGGAGTAAACGACAGGATTTTCGGCGAATTCCCAGTGAATGCAGTCGGCGCTTTCAGCGTACAGGCCTGCACCCCAGATACCGCTGATGCCGGGACCTCCGTTTTTGAAGTCGTCTTTGATCAGCAGGCGGAATTTTCCGTCCTCGTACCACAGGTACGGATCTTCCAGATGGATATTCGGGTCCTCGAAATTAAAAATCGGGTCGTCCAAAATCCGTTCAAACGGACCATCCGGGCGGGGCGCTTTTGCGACACCGATTTTTAACGGACCGTCTGCGAAGGAACGCGATTTGTAGAGCATGTAAGTCGTGCCGTCGGGCTGGATCGCGACGGCAGGATTGGTCGTTGCAGTGCAATCCCAGTGGGAGCAGTCTCTGGGAGAAATCAGCGGCTCATCGCATCGCGTCCATGGACCAAAAACAGACGGTGCGGTTGCAAGACCGATTCGTTTGCGGTTCCAGACCTCGGTAAAACGCGAGCTGTTCACCTCGTCACCGGGACCGGGAATCGGACCGCCGAAGGTCGTTCCCATATAATAAAGGTAGTAGGTTTGGTTCCATTTGCGGATGTACGGATTGTGCACGTTCATGCCGTCAAAAAAAGTGCGTCCCCGGCGTCCGAGCACGACCTCCTGAAAGGTATAGGGACCTTCCGGATTTTTGCTGGAAGCCCGGACGATTTCGCAGTTAAACAGCCAGTTTGCACCAAAGCCGAGATCTTTCGGCCAACGGGACGCAAACATGTGATAGGCTCCGTCTTCCCCCTGTACGACGGAGCCGCACCAGATCCAATAGTCCGGGTCGGAATAACCGCCGCCGACCGGAGCCGGCAAAAGCGCGTTCTGATAAGGATTCTGTACCATATTCTTTTTTATAAAACCTCCCATTGAAATTCTGAATAATCTGTCCGGGTTTGACAGAAGTTTGAACCCGGCTTTTCTTTAGCGTATAGAGAATTTTTGGAAAAGTCAAGGGATCTGTGAAATGTCCAGTCGCAGGAGTAGAATTGTGCATTTTCTGACCAAAAAGAACCTGATAAAATGCGAACATGAGAAGAGTTGGAATCAGGAGGGGTATCGATGAGACTGGGACGTTTTTATGAAAATACAGAAATTTTGCACGTCAATACAGAGCCGGACAGATGTTATTATCTGCCGTGCGATGCAGCTGGAAATTCCGAGCAGATTCTGTTAAACGGAGTCTGGAGTTTTCAGTATTTTCCGTCGGTTGCAGAGGCGGAGGACTTTCTGCGTTCGGAATTTGATCCGAAAAAAATGGATAAAATCCCGGTTCCGTCCTGCTGGCAGTTTCACGGATACGATCGCCATCAGTATGTAAATCTGTTTTATCCGATTCCGTACGATCCGCCATATGTCCCGTTCGACAATCCGTGCGGCCTGTATCGCAGAACCTTTGCGGCAGAAAATCTGAAAAAAGACGAGCGCGTGTACCTGGATTTTGAAGGGGTGGATTCGTGCTTTTATGTGTGGATCAACAAGGCGTTTGTGGGCTACAGTCAGGTTTCCCATGCGACGTCAGAGTTTGACGTCACGGAGTATCTGTCGGATGGCGAAAATGAGATGTATGTGCTCGTTTTAAAATGGTGCGACGGGACATACTGCGAGGATCAGGACAAGCTGCGTATGTCCGGGATTTTCCGAGATGTCTATCTGCTGCGCCGTCCCAAAGATCATATCCGGGATTTCACCATTCGCACATCGTATGAAGAAGCGGTCGGAAAAATCTGCGTCAAAACGGAAAAAAGCGGCACCTGCACGGTAAAGGCGACCTTAAAAGACAGGGACAGGGTGATCGGGGAACAGACCGGGGAATCCATTTGTTTTACGGTAGAACAGCCAGTTTTGTGGAATGCGGAGGAGCCGTATCTTTATACGCTGGAACTGGAAACAGAGCGGGAAAAAATCGTGCAGAAAATCGGAATCCGGACGGTCGAAATCGTTGACAGAAAGCTGTTGATCAATGGAACATCGGTGAAGCTAAAGGGCGTCAACCGGCATGACAGTAACCCGTATCATGGGGCGGCGGTCACGAAGGAGGATGCGCTGACCGATCTGCGGCTGATGAAGGAGCACAATGTCAATGCGATCCGGACGAGTCATTATCCGAATGCACCGTGGTTTTCCGAACTTTGCGACGAGTATGGATTTTATCTGATCAGCGAGTCCGATATGGAATCGCACGGCTGCGGCGAGGTGTACTCGGAGGAGGATAAAGACTGGGTTTCCCAGATTGCGAAAGCATCCGGGTTTGCGAAAGCGATTCTGGACCGGGTACAGAAAAATGTGATCCGTGACAAGAACCGGACGTGCATTTTATTCTGGTCCCTGGGCAATGAGAGTGGATATGGTCCGAATATGATCGAAGCGGCAAAATGGGTGAAGGCTTATGATCCAACGCGGCTGATTCATTATGAAGGCTGTACCTGGCAGGACTGGCAGAAGCAGGATTTATCCGTGCTGGATGTGACGAGCCGGATGTATGCGCCGCTTGACTGGATTCAGAATTATTGTGAAAACGGGGAAAATAAAAAGCCGTTTCTGCACTGCGAATGCTGTCATGCGATGGGCAACGGCCCAGGGGATCTGGAAGAAAATTTCGCGCAGCTGTATCAGTACGAAAATTACTGCGGTGCGTTTATCTGGGAATGGTGTGACCATGCAGTTTATGCTGGAAAAACGCCGGATGGAAAAGAAAAATTTCTGTACGGAGGAGATTTCGGGGATTATCCGAACGATAAAAATTTCTGTATGGACGGGCTGGTGTATCCGGACCGCAGATCACATACGGGACTGCTGGAATTAAAAAATGTCCTGCGTCCGGTGCGTGTGACCGGTTATGACCGCCGGACAGGCGCGCTGGAGCTTCGAAACATGCTGGACTTTACAGACGCAGAGGATGCGCTTGAAATTCACTATCTCTGGAAGCAGGAAGAAAATGTGCTGGAAGAGGGGATGATTTCTGGGTTTCATCTGCCGACGCATCGAACGATGCGGGTGATGATCCCGCCGCTGCAGACAGTGACCGGCGCAGACGAAACTGTCCTGACCATAGAGCTGATTCAGAAAAAAGACGCGCCGCTGACCAAAGCGGGACATCTTCTGGGCTTCGACCAGATAGTCCTTGCGGCGAACGCTGATGCTGTCACACAGGAGCTTTCGCTCGCGGAATCCGTCGCGCTGTCCCTGATCTCCTGTACGGAAACGGAGACAGAATACTGCTTCGCCGCAGAGCATTTTACCTGTCGCGTCTCCAAACGGACGGGTACGGTTGTTTCTTTTATAAAAGACGGGACAGAGTATTTAAAACAGCCGATGGTGTTTGATATTTACCGCGCGCCGACGGACAACGACGGCAATATTTCGGAAAAATGGAAGGAAGCCCAGCTGCATCATGCGATGGTACGGGTATATGAAAGCAGCGCATGGCAGCGTCAGGATGGCTGGAGTGTGCGGATGCATTTTTCGATGGCTGGCGTTTCCAGACAGAAATTTTTTGAAGGAAATGTAGAGTGGAAGATCGGAAACGACGGAAGCCTCGGCTGGTATGTCGAGGGCGGAATCGACCAGACCTTTCCG
>OGYU01002754.1_pt1 | contig 11064 bp, 8 predicted proteins | sample 1576581 | NCBI WGS metagenome assembly OGYU01 (sample SAMEA3541547, study PRJEB24748) | human gut metagenome | biome: human gut; feature: human-associated habitat; material: faeces | place: China | collected 2012 | reverse complement strand
CGTGATGATGGAAAACTTCGGATGTAAATGATGAATGTTATGCATTTTTTCCGGTGATGTGGTTGTATATTTGAATGTATTGGCTGGCTACAGTTGCTTCAGAGTAGGTTGTCACAGCCTTGCGATAGGCTTCGGAGCTTAATGTTTCGTAGTCTCCCTCTGTCAGCGTCCAGCAAATGCCGTTGGCCAGGTCGTCAGCCGATTTATATTGGGCCACGTAGCCATTGTGTAAATGGTCAATCATTTGCGGAATACCTCCTACATTAAATCCTACACAAGGAATGCCACAGGCCATTGCCTCGACAATGGTATTTGGTAGGTTATCCTGCAAGGAAGGAGTGACGTAGAGGTCGACGGCATTGTATATATCTACCAGCTCTTTTTCATTGCTTACGTAATTCATGGGATAGATAGGGAAGGGGAAAAGTGATTTGCACTGTTCGGCCTGACTTCCTAATACCACTACTCCTAATTGCTGACTCAATTCCGGTTCCTGTTGAGCCAGCAGTTTGCATGCCTCAATCAGGTAGTCTATTCCTTTACGCTTATCCGTAATCTTCATGGAGCCGAACAAAAGAAGCTTCTTGTCGGCAGGTAGATTCAGCTTCTCGCGTGCGAATTTCTTGGTACGTGGTTTGAACAGATTAGTATTAATCGCATTAGGAATGTTTGTAATGGTGTGTCCTTGCAGCAGGCTGCTTCTGCGTGCCATAGATTCCAGCCATCGGCTACAAGCTATAAACGTAATGGGAGCCGTAGCGTAGAGCTTTTGCTTTTTATGGAACGTCTTTTCCGACAAGTCATGATGATGAGGCTTCAGTAGAAGCGGACAGTCATGACATTGTGCAGTGTATTTCTCGCATTCTCCGGAATAATGGCAGATACCGGTGAAAGGCCACATGTCGTGCATGGTCCATACTACAGGTTTCCCGGAAGCAAGAATGCGCTGGATATCTTTCAAGGAAAGCATGCCTTGGTTAATCCAGTGCAGGTGAATCACATCTGCCTGACGGAACTCCGGTAAGGAGGTAATATCTGTACCCGTGTTGGCAATATCCATCGCAAAAAGGTTATGCCGTTTGAAGCCGTTGGCTGCCCAGATGACAATTCGTTCCCATGTGAACTGCCAGATTCTGCGCCATGATTTCTTGAGGGCAACCACTGTCACCTGATCGGTTTGCTTGTTACGGACCAGCATCTTGGCTTTTATTCCGTTGTTCTTTAAAGCTTCCATCAGTCGGTTGGCTGCGATGGCAGCTCCTCCGATGCGTTCTGCGGTATTGATGATCAGTACTCTCATTAGTCTGTCGGCTTAATTTTATTGCAAAGGTACATTATTCTTTTTTGAAAGCATGCTACCGGTTAAATCTTTTTAGCAGGACTTCCGAAAGTTCACGGCTGTAATTTTCCAGGTTGTAGGTCGTTTCTGCAAGTTTTCTACCGTTTTCTCCCATTTTGAGGGCTTGTTCCGGATGGTCATGCAGATATTGTAAAGCCTTTTCCCATCCTGCCACATCACCGTAATCTACTAACATACCGGCTTGTTCCAGTTCCAGATTCATTTCAAATTTGGTGTTTCGGGTTGAAATGATTGGAAGCCCGAGTGCCAGTGCCTCTACCAGCGTAGTTAGTCCGACAGTGTAAGGATAGTTAAGGCAGGAAATGACGACAACTTTTGAGCGAGCTACCTCCAGTGCTAACTGATACGGTATGATACCTTCTACTATGTGGATATGGATATTGTTTTTCCCTTGAAACCGGTTGGTGATTTCCTCATATTTCTGGTCACCGTTAGCTGGGGAAGTATAGAGGTCGAATTCCAGTCCGGTATGGCTGAAAGCCTGGAGTAAGGTTGCCAGATCTCGATTTTCCTTTCCTGTAGAGATGAACTCTTTGTCTTTCGCCTCATTCCGCATGCGGTCGTAGAAGTCCAGATCGGCCCCCCAATGGATAAGGTACATGTCTTTTTCTTTTACCTTTCCAGTTTTCAGGGAATCGTCTATTAATGCCTTGCTGAAAAAGAACATACAGTCTATACCCTTATAGAAAAGGCGGGAAAGAAGATTTTTCAGCCAACCTTTGCTTTGGGGGACGGCTTGGTGATGCCAGACGGCTATTGGTTTACGGAACAGGCCGAGAGCTCGTAAGAATATGAGAAGTTCCAGTCCCCGGTAAGAGGTGCCATAAACTACATCATAATTTTCTTTACACCTCAGAATGGCGTGTAGGTTATACCACATCAGTTTCCAGCGTGAGGTGAAATGTTTGTATGGGTGAAGCACTGGGTCAATCCCGTTTTTAGGGAAGTGGGTAAGTCCGTATAGGATATGTCCAGGATGTGTATGCTCCTTCCATTCTTTTAGGGCAGAAGCAATAGGTCGGGTGTGGTAATAGTATATTTTCATGCGCCGAAGTCTCCTTTCAATGTACGTTTGATGCGTCGTATGGCCTTTGCCATGAATGAATTGGTGCGGGCATAGTAGCGGACATAGGCATTACGTGCCTGTATATTTTCTTCTATAGGGGAAATCTTTTTTACAGGAAGTCGCTCCATGTACAATTCGGATGCGTACAATCCTCCTCCGCCGCAGTTGGTACCGCTTCCATCGAATCCTTCGTTTTGCACCAGCGATTTCCCGACGTTAAGCGAGAGTATGCCTTTTAGAAAAAGTGAAGCATTCCAGCGAATGGCCCATGAATTATTTTTACCTTCAATTTGCCGGCGCAGCATACGGGTGTAACCATATTTGCCGTTAAAGTCGAAGGTATAGGTAAGCTTTCTGCTTTCCAGTTCTGTCAGCAGTGCCTTTCCGTCGGCATTGAAATGTTTCCAGGCGCGGTCCCAGGTACCCCAACCCCAGCTTCCGGTCCATTTAATGAGAAAAGTATCGGGCAGAGAGGGGTCATGAGTAAAATCACAGGCCTGGATATGACCTACCCGCTCTTCATCACGATAAGTTTCCAAGGCATCATTCATGAACTGCAGGAAATGAGGGGCCACGACGAGGTCGTCTTCCAGTACGATGACACGACCGTAACGGTTTATCTGGGTTGTCACTCCATCGATGATACTACGGGCGAGTCCCCAGTTTTCCGCACGTTCGGTAATGGTTATTTTCTTGAATCCTTGTATTGACCGGATAAAAGCGCGTACTTCTTTTACGGCAGCCTGTGATGTTTCGTCTTTTGCCGCATCCGAATAGATAAACAATTCGCTTTCGGCTGCCAGTTCATTTTTCAGTAGTGCCTGGATATTCCGGCGGACATGTTCCGGACGGTTATATACAAATAGCAGGATAGGTGCGTAGGTGTTCGTCATTTTATTTGAGGGATTTTACTAATTTAATGATTCGGTTTCCGAAGTGCTCCCAGTTGTTTTCATTCAGAAAGCTCCGATAGTCTTCAAGGGATATGGGAGTCGTTTTATAGCAGGCGACCGTTTTTTCTATATCCTCGTAGTCATGAAACGTGTAGACGTTCAGGCGCTTTTCACGTGCATAATCCTTAAATGAACCTACTTCTGGTCCGATAATCTTGCTTCCGAAAGAGAGTGAATCCATCAGAATTCCTGAACTCAGCACCGAATCAGGACAATAAGGGGCAAGCACAAACGCCGATTTCCGGATATAGTGTGCCAGTTCCTCGAATGAAGGGCTTTCACAGATAAAAGTGACGTTCGGGGGCGCTATCTGGCGTATCTCATTGGCTAATGAATTCGGTGAACATTTTCCAATAATACATACTTTGAGGTCTTGCGGATTGTTCTTCAGATAGGAAAGATATTCTAGTACTCCTTTATAGGGTGAGATGTTTCCCCAGATAAGTATGTCGTATTCCGGCATTTCTGCAGGTAGTGATTCCGGCAGACGGTTTTTGGTAGGATGATGAAGGAAATGTATCTTTCCGGCGGCATAGGGATAATGAGCCTCAATCATTTTCACACCTTCGGTGGCATGCGTCAGGATAAGGTCCGATTTTTGTGCGATGAAGCGGGTGAGGAATTTTTTCAATCGTGCATGGCCTCCAGCATGAGGCTTTTTGTTGTGTAATACCCATACTATTTTCCGTCCGCATAGTTTCAGCAGTATGACGAAGCAGACTGCCACAACAGACTGCAATGGTCCGTATTTGGAATCGGGAATACTTTCGAACCAGTTAAATATAAATACATCTCCCCACCGTTTGGGAGGCAGCAGGCTGAACAATGGGTTTTTGTGTGGCGGATTGACCACCTGGGATACATTTTCCTGCTCTAATGCAGCTACAAAATCACGGATATAAGGATTGGCCTTCTGGTGAGGAAGGATGCGCAAACGTGGAAAAACGGTGAAGCGAATCATATTCTTACGATTTTAACAGATGATGAATTGGCTGCAGTCGCGAATGAAATACAATGGTGTGAAAAATGACTTGATACATGATTGCAGCGGGTTGTGATAGGGATAAAGCTGTTTACGGTTGTGGCAGCAGAGCATACAGCTTTGCAGAATGCCCCATAAATTCCCTTTTTTCATGCAACGTATAATTTTTGCAGCTGCATAGTCTGTAAAGGGGTAATCGCTTAGAGCCATGAAATAACGTTGGGTAATTTTGCGCTTATCCTTATTGCTTAGGGTTTGTACTGCGGATACCAATCCTTTCAGCAAGCTGTAGTGGCTGCTGCTCAGATAAGAAGTGGCTTGGGGATGACGGCGCCAGTACACCAATGCTTCATTTATGAATCTTATAGGTCCGCAGGTCACGGCTGCCAGCATCAACAGTGAATCGTAGGATATACGATGTTCCTTTTCCACAGCTTCCATGAAGCGCGGAAGGATGGTGCGGCTGAAAAAGCATTCATGACCGGGCACATAGGGTTTCATCAATAGGAAAAGCGGGTTATAAAGCACGTTGGATGCATTTTTCATTCCCAGGGAGTGTGTGATGTCTGTTGTGAAGAGCTGGGAATTGTGGAATAACAGGCTGTAGCCTTCGACGTGTTTCATCAGTACCTCAATCTTGTCGGTACGCCAAATGTCATCCTGGTCGGTCGAGGCAATGTATTCTCCTGTAGCCCGGGTGAAAGCGGTTGAGAAATTATAGTTGAAGCCCAGTGACTGTTCGTTCACAAACAGCTTTACGCGGGAATCCTTCTGCTGGTATTCGCGGACAATTTCAACTGTACGATCGGTAGAACGGTCATCCTGGATAATCAGTTCGTAAACGGGGCAGGTTTGGTTCAGGATGGATTCAATCTGTTCCCGGAGATATTTCTCTCCGTTATAGGTACACATTACTACTGAAACTTTTACCTGTGGCGTAAGGGCTTCTTTCATAAAAGGTTTTATTTGTAATTTCTATCTGCAAAAGTAATAAAGATAGATAAACTTATCTTATTTTTTTCTTGTCTTCTTCAGCAGATAGCTGAGGCTTTCCTTGAAGGTTTCTGAACCGCATATCCACATCAGTCCTCCATAGAGTATGGCTGTAACGGTTATCTTGGTAAGGATGAGCAGATAGATGTCAGTTATATGCCCAGTGATAAAGTAGGCCGCAGCTATGGCAAGTAGAGCTATACCAGCATACGGAACTACATCTTTTAGTGCGGCCCATAGAGAAAGTTTTATCTCACGGAACACAAAATAATGCCATACAAACAGCCATCCGATATTAATAGCCACATAGACTGTCAGCATGTTTTTCAGTCCGTACGGGCTGAGTATCAGCATGGCAATCAATTGCAGGATGCCCAATGTGATGGTATTCCACATGAAGATATTGGATTTCCCTTTGCTGATAATAAGGTTTGAATAGAGGGCTGTAATGGGGATAAATGCGCCACCTATTGCAAGTATTTGCAGGATATGTGCGCTTGGTAGCCATTTGGCTGTGATGGTAATCGTAATCAGTTCTGGAGCGATGAACGATAATCCCAACATGGAAGGAAAAGCAATGAAGGCTGTGAATCGGAGCATTTTGCGGAAAACGCGCTGCTGGCGTGTCTGGTCGCTTCCTACCTGATTGAACATGGGCTGTGCCACACTGCCTACCATGCTGCTGATAAAGGAGTGCCCCATGTAGTTCCATTTGTTGGCTTGGTTAAATTGTCCAACTTCTTTTTCGGAATAGTATTTCCCTAAAATGATGGAAAACAAGTTATTGTTGATATGATTGAAGATGTTGGTTATCATCAGTTTGGCACTGAAGTTTACCATCCCTTTCAGGGGTTTGAAACTGAATTTCAGGGTGGGTCTCCAGGGTGAAAAACTCCACAGGCAGATGTTCAGGACACTGATGTAGACAATGCTTTGTGTTGCAATGCTCCAGTAAGAACATCCCAGGCAGGCCATAATGATTCCTACGATACCTGAAACGGCTAGTCCGCTGATGCTGGCAATGGTTTTTTGTTTGACCATCAGGTTGCGGAACAAATAAGCGTTCTGTGAAATGCCCAGGCTGGAAATAACAAAGCCTAAAAAAGCATATCGAGCCAGAGGAATCAGATTTTCATTGTCGTAGAAATCGGCTATCAGTGGGGCACAGAAAAACAAGATGAGGTAGAGTGTGACACTTATGGCGCTGCTGAACCAGAATACAGCGTTGTAATCTTCGTGGCGGATTTCTTTCTTGTTGGCAAGTGCCGAAGTGAATCCGCTTTCCTGAAGAGATGCTGCAATGAGAGAAAAGATACTCAGCATACCTATCATACCGTAATCGGTATCATTCAGAATGCGTGAAGTCACGATTCCGAATATCAGGTTCAAGAGCTGCATAGCACCGTTATTGATGCCACTCCAAAACAAGCCTTTCGCCGTTTTTTCTTTAAGTGACTCTGCCATATTTGAGGATTGTGTGGAGTTTATGAGGAAAAGAAAATTGAGAATGGCGGGATTCTCTTATCCGCTCATTCTCAATTTCTTTAATTATTTAAAGTAGATTATTTTACTTCGCTTCCTGGTTTTACTTCGTTCAAAGTAGTGGTAACGGACAATGAACCGTCAAAGTTTTCTGCGCTGAGAATCATACCTTCGCTCACCAGGCCGTTTTTGAACTGACGAGGAGCTAAGTTGGCGATAAACAGCACTTGCTTGCCTACCAAGTCTTCCGGTTTGTAATGCTGAGCAATACCGCTGACAATGGTACGGTTTTCCAGTCCGTCGGCAATCTTGAATTTCAGCAGCTTCTTCATCTTAGGTACATTTTCGCATTCCAATACAGTACCTACACGGATGTCGAGTTTCTCAAATTCTTCGAAAGCAATGGTCGGTTTAATCGGATTAGCCTTGTAATTGGCTGCTTCGTTGGCCTTCTTGGTAGCCAGCAATTTATCTACCTGTGCCTGAATAACGTCGTCTTCAATCTTTTCGAACAACAGTTCAGGCTTGTTCAGCTGATGGCCTTCTGCCAGCAAGTCTGTACGTCCCAGCTGTTCCCAGTCGAAGCTTTCCATGTTCAGCATCTTGCGCAGTTTTTCAGAACTGAACGGCAGGAACGGTTCAAAAGCAATGGCCAGGTTGGCAACCAACTGCAATGAAATGTTCAGGATGGTAGCCACACGTGCCATGTCGGTTTTAGCCAGTTTCCATGGTTCTGTATCTGCCAGGTATTTGTTTCCGATGCGGGCCAGGTTCATGGCTTCTTTCTGTGCGTCGCGGAATTTGAACACGTTCAGCAGTTTTTCTACTTCTTCTTTTACGTCGGCAAATTCCTTCAGTGTTTCACGGTCGTAGTCGTTCAATTCACCACAAGCCGGAACCTTTCCATCGAAATATTTGTGAGTCAGCACCAGGGCACGGTTTACGAAGTTACCGTATACTGCTACCAGTTCGTTGTTGTTACGAGCCTGGAAATCTTTCCATGTAAAGTCGTTGTCCTTAGTTTCCGGAGCGTTAGCAGTCAGCACGTAGCGCAATACATCCTGTTTGCCAGGGAAATCCTGCAGGTACTCGTGCAACCATACTGCCCAGTTGCGTGAAGTTGAAATCTTGTCACCTTCCAGGTTCAGGAACTCGTTAGAAGGCACGTTGTCCGGAAGAATGTAGCTTCCTTCTGCCTTCAACATGGCCGGGAATACGATACAGTGGAACACGATGTTATCTTTTCCAATGAAATGAATCAGGCGTGTTTCAGGGTCTTTCCACCATTTCTCCCATGAATCGGGCAACAGCTCTTTTGTATTAGAGATATAGCCGATAGGTGCATCGAACCATACATACAATACTTTTCCTTCTGCACCTTCTACCGGAACCGGAATACCCCAGTCAAGGTCGCGGCTCACGGCACGAGGCTGCAGCCCCATATCCAGCCAGCTCTTGCACTGTCCGTACACATTCGGACGCCATTCCTTGTGGTCTTCCAGAATCCATTTGCGCAACCAGCCTTCGTGTTTGTCAAGTGGCAAATACCAGTGTTTGGTTTCCTTCATGACAGGCTGGCTTCCGCTGATGGCACTTTTCGGGTTAATCAGTTCTGTGGGAGAAAGTGTACTTCCACATTTTTCACACTGGTCACCGTAAGCACCTTCTGCATGGCAGCGAGGGCATTCTCCCGTAATGTAACGGTCAGCTAAGAATGTGTGAGCTTCCTCGTCATAATATTGCATGGAAGTTTTTTCGATAAACTCATGCTTGTCATACAATTTGCGGAAAAAGTCAGATGCTAACTGATGGTGAGTAGGTGAAGAGGTACGTCCGTACACATCGAATGAAATACCGAATTCTTTAAAAGAATCCTTAATGAGGGTGTGATAACGGTCCACAATATCCTGTGGGGTTACACCTTCTTTTTTAGCGCGGATAGTGATGGGCACTCCATGTTCATCCGAACCTCCGATAAAGAGCACGTCTTCTTTTTTCAGGCGCAGATAGCGCACGTAAATATCGGCCGGCACATAAACCCCTGCCAGATGGCCGATATGGACCGGACCGTTGGCGTATGGCAGAGCCGATGTAACGGTCGTCCGTTTAAAGTTCTTTTCCATATACGTATATAGTTTATTCTAAGTTGCAACCTTACGATGTGCAAAGATACGATTTATTTGGAAATTATTCTTTTTTGAGGCGTACGAAGCGAATTTTTCGGGATGGGTTTAAGATATATTGGTTTCAAAACTTTGAAGGTAGAATCCGGTGAATGTGTTTATAAGAATTTATGGAGTAGTCGAAATCTTTTTGTAACCTTATTGTGCCATAGTTTTAATTAACCTGCAATCATTGTGCAATGCCCCCCTCATACTTTTGCACAGAAATTTTATTCTATTAACAGGTTATGAAAAAAGTAATTAGATTGTTTTGTTTAATTGTCTGTATGACAGGATTTTTTACGAATTCTGCTCAGGCTAAAATTTTTGAAGATGATTGGGTTCAAGGTCTTGTTGTCGACCAAAATGGAGAGGCCGTAATCGGTGCCAGTATTTTTGAGAAGGGAACTCAAAATGGAACGGTAACGGATGTGGATGGAAAGTTCAGATTAGATGTACAGAGCTATGAACATACGCTGGAAATATCTTATATCGGTTATACCACACAGCGTATAAAACCGAAAAAGGGAGATAATCTGCATATTGTATTGGTTGAGGATTCTAAAACAATGGATGAGGTTGTGGTAGTAGGTTATCAGACCATGCGTAAAACAGATGTGGTGGGAGCTGTTTCCAGCATCAAGTCAAAAGAGTTAAACGTAACTACACCTACAGTTGGGCAAAGTTTGGTCGGAAAGGTCTCTGGTGTACAGATTGCTCAGGTAAGTGGTGCACCTTATCAGAGTACAAAAATACGTGTACGTGGTGTGGCCTCTATTAATGCGAGCTCTGACCCGTTATATGTTATAGATGGTTATCCTTCCAATGAAGATTTGATGTTGAGTCCTGAAGATATCGAGTCTATTGAAGTCTTGAAGGATGCAGCCTCGGCAGCTATTTATGGTTCACGTGCAGCTGGTGGTGTTGTGTTGATTACAACTAAGCGTGGAAAAGAGGGAAAAGCGAAGGTAAACTATAATTTTCAGTTTAGTGTAAATCAGCTGGCCAAAAAAGTGAAATTATTGAATTCTGCACAATTTGCAGATTTGGTTGTTGATGGACGTAATAATGCATATAAAAATTTCATGGTTAATGCAGGAAAAGCATGGGATGATGCTTACTTTAGTGATACGAATGATGTACGTGCACAGCGTTTAGGTTCTAGTAATAGTGCAGCTATGATTCCAGAATTTTTATATGATTTTGAGAATCAGCGTGTAATCACACCGGAATATGATACAGACTGGCAAGATGAGTTGTATCGTAATGCTCCTTCACAGCGTCATCATATCTCTGTAAATGGGGGTACAGATAAAATTCGTTATGAAGTTAGTGCAGCTTATCAGAATCAGGAAGGTATTATTCTTTCTACGGGACAACGTCGCCTGAATTTACGTGGAAACTTAGATATACAAGTAAGCTCTAAGTTTAAGGTAGGAGCTAATTTTTCCAATACATCTAACTGGAATCGAGAAGTGGAAGAAGGGCGTTTTGATCATGGACCGATTCTTGGTGGTACAAGCCCTCGAATACCTCGTATACGGCGACAAAAAACAAGCAAGACGCGCCATTACCGCCATGCTGGACACGCTCCAGAACGTAAACTATGGAACCCAAGGGGACCTGTCACGCGCCAGTGGTGTGATGCTCACCTGCGGCGCAATGATATATGACTGGTGCTACGACCAAATGAAAGAATCGGAGAAAAAAGCGTACGTGGAATCTTTCATCCGCATAGCCAAGACGATGGAATGTGGCTACCCTCCACGCAACAACGAACCGATTGCCGGACACTCCAGCGAATGGATGATACTGAGAGACATGCTTTCGGCCGGCATAGCCATCTATGACGAATATCCGGACATGTACAACTACGTGATAAAGATGATGTTCAAGGATTACCTGCCTGTAAGGAACTACATCTATTCCGGACATAACTATCATCAGGGGACAAGCTACGTGAACGTACGTTTCAGCAATGACCTCTTCTCCCTCTGGATCCTGCAACGCATGGGTGTTCACCATTGCCTTGTCGTTGAACGCCAGCTATGAAACCTACCAGTTTC
>OGYU01002753.1_pt1 | contig 11071 bp, 10 predicted proteins | sample 1576581 | NCBI WGS metagenome assembly OGYU01 (sample SAMEA3541547, study PRJEB24748) | human gut metagenome | biome: human gut; feature: human-associated habitat; material: faeces | place: China | collected 2012 | reverse complement strand
AAAGCTGGTTTGCTTCCTCCTCTACTGCCGACATCTTCTCGTACATCTTCCCGAATCTCATCAGTGTCTTGTACCTTGCCGGTTCGTTCTCCAGAAGATACTTCATTGCCATTCTCCCGTATCTGCCCAGCTTCGTTAAATCCTCTGTCTCGTCCGGCATTGTCAGCTCCGGATACAGCAGTCCGTCCACTTCCTTGTAAGTCATTGCTTCTAACATATGATATTCTCCTTTCGCTCTCAATCGTTTGTAAATTCCTACTAAATTCTCTAAGAACACTACAGGAGACATCGCATACAAGGGAACCAAGACGGTAAACTATCTCCTCATCTTTGATATTTACAATCTGACTGAAATCCTGTTCTTGCACAGATAAGTCAAATCCACATCTCGTCCCTACAGCATACATAACACTGGAATATACTAACTGCTCCATATCGCTATCCTGCTGTAAGCCCTTGCGTTTTTCGTTGAATTCCTTTATCACACTACCTGATAGCTGCATTAGTTCGGACATTCTATCCCCGAACTCCTCTTTTATTATATTCCAAACATTTGTTCCTGTAAACTGTTTTAGCGTATTTTTTAGTGATTCCCTGTCATCGCTTTTATACCGCTCCATCTGTCCTTCCGATACCAGAAAGTCTGCATAACTTTTCAGGTTTTCCCCCTCCAGATCCCAAGTCAGCTTCACATTCTTTCCGCCTGTATCACTGATATCGAAAATATATCTCATACGGGGATTAAGTGCCCTTGAGGGGAAGATAGCACAGCCCTTTGCTCCACGCTTTACATATCTTCCCACTTTCTTCCAAGTGTCATAATCTGCCATAAGGGTACTTTTCTCCGGTGATCTCTGAGCTGTTACCATAACGATATTATCAAATTCATAGCGATATAACTGACCAGCAACTTTTAATACATCTTTCCAGTTCTTTTCAGAACGGGTGATGTTGCTGATTTCTGAATCATATATCGCTTTGACCTTCATATCAACACTCATGTGTCACCCTCCTTTTACTTCAGTAATTCTGCAAACATTTCCTTAAAGAGCTTTGACTCCTCCCCGTCAAGCTCAATCACAAATTCTGCATCAACCGCCTGTCTATCACATTTGCCCTTTCCTTTTACAATCTTTCGCATAATCCTGAGAAGCACATAACACTGCTTTGACTTGGCTATGCTCTGCTTAAAGGCAAGTCCGTCGCTGTCAGCCGACTGCTGTGTCTCATAGACAATCACATTCAGCTTTCTGCTGATTTCCTCAACTTTCTCATATGGAATACTGACAGACGATTTTACCTCTCCCGGTCTTTCCCATTCCTTATGAAGTTCGTTTAATAAAAATTCCATATCCTTAATAACTGCTGTCTGCTCATTTTTCATCGTGTCTTTCCTCCATTTTCCTTTAATGAAGAAGGGAGCTGTTCTTCGCTGTATGGCGAAAAATCAACTCCCTTCATATCCTCCGCATCAAGGACTATCTGTTCTGAATAATACATATCCATTGCCTTGTTTATGGCATCGTCAAGTGACTCTGCCTTTACTGTCTCTACCCTTGAGAGAACTTCTTTTATCTCAATATCAAATTCTTTTTCCATTCGATATCAGCCTCCAATTCCATTTTTCCTCATCGGCTCTTTTTTTCTTTTACCTGTCTTTCCTTAAAACCTTCATCATACTTTCCATCTTCAAGCCTGTCATAAAAATATTCCTCCTCTATCGTTCCAAATTCCTTATACATCTGGTGCAGGAAATCATTCTGCATATTTTTTGGAATATCATCATCCTTTGACAAATCCTGATAAAAATAAAACTTCTGCTTGAGTTTCGCCCTGTAATCATAAACATCTTTTATCTTTTCAGGTGTCCCGTATTCTCTTTTATATGCCTTAAAGTTGGTCTGCGAAAGTGTGGAACCAAGATAAATCCCGTGCTCCCACGATACCCCGATCGTTGTGTTATCCTTAGTTGGCTCCTCGTCTTTCGGATATCGCTTATACTCTGTTGCTCCAAGAGCAATCGTGAGAGAGCCGCTTTTCATATCCATTACCACAAGATTGCGTGGAGATAATGCTTCCAGTACCATATAATCGTGGTCATTAAAATTATGAAATGTCTGCCCTCTTTCAAATGTCCTGTCGCATTTTTCATAATGCAGGATAAAGTCATCTATCCAGCCTCTATCCGTCATTCCAATCTCATCCATCTTTGTAATACACTCTGGGGAACTTGTTGCCTTATCAAAGTAAAATTTCTTTGAATCGTTATAATATCCTTGCAAAAAGCGTCCCAGTTCCACATCATCTCTACAGAATTTTGCAAAAACTGTAACATTTGCTGCCCTGTAATACTCTGTAAAACCTTCCGCAAGCGTTCTTCCAAGAAGCAGCATCTGATCTGCAAGCTCTGACATATCATCAATGGCAACGAACTTCTTATAATCTTCCAAAGTCATAAGCATATTTCTTTCTGTTCCCTTATAATTCTCCATTACAAGAATCATATCCTTTAAATCCATTCTTACCTCCTGTCCCAGAGAGGACTTTCGCCCTCTCTGCCAATTTTCTATGGTCTGCCAATTACTACAATCTTTCCGACACTTGCCACATCACGGTAAACTACGCCAACTCTTTCATTCAGGGCTTCTACCACCTTTCCATTGCCGACATATACTGCCACATGGCTGATATTCTTATATCTTCCGTTGTTTGTGAAACTGTAAAAGATAAGATCACCAGGCTGCATTTCATCATAAGATACGGTCTTTCCTGCTTCATCAAGTCCCTGTGCTTCTGCCGCTGCTGTAGTTGCTCCTCCATGACTGATATTCACACCTGCATCCTTCCATGAATAATACGCAAGTGAACTGCAATCATAATAATTGCCACTATCTCTTAATTCCTGACTGTAAGGATAACCCACTCTGTGAAGGGCATAAGAGCAGACTGCTTTCTGCCTGCTATCTGTAATACCACTGAGGATTGCATTTATTTCATCCTCTGTCATGGAACTTACTCTGGGGCTTCCACCGCCTCCACCGCTTCCACTTCCAGCATATCCAAGCTGTCCCATAAACTCAGGACTCATGATCTGCTCAAGCATTTCTACCTGATCAGAATCAAATCCATAAACGGAAATCATATCTCTGTATGATTTGAGCGTAACATTTACATACAGTACCGACTTCGTAACAGTTGTTACATTGCCATCTGCGTCTGTTTCCTCCACATCTTTTGTTCCACTACTTGTAGTATAAGAACACATATCATTTACTACAGTCTGCAACCACCCCTTTGATATATCATTCATAATTGTTGCAGTATCGCCTACACCATACTTGACCATGTAGACCGCCATAATGTCGTAGTAGTTACTTGGATTTTCATCCATTCCCTCATAATCTACATACACCAGTTCGCCAAAGTCATATCCGGTATGTTCATTCACTTTGGTATTCACATCACGGTTAAATTCAGACACATAAGCACTTGTAACTGTCTGCACTGTATCTCCTGACTCCAGCGGCGGTAAAAATAAGGCAAATGGTGAATTATAAAGAATCGCTATCACAGCAATAACCGGAACTGCAACGATTACCACTAAAAGAACCAACAGAAAAAGTACAAGTCCGATAATCGGAGCTGCCGCCTTTATCCAGAGAACTGCCTTTTTTACAATCAGATCTTTTACCAGTTTTACAACACTGTCCGTCTGATTTTCCTGTTCTTTCATCTTATCCAGAAAAAATTTAATCTTTCTGCTACGGTTCGCTGCTTTCACATCCTTCGCCTCAATAGATACACCCGTGGCATAGCCTGCCGCCATGCCGACTGCTGTACCTGCTCCCGGTGCAACCGCTGTACCTGCCGCTGTGGTTGCCGCTTTTGTCGTAGTTTTGGCAGTTTCTTTTGCAGTGTTCTTGGCAGTTTCTTTCGCTGCTGTCTTTGTCGTGTCACCGGCAACCTTTTTTGCCGTATCACTGGCAGCTTTCTTTCCCATCTTTTTTGCCAGCTTCTTTCCTGTTTCTACCTTCTTGATACGCCTCTTTGCTTCGGCTGCCGCTTTCTTTCTGAAAAGTGACGCTCCCCTTGAAGCAGTTCCCGTAACCGGACGGCTTGCTTCATATGCAAGATAAGCTGCCTGTGACACTTCCTGCCCGCCTTCCACCTGCTCTGTAACTGCTCCAGTCGCAAGTGCTCCCGTTCTTCCTGCTATATGAAGATTGGTATTCTTCGTCTTGATAGAAGTATTGGACTCCCGTATATTTCTCTTAAATTTTGAAGGTTCCTTTTCTTTCTTCTCTGCCTGATGAATGGTACTCTTACGATAAGACTTCTTTTTACCTGTATCATTTATCTTTGCACTAGCAATTTTCGGACCACGCTGTACAGTGTAAATGTTACTGCCCTTAATTTTAGCTTTCTTCGGTTCATGCATATGAATCTTAGCTTTTTTCTTAGTGTGAATGACCATAGGCTTGTCATCCACTTTTTTTATCTTCAATGTTCCCACCTTCTTTCTGTATCCTTAAAAAAGGTAAAAAGTAGCCATCCGGAACTTAGTCCAAATGGCTGATACATTGCAATTCTAATCAGCAAATTTTGCCTCCCTTTTCTTCTGCTCCGCAATCTTTTCGTGGATATTGGTGTTATACAGTCTGTAAAGGTCAGTGTCCTTGCTGATCTGATTATCAAACGGAATTACCACGGAACCACACTTGATAAGTCCCATTCCCGATGCAGTATTGGTTACGAAACGAAGCTGTGCCTCTGATACACCGATAACCTCTGCCATCTTGGAACTGTCTGTATTCGCCTGCTTTAAGAGTGCAACAAACTCAGAGTTTGCAAGCATTGTAGTGGCGGTGTAGTTCTGTAAAAGGTCCACGACGTTCTGGGTGATACCCGTGCACAGTCCACCTTGTTTCCTCACCTTCTTCCAGAGCTGCTGTAAATATTTTGCAGAATACTCCGAATTAAGCAGGACATGGAACTCATCAATATAGAGCCAGGTTGCCTTGCCTTTTTGCCCGTTTTCTACAATTCTGTTTTGAATAGACTCCATCATAACAAGCATTGTGATAGGACTAAGCTCCGTGCCTAAGTCCCTGATACCATATACTGTGAATCGGTTATCTACATCAACATTTGTCTGGTGGTTAAAGATATTGAGGGAACCATTTACAAAAAGTTCCAAAGACAATGCGATATCCTTTGCTTCGTCCTCCGGCTGTTCCATAAGGATATCGTAGAAGTCACTCATTACCGGAATATACTTTTCCCTGCCCCTTGCGATGTCGATATACATCTTTCTCACACAGCGGTCAATGATTGATTTCTGTCTGGAATTTAAGCTGTCCCCGATACACTGCTCACAAAGACCAAGCATAAATTCCCCTTTTTCCCTTATCATTCCCTTTGAATCATTCGGATCAAGACTCCACACATCCATCTCAAGCGGATTTACATAGTTGTCCGTGTATGTGGACATATTTACCACGGTTCCGCCATAAGTCTGTGCAATATCAAAATATTCGTTCATCGGATCAATGACGATAATCTCATCATCCCCCGATAAAAATACGCTACCCATTTCCATCTTACAGAAGAATGATTTGCCAGAACCCGGCACTCCGAATACAAAGCCATTTCCGTTGATGAGCTTCTTTCTGTTACCGATATTTACATTCTTACTGATCTGGTTGATACCGTAATAATTACCTGTGCTGTCATTCAGTTCCTGCACATTGAACGGCATAAGCACCGCAAGCGACTGGGTAAGAAGGGTACGCATTGTTTCCACCTGTCTTACACCAATCGGAAGTGCCGTGTTGAGTGCTTCCCTCTGCTTTAAGTAGTGTGTATCAATCGTACAACTGTTACGTTTTCCGATTGTTTCTACTGTTTCGCAGACACTCTCAAGCTCCTTCTTACTTTCTGCCATAAGGATAATGGTAACTCCTACAAAGAAAAGACACTGGTCATTCTCACGAACATCATCCATAATTGCCTCAATCTCTTTTTTCTCCGTTCTCTTTGCATAAGAGATTTCTGTGGAGAAGTCATTGTTCTTATTACGGACTCTCTGCTGTTTGATAATATCCGACTCAATACCAAGATATTTCTTCTGAAGCACCTTTGTGGTCAAATCCTTTGGCACAGGCACTACATCAATACTGGTAATGGAGTGTACCGGAAGGGAAGTAATCTCATTGATAAATCTGTCAGATAAACTGCTGGGATACTTCTTAATGAAAAGTGCCTTGCAGTATTTACTCTCGTCCTCAAAATGGTCTGGGAAATATTTCACCATACCATTACATAAATCATTCTTAAAATCTGCTCCGACCTTCTTTGCCTTTTTGATATCAAAATCAAAACTGCCCTCATCGCCAAGATGGTAATAGTCATAGAGCACTTTCAGCCTTTCATTGCCATTAAGCGGCACAATCTCCGCCCCAAGCTCAATGAAAGCCTTGTGTATTGTTGCCTCAAGTGTGGCAAACTGTGCCTTTGCCTCCTCAAAGTTCTTTCTCTCAATCGTGATCGTCAGGTATCTTTCCTGTTCAATCCCCTGTCTGCCCTCAATAATCTTCTCCTCAATAATGTCATTGTAGATTCTTCTGTAATTATTGAAGCCATCATTTTTCTCAGCAATCAGAACCTTATCACGGAGGTCATCCATGTTTTTGTTCTTATTGTTGATCGTAATCTTATAATTACAATCCAGCGAATTTAAGAACTTGCAGTATCTCTCGAAAATACCGATCTGCTCATCCTCGGTTGCTGTCGTGTAATTGATGTCCTGAAAGCGGTAGCATTTGGAATACTTATTTTTGCTTACTTCAAAAATGCCGTTTTCAGCCACCGCCATAATCTCTATGGTTTCCTGAATGGATTTAGGTGTCTTATACAAAGGCTCACTCGCCTTCTTTAATAACTTAAATCCGTCTGTAAATAAACCCATGTCTCTAACCTCGCTTTCTTATAATGAAAGCCCGCCGGGAACTTCACCCTGCGGGCTATGTTCCCGACCTTGCGGTCAGATACTATTCGTTTCTAATGCATTGCCTTATATGCTGCAATACCAGCTGCTATCGCAACAATGACTGCGACAAGTCCAAGCAGCATGTTTCTCGTCTTTTTCTTCATCGCTTCAAACTCCTCCTGCTTCTTTACTGCCGAATCAGCTGTTGCAGTCTTCGGTTCTGCCTTTCTGCCTTTCTTCTTTACTTGTTCATTCTGTTCTGCTTCTAACTGCTTTATTGCAGGCTCTCCCTCTGTTGATACATAGGTAAGTGCCCTGTTTCCAAACATAAAATGCAGTTTCTTTCCCATATACTCGTAGAAATTCATCCCATTAAAGGAATAGAAACCACCAAGTGCAATCGGTGCCACACAGGGAATTGCCACATAAGCAGAACCCGTAAGACCGATATACTTGTAAAGAAGAAGGACGATACCGCCACCAACCACTACGCTTGCAATGGAAAATATAAGCTGCCTTGCAGTAAGTCCCATTGCAACCGATTCCTGATAGCGGTCAATATCCTTGTTTACTTCGATTACCATTGTCCCTGCCTCCTATCTTGATAAATCCTTTGTCTCTGGCTTTCTTGTCATTCCGATATTTGCCTCATACTTATCCATTCCATCCGGACACAGTTCTCTAAGCTTATCTACATTGAACAGATAAAGCGGATATTCGCAGAAACCGCTCCTTTGCGTGAATCCTGTAAACTCTCCAATGTCATTGTCTGTAATAAACTTTTCAATATCCGGCATGTCATTCACATTCAGATATCCGCAGTAATTTGGTGCTGCAACCGACAAATTCACAGTCACATCCCCAAAAGGCTCCTCATATCCATCTTCATTACACATAAGACCGATAAACATTGCCCTGTTATTCATATACTGCTGGATATCAAATGTCACCTGCGTTTCTCCGGTTATGCTTGAATTATAAGTAACCTGTTTCTTTTCATTATCCATTTCTGCCTCCTTCTATAATCCAAATGCCTTGCTTGTAAGTGTCTGTGCACCCTTCACACTTCCAACAGTCATTGCTATCGTAAATGTCATTTCACACAAATAAATAAGCGTCTGTGCCCAGTCAGCGTAACTTCCTGTAAATGCCGGAAGTCCTGCATTGATAAATGCATTACATACCACAATCGCAAGTGCCATCGTTACTGCCTCAAATACACATGAAAGAAAATATTTGCAGTAGGTAGCCATTGTATGACTGACCATCCTGTTTCCTGCCATCGTGGAACAGGCAATCGCACCGAGCGGCACAATAATCAGGATCTTTAAGAACCTGAAATACACTGTGTAGATGATAAAAAATCCACATATAATAATGATGATTGCAAGCAAAGCTGTAAGTATCAGCATTACTAAACTTTCACCAAATCCAAGTCCCTTAATGATATCTGCCTGTGTACTGTCAATGGCTAGCTGCGTCGTTGTCCCGGCAGATATAAGTCCCACCAGATTTCCTATGGAAGTAAAAAATGCTTTCATAATCGTGACATTATTTGCAACAAACCATTCTGCAAGTCCCAGTCGGATAAGCATACGAAATATAGACTCAAACCTCATCTCATCTTTTACATCTATGCTTTCCGAGCAGAAACCGATAACAAAGAACAGCACAACGAGGGATGAACCGACCGCTACAAAGACCGGCTCAATACCCTCAATAACTGCCCAAGGACCTCCGCCCTTGAAACTGACCGGTGACTGTCCAAGCATTGCAAAGACCAGGGATATCTGATTGTTCCAAAACCCAAACACCGCCTCAAGAAGTGCAAGGATCTTGTCTCCAAGCTTAAAAATATCCATACTTGTTATTCACCTCTTTCCTTTTACTAAAAGGGGAACTCTTTTTCCCCAATCTTAGAAGCCTAAGAATGTCAGTACTGTTGAAATACCAGCCATCATGACACCTGCTACAATTCCTTTCAGTGCAGAGTTCATGGTAGATGAATCCTGCTGCTGATAGGCTTGTGCGAACTCCATGACATTCTTTGCAAGAATGATGACACCAACAGCACCAATGACTGCAATGATAAGTGTCTTTAAGTTCTCAAGCGGCTGTGTTACTGCGGAAGTACCTGTACCTGCTGCAAAACAAGTAGTGCTCATAAGCATTACTCCCATAAGTGCCCCGGATAATGCCGGAACGAATCTCTTTTTTAAGTGAATGAATCTACTCTTCATGCCTTTCTCCTCCATCTGATTGTTGTTTGTTGTTGAAATAACCTGTTCTTTTCTCATGTTGTTTAATCTCCTTTTTTGAAGTGACAGAAGCGGAAAAAGCCAGAAAGGAATACACATATTCCAATCCGGCTAGCTTTCCGAACGGAATATATGCATTCCTTTCTGTCCTGTTGATAGTTACTCTATGATAATCAGGCAATGCCTGTTGTACTGGTTAATCGGGCTTTCCCCGATGCGTTTTTGCTGTGACCATCTCCTTTCAAGGTATGAAAAAAAGCACCTTAACCATATGGCTAAAGTGCTAATTTACTCTCAAATTTGCTTTATTCTAAAAGCATTCCATCAATTATTGCAAACTTTGTCTTAAATATAGATCTATTCTGGCAATATCGTAATATGACATCCTGTACATAAGGTCTTGTACAATAACTGTCTACCACAATCTGTTTATCTTCCTCTTTCTCTATCCTCTTAAATATGCCTTTTGCATTCCAATCCGTCTTTACAGCATCTACTAAATCATTACTCATCTCAAGATGTGATAAAATCGTGGAATTCAACTCGGTTTCTTTAATTTCAGATATTTGTCCATAGTCATTAAGTTGCTTCAATTCTCTCTTAATTGCCTCCGTGTAACTTGTCATATTATTATCTCCTATCAATAAATATTCAGGTGTTACATCTAGTGCCTTTGCTAGTTGTAAAAGATTATACGCACTTGGCTCTTCATTGAGTCTACCTTGTTCATAACGTCGTATACTCTGAACAGATATATTTGTTATCTTACCCAGCTCTTCCTGTGTATAGTTTCGTATATTACGCAACTCTTTTAATCTATCTGCAAAAGTCTTTTCCGTATTCATCCTGTACCTCCAATATAAAATAATTTCTGTCTTTTGTAACTGCTCACATGTTAGTAGTCCAATAAGCTGAAGCATACCATGTGAGCAAATTATATCATATACTCTGTAATATATCTAAAAACATTACTGCTTCTTTCGATATGAACTCATCTTCTCCACAGTAACCTCCGGATAAAAGTAAGTAAGAATCGTTGCCTTCGGAACTCCTGCCGCAAGTGCCTTCTTCACTTCCTCTTTCTGCTCCGGTGTATATGACCAGTGCAGCATTCGGTTTGTGATTGTATCCTCCCACTTAGGCTTTTCCCTCTCAGGATTCCTTACAGGCTTAGTACCAGCACTTCCATTAGAAGAGTTAGCACATTCTGTAGTATCAGACTTCTGTGACTCATCGACATACTCAAGCTCATTTGCCTGCTCCCTGTCAATCTTTGCTTTCTGCTCTGCCTCATCCTGCATGGAGAATCTTCTGCTTAACTCCGCATCACCAAGCATCATAAACTGCTCATAGGTAAGAGAATCTATATACACATTCTCGCCCTTATCCCTCAGCTTTTCATAATACTTAACTGCCTTGTCTGAAAGAATCTCAAATGGCGGACCGATAAGATTATCTGCTCCTTTTATCTGATGAACATAAGGCTCTCCCTTGCCATCTGCTGTCTGGTTAAACATCGAATGCTTGAACGGTATGAACTTATTGTCCATGATAGGATCAAAACCACGGATAAAGATAATACATTTCTTATTATCCAGCTTTCTGACTTCATCGGGTGTAAACAATTCTCTGCCTAATACATCATAGTTTCTTGAAGAGCTTCCCTGTCTGCCCTTTGTTTCTCCACTTGACTTCTTATCAATCGTACCTTTTCCAAGCAGCTCTGACACATACTTATGCGTACTCTGCTCGTTTCCACCGAGATAGATGAACGTATCGCAGTTGCCGGGAATTGTCTCCCAGGTATCTTTAAAAAGTGCTTTTA
>OGYU01002751.1_pt1 | contig 11074 bp, 10 predicted proteins | sample 1576581 | NCBI WGS metagenome assembly OGYU01 (sample SAMEA3541547, study PRJEB24748) | human gut metagenome | biome: human gut; feature: human-associated habitat; material: faeces | place: China | collected 2012 | reverse complement strand
GTACGTCTTGGATGATGTCAGCTTCTTTTTCGGAGAAACCGAATTTTTGGAAAGCGTCCATGCTCAATTTTTTTAGTGTTTCATAAGGGAATAACACAGTGTTTTTTGCGTCTGCCATCGTTAAAACCTCTTTTCAGAAAATATGTACCTGATATAGCAACTACATTCTAAAAAATCATGAAAATAACATGACTCTAAGGATAGTTCTATATCCTCTCAAATGACACTGTCAGTATAGCACAGAAATTAGTGAGATTGAATAGTTTTGCACTCCGAATGACATTACTAAATACGCATACGTACGGGTGATTTTAATCACATATTCTATAGCCTATAAGTAAAAAAGCTGATTATACCTCAAGCTACATGGTTATGACTTTTAGTCATTATTGCATGATTTTTTTATAGATTAACAGTATTTTTATAGACCTTATTAGTATAACTGTTCAGCTTTCTAGAAAGAATGATAATGGATAGATATCGATAAAACTTGAAATGTTAAGGGTTATATATAAAAATAATTAATGAGGTCATAAACTGAATGTGATAACTGAATGTATTGATATACAGAAAATACTTCGCCTTCATGTTTTCTTTAAAAATAAAAGGTGTGAAAAAGGTTACACATATACAAGTCATACTATAATATAATATAAATATACATCCTATAGTTTATATAATTTATAAGCGAGGTGCTTATTTTGAAAGAATACAAGTCTGTTTGTCCTTATGATTGTCCCGATGCATGTGGACTAATTGTAAGTGTTGAAAATAATAAGGTAGTATCTGTGCGCGGTAATAAGGATCATGCTTTTACCCGTGGCACATTATGTCCTAAAATGGTGCACTACGAAAAGGTTATCCATTCTCCATTGCGTTTAGAATACCCTATGAAACGCATTGGTAAAAAAGGTGTTGGTGAAGACCAATATATACGTATTAGCTGGGATGAGGCGCTAGATACAATAGTAAATAATTTCAAGCACACTATCGATACGTATGGTAGTGAAAGTATTTTACGTTATTCCTACGCCGGAACAATGGGCATCATTCAAAGTCCTGCAGCAGATTATTTCTTCCGTCGTATAGGTGCTACCGATCAAGATAGAGGAATTTGCTCGCCTGCCAAACAAGTGGGATATCGCTCTGTTTATGGAGATACGTTGGCTATTAAACCGCAAGAGGCTCAGCATAGTGATTTAATTGTATTATGGGGTATAAATGCAACGGCTACAGACCTTCATATCTTACATGATGTAAATATTGCTAAAAAGAGTGGGGCTCGAGTTTGGATTATTGATACCCATAAAACATATACCTTTAGTCAGGCTCATGAACAGCTTATTGTGAAACCCGGTAGTGATGGGGCGCTAGCATTAGGTGTGCTTCATATCATTCACCGTGATGGCTTGGCAGATTTAGATTTTATTAATCAACATGTACAAGGGTATGATCAGCTGGTAGAAGAAACGTTAATTGACTTCACACCAGAAAAAGCTTCTGCAATATGTGGTGTTTCCGTAGAGCGTATGACTGAGTTTGCTCACGCTTATGCTAAAGCTAAGGCTCCATTTATTCGTCTTGGTAGTGGTTTGTCTCGCTACGGCAATGGGGCGATGACATGTCGTGCTATTAATGCTTTGCCTGCTGTTGTAGGAGCGTGGCAGCACCTTGGTGGTGGTCTGTTATCAAGTGCTAGCGGTAGTAAATTCGTCGGTAAAGATGTAATGCAACAGGCTCACGTTCATGCGCCAGCTAAACGATTGATGCCGATGATTAAACTTGGTGAAATGCTTGCAAACCCTGAAGGAACTAAGGTTCATAGTTTATATATCTTCTCTTCAAATCCTGCTATCACAGCGCCTGACCAGAATGTTGTACGTCTCGGTTTAATGCGCGATGACCTATTCACTGTGGTACATGAGCGTTTCTTTACGGATACTTGTAAGTATGCTGATATTATTTTGCCTGCCACCACATCTGTAGAACATGATGATATTTACAATTCGTATGGGCACTATACGATTGGCACGGGTTACAAAGTGATTGAACCAATCGGCGAATCTCGCTCCAATTGGCAAGTCATTACAGAATTGGCGAAGCGAATGGGCTTGGAAGATGAGTTCTTTACTCTTAGCGAGCGAGAGCTGATAGATAAAATTGTGCGCACTTCTAATCGTATATCTAAAGAAGTCCAAGATTTGATTCTTAGTGGTGAACCGGTAGAGATGATTATGCCTGAAAATTATAAGATGGACTTTAAAACACCATCTGGTAAAATTGAGCTTTATAATCCTCACGATGTAGAGCCTCTCATTCGATATATGCCACCATATGGTGATAATGCGCCATTCTGGCTTATCAATGGTAATGATATTCGTATTTTGGATTCTAGCTTTTGCGAGTTAGACTTTGATGACTCAGAATTGATGAAACTTCGTATCCATCCGGAAGATGCAAAATCATATGACATTACTAATGGTTCTGACGTAGAAATTTATAACGACCGTGGTCGCGTAAAAATTAAAGCGTATTATGATGATGAGGTGCAACAGGGGACATTAGTCACGCTTGGTGTATGGTGGCAATCACAATCTAGTGACCCTGAAGTCGGTATCAATGCACTTATGGCAGATCGCCCTACCGATCAAGGTTGGGGTAGTACTTTTTATGATGTACAAGTTCATATAAGAAAACTTTCCTAGTTAAGTCTCTTTACTTATGGGAATAATGCTATACTGATATGGAATAGTAAGAATATTTTTCTTGCATACCCAACCCCCTTTGGATTATAATAGTAACATTATTTTTAATATAACCTAAAGGGGGTTACATTTATGAATGGTAACGACAATTTGTCGACCCGTGCCTATTTGGCCATAGGCATGATGTTATTCGCCCTATTCTTTGGGGCAGGGAATTTGATCTTCCCAGCGGCCTTAGGTCAACAAGCTGGTAGTAATGTAGGTTGGGCTTTGCTCGGCTTCGTATTAACAGGTGTAGGCCTTCCACTTTTAGGTGTGGCAGCGATGGGTTACTCCTCCTGTAAAGACGTTGAAGAACTTGCAAGCCGTGTTCATCCGATTTATGGTTTGTTGTACACAATTTCTCTTTACTTGAGTATCGGTCCAATGTTTGCGACGCCACGTACTGGTACTGTAGCTTATGAAATCGCAATTAAACCTTTTGTTGAAGGTTTAAGCATGAATATGGAACCAATTTTCTTGGCATTATTCTTTGGTGTTTCTTTGTGGTTATCCATTAGTCCACAAAAGCTTGTTAATCGTATTGGTAATATTTTGACACCAGCATTGCTACTTGTAATTCTGTTGTTAATTATTAAATCCTTTATGACTCCACTAGGCGGCTATGCAGTGCCACAACCTGCTTATGGTGATGCACCAACAGCTGTGTTGCAAGGTTTCTTGGATGGTTATAATACGATGGATGCGTTGGCTTCCGTAGTATTTGCTATTCTTGTAATCGACTTTGTACGTCTCAGTGGCGCTACATCTCGTGCGGTTATTACAAAAACAGTAATGGAAGTAGGCGCTATTGCGGTAGCTCTTCTCGGTATTGTTTATGTATTTATTGCTAACATCGGTGCTACTAGTGTTGAACGCTTTGGTTTGTTCGATACAGGTGCTCCTGTGTTGTCTGTAAGTGCGAACTACTTGTTCGGTGGGTTCGGTCAAATTATCTTGGCTATCATCGTTCTTCTAGCTTGCTTGTCTACAAGTATTGGTCTTATCACTTCTTGTGGTACGTACTTCCACAAGTTGACACCGAAGATTAGCTACAAATTATACGTAGTAATCTTCTCTGTAGCAGCATTTGGTCTTAGCATGTTCGGTTTGAAAACAATCATCAGCGCAGCAATTCCTGTGTTGATGCTCTTGTATCCGTTGACTATCGTAATCATCTTGTTGGCTCTTCTTCATAATGTATTCGGTGGTCGTCGTTGCGTATACGCATGGACAATGGCTTTCACCATGATCTCTGCTCTTATGACTGGTCTTGAAACTGCAGGTATTGCACCTGCTACATTGGAACAGCTCTTTACTCAATACATTCCATTCCAGGCTGCTGGCATGGGCTGGGTGAGCTTTGCGGTATTAGGCTTTATTGTAGGCCTTATCCATAAAGGTCTTGTGTCCGAAAATAAATAATAATAGTAAAGGTTCTATGCTTTCATCTTTGTTGAAAGTATAGAACCTTTTTTTATGGCATAAAAGTTGTCACATGAAATTGCTTTTATAGGTAGGAGTTTCTATAATACATATATAGTATATAAAGGAGATTTTTATGCGCAGCACTCATTGTTTACCAAGTTATAGCTTTGGCGGTCACGATGTATTCGACGCCATTCCACAATTTACAAAATTATACGGCCATACAGTAGCCATCATAGGTGGTGAAACGGCATTATCTAAGGCTATGCCTCATATTCAGCCCGTACTAGATAAGGCGGGGATTAAAGTATTAGATATTATTCATTTTGGTGGTGAATGTACCTTCACGCGAGGCAAGGAAATTGCTGCTATGGATTCTGTGAAAGCTGCAGATTTTCTCTTTGCTGTAGGTGGTGGCAAGGCTATCGATACGGTGAAAGTAGTAGCTGTAGAGCTAGACGATAAACCATTCTTTACCATTCCTACCATTGCATCTACTTGTGCGGCTACATCGGAAGCGGCCGCTGTTTATACGGCTGATCATAATTTTGACGGCATTGCCTTTGTAAATCATCCGCCAGTACATTGTTTTATCGATGCAGATATTTTAGTAGATGCGCCAAGCCGCTACTTATGGGCTGGCATGGGAGACACCATTGCTAAGCATTACGAAACGTTGATGTCTGCACGTAATCGTGAGCAAGTGTACAATACGCAATTAGGTCTTGTATTATCCTCCATGTGTAGTGAACCAATCTTTGCGCATGGTTTACAGGCTTATAAGGATAACGAAATCAAACACCGTAGTGAAGCCTTTGATTTGATGGTTATGACCGTAATCTTTACGACTGGTATCGTGTCTGGTTGTATGCCTGGCGATTATAACAGCATCATTGCTCATGCTATCTGTTACGGTTGTGCTACGAATGAAGAAACAGAAAAGAATCATTTGCACGGAGAAATGGTGGCTTATGGTTTGTTAATTCTCTTTATTGTAGATAAACAATTAGACGAGTTAAACCGTTGGTTGCCTGTATATCGTGAAATTGGCTGGCCTACGAAGCTTTCACAAATGGGACTCGATGAATCCCATATACCACAAATCGTGGAGAAAGCAGTATCTGTTCGCGATGTTGTGGTATCACCGTACGAGATTACTACTGATATGTTGGCAGAGGCCATTCGTTATATGGAAACTATAGAATGTTAATTGTTAGATTATCGTGAATTTACCCTTTAATAGTTATATAATAATAGATAGAGTATTTTACTTTTTTGATAGAGTATTTTAAGTTTTTTATATCCTTTTAGTTCGTAACTAATTATTTTATGATTAATTCGAGCTATATTTTTATCAACATTGTTAGGTAATGATGTGTTAATAATGGATAGTTAGATACATTAAGTCTAGAAAAATTAACTATTGTTTTAGATAGATATAAAGAGGTTGTTCATGAGTGATATTGTAAAAGGTGGTTTATATCGCCATTTTAAGGGTATGTATTATTACGTATTAGATGTAGCGACTCATTCGGAAACGGGGGAGAAATTTGTAGTATATCAAAAGCTCTATGATGAACGTGATATGTACATACGTCCATTAGAGATGTTTATTAGCGATGTAGATCGGGAAAAATATCCTGATGTAGAGCAAAAAGAGCGATTTAAGTTGATGAGTGGACGTGATTAGGAGGGCCTGTGGAGCAGAAGTTTTTCTTTTTCGATATTGATAACACCCTAGCTGTATGGCCTGAAGGTAAAATTCCTGACAGCGCTCAATACTGCTTGGATGAATTAAAGCGCCGTGGTCATCGCGTAGCCTTAGCGACGGGGCGTATCCAAGTAGATGCTAAACGTTTTGCAGAACAAGCAGGGCTTACCGATTTTGTAGCGGACGGTGGTCATAGTATTACCGTCAATAATGAATTGGTGTCCATGATTGGCATGGATCGTGATGCGTGTATTAAATATTTAGAATACTTAGAGTCTCATAATATTCCGTGGGCTGTAACGGACCGCAATACATTAGGTCGTATTACACCGTACAAGGAAATCTTGGAGTGGAATCCCAATTGGGATGTCTTTAAAACGACCGTAGATCCTGATTTTGATTTTCATAGTGTGGAAGAGTTTTATAAGATTTATGTGTTCTTTAAAGAAGGGGAAGAAGAGGAGAAAGACATTGAGCATATGACACACAAGCTGATCCGCTATGGCGAAGGCTGTGTTTTATATGAACCAATGGAAAAGGCCTTGGGCATTCGTAATATGCTTGAACATTTTGGCATGAAACCAAATCAAGCTGTTGTATTTGGCGATGGTTATAATGATTTGTCCATGTTTAGACCTGAATGGCTTAATATTGCCATGGGAAATGCGCGCCCTGAATTAAAAGCAAAAGCGGACTATATTACTACAGACTGTGATAAGGATGGCATTTATAATGCGTGTAAACATTTTAAGTGGATCGACTGATGTGTAGTTAATTCCCTTAATTGCAGTGAGATTTATATGAATATTTAATTTTTGTAGCACTAGCTATGCAATTGGTGTAGCATAATTAGTATAATGCCTTTAGTTCTATACTTGTGTGTGAATAGGAGAGAGAAGTTATGAACAACAAACGTAGATTATTTTCCACTGTACTTTGTGTAGCGGCTTTGACTGCAGGCTTATTTGTATCTGGTTGCGGTAGCGATAAAGCGGGCGGCATTGGTTCCGTAGTATCCTCCGTAGTTGATGGTGGCGATGAAAAAGCTGCTGCAAAACTTAACACACTTATCGATGCCACTAACCGCTTCAACAGTGACAATGCTTCATTTGCTGAATTCCAAGCAGAAGGTTTGGCTAAATTAAAAGGCGGCTTCGCAGAAGGTGCGATTACTAACCAACCTCACTTTGACAGATTACAAGCAGATTTAGAAAAAGCTAAAAAAGAAGGCTCTACATTCAAAGAAGTTGATGCTGAACGCGACAACGTATTGAACATTCTTAATGAATTAGTGCCAGTATATAAAGATTTAACTGCTTATGATGACTCTAAAGCTTACATGAACGATGGCGGTGCTAAAGGTAAAGAACTTGCTGCTAAATACGTAGCGGCAGTAGAAAAATTCGATGCTGCTTATGCGAAGTTCAACGAAGTTTTAAATAAAGTTAATGCAGAACAAAGCAAAAAACAAATCGAAAAATTGAAAAAAGACGGTAAAAAAGGTTACGCAGCAGCAATGGAATCTACGCTTCGTTTAACTACTCTTGTAGATAACTTGGAAAAAGCTCCTCAAAAAGCTGATAAAGCAGCTGTAGAAAAAGAGCTTTCCGAAATCGAAGCATTGCTTAAGAGCATAAACAACGACCGTGGTCAAGTGCTTGCTGAACGCTACAATTCCGTAGTCGGTGATGTACGTCAAGTATTAGCTGATCCAAGCGACAACAACCTTAACAACATGATTCAAGGTTTCAATGGTTATATTGATACGTATAACAGCACAACTCCAGACCAATTCGACGCTAAATAATCGAATAGCTAGTGAGTACGTAAGGGTAAAAAAACAGAGCTCCTTTGGGGCTCTGTTTTATTTTGGTTAATTCTATTTTAAATCGCTTACATCGTAACCGCGTTGTATCATATTTTGGCGAACTTCTTCCATCATAGGTGTACGGAATTTCAACCAGTACATAATGGCGCCGGGAACGCCGCTAAAGAGTAGGAAAATAACAAAATACAATGTTTTTAATTTATTAAAAGTATTTCGTAGTGCTTTTTCTGTCGTTTGTTCCCGGCGTAACAAACGACGTATAATGGCACGAACCATCAAGATTAAGAGGTACGTAAAAATACAACTAAAAATGGTGTAGAAGAAAATAAAAATTAAGAGTGATAAAATATCGTCCATAGTTTCTCTCCTTTAATAATAGCTACAGCAGCGTAATGATTACAATAATAAAGAATTCTCTCTCATATGTGGCTGCATAAAATAAGTATATAACGAATTATATACATTGTTTTGAAAGGTCTAGTCAAGTAGATTAGCTATAATTTGCAAGATTGGAATATTGCCATATTAAAAATAGGTTTATTTGCATTTTTGGTATGAAAGTGCAACGAAATTCACACTTGGTTCATGGGAAATGGTTTTATAAGTTGGTATAATAAAAGATGATTATACTATTGTGTTTGTATAGGAGAATGATTATGAGCTCTAAACGTAAGTTAATTTCCACCTTATTGTGTGTAGGTGCTTTAACAGCAGGTTTATTCGTTTCTGGTTGCGGCAGTGATAAGGCAACTGATAAAGTATCCTCTGCAGTATCTTCTGTTACAGATTCTAAGTCTGATGAAAAACTAAATAAGGCATTTAATGAACTGATTAAAGCAACAAATGAATTTAATGGAAACAACGTAACTTGGGGCCAACAACATGCTGAAAACCTTGCTAAGTTGAAAGCTGGTTATGATGAGCATGCTATTAGTGCTCAGCCTAGATTTGAAAGCTTACAAAAAGGTTTACAGAAAAGTAAAGAAGAAGGCAATACATACAAAGAAGTTGATGCTGAGCGCGACAATGTATTAGCTATATTGGATGAGTTAGTACCTGTTTATAAAGAACTTCAATCCTATACTGATTCTAAAGCATATCTTAATGATGGCAAGGCTAAAGGTAATGAGTTAGCCGCTAAATACGTAGCAGCTGTAGAAAAATTCAAGCCTGCTTATGATAAGCTAGGTGAAGTTATCAATACAGCAAACAAAGAGAAAAATAAAAAGAAAATGGAACAAATGAAGAAAGATGGTTACAAAAACTATGCTGCCGTTATGGAAGCAACTCTTCGTTTGACAGATTTAGTTGAAAAAGTACAAGCAACGTACACTAACCCTGATAAAGCTGCTATCGAAAAAGAAATTGGCGAAATTCAAGGGTTGCTTAATGGCATAGATTCAAAAGACTCCCATAAAGACTCTTTAGTTCGTAACTTCAATGATACTGTTGGTGCTATTCGTCAAGTAATGGTTGATCCTAACGATAAATACCAAGATCGCAACCTTAATCGTATGATTCAACAATATAATAGTTACATTGATTCTTATAACCGTATTAAACCAGATGATTTGGATGGTAAGAAAAAATAATATCGCTTTTATTAGAGAGCCTCTCGTTTTACGAGAGACTCTCTTTATAGTATGAAGTATGCCGTCTTAATGGCAGTACATGCTTCTCTATATTATAATTTGTAAAATAAAAACTGATTTTCATATAAGGAGAGCCAATGAAACGGTTCGTAAAATTATTTGGTATTTTTACGTTATTAATGTCTTTGTTGCTCATTACAGGTTGCGGTAGATATCAAGCTTTTAAATCCGTATTAGATGAAATTATTTATAAAGGTACTACCTATGTAGATAATCCTACGGATGCTAATATTACATTTACATTGGATGGCACAAGTTATACTGTGGATGCCCATAGCGTGAAGGAAATCGACTTGAAAGAGGGTTCCCATACACTAGTTACGCCGAAAGGTGAAACAAAAACCTTTACGGTTTCTCAATATGATATGAAGTCCATTTTGAATCCCACGGAAACGACATATGCTATTTGGTATGTTCAATATGGCGAAGGCAAGGTTGGCAATGTTCAACATGGTGAAGTAACCACATCTATTGGAAATGATGTATATGTAGGTCCTATGACGACCCGTTCTGACATTTATATTGCTCGTCGTGGGAAATATCCATTCCGTTATGGTCTTGATGAGCCTTTTGAAGAAGTGGTCTATGTGAATGAACGGGACCCTAATGAGAAGGGGAATCCTGATGCATTGGTATTCGGAAAAATTTATCGACCGATGGAATTTAAGGAAGAGTATCCTAAGTTATATAAAGAGTATTTAGGGGAATAAACTGTTTAAATAAGTAGTTTATTTATTATCTATTTGTATGTTATGAGTACAATCTTTTTTGGTGTGTTAAGGAGATAATTATGAATAAGAAATTGTGGGCTCGTTGCTTGATGGCCGGTGTATTATCTATGAGTTTATTCGTTGTAGCTGGCTGCGGTGACTCTAAAGAGGATAAACAGGCTAAATTTGAAAAGGCGCAACAAGAGGCGTTGGCACAGGACCGTTCCAATAATGTGGCTCTTACAGATAAAATATCTAAAGCAGATACTTGGAAAACTGCCATTAATAAGTTAAAAGAACGAGGCGAATTAAAAACTGCCCCAATTCAAGTTTCTGGGGACATGACTTTTGATCAAAAGACCTTTAAGATTGACGTAGTAAAACCAGGGACTACTGAGTTGTTACGTTACCAATATGATTTTGAAAAGCAAACTTGGTCTGATGGCGCCCCTGTTGAAGTAGTCGGTCCTGGCAAGAACGATATTGCTCAAACATTCTACTCCATAGACAAGCTAAATCCAGATATGATGGCAACCGTTATTGAAACTTTCAAAAAAGAAGGTCAATCCAATCCTGAGTTGAAAGATACTTATACAGGTTTCATTACAAAAGCTGGTATGGGTTGGGGGCCGAAAAGCCAAAAATTCCTCTACTTTGTAAATCAAATTGACTCTGAGGGCGGCGGCTTGGAAAGCGACAAAATCATTGAAGCTACTTATGATGAAACTGGTAAGGCTATCAAGTTAAAGGTAAAACCTAAAGGTAGTAAAGAACGCAAAAATCTTATTAAATAAATATTGAATGTATTTTGCTACGCTAAGCATTGGAATGCTCTATTAACTAAGTTTGATGTTAATTTGTATAGTAGAGACATTGTATAGGTCAAATGATTCTAGTAAAATTTAATGATTTTTTAGAATATTTTGGCTTTCAATACGAGTGTAATATGATATACTAAAAAAGAGCCGCTCACGGGTTGAGCGGCTTTTCTATGTGAATTT
>OGYU01002747.1_pt1 | contig 11086 bp, 11 predicted proteins | sample 1576581 | NCBI WGS metagenome assembly OGYU01 (sample SAMEA3541547, study PRJEB24748) | human gut metagenome | biome: human gut; feature: human-associated habitat; material: faeces | place: China | collected 2012 | reverse complement strand
TGTGGGAGTGCGTAGCACGAAACAATCCGTTGGCATCATTGTTGGGGGCTTTTGATCCCAACATCTTACAATAGATTCATCATGATCCTAAAGGAGAGTTTGTTATGAATGAAACTTTACTGCTGTTCCATGCACCTTCCAGGCCCGAGCTTTTGAAGATCCAGCGTGCCTTGCTTCCGTTGCATATCCGGCTGCGTTGCATCTCACAGAAAGACTATCTGCAACCGCTCGGATTTCTCGCCGGAATGAAAAATTTTTCCCCCACCACTGAGGTTTATGACGGAGAAGAACTTTCTGCCCCACTGTTCCTTTTCTGCTTTTTTCAGAATAACCGACTTGATCAGGCACTTGCTGCCCTCAGACGCTGCGGTGCTGGTCCATTTCCTTATAAAGCGATCCTCACACCAACAAATTGTGAATGGAATGCTCTCACCTGCTTCAACGAAGTAAAGAAAGAACATGAGCAGATGCATAAATAGACATTGAAAAGTTTACCATGCTCAACTATAATGATGATACCATCAGAGAGACGGGAGAAAAGTACTATGTGGAAAAGAAAAGAATTAAAAAAGAATGCTCGCAGATCGATCCGACAAAATTACTGGCGTATGGTATCCGTCTGCTTTCTTATCGCTCTTCTCACAGCTTCCTATCCCCTGGCAACCGCTTTTCTGGGAGTGCATCCGTTATCTCATATTGACACGATTTCCAATCTGCATCAGACTTTTGAGACCGAAACTACATCGCAGATCCTGGAAGAGACTGCCACAAGGCTTTTTCATAATACTGACATTGAGAATCTATATCAAAATCCTTCTGCTACTTATACCAATCTTCTTGTGGATCTGTATGCAGACAGTACCTCTACTTTTTTTGCAGTCCTGAAGATCTTCAATACTTTCTTGGATGAACATTTCGACTTTATCGTCTTCATCCTTGGAATCAGTGCGATCCTGGCTTTTCTCTATCGCATTTTTGTAAATAATATTCTGATCATCGGCGAGAAACGTTTCTTTTTAGAATCGAAAAATTATAAAGATACCCGGATTTCCAAAATCTTTTTTCTTTATAAGCTACATTATATCCGCAGGCCTGCTTTTACCATGTTCTTCCGCAGTCTCTACCAGTTTCTGTGGAATTTTACAGTCATCGGTGGAATCTACAAGCATTATGAGTATTGGATGATTCCATATATCCTGGCAGAAAATCCCAGGATCAGTAAAAAAAATGCTTTCTTCCTTTCCCGCCAGCTCAGCAATCATAATAAGAAAAAGCTTTTACTGCTGGATCTGTCTTTTCTGGGATGGAAGATGCTCTCCCTGCTCAGTCTGGGACTTGTCGATTTCTTATATGTGAACCCTTATATGGCAACCTGCAAAGCTGAATTATATCTGACACTCCGCAGAAATTATGTGCTTTCACGTTCTCCCGGCTATGAATACCTGGATGATTCCTATCTGGAACATATTCCTTCCGAAGATGAGCTTCTGATCAGTAAGGCACTTTATGATGACTCGGAAGGTCCTTATACACAGACCTCTTATTTTGCACCTGACCAGTATCCGGTTTTCCTTTTTTCTGTACAGCCGCCATTTTCTGCTGTAAGATCACCGGTCAACCCGGTTCGTAAATACGATCTCTGGTCCTGCATTTTTCTTTTTCATGCTTTTTCTATTTTTGGATGGATCGTAGAGAACCTGATACATCTTTTAAAGACAGGAGAATTTTCTTTTGATGGAGCAGTTTTCTTTCCATGGGCTCCTATGTATGGGATTTTCGGCATATTACTTTTACTGTTTATGAAGAAACTCATTCCCAAACCAGAGCTTGTGTTTTTTCTGAATTTTGCAGTCTACACATTGATCGAATATCTCGCAAGCTGGATTCTTGAACTCGGATACAGCCTGAAAGTAACTGCCTACAGTGACTATCTTTTCACACTGAACGAACATACATACATCGGAGGTTCCGCAGTCTTTGCACTGCTTGGATGTGCTTTCCTTTACTATCTTGCCCCTAAATGGACAGAAGCTTTTTCCCATTTAAAGAAGAACATCCGCATTGTACTCTGTATTCTCCTCAGCCTTATCTTTCTTGGCTTTGTTTTTAAAATAAGTCTTCCATATATTTGGTGAGAAATATTGATTTCATATAAAAAAAATAGTAAAATTTAATTAGTTATTGACTTGAAAATTTGAAACGAAAGGAAAATTATTATGAAAAAAAGAGTTGTTGTTGCACTGGGACACCGTGCACTTGGTACTACACTTCCAGAACAGAAGACCGCAGTAAAGCATACTGCCAAATGTATCGCAGACCTTATTGAGGAAGGCTATCAGGTTGCGATCACGCACAGCAATGCACCTCAGCTTGGCATGATCCACACAGCCATGAATGAATTTGCAAAAGCTCATAAAGACTATACACCGGCTCCTATGTCTGTCTGCTCAGCCATGAGCCAGGGATATATCGGTTATGACCTTCAGAATGGAATCCGTGAGGAACTTCTTAATCGTGGAATCTACAGAACTGTCAGTACTGTTCTCACTCAGGTAATTGTCGATCCATATGATGAAGCTTTCTATACACCGACCAAAGTTCTCGGACGTTATATGAATGCACAGGAAGCAAATGAAGAGCGTAAAAAAGGAAATTATGTGATTGAAGAGCCAGGCAAAGGGTTCCGTCGTGTCGTATCCGCACCAAATCCTGTAAAAATCGTCGAGCTGGATGCCGTCAAGGCACTTCTTGATGCTAATCAGGTTGTAATTGCTGCCGGAGGCGGTGGAATCCCGGTGCTGGAGCAGGACAACCATCTCCGAGGTGCAAGTGCCGTCATCGAAAAAGATCTTGCAGCCGGAAAGCTTGCAGAGGGAATTGACGCTGAAATGCTCATCATCCTTACAAATGTCGAAAAAGTCTGCATTAATCTCGGACAGAAAGATGAAGAACCGCTGGGAGAGATCACAACAGAACAGGCTAAGACATATATGGAGGAAGGACATTTCGGAATTTACAATATGCTTCCTAAATTCCGTGCTTCTGTTGATTTCGTAGAAGAATGCGAAGGACGCAGTGCTTACATTACTTCTTTCGATAAAGTAACGGATGCATTAAAAGGCAAGACAGGCACTGTCATTCGATAGTTTTCCTGTGGATTCCCGTAGATATTCAAAAGTCAGGTACAACATTTGTATCTGACTTTTTTCATATTCCTTTTAATCTCCTCTTGATTTTTCATGAATACATGCTATTATATATGCATACGTTAAATGTAGTATTGAAAACTACTTGTTGTTTTATCAATATATTGGAGGTGTGTTATTATGGAAAAAAGACATCATATTAAAGATCCCGGAAGTGCGATCACTCATTTTATCGGCATGCTCATGGCAATCTTTGCGGCAGTACCGCTCCTTATCAAGGCTGCACATGAACCAAGCCGGATCTACATTGGATCTCTTACAGTCTATGCGATCAGTCTGATTTTATTATATGCTGCAAGTACAACGTATCATACTTTTGATATCTCGCCAAAAGTAAATACTATCTTGAAAAAAATCGATCATATGATGATCTCCGTTCTGATCGCAGGAAGCTATACACCGGTATGCCTCCTTGTAGTAAAAGGGACTCGTGGCATCACGCTTCTTTGTATTGTATGGGCATTTGCGATTGCCGGCATATTGATCAAGGCATTCTGGGTGTTTTGTCCGAAATGGATCTCCTCTGTCCTCTACATTGGTATGGGATGGACCTGTGTTCTGGCTTTTTCTCAGATCCTCAATAATATGTCCTCTGCCGCTTTTGCATGGCTTCTTACCGGAGGAATTATTTATACTGTAGGTGGAGTGATCTATGCATTGAAACTTCCTATATTCAACAGCCGTCATAAAAATTTCGGCAGCCATGAGATCTTTCATCTCTTCGTAATGGGCGGAAGTATGTGCCACTTTGTTGTTATGTATGCCTTTCTTCTTCCATGATCTGAAGAAGATATTTGAGAAAAAACTGCCGGGGATATGTCTAAAAAATCAGTAGATTTTTCAGACATATCCCCGGCAACTATAATGAACTAACGAAACCGCAGAAGTCTCATTTTACTTCTGCGGTTTCCTTTTTATCTCTGCAACGTTCTACACTTTGCTGCCAGCTTATCTCTTTATAAAATACTCCTCATACCATACAAGGAATGTATAGATCGTCCATACCTTTCTCCAGTTATCAGAATTTCCACCAACATAGTCTGCAAAAATTTCATTGATTGCCTCCACATCAAAAAATTTCTCTGCAATCTCACTGTTGAACAACCGTCTTACATCCTGATTATATCTGTCGTCAGCCATCCAAATACGAATCGGAACAATAAATCCAAGTTTCTTGCGGAAAGCAATCTCTTCCGGCAATACCTTCGCTGCGGCTGTACGGAACGCCACCTTATTCTGCTCTTCATTCACTTTATATCTTGAAGGCATACGGGACGCAATGTCAAAAATCCTTCTGTCTGTCAGTGGCATACGGATCTCCAGTCCTGCTGCCGTACTCATCTTATCAACGTTCAGATAAATATCTCCCTCCAGCCAGATCTGAATATCTACATCTGACATCTTTGACAGCGGATCGAGTCCTTCTGTCTCTTCGTAAATTTCTCTTGCCACTTCGATCGGGAGTACATCCGGGTCATACTTTTTCAGAATCTTCTTTTTCTCATCTTCTTTCATGATGTTCGTATTTCCAACATAGAACGTCTTCAGATTCTCCCCATAACGTTCTGCATTACGGTACATATTATATCCACCAAAAAATTCATCCGCACCCTCTCCGGAATAGCAGATTTTTGTATGCTCTGCCGTTGCATTACATCCAAGCGTAAATACAATCGCAGATGCATCACCTAACGGCTGCTCCATATTATACATCACATATGGTACTATATCAAAGAACTGCTCCGGTGTGATCAGACTCCTTGAGAACTTTCTTCCAAGAATCCTTGCAGTCTTTTCCGCAAGAACAGATTCATCAAATCTCTCCTCTTCATATCCACATCCGTCAGCCTGCTCTGCATCAGACATTGCAAGTACATAGGAAGAATCTACACCACCTGAAAGGAAAGACTCTACTTTCTCATCCGCAGTCTTCACTTCCGGCATGATCTCCTGGATCGTGGAATGAATCTCATCTGCCCAGTCTTCAAGAGATTTACTCTCATCCGGATGAAATTCAGGCTTCCAGTATCTTTTAATTGTAAGTCTGCCATTCTGCCAGATCAGATAACGTCCCGGCATCAGCTTCTTCAGACCTCTGAAAAACGTATTCTCACCGGCTACATATGTAAGACTCAGATATAACTGCAGCATTTCCTCATTCAATTCTTTCACAAAACCAGGCTGCTTCATAATATCACGGATCATTGTACCGTACAGAAGCTGTCCATCCTCTGTCTCATAATAATAGAATGGCTTTGTGCCAAACTGATCTCTCAGACAGAACAGCTTCTTCTCTTCATCATCCCAAAGAGCAAATGCAAACATTCCATACATATGGTCTGCCATCTCATAGCCCCATGTCTGATACGCTTTGATCAGAATTTCTTTTTCCCGCTCTTCTCTTGAAAGAGACAGATCAATTCCCAATCTTTCACAAAGTTCTTCCCAGTTACGAATATGTCCTCTGTATTCTTTTACTGTTATCATACGTGTATCCTCTCTTTAATAAAAATCCAATCTTTATCTTAAGTCACGATCTGACCACTGCTTATTATACTCCATCCGTCTTCAGATAACAATTAAATGATCTCTTCAATTCTTACTTTTCTATTAAAAGTTCTTCTCTTCCAGATCATAAGATATACTTTAAGATCAACCGAATCCCTGACCGCTTCAAATGGTTCTTCGCAGAAGATCGTTGCTCTGATTCCCTGCGACTCCAGTTCATTTTTTCTCATTTCCGCTTTTTTTCGCAGCTTCTCATACCGCACTTTTTCATCTGTCTGCAATCTTCTCTTCGGATACGTCTTCGCAGCTTCTACGATCATTTCCTGCAAAAGATCAACAATCTTATCATGCGAACTCCTGTGGAACATTCTTGCCATATAGCGTGCCAATACCTTATATGGATGTCTTCGGTAAAGTCTCAATATTCTGAGCATTCTCCGGTCATCTACTTTTTCCAGCAGTTCTTCCATGACATCCATTGCCTCTTCAGACGGACTCCACGGATCATCCCGGTAAAAAATATACTGCTCTGAAACTGACGGATAACAACAATAATTCAAAGGTGGAAAATCTGCAAGCTCTGCAAGTTTCCGTTCCGTCTCATTACAGAAATCATTTCCGAGATATTCTCTTTTATCTCTGATGATTGATGCTTTATACTCAATCTGCCTCAGATACTCATAACCACTGATCCAGAAGTGACCAATTTCTCCATAGTTATAAAGCCTGGTTTCCACTGTCAGATTTCTGAAGAAAAGAGTAAATACATTTTCCGCCTGCCTGATGATTAACCCGTATTCCTGCTGATCTTTCATCAAATGCAGTTCTGCTTCGATTTCACCTTCAAAATCCTTTTTATACTTTCCCTTCATCCTTGCCTGTTCAAATACAAGAAAACTTTCCGCTGCATCATTCATCATATAGATCAGACGAATTTTCCCCTGCTTCAGATCATCAGGATAAATCATTTCAAACTGCCCCTGATCTGTCAATTCCAGCAGTCTTTCAAATGCGACCGGATTACTATCTGGCAGGAGTTCCAAAGTATTTTGCAAGTGCATCCTCCTCCAATCCTTCACCGATCACGATCAGTACATTCTGTCCCTCCCCGACCGGGTTCATCTGAATTTCATACTGCGTCGCATTTAGTTCGATCCACTTTTCATTCTCATCCTGCATAAATCCCTTAATCCGGAAAAGCTTTCCACAGGCCAGATCTTTCAATGCCTCTTTGATCTTTTCTTTCAATTCTTCTTTCTTTATCTGAAGATTCATATAATACAAAGACTGAAAGCCCTGATTTTCCCTGTATTCCGGCTTTCTGTAACTCTCTGTACAGTAGCCGCCATTCAAGACCCGTTCAAACTCTCTTTCTGTCCATTCATTCCATGGAGATCTTAACACCTCATCCCCTTTTATCTGCCGTCTGCAGCCAAACTTCACCAGAGACCGGTTCAGATGCTCTATGGTCGCATCCTGCTTCGTCACAGGCACTTCCTGACTTCTGCTCAGAACAATACTTCCGGCATCTGCAACTTCCGATGCAAGAAGAAATTCTGCCTGATCTGATAATGACTCTTCCAGACCTGCATTTACTACTGCAATCACATTGCCAATCTCATACCAGCGATCCAATGGTTCGTCCCGGAGTACATCAAAAAATTCATCAATATCATAAATTCCTGACGGTTCGACCAGAACCCTGTCATACCCACACATTCCCATTGAAATAAGCTTGGTACGGAATCTTCGTCTGTGCGTCTCTGCATCGCAGCCTCCTGAAATCATCTCCAATTCACACTGATCTCCTCTTAGTTCCTGCAATAACATCATATCTACATTGACTGCACCATGATCATTTTCCAAAATACCTATATTCAAGCCTTTTCTCATCAGATACGTGGCATATTTTTTTATAAATGTAGTCTTACCTGACCCAAGGAACCCCGTTATCAAATCAATCTTTACCATATTCGTTCTCCACTTCCTCTTCCATTCTTTTTATACATTCATCCACGGCCTCCTCATAACCTGTCAGTGCCGCAAACGGTGCAAACTGGGCTGCCCTGTCAATCATTGCCATTCTCGGATGCACATCTGACACATGGTGCGGCAAATAGAGAAGTTCCTCATAGGCACTTCCAGTTCCAGCTTCTTTCATCTTCGATTCCCCTCTCTTTATGCCTTATGTCCACCGATCTGCCGGTTCCTCGCAACGGCTGTCGCACCTTCAATCAGACTCATTCCTTTTAATACCGCATTCTTCCCGTACTTCTTTTTTATATCCAAAACCGCTTTCTGAACACTTTTTTCCCGGTTTCTCTCTTCCTGCACTTCTTTTTTCTTTACTTCCAGTGCTGCATAATCCGTAAACAGATCTAACTGTTCAAAACTCTGACCCACAGTAACATCTTTTTCACTGACCACCTTATTGGCAGTAAGTGAAATCCGTCGCACAAATAAAAGCGGATTTACAATTTCTTCATACAGTCCGGTAACTGCCTCAAGAATCTCCTTCGCAGAGGAAGTTGCTGTCGGCAGGTTGGCTCTCCCATGTGCATGCTTCGGTACCAGCCTGCCATAATGATCTTTTTTTACTTCGCCATGATATCTGCCACGTATAGACGGATTTCCCAGATTCTCAATATCATATCCAACCGTAAGTACAACCTGATCTGTCACCAGTTCTTTGTCCACCAGTTCCAGTGCAAGCTGGTCTGCCATTTCTCTGACAACCAGCAGTGCCTTCTCATAAGGATACGGACACTGCAGCACCTGACCTGAACCCAAGCTGTTCGCAGAGGGCTTATACTTTTTTATCTCCTGCATTGTGCATGGCTCCCATCCCCATGCATGATCGATCAGCAGTTCTGCATTCACTCCAAAAAGCCGATAAAGAAGATCTTCATTATAAAAATCTTCCGGGGTTCCCACGGAACACCTCGCAATATCTCCCATCGTATAAAGACCGTTCTCTTCCAGCTTTTTCATATAGCCTCTTCCGACTCTCCAAAAATCTGTCAGTGGTCGATGATCCCATAACTGCTTTCGATAACTCAGTTCATCCAGCGAGGCAATCCTCACACCATTCTTATCCGGCTGTACCCGCTTCGCCATAATATCCATCGCAATCTTACATAAATACAGATTCGTACCAATCCCCGCAGTAGCCGTAATCCCAGTCTGCTCCAGCACGTCCCGGATCATCTTCTCAGCCAGTTTTTTCGCTGTCATCCCATAAGTTCTCAGATAGGCAGTTGCATCAATAAATACCTCATCAATAGAATACACATGAATGTCTTCCGGTGCAACATACTTCAGATAAATCCTGTAAATTCTGACGCTGTATTCTATATACAAAGCCATCCTCGGTGTAGCTGCAATATATTGCAACTCCAGCTCCGGATTCTCCGCCAGTTCCCTTTCATCTGTCGATTCTCCCGTGAACTCTCTTTTCTGAATCTTCTGCCTCCGCTCTATATTCACTTCCCGGACTTTCCGCTCCACTTCAAAAAGTCTTGCTCTCCCCGGAATCCCATATGCTTTCAAAGAGGGAGACACTGCAAGACAGATTGTCTTCGCAGTACGGGATGTATCTGCCACTACAAGATTTGTCGTCAGTGGATCTAAGCCCCTCTCTGCACACTCCACGGATGCATAAAATGACTTCAGATCAATCGCAATATAAGTTCTCTCTTTCATCCCACAGTTCCTCCCCGAATGTGCATCATACCAACATTTGATCCTCTAAATCCCCTTTGCCAGCTCCCTGGTGATCCAAAAATTCTAATCTGCATCATCTTATATATCATTATATAGAACGTATGTTCTTTTTTCAAGTGGAAATATTTAGATTCCACAAATTTACATATTTTTCATCAATTACCATAAACATCGATGGCAATACAAAAATAACCACTACCATGCTGATCAATGCACCTCTCGCCATCAGGATACACAAGGAACTGATCATGTCGATATTGGAATAAAGACCTACAACCGTCGAGCCAAGCTGGATCGTACCGATTACAATAGATGCAAAAAATGGGAGTTTCGTTCCCGTATAATATGGGATTCCCATATTGACAAAAATTGCAAATTCAATAACACCTACTTCAACATTCCTGTGACAGACTCAGGAATCATACTCTGCGGAATAGCCGGACCGATCATGGAATCTAATCCCAATGCCCATTTTACACCATCCACTTTTTCCATTTTATTCAGCATTTTTGCTACATCCGCCGATTCTATAGAGCTATCAACAAGAATCATATGCGTTGTATTCATATCATAATCTTCCTTCAGCTTTTCATTTGCAATAATACTCGGAAGATCCTTCGGGAGTGTCTCATCCAGATTATAATAAACAGAGGTATGATTATTTCCATAAATCGCTGGGAATAAAAGCACCAGGAAGATCACTACATATACGAGATATCTTTTTGTAACTTTATCCGAAAGCTTCCCGATATCCGGCAAAAACGGCTTATGCTTCGTCTTAACAATGAGCTTATCACAGCACAAAATCATGGACGGCAAAATGGTAACGCACGCCAACACTCCAAAAATAACACCTTTTACCATGACCACTCCGATATCCATTCCCAGAGTAAATGTCATAAAACACAGTGCAATAAATCCTGCTACCGTCGTAACCGAACTTCCGATAACTGAAGAAAATGTCTGCGAAATCGCATGTGCCATCGCTCTTTCTTTATCCCCATTGTACCGGATTTGCTGCTCTTCATAACTGTGCATCAGGAAAATAGAATAATCCAATATCGCCAAAAGAACTGCTATCAGTACATAGACCGAAGTTTCTTTTTCTGCCAGATTTTTTGTATCCGTAACAATCGCAGACATTCCGCTCAGGAAACACTGCTTTCCTGCCAGTTCACGGATTTCCCCGATTGCCTCCATTGTTCCATCCGACGAAGTTCCTTCATCAAAAAAGATTGCCATCATTGTACCCGTATCTGAATTGAATACTCCATACACCTTTTCAAGGAGCATACTTTTTGGCATACTTATATCTGCCAGTGAATCATACCATAAGACCTTGCTGACATGATCGATATTCTCTATCTTTGCCTTCAGTGCTGAGACATCTTTATCCTCCATCCCATCCACTATGAACATCGAAAATGTTCCTGTCCCAAAATCCTTTACCAGAATATCCTGTCCCTGCATTGTTTCAATATCTTCCGGCAAATATGTCAATACATCGTAATTTAAAAACACTATGCAGCAAAAATGACCAACAGTCAATACATTCTTGACTATTGGTCATTTTAATTATCTATTTCTTTGATGACAGGGTTCTAAGGTCTAAGTCCACATGAGCTTGCTCATAGGTGGGTGAAAGACCT
>OGYU01002729.1_pt1 | contig 11148 bp, 7 predicted proteins | sample 1576581 | NCBI WGS metagenome assembly OGYU01 (sample SAMEA3541547, study PRJEB24748) | human gut metagenome | biome: human gut; feature: human-associated habitat; material: faeces | place: China | collected 2012 | reverse complement strand
GGCGCACAGTTCGGCTCCACCAAGCGCGGCATCGCCTACACTTACGTCCTCATAAAAAGTTCCCAGTTCCGCAAACATGGCAAACGCACTCGCATACTGCGTCTCCAGAAGCCGGATTGCTGTGGCGTACTGTCCGCTGTTGTAATACACCTCGAGTATCTCTTCCACCTGCCGGATGCGAAGGATCTCCCCGAACCCCAGCCAATTTGTCTTAAGCACCTCATACGGCGGTCTGCTGCGGTAGATCAGACCATACTCTGTGGCATGCTCATACATGTAAGAACCTTTTAGCACTTTTAAGAATCCAAGCTGAAGCTGATTGGGCTTTAACGCATAAATCTCGTCAAACGAACGCGCAAATGTCTCATAGCCCTCATAGGGCAGACCTGCGATCAGATCCAGATGCTCGTGTATGTTTTCTTTTTCCTGGATGCTTCTCACAACCGCCTTCAGGCGGTCCAGCTGCATCGTCCGGTGAATCTCGGTGATTGTGGCGTCGTTCGTGGACTGCACGCCGATCTCCAGCTGAATCAGTCCCGGCCGCATCTGACCGATCAGCGCAATCTCCTCATCAGTCAGAAGATCGGCAGATATCTCAAAATGGAAATTGGTCACGCCATTGTCATGTTCGATCAGAAACTTCCAGATCTCCATCGCATGTTCATGCCTGCAGTTAAAGGTGCGGTCCACAAATTTTACCTGTGCGACTTCCTGCTCCAGAAAAAATGCCAGTTCTTTTTTCACCCGCTCCACATCCCGGAACCGCAGCGTCTTTTCCACCGACGAAAGACAGTAGCTGCACCGGAACGGACACCCTCTGCTCGATTCATAATAGATGATGCGGTTCCGGAAATCTTCGACGCCTCCATAGCAGAACGGAATCCGGTTTAAATCCAGCGGCTCGCGCGCTCCGGTTTTTACAAGGCTCTCTCCGGCACGGTACATGATTCCCTTGATTTCCAAAAGATTCATCTTCTCTGCCATCTCACCGATGCCCGCTTTTGCGTAACTCTCGCACAGTTCCAGAAAAGTCTCTTCTCCCTCGCCGACCATCACCCCGGTCACCTGCGGATGCTCCTTTAGAAACGCCTCTGTCTCATAAGACACTTCCGGACCTCCGACCCAGATCGGCACTTCGGGGCAGATCTTGTGGTACTCGTCCATCAGCTGTTCCACATAGTCCAGATTCCAGATGTAACAGGAAAAGCAAAGCACATCCGGCTTTGCCTTATAAATTCCTTCCAATATGTAGTCTATCGTATGGTTAATCGTGTACTCTGCAATCTCCACCTGCGCCCCGCCGGTACCGTAAGCCTCCGCATAGGCGCGCAGATCATACACTGCCAGATTCGAGTGAATGTACTTTGCATTCACCGCCGTCAACAATACTTTCATCGTCTCACCTGATTCTTGCCCTCTCTTTTGGCGCGGTAAAGAGCAGCGTCCGCCACTTCAAAAAATGCGCTGGCACCCGGATAAGCCCTGTCGTACTCCGCCACACCGATGCTCACGGAAAACGACCGCTCCCCCTGCGGCGTTACAAACATTTTCTGTTCAAACTCCTGCCGGATCTGCTCCGCCATCTCTTCCGCCTGTCCGACTCCCGCTCCCTTAAATAGGATGGCAAACTCCTCGCCGCCATAGCGGGCACAGAATCCTTCCACGCCTTTGTGTCTGGCGCAGATGTCTGCCACTTCTTTTAAAACGACATCTCCAAACGCATGTCCGTAGGTGTCATTGACATTCTTAAAATTATCAATATCGATCACCGCAAGGGAAAAACGCTCCCGGTTCTCCTCGTACATTCTCTGGTAATACTCTAACTCCTCATAAAAGCTTTCATGATTGTAGAGCTTGGTCAGGGAATCCCGCTTGGAACGCTCATCGTTCACGATCGCCGAATCGCTGACCAGTTCCAGCGCCACCAGCATGCCGCACACTGTTCCCACGAAGATGCTGCCCTCAATAAACGGCGTTGTCAGCGGGAAATAAGAACTGGCAGGTATAAAATAGACACAGTCCAGCACATAGGCTGCAACGAGTAGCGCCGCCTGCACAAGCGTCATGACCCGGTCTTTGTAGAGCGGCGTCAGCAGCATCGGCAGCAGCAGAACCATCGGCATGAGCGTCACGCTCGTATGCACCCACGCCATCACAGACGCATAGGATGTCACCAGGAATATGGCACATCCCGCCATCGCCCGTCTGCTGTATACACGCTTCTGTCTGCCGGTCAGCAGGCGGTACGCAAAAAGAAGCAACAGCTGCAGCCCGCTCGGCCGCACAATGAACAGCCATCCATAGCGCAGTCTGCCGCAGTCTGCAGTCGGCTTAAAAAACAGAAACAAAAACAATTCTGTGATTAACACCACGCCCCAGATCTTCCAGCCCATCGAAAAGAAGCTTGCGCTCCACTCCTTCCAGCTTTCGCCACTCAGCCATTCATAGCTGCTGTCATGTCTGATCTTCTCCATCATTTCCCCTCATTACGAAACGTAATACTTTCTTCCTAGAATATTATACTGTATCACACCGATTCTTTCAACGGCAAGTAAACGCTCTCCGATCAGAAAAAACCAGAGACAGCTCCCCAACCGTCTCTGGTTCTATTTGAAATACTCTCCCTCGTTTTAACACATGATATGTCTGACAATCACATCGATGCCGGCAATCCACAGCAGAAGCGCTCCGCCGACATATGCTTTTGTCTTGTGCTGAAATCCTAGATGATAACCCGTATACACGCCAAGCACAACGAATGCAATCGTCATACATACGATGATGATCAGCATCAGCGCAACGTTCGTCCCCAGGAATCCGAATGCGATCCCCGCAAGCAGCGTATAGATGCTCGTCACCGCAGTCATCCGCAGGAACTTTTTCACATCAAGGGTCTCCTCCCGGCGCTCATTGACCCACTCGTTCTTGATTGCCTTCGCAATCAGACGGATGCCGAGGCCGAAAAAGATCACCGCCGCAATCACAAGTCCTACAAAATTCTCATCGTGTGCCAGCTCATTTCTGTAAAGGAGACCGGACAGATAGTTCCCGAGCGCCAGCGCGCAGAGCTGCCATACAGCGATCAATGCGCAGATGACGGACAACTGTTTTTTATCCACTTTTGCGACCAATGCTCCCTGGCACTCCATCGCCGCGAAAATATCAAGCGATACTCCCGCTATAATCAGAACATTCTCTATCCAGTTCATTTCCGTCCTCCCTTACATGACTCCTTATTATTATACTCTCTTCTTACAATATTTCCAGAACAAATACGGATTTATTGAGACAATTTTCATTAGTCCTCTTTCACCGCATCTGTCTTGTAGATGAACTTAATGCTTCCGTTCACGCCGTCCGCAATATCCGTGTAGGTCTGATAGTCCTCACCGGCATCCAGAACCGCCTGGATACGATCCATCAGAGGCTCAATATCACCGTGGTAGGAATTTAAGATCTTCTCAATTCCCTCCTCGTTGAAGGTAACGATTCCGTCTGCCAGCTGATGTGCACCGTCCGATAACTGATCCACACCGTCGATCACTGCGTCGGTACCATCACTTAACGCGTTGACGCCATCGTTGAGCTTCTGATTGTTGGAAACCAGTTCTGCACTTCCGTTCTTAAGCTGCGCCACACCGGATGTCAGTGCCGGTACCGCATCTGCCAGACTCTGGGTACCGTTAGCCAGTGCTCTCGCTCCGGTTACCAGACTGTATCCGCCCGAGCTCTGCTGCTCAATACTTGCCGCCATCGTGGACTTTGTCTGTTCTGCCGCTGACACAGCTGCTGTTCCGGCTGCTTCCTTCGCTCCAAGTACCGCTGCATCTCCGGCCGCTGCCTTTGCTCCGAGTACCGCTGCATCTCCGGCTGCTGCCTTCGCTCCGAGTACCGCTGCATCTCCAGCTGCCGCCTTCGCTCCGAGTACCGCTGCATCTCCGGCTGCTGTCTTTGCTCCCGTTACTGCTGCCTCGCCTGCCGTTGCCTGAGCGACCTGTTTCGCAGTATCTGCCACACCCGTCGCCAGAGAATCTGCCGCTCCGCCAAGCTGCGTTGTGATTGTGGTATCAAGCTGTGCTGCAACCGTCTGCTGTGCCTCTGCATATTTATCCGGATGATTGCTCGGAATATCTGCAATGTTCTCACCCGGATACTGTGCTGCAACCGATGCAAGTGCCGCTCCGTTAATCAGATTCTGCACATCCGCAGAAGATGTCAGAGATCCCTTCAGACCGTCCATCTTCGTGGTAATCTCCTGCGTTGCCTGATTCTTGATGGCTTCATACTGTCCGTTATCAAACTTTGCGCCTGCCTGCTGTGCAGCCTGATTCTTAATCGCTTCCGCCTGACCGTCCACTACTGCCTCTGCCTGTGTCTTAATCGCTTCTGCCTGCGCATCTACCACTGCAGATGCCTGACTCCTGATCGCTTCTGCCTGTGCATCTACCGTGGAAGATGCCTGATTTTTAATCGCTTCTGCCCGCGCATCTACCGCTGCGGATGCCCGGTTCTTGATCGCCTCTGCCTGTGCATCCACTGCGGACGATGCCTGTGTCTGCATCGCTGCCTTCTCCTGATCGGTAAAGGAAGTCTTTAAGGTATTGTCTAACAGTTCTACGCCGTCCGCAATCGTTGCCGCACTGCTGTTCAATGTGCCGACACCGTTAGATAATGTCGGAATGCTGTCGGAAAGCTGCGTGATACCGCTTGCGATTTTCCCCGCTCCGTCCGTGTATGCATGAACGCCGGACTGCAGGGTGCCAACGCCGTCCTTAAAGTCGCCCATCTTGGACTTCAAGGTGTCTACGCCGTCTGCCAGTTCTGCAGAACCGTCGGTCAGCTGATCCATCGCGTCTGTGAGTGTGTCAAATACCTCATCCAACTTCGAGGTGTCATTGTCACTGTCGGCACTGATGAAGTTTGTAGCATTCATAACCACCGTCATCGTGGTATCAAGCTTGAAGTTCTCAACCTTTGCCTTTACCTCCACGTAATCCGGAATGGTGACATCCCCGTCGAAATCGTCGTCCTTTACGTTCAGGCTTTCCTTCAGCCCCGGAAGTGCATAGCCAACTACGACATTGTTGCTTCCGTCGGAGATTACCTTACCGTTTTCCACCTCGATATCCGAGAATTCATCTCCGAGGATCATGCCGCTGACTGCCATAAACGGTACATAGATGTCTTCGTCTTTTCCGTCAATCTTCGCTGTCACTTTCTGGTTGTTCGTGTAGTCGAACCGTATCGTAACCTCACCGGATTTTCCGGCAAGCTCCTCCGGCGTCACTTCCTTGCCGTCCAGATAGTAGGTCAGCTTCTGTGTCACCGGCAGCTCGCTCTCTGACGTTCCCTGGTAGAAAATGTCATTGCCGTCTGCCTGCCATGTCACCTTATTGCCGTTTTGTGTAAAGGTCTCATCGCCTTTTACATTTTCAATATCTTTTAATGTGGATGCATCTTCAAGCGTATCCTTGTCATCGTTGTTGATCAGATGATCGGAGACAATGATTTTCTGCTCCTTGCCGGTATTGTCGGCGATGACATATACCGTCTCCTCTTTTCCGATCTCTTTCTCGCTTACTTTGCTTCCGTTATCCAGCAGATCCTTTAAGCTGTTCTCGGCATCTTCTGTATCTTCCGTCTCCTCAGAAACTTCCGTCTCCTCCACGGTCTCCGTGGCAGCGCTGCCTGCCTTTGCTGCATTCACGCTGTAGACGGAGGAACCTGTTGCAACAAGCGTAACGACCAGGACTCCGGCAATAATGCGGATTGCATATCTATTTTTGAATTTTGATTTTAACTCTGGTAATTTCATGGTTTTTACCTTCCTTTCCCGTTACTGTACCGATACATTGTTTTCCGACACATTCACCGTCGTGCCCTTTTTCTTGCGAAATCCCATGCTCGTCGCACAGATCAGTTTATCAAAAATCATAAACATGGACGGCAGAATGAAAATAACGACAAACATACTGATGATTGCTCCGCGTGCCATCAGAATACACAGGGAACTGATCATATCAATATTGGAATACATGCCGACACCGAAGGTCGCTGCAAAGAAGCTGAGCGCGCTTACAATGATCGACTGGATGGAGCTGCGAAGCGCCGTCGCAATCGCTTCCTTCTTGTCCGCTCCGTTGTAGCGAAGCTTCTTGTACTTTGTTGTCATGAGAATCGCATAATCGACCGTCGCGCCGAGCTGAATCGTACCGATGACAATAGAAGCGATAAACGGCAGCGTCGTGTGCGTATATGCCGGAATACCCATGTTGATAAAAATGGCGAACTCAATGACCGCCACCAGAATGATCGGCAGTGATACCGACTTAAATACCAGTGCGATAATCACGAAAATTGCACCGATCGACACGATGCTGACTGTCTTAAAGTCCTCATCCGTGATCTCAATCAGATCCTTCGTACACGGTGCCTCACCGATTAACATGGCAGAGGAATCATATTTTTTGATGATATTGTTGATCTCCTCGCACTGCGCGTTCACTTCATCAGAAGCAACCGCATATTCCGAGCCGACCACCATCATCTGATAATCGCCGTTGATCAAGACGTCTTTTACGTCATCCGGGATAAACTCCCTCGGGATGCCTGGTCCTACCAGCGAGTCAAAGCCAAGCGCCATCTTCACGCCATCCACCTTGCTGATCTCATCCAACATTGCGCTGGCATCTTTTGCGGAGAGACTGCTGTCCGCAATGATCATGTGCGTCGCACCCATCTCAAAGTCTTCGTTTAACTTATCGTTCGCGGTAATACTGCTTAAGCTCTTCGGCAGTGTTCCCGCAAGATCGTAATACACATCCGTGTGTGTGTAGCCGTAGATTGCCGGGCCCAACACCACCAGAAATACGATCAGGAATACGCCGTAATGGCGCACGATCCAGTCTGCAATCCGTCCCAGATCCGGGATGATAACCTTGTGCTTCGTCTTCTCGATCGCCTTGTCAAATACCAGCAGCAGCGACGGCAGCACCGTAACGCAGCAGATAACACCGAGAACAACACCCTTTGCCATGACAATTCCAAGATCCATACCAAGTGTAAAGCTCATGAAACACAGTGCCACGAAACCAGCCACCGTCGTGATGGAGCTTCCGACCACCGATGTGATCGTATTAGAAATCGCATGCGCCATCGCACGTTTTTTATCTCCCTGAAAACGCTCCTGCTGCTCTTCGTAACTGTGCCAGAGGAAAATGGAATAATCCATCGTCACACCCAGCTGTAAGACCGCCGCGAGCGCCTGTGTCACATAGGAAATCTCTCCCTTGAAAACATTGGTGCCCAGATTGTATACAATCGCCATTCCGATACTGAGCAAAAAGAAAATCGGCGCCAGAGCCGAATCCATCGTAAGTGACAGGACAATGACTGCCAGTACAACCGCAATCAGCACATAGACCGGGGTCTCCTTGTTCGACAGATTCTTGATATCTGTAACCACTGCCGACATACCGCTGATATAGCACTGATCTTTTACCACACCGCGCAGTTCCTCAATCGCATCCATCGTCTCGTCCGCGGACATCGATGTATCGTATAACACTGCGAGCAAGGTGCTGTCCTTCTCATCATTATTAAAGAAATCATAGATCTCATCCGGCAGCATCTCCATCGGAATGCTGATGTCCGCCAGTGAATCGTACCAGATCACTGATTTTACGTGAGGAACTTCCTCCATCTGCTCCCGCATTGCAGATATGTCCTTCGCGTCCATACCCTCCACTACACAAAACGAGAATGCTCCCGTTCCAAACTCGTCAAGCAGGAGATCCTGCCCCTTCATCGTCTCAATCTCTTCCGGCAGATATGTCAGGATATCATAATTCACTCTCGTGTTAAAATATCCGATTGCCGACGGTATCAATAAGAAAATACTGAGAATCAAAATCGGTATTCGCAGCTTGACGACCGCTTTTCCAAATTTAATCATGGTCCCTCTCTCCTTTCCATAAAAGCATTGTATAAAAAAAAGACTGAATATGAAAATATTCAATCTTTTCTCCGTGTATCGGGTTATTATACACTCGACCCGAAATGTATAACTATCTATACATTTATATTCATTTGTATTCTGTCCGCAATTACAGTTCTGTCAGAATATCCGTCATCGACCGCTTGATCATGTAATTATAGATTTCTGCAAGTTCCTTGGATGAAATCGTCATTCCAGACTTGATCCAGGTGATCACCACATAGCACATGGACTGTGCATAATACTCCGCGATACGCTCTGGTGTCAGCCACACGTACCGGCTTTTTCTGCCCTCTGCCTGTCCTTTGATGACCTGTAGCAGCACGCGCTCCACACAGCTTTGTGCAATGCTGCCGAATGAATTCTGTCCTTCCAGCCGGCTTGCCTTCGTGTAGAACTCCTTCTCACGCTCGATCCCGCTGAACAGAAGCACCAGCGCCTCGTTGATCATCCCGTTCTGGATCAGCGGTTCCACCGGTTCCAGCAGTTCCTTGTCGATAATCCACTCCAGCAGATCATATTTGTCCTGAAAATGATTGTAAAATGTCGGGCGGATCACGCCCGCCTTATCTGTAATCTCTTTGATTGTAATCTTCTCTATTGGCTGCTTTAACGCCAGTTCCTTAAAGCTCTCTGCCAAAAGTGTATCAATCGCACTCTTTCCCTGTCCAGTCATAACTCCCTCTCGCCCCAGGTGCTCTATCGCACTATGAGTCTCCCAACAGTTACCGCCCTCGCTTTTTCATCGTCACGCATGTTCAACATCTCTCCCGTCTCCACAACGCGCACCAGCGGACGCAGCGGAAAATTCTCAAAATTCCGTGCCACCACCGCATGCTGCCCGTTGGACAGTTCGACTTCGCAGCCGATCGGATACGCCGCCACTTTCCTTGCGAACACAGCCACAATATCCGGGTCAAACCAGCGGTCGCCCAGCGCCATCACATATTCTAACGCCTCCGACGGCGACAGTGATTTCTGTGCCGGAAACGCGGAAACCTTTGCGTCATAACAGTCTGCAATCCGGATAATGCGGGCAAACAGGTGAATCTCGCCGCCCTTTTTGCCAAGCGGATACCCTTCGCCGTTGTAGCACTCGTGATGCTCCATGATTCCCTCATACACATCCGCGGAAAATCGGCATGTCTCGCGCAGATATTCCGCACCGATCTTCGGATGGCTCCGATAGACCTCCTGCTCTTTTTCGCTGCGGTGCGCCTTACCTCCCCGCACGATGTCATGATCGATAAACCGCTTCCCAATGTCATGCAACAGCGCCGCCGCTGCAAGCTGGCACAGCTCATCATGCGGAAGCCCCAGCCGTGCGCCGACTACCACAGAAAGGATGCCCACATGAATGGAATGGTAATAGATATAATCATCATAACTCTTGATGTCCATGATATTGCACATGATGTCTCCATTGCATATCACATCATCGACCACAGACTCCACCGTTTTGCGCAGCTTAAACTCCGCTTCCGACGGTTCCTGCTTCCGCATATCCGTGTGAAACAGATCATATACAATTTTCAGTGCCTGCCTCCGGACTTCCGGGCTGACAATCTGCTGTATCTCAATCCCCCTGGAAAACTCATCGTCCACGTAGACACCCGGGAACCCAAGGAATTCCAGATTTGAAATTTGTTCTTCTGTCAGCAGAATATGCCTTCCCAGAAGAAGTCTTCCCGCCCCGTCATAAATGTCCTGCCCCAGTGCCATTCCCGGCGTCAGTCTGCTCGTCGGTAAATAACGCATTTGTGCTTCCTTTCCGCTAAATTATTATTATTTTAGCGCTTTTACTCATCAAATTCAACCGTAACAAAATATCCCTTCGGGGTCTCTTTGACGTCTACCACTGTGCCTTCCCGCGACTTGATGCGCTGGCTTACCACATAGTTCGCCGACATCGCGTACGCCTTGCCCAGTGTATAGTAATAGGAATTGGGCAGCTTCCCCTCTGTAATCGGAAGCACATCGCCGATCTCAAGCAGTCCGGTGCGCTCCATTTTAAACTCTTCTCTACGCATGAAAATATCCCTGTTTCTATGGCTTTTCTATGTATTTCCCACTATTGCCATGCATTTTTCATTATAGTATAATGATTCTGAATTCTCAAGATGTTTTCATTTATCATATACAAAGGAGCCTTATGAGCGATCAAACTGTTCTCATCGATCAATTCCTGTCATCCGTCATCAGCACGATTCACCCGGACGAAATCTTTGATTCTATTATAGACACAGCCGTCCGTCTGCTGTCTCCGGACGGTCTGCTGCTCACGATCCGTGACGATGTCAGTCCTTCCTACCACGTCACACGCAGTTTTGGCGATATCACCTGGGAAAAAGATTCTTTTCTCGATTCAAGCATTCTTTTGGAACAGCTTTTGAACGCAGACAGCTACATTCCGTTTATGCCGGGCGCAGGCCTGCCAGCTGCGCTTGACGGCATTTCCAGCCATACGCGCAGCTGGCTGATCCAGCAGAATATCATCGGTGTCTATTGTCTGAAGTACAACCGGGCACTGATCGGCTTTCTCTTCATCGCGCTGCACAATCACATGCCACTGTCTGCAGATCAGGTGTCCGCACTGTGCAAGATCGGCTTTTATGCCACCCACGCACTGCGCAACGCGAATCTCTACATGAACGCCTACCGGGCCTCCATCACGGATGATCTGACGGCGCTCTACAACCGCAAGCATGCGTTTGAGATGATTGATGAGCTCTGCCTCTCCGGTACGCCGTGCTCTTTAATCATGCTCGATATCGATGATTTCAAGCTTTACAACGAACTTTACGGCTCCAAAGAGGGCGATCATTTAATCCAGCGCTGCGCCAAGATCATTCTCTCTGCTCTGGATGAGGACGACATGGCATTCCGTTTCGGTGTAGACGAATTTCTCATCTTAAGACGCGGCAGTGATGCCGCAGCCGCCAAAGCGTTTACCCAGTCTCTCGTGGAGGTTCTGACAAAAGGCAGCATGCCCGACATGGTGTGGGAAATTACCATCACCTGCGGCATCTCCGTGTTTCCGGATATTTCCACCGACGGCAGAGAGTTGATCCACAATGTCGAGCAGGCTGTCTATTTTGGAAAGCTTGACGGGAAAGGCCATCTCATCGTTTACCGCAAAGGTCTTGAGAACC
>OGYU01002721.1_pt1 | contig 11171 bp, 10 predicted proteins | sample 1576581 | NCBI WGS metagenome assembly OGYU01 (sample SAMEA3541547, study PRJEB24748) | human gut metagenome | biome: human gut; feature: human-associated habitat; material: faeces | place: China | collected 2012 | reverse complement strand
GTGGGTATTCCGCAACAACAAGCACGCCGGCGCCGGCACGGACACATTGCCCGGCGCGAAGTGCCTCTATCTTGCCGTGCGCAGCCAGGACACGGTGTTCGCGGTGGCGGGTATCGCCATGGACCTCGGAGGCCCGCTCGACGTTTACGACCGCAATCTGCTTTTGGCGATGCTGAATGAATTTGCTCTTGCTCTGGAGCGCCAGCAGGCTGCCGAGGCCCGTAACCGGCTGTTCATCCAGGCCCGCCAGGAGCAGCTGCGCGCCAATCTGCTGCGCGCTGTTTCCCACGATCTGCGCACCCCGCTCACCAGTATTTCCGGCAACGCCAGCATCCTGATGGGCGGCCCGGAGCTGTTGGACGAGAAGAAAAAACAGCAGCTCTATACCGATATCTATGACGACGCCATGTGGCTCATCAGCCTTGTGGAAAATCTTCTCACCGTAACGCGCATCGAAAACGGTACCATGCAGCTCACACTGGAGCCGGAGCTCATCGACGAAGTAGCCCAGGAGGCGCTGCGTCACTTAAACCGCCGCAGCGCGGAACACACCGTCACGCTCGCTGTCCCCGACGATCTTCTGATGGCCAAAATGGACCCGCAGCTCATCGTCCAGGTGCTCATCAATCTAACGGACAACGCCATAAAATATACGCCTGCGGGCAGCAGCATTGCAGTGAGCGCACAGCGCAGCGGAGAAACGGTTCGCGTGGAGGTCGCTGACGACGGCCCCGGCATCCCGGACGCAGCCAAAGAAAAGCTGTTTGAAATGTTTTACACCGCACAGGCAAAGCGCGGCGACGGACGGCGCGGGCTCGGCCTCGGGCTTTCCCTGTGCCGTTCCATCGTGGAAGCCCACGGCGGCCAGATCGGCGTGCGTGACAACAACCCCCACGGCACTGTATTCTGGTTCACGCTGCCTGCATCAGACACTCCTTCCGCCCCGCCGCAAAACGGACCGGCTGTACTGCAAATATGTGTTTTTTCCGATTTCGCTTGACTTGGAGCGAACTCCATATGATAAGCTTTTTCCTGCAAGGCCGCTATGGGCGGGCATGTCTGCCCACAACGGCGTAAAGGCTCGGAAGCTGCCTGTGCAACAGGAAGCCCCCTATTGTTAAAAAGGAGAAAATACAATGGAATATGTAAAGCTCGGTAATTCACCTCTCACGGTGTCACGCCTTTGCGTAGGCTGCATGAGTTTTGGCGACCCGGCCAGCCGGATGCACGCCTGGACGCTGGACCCTGCTGAAAGCGAAGAGATCGTGAAGCACGCGCTTTCGCTGGGCATCAACTTCTTCGATACTGCCAACACCTACTCAGCGGGTACCAGCGAAGAATACTTGGGCCGCGCCATCCGCAGCAACGTCCCCCGCGACCAGGTCATCCTCGCCTCCAAGGTCTACTTCAACGAGGGGCACCTCTCCCGGGAGGCCATCCTGCGCGAGATCGACGGCACGCTGCAGCGGCTGGGCACAGACTATCTGGACCTGTACATCATCCACCGCTATGACGCAGACACGCCCGTCGAGGAGACGATGGAGGCGCTGGACAGCCTTGTACGGGCGGGAAAAGTACGTGCGCTGGGCGCTTCCGCGATGTACGGCTATCAATTCTTCAACATGCAGCTTGCAGCGCGGGACAACGGCTGGACGCCATTTGTTTCCATGCAAAACCACTACAACCTGCTCTACCGCGAGGATGAGCGGGAGCTGATCCCCATTTGCACGCAGCAGAACGCCGCCCAGAGGACCCATAGCGGCAACACGCACGGCACGAATGGTTTCGATGTCAGCCTTCTGCTGCTCCAGAGAGAGGATGATGCCCATGACGAAGGTGACCAGGAACGGGTGAGTGTTGAAGAACTCCAGGTTGTGCTCCATGGAGAGCTCCAGGTCTTCCTTGTTGTCTGCGTGGATCTTCTCCAGACCGGGCAGGATGCAGTACAGCCAGCCGGCAGCCTGCATACGCTCGTAGTTGAAAGATGCCTGCAGGTTCAGGGAACGAAGCACCATCTTGTTCAGCGTAGCCTTATCCAAAGGCTGCGCGGGAGTCAGATTGTTGTAATGAGTTGCATTAGATGCCATCTTCGTCGTCGCCTCCATTCGCAGCAAAACCAGAACCAGCAGCCTGCTTGATAGCAACGCGAGTCTGGTAGTCATACAGAGCGATCGCAACACCAACGAATGCGATCAGCAGCAGAGCAGAACCGGACAGCTCGGGGATGTAGCCGATGATGGTTGCCAGAGCGAAACCAGCAAAGTAGATGCCCCAGAACTCGTTGGAAAGCATGATGCGCAGCAGGGTAGCGAAACCGACGAAGCGCATCATACCACCGGCAGCGCCCAGACCAGCCATGATCCATGCGTACTTGGCAGCCAGGTTGCTCAGGGTAGTACCCATTGCAGAGCCGCCCAGCATACCGAGGGTGCAGACGATGGCGAACAGCAGACCCAGCAGAGCCATTGCCATGTAGTTCAGACGGACAATGCCCTTAGTGTCGCCCTTTGCTGCCAGCTGGTCAGCCTTGGACATCATGGGGGACATGAGGGTGAACAGGAAGGTGACCATGTACTGGCCGATCAGAGCAAAGGGAACTGCCAGACCGACAGCAGCGGTGGTATCCAGATGAGAAGAGATCGCAAACACGGTAGCCATGACGCCGCCGATGACTGCGTTTGGCGGCTGAGCGCCGCCGACAGGCATGTTGCCGATGGTCATCAGCTGGTAAGTACCGCCGACGATGAGGCCAGTGGGAAGGTCGCCCAGGATCGCACCGATGACAGCACCGGAAACGATAGGCTGGTACAGGGATTCCAGGAAATCAAACTGGTCGATGGCGACGATGAACACCCACACAAAGACCAGAATGATCTGAAGTGCACTAAAGCCCATAATAAATGCTCCTTTTCAAGTATTTTCGAAAGCACCCGGAAAGCTTACTTGAACAGCTTTTCGATGTTTTCAGCGTGTTCGGTAGGAACGCGGCGGATCTCCAGTTCCACACCAAGCTCCTGCAGCCGCTTGAACGCAGCCACATCGGCGTCGTCAACTGCGACGGAACCTGCCACCTGGCGCTTGCCTTCTGCCATGTGCATGTTACCGATGTTGACTTTCTTGATGGGAACGCCACCCTCCACCAGCTTCACGACATCCTGCGGGTTCTCGCAGACGATGAAGATCAGCTGCTTGGCGCTGGCCTTGTGGATGGTGTCGATCGTCTTCTGGATGGTCCAGTAACGCATTGCAGCGTAGGCAGGAGCGGCCATATTCATCAGACCCTGACGCAGGCTGTTGCCAGCCACCTCGTCGTTGGCCACCAGAATAAGGTTTGCACCAATGGCGCCACACCACTGCGTTGCGACCTGACCGTGAACAAGACGGTTGTCGATCCGCGTAAGAACAATGTTCGGCATTCTCAAATTCCTCCTTGAGTTTTTTGTCTGAGTTTCCAATTCAGAGTAACTACATTATAGGCTATATTTGAACAAATGTCTTTATATTTTTTAACAAATTGTTTCTAAAAAACGGTTAAATTCGGTGAGTCTCATTACAATCTACCAAAAAAGTATAAATAAGACTAGTCAAAACGCCCAAAAAATGATATACTTTTTCAATAAGGAGGGATTTGAATGCAACGCGAAACTTCCAACGACAGTTTTCTGGACTACGGCTCGGTCTACCACCAGCCCATCGACCGCGAGCACCCGGAGCTCATCCACCAGACGATGGTTGCCATCACCCGCCGCTATGTCTCCCAGTTCTACTGCTTCAACTGCGATACCTATTTACAGGTAAAGAGCGGCATTGGCGTTCTGCTGGTCTCCCACACGGCGGAGGCTGCCGATGTGCAGGAGTTTGCGATGAACAGGCTCATCCACATCAGGCCAAATATCTACTTTGCCGTCGTCTCCACGACCCAGAAGCTCGAGTACGACCTTTACGCCGAGAGCAGCTACTTGCTGCATATCACAGACTTTCCTTCCCAGTACGAATTTCTGGCCGTCCTGCCCCGCATCGAGATCCAGAAAATTCTGGGCTACTACTACCGCATCCGCACTGAGAACTACTGTTTCAAGGGCGAGCTGCATGATTTCTTTGAGCTGACCTACGTGGACACCGGCGAGCTGGAGACCGAAGTGGACGGCACGCTCTACCACTTAAAAGAAAAAGACCTGATGATCTACGGCCCGGGCCAGTTCCACACCCAGTACACCGACGAAGAGCACAGGGCCTCCTATATTACCATCCTCTTCGATATGCGCAACCTGACTCCCGTGGAGCGGGAGGTCTGGTATGACGCCCTCATCAACCGGGTGTTCCACTACGACCAGAAGATAAACACCTTATTAAAAGCCTTCGTCCGGGAGAGTACCACCGGCATCCCCTATATGAACAGCCTGATGCTCTGCCTGCTGACCGAGACCATCATCCGGCTGCTCCAAGGCACCTACGCCTCCCCCATGGCCCCCGCCAGCAGCACGGCCCACCAGAGCGCCATGGACGAACTGTTCGACCGCATCATCGCCTATATCGACGACAACATCTACGACCCCCTCACCATCCCGGAGATCTGCGAGCACTTCTCGCTGTCCCGGTCCGCTCTGCAGCTGCTGTTCAAGAACTCGGTGGATCAGTCGCCCAAAAAGTATATCAACGACAAGAAGCTGGAGCGCAGCTGTCAGATGCTCCTCGAGAACCGCTATACCATCAGCGAAATTTCGCTGCGTCTGGGCTACAGCTCCATCCATTATTTCTCCAAGTCCTTCAACATGAAGTACCACATGTCCCCCAGCGAATTCGTCAAGCAGAACTGTCAGAGCAGCGTCTGATACCCATTATATATAAGGAGGGGCGCTCCCATGAATATCGGCATCCTCGGCACCGGCTCCATCGCCCGCACGATGGCGGCAGAGTTTGCAAAGGTCCCTGCGTTCCGCTGTGAGGCGGTCTGCTCCCGGCAGCAGGCCACCGGCGAGGCGCTGGCACAGCAGTTCGGCATCCCGAAGGTCTACACCGACTATGACGCCATGCTGGCCGACCCGGACATTGAGCTGGTCTATATCGCCACCCCCAACAGCCTGCACTATGCGCAGACTAAGGCGGCGCTTCTGGCCGGAAAGAACGTCCTCTGCGAGAAGCCCTTCGTTCCTACCGTGGCGGAGGCTGACGAGCTCATCGCACTGGCGAAAGAGAAGCACCTCTTCCTCTTCGAGGCCATCACCACGGCCCACCACCCCAACTATGCACTTGCAAAGCAGTACCTCGACGACATCGGTTCTCTCCGCATCGTCTCCTGCACCTTCTGCCAGTATTCCAGCCGGTACGATGCCCTGCTTTCCGGACAGGTGCCGCCGGTGTTCGACCCGGCCTGCTGCGGCGGCGCGCTGATGGACCTGAACCTTTATAATGTACATTTCGTGGTGGGGCTGTTCGGCGAACCCATGCTGGTGAGCTACCATCCGAACCTCTACCGGAACGGCATCGACACCAGCGGCATCCTCCTGCTGGAATACCCCGACTTCATCTGCCAGTGTACCGGCGCAAAGGACTGCGCCGCGCCGGGCAGCGTCCAGCTCATCGGCGACGCGGGCCGCATCCTCATCGAGCCGGGCAGCAGCAACTGCCAGAAGCTCCGCCTCGTCCGTCCCGGACAGGAAGATATTTGCAGCGAGTACAGCGAGTCGCCGTGGTTCTACGAGGTGGCGGAAATCGCCATGATCCTGGCCCTCAAGGACTATGATGCCTGCTACGCCGCACTGAAAAAGACCCGGCAGGTGGTCACCGTTCTGGAAGCCGCCCGGGAGGATGCACAGCTGGGCTTCTGAGCTTTCAACCGCAAATGACAAACTCTTTGGCGTTTTTTGCTCTTGCCAAATTAGCCAGGACTATCTATAATAAAGATGAATCGTTAAACTCTTAACGCTTTTTGAAGAAGGTAAAGTTTTTGGAGGTTTTACTATGTCCTTAGTTACGACCAAAGATTTGATGCTCGACGCTCAGAAGAACCATTACGCCATCGGCGCGTTCAATGCCGAGAACATGGAGATGGTGCAGGCCATCATCGCCGCCGCTGAGGAGCTGCGCGCTCCCGTCATCGTCCAGACCACCCCGGGTACTTTGAAGTACGCTTCTCCGGCCATGTTCCACGCCATGGTGGCCGCAGCCGCTTCTGAGGCCAGCGTCCCCGTCGTGATGCACCTCGACCACGGCAGCAGCTACGAGCTGGCCATGCAGGCATTCCGTGCCGGCTACACCTCCGTCATGATCGACGGCTCTCACCATGTGTTTGAGGAGAACATCGAGATCACCAAGTCCGTTGTCCGCGCCTGCCACGCCGCCGGTATCCCGGTGGAGGCTGAGCTGGGCAAGGTCGGCGGCAAGGAAGACGACCTTGACGGCGGCAATGGCAACGGCTACACCGTCCCCTCCGAGGCTGCTGAGTTTGCAGAGCGCACCGGCGTCGATTCTCTGGCTGTCGCCATCGGCACTGCCCACGGCGTCTACAAGGGAACTCCCAAGCTGGATATGGAGCGCCTGAGCGAGATCCGCAAGGTCGTGTCTGTGCCTCTGGTGCTGCATGGCACCTCCGGCGTGCCGGATGACGCTGTCCGCGAGTGTGTTGCACGCGGTATGTGCAAGGTCAACTACGCTACCGACCTGCGTATTGCCTTCAGCAAGGGCCTGAAGGAATACCTCGCCAAGGACCCCGAGGTCTTCGACCCCAAGAAGTACAGCGCCGTCGGCCGCGAGTACGTCAAGGAATACGTCAAGAGCAAGATCCTGGTCTGCGGCAGCAACGGCAAGGCTTAAATCTGAAACTCACATAACATCGCAGCGGGAGCGGATGTCCTTTGGGATGTCCGCTCCCGCTTTTTGCTGCACAAATGACAAGGCCCCCGCAGAATGCCGAACATTCTGTGGGGGCCTTGCCGTTATGAAAGAAAGGTAAAAGTAGCAAATATGGGGGAATGCCGCCTTATTTCAGCAGGCTCTGGACTGCGTAGCGGGAGATGGTGATGACGACCTTGGGGGCCACCTCCACGCGGAGGGTGTCCTCGTCGTCGATGCCGACCACTTTGCCGTAGACGCCGCCCGCGAACATGATGCGGGAGCCGACTTTCAGCTCCGTGTGTACCTCACCCAGCTCCTTGCGCTTGCTGCGCACGTTCTTGGCCGAGATGGCGTAGAGGATGAGGCCGATGACACTCATGAGCACGGCCAGCGTGATGCAGGTCCAGATGATAACTTCCCAGTTGATCGTCATAAATCAGATCCCGTCGCTTTCTTCAGATTCGGTCTCGGCAGTGGCAGCCTCCAGCTCAAACCGAGCGATGCAGTCCTTGCCGGTGTCGATGAGCTCGTCTGCCAGCGAGCGGGGATCGTCCTCCATGTCCAGCATGGTCACGGCGGTGACGATCATGGGCAGGTTGGTGCCTGCGATGACTTCGATTTTCTGCTCCGGGCGTGCATACTTGCACTCCACAGCAGTCTTGAAGGGAGAGCCGCCGGGCAGGTCGGACAGCACCACGACGCCGTCGCAGCTCTTGAACTCGTCAAAAGCGGCGTTGAACTTCTCGGCCAGCTGCTCGGGAGTCATCCCCTCTTCAAAGTTGATGTAGCGGACATAATCATTTTCGCCCGCGATCATCTGCGCAGAGGTGTGGATACCGTCTGCAAAATGGCCGTGGCCGGTAACTACCAAACCGATCATACTCGTTGCCCTCCTGAATTTATGACGTTGTTTTGATTATTTCAGCGTGTAGGGGTACAGAGTGACGCCCTTGACCACGCGGTTCACCTCGCCGGTGGGGCAGGGGTTATCCGGGGTGATGCCCAGAGACAGGGACTTCATCAGAGCGATGGTCTGTGCGAACAGGATGAAGTCCAGACCCAGCAGGACGTTCTCCATATCGGCGCCGACCTTGATCTGGACGGGATAGTCGGCCAGCTCCTCGATGCCCTCGCAGTCGTGGTTGTAGACGACGGCGATCTTGTTGCCCTTGCGCTGGTGTGCCATCTCCTTGACCAGATCCAGCTCGTAGCGGCGGCGGTACTCGTCATCGCTCAGGTAAGCGACGGTCAGGGTGTTGTCGTCGATGATGGACTTGGGGCCGTGGCGGAAGCCCAGCTCGGAGTCGTACATGGTGGCCACCTTGCCGGCGGTCAGCTCGAGGGTCTTCAGAGCGGACTCCTGAGCGACGCCCTTCAGGCCGATGTTGCCCAGATAGACGATGCGGTCGTAATCGAACTCGTCCACGATCTTCTGTGCCAGACCGAACTGGTCATCGAGGAAGTGCTGACCGGCCACAGCCAGCTTCTCCACCTCAGCGGTGATCTCGTCCAGCTTGTCGAGGTTGAAGGCCAGATAGGTAGCCAGATACATATTGCTGTAGCTGGAAGTCATGGCGAAGGACTGGTCGTGGGTCTCGGGGGTCAGGTTGATGGCGAAGCAGTTGTGACGGGTGTTTGCCATCTTGGACAGGGTACCCTCGTGGTTGCAGGTCACAAACAGGTGATACAGGTTCTGGCAGACGACCTCAGCGGCCTCCACATTGCCCAGAGACTCGGGGGAGTTGCCCGAACGGCCAAAGTTCACCAGCAGGGTGGGCTTGGTGCGGGAGAGGAAGTTCTCGGGAGAAGGCACGAGGTCGGTAGAAGCGTAGGACTTGACCTTGAAGTTGTACTTGGGGTTCAGGGCCTGGAACAGGGAGTTGCCGACGAACTCGCTGGTGCCGGCACCGGTGAGGACGATGTCGAAATCATCCTGCTTGACGACCTGATCGATAAAAGCCTGAAGCTCATCCTTGCAGGCAGCGAGCTGTGCGCAGGTCTTGCGCCAGGTGGCAGGCTGCTGATAGATCTCATGGGCCGTAAAGGTGGAAGACGTCTCCTTCATCTTCTCATCGGTCAGATTAAAAATGCTCATCCTAAATCTACCTCCTAATGGACACGGTAAAACTTTTTTCTGATAATTCCATAGCAGAGCTGTTCCGCTCTCTTTTGTTTGTTATATCACAACCAAACCGCAGAAAACAAGGGGGTAACTGAAAGCCATAACTTTTTGGTTGAAAAAGACAAACCAGCCGCCGCGCATCGGCCTGTCAGGCCGTTTTCTCCATCATTTTTATGTCTTTTTGCCGAAACGAATAACAAATCGATTGAAAATTATAAATATTTTTCCGAAGCCGTGCGGTATAATGAAATCAAGTTATCGATCCCAGAAGGAGGGCATCTAAAATGGTAATACAAAGCAAAAAGGTCTGGCTGGCAGACCAGTTCGTCCCTGCTGCTATTGAGGTGAATGACGGCAGGATCACCGCCATCCTGCCCTATGGCACCAAGGATGTGGACGACGATTACGGTGACAAGCGCATCGTCCCCGGCTTTATGGACATCCACTGCCACGGCGCCTACGAGTTCGACACCAACGACGCCAACGAGGACGGCCTGCGCTACTGGGCAGAGCACATCGTCTCGGAGGGCGTCACCAGCTTCCTCGCCACCACCATCACCCAGAGCGTGGAGGTGCTGACCAACGCTGTCACCAACGTGGCCAATGTCATGGAGAGCGGCTACGACGGCGCAGAGATCCTGGGCATCCACTTCGAAGGCCCTTATCTCGACATGAAGTACAAGGGCGCACAGCCTGACCAGTACATCGTCAAACCCACCATCGAGCAGTTCGAGCACTACCAGAAAGCGGCCCGGGGCCACATCCGCTATGTCACGCTGGCAACGGAGCATGACGAGGACTTCGCCCTCACCCGCTATCTGACGGCCCACGGCGTGGTGGTCAGCATCGGCCACAGCGGCGCGACCTACGAGCAGGCTGTCATGGCCTACGCCAACGGCGCACGTTCCATGACCCACGTTTATAACGGTATGTCGCCCTTCAACCACCGTGCAAACGGTCTGGTGGGCGCCGCTTACCGCATCCGCACCATGTACGGCGAGATCATCTGTGACGGCTGCCACTCCACCCCCGCTGCTCTGAACAACTACTTCATGAGCAAGGGTCCGGACTACGCCATCATGGTCTCCGACGCCCTGATGGCCAAGGGTACGCCTGTGGGCAGCAAGTACCTGTTCGGCGGCAACGAGATCATCATCTACCCCGACGGCAGCGCCCATCTGACGGCCACCGGCGGTCTGGCAGGCTCCACCCTGAACATCAACAAGGGCCTGCGCATCCTCGTGGAAGAGGCTCTGGTCCCCTTCAACTACGCTCTGAACTCCTGCACCATCAACCCGGCCAAGTGCCTGCATCTGGACGACCGCAAGGGCTCCATTCAGGTGGGCAAGGACGCCGACCTCGTGGTGCTGGAGGATAACTACGACGTCCTGCAGACCTACTGCATGGGCCAGCCCAAACTTTAACACCCAAGCAGACACGAAGGAGATAGCAAACATGAAACACCCGCTTCAGGAAATGATGGACAAGCGCCGCCAGGGCATCCGCTGCGGCATCCCCTCTTATTGCAGCGCCAACGAGCTGGTCATTGAGATCGCGCTGCGCCGCGCCAAGGAGCGCAGCATCCCCGTCCTGATCGAAGCCACCGCCAATCAGGTCAACCAGTTTGGCGGCTACACCGGCATGAAGCCCGCCGACTTCTACCAGATGGTCCTGAAAATGGCCAAGGACATCGACCTGCCCGAGAACATGATGATCCTGGCAGGCGACCACCTCGGCCCCCTGACCTGGCAGAAGCTGCCCGAGGCCGAGGCCATGAAGAACTCGGTCGAGCTGGTCTACCAGTATGCCCGCGCAGGCTTTACCAAGATCCACCTCGACACCAGCATGAAGGTGGCTGACGACGCTCCCGGCCTGCTCAAGACCGAGGTCATCGCACGCCGCGGCGCTCAGCTGTACAAGGCAGCTATGAAGGGCTACGAAGAGCTGAAGGCCGAGAAGCCCGATGCAATGCGCCCCGTCTTCGTCATCGGCAGCGAAGTGCCCATCCCCGGCGGTGCTACCGAGGCTGAGGACACGCTGGCTGTCACCAGCCCCGATGCTTTCCGCGACACCGTTTCCACCTACCAGCGCGTCTGGACCGAAGAGGGCGTGGGCGACGGCATGAAGGATGTCATCGCTGTGGTCGTCCAGCCCGGCGTCGAGTTCGGCGACGAGCAGGTGTTCGACTATGACCCTGCCGCCGCTGTGGACCTCT
>OGYU01002711.1_pt1 | contig 11222 bp, 13 predicted proteins | sample 1576581 | NCBI WGS metagenome assembly OGYU01 (sample SAMEA3541547, study PRJEB24748) | human gut metagenome | biome: human gut; feature: human-associated habitat; material: faeces | place: China | collected 2012 | reverse complement strand
TAGTTCTTTCTCCATAAATTTTCCCCTCTCAAATACTTCTTTCTTTAATTATATAAAATGAATCATTTATTTAAAAGAAAGAAAAATATAAATTCTTTTCATTTTAAGAAAATAAACTAATTCTCTAGTAATACTCTTATAGAAGGAATACAATTAATTGAAAGGGTGAGAAAATGAAAAAAAGAGAAACTTCACATTTTGATAGATATATGTTTGACATACTTGTTGCCATTGAAGTTTTGATGTCCTTTACCTTTTTAGGATATATTCATCTTCCGCCCATTTCCATTACAATAGCTTATATTCCTATTGTTGTCGCGGGATGTTTATTTGGGATAAAAGAAGCAACATTAATGGGGGCTGTTTTTGGCCTTGGGAGTATGTATAAAGCTTCAGCAGCTTATGTGATGACTGGTGATGCTATTTTCTCCCCTTTTTCATCAACGAATCCTTTTGGAAGTATTATGTTAAGTGTTGGTTCAAGAGTTTTATTTGGCTTAATGATGGGGATTTTATTTAAGTTAGCTAAAAAAGGAAAAAATGTAACTTTAAAAATAGGTTTTGTTGCTTTCATTGCTTCTAAATTACATGCGATTTGTGTCTATCTAGCTATGGGATGTTTCTTTCCTAAAATGGGTAATGTGACATCCTCTCTAGCAACAAATATAAATTATTTAATTCTTTCTCTTTTTTGTGTATTGATAATAGAAGTGATCTATCATGCTTATCGTTTAGAAAAGTTTCAAGAACTACGTACAAGTATCGACCAATCGAGTCGTAATCCTTATGTAGAAAAAAGAATTAACCGTTCAGTTTATATTTTTGCATTCTTTATTGTATGTATGACAATTTCAGCAGCAGTTTATTTTTCAAATAGAGCGGTTTATATGTTAACAGCTCATCAAGTAACAGTTTCAAAAGTAATTAAGGGTGATTTATTGCATCTTCAATTACAGTTTTTATTTGCAACTTTAGCACTTAATTTTATCTCTATGATTATTCTTTTATGTATTTATAAATATATGTCTTATAAAGAATATTTAGGAGAATTAGATGGACTTACAGGCGTCATGGAAAGAAGAATGTTTTTATATCAATGTAATAAATTCCAAGAAAATTATAAAGAATATGATTTACATAATGGTTGGTTTTTATTTATGGATGTTGATTATTTTAAAGAAATCAATGATACCTTTGGGCATCATATAGGAGATAAGGTTTTAAAAGAAATCGCCGGTAATATTCAAAGAACTTTTTCTAAAACTGGTGTTATTGGTTGAGTTGGTGGTGATGAATTTGCGGTTATGATTCAAAAAGAAATGTTGCAAGAAGAACTTACTACAAGACTTGATCAATTATTAAAAGATTGTTCAAAAATACTACGTGATAAAAAAGTAAGTTGTAGTATTGGTGTTTATCATTTTGAATATCCACAAGATATGACAGAATTAATGAAAAAGACAGATAAAGTATTATATAAAGCAAAACATCAAGGACGAGCACAATATGTTCTTTATCATGAAAACAACTAGAGATAGTTGTTTTTTTGTATATTCGAGATAAAAACCCATATAATATTAATACATAACCGTAATAATTATATATTTTATATAGTTTTGCGGTTTTAAACCGCAAAACTATTGTAAACTAAGATATGTTGCGATAAAATTCAATTAAGAAAGTGGTGATTATATGATTGATAGACCTTTGTATTTAAATAAAATAATGCCTTATGTAGATACTCCTTTTGTGAAGATTCTAACAGGAGTAAGACGTTGTGGAAAATCAACAATTTTAAAAATGATTATGAAAAAACTAAAAGAAGAAAGAAATATTGTTGATGAACAAATATTAAATTATCGTTTTGATTCAATGGAATATGAAGATATGACTACAAAAGAATTATATTTAGAATTGAAATCAAAAATATTACAAGATAAAAAAATGTATTTATTTTTAGATGAAATTCAAGAAATTGAAGGTTGGGAAAATGTTGTTAATACGCTTGCTGCTGACTTTGATGTAGATATTTATATCACAGGTTCTAATTCAAGAATGATGTCTTCAGAAATATCAACATATTTAACAGGCAGATATATTACTTTTCATATTTATACTTTATCCTTTGAAGAATATTTAACATTTAAAAAAAGTTATACAACTCTTAAAGATTTAAAACAAGAATTTAGTAACTATGTACGATTGGGTGGATTTCCTGCAACTCATTTACAAGATTATTCACAAGATGAAGTTTATACGATTGTAAAAGATATTTATAATTCAACGATTTTTTCAGATATTGTGCGTAGAAATCAAATTAAAAAGATAGATCAATTAGAACGGGTTGTTAAATATACTTTTAATAACATTGGAAATACTTTTTCCGCAAAATCAATTTCTAATTATTTAAAAACAGAACAAAGAAAAATTGATAATGAAACAGTATATAATTATTTAGAAAAATTACAGAAAGCATACATTCTTCATAAGTGTTCTCGATATGATCTTCAAGGGAAAGCAATTTTGAAAACACAAGAAAAATTTTATCTAGCGGATATTTCTCTAAGATATTCTGTTTTGGGTTATAGTGTCGATAGCATTGCTTCTTCTTTAGAAAATATTGTTTATTTAGAACTTAAACGACGAGGTTATGATGTTTATATAGGAAAAATGAATGATAAAGAAATTGATTTTGTTGCTACAAAGCAAAACGATAAGATTTATGTACAAGTAACACAAGAGATAAAATCTGAAAAAACGCAAAAAATAGAATATGATCAACTTTTAGAAATAAGAGATAATTATCCTAAGTATGTTGTAATGGCAAATGATTTTGCTGGTGGCAACTATGAAGGTATCAAAACAATGAATATAATAGATTTTTTATTAAGTAAAGATTATTAAGATTAAGTTTATATTTGAAATTCAAGAGTTACATCATCATATTTATAGGTATTAGGTGACATACATGATGTTATGACATTTGCTTTAGGAAATGTTTGGATACAAGGTAAAACTTCTAAAAACATTTCTGAAGAAGTATGATTTCCATGATCATAAGTTACAATAATACCATGTGGAAAAGAAGCTTGAATATTTTTTCTTTAGTAATTTGTTTTCCATCTTTTAAAAGTAATTCAAATTCAAGTTGAACAGCATTGAATATAAGAAACTATTTTCGCAATCAAATAAAAGATCCATCCCAAGTAGAAATATAAAAAAATATCTGAACCCATCAAGGACAGATAGAAAAGTTCAACGTTCTATAAAATGATAATCAACTAACGTGTTAAATAATAGAACAAGTTTTCCAGCATGAATGACAATACGATGACATGGATGATTGACATAATATAATGTGTTGGAAAAACCTACTAAATGACTATTTCTAGAGCTTGATAGATTTTCAAATAACTCCTTTATTAAAAAAGATGATATATAATTATAAACGTAATCCTTTAATATCTTTAATACGTGAGAGAATAATATTACAACTACAACTAGTAACCCCTGGTAATGTATCAATAGTAGTATGTAAGAAATGTTCCATTTCACTATTAGAAGCAGCAACAGCATGTACATGTAATTTGTTTTTTCCTGTAACACGATAAATTTGAGTAACAATATTATTTTGGTTTAATATTTCTATAACATCAGTAAACGAATTTGACAATGTTTCAATTTCAAAATAACAAGATATAGCGCCACTTATTTTTTGAGGATTGATAATTGTCGTATATTCTTCAATAACCCCTTTTTTTTCTAATGCTTGAATTCTAGCTTTTACAGCAACTCTAGAAATCCCTACCTCTTTTCCGATATCAGAGTAAGAAAAACGTGCATTTTTTATTAATAATTGAACAATTTTTTGATCTATTTCATCAAGTCCATTTAAATACATAATCATTCCCCCGTTAATCATTTATTTAATACTATCATGCTCCTTATTATAAGTAAATCTTTTAAAAATTAGAGATATTGACTGAAAATAAATATTTGATTATAATACTTACAAAACGTAAGATAAATATTACGAAAGGAATATAAAAGATGAATAGAGATTTAACAAAAGGTTCAGTTTTAAAGTCTATGCTTCTTTTTTCAATTCCAATGATTTTAGGTGATTTACTTCAACAATGTTATAACATTGTTGATACATTGATTGTTGGTCAATTTCTTGGCAAAAATGCTCTAGCAAGTGTTGGCTCATCGTTTACCTTAATGACATTTATAACATCTATAATCCTTGGTTTATGTATGGGAAGTGGAGCGTTGTTTTCAATTAGATATGGACAAAAAGATGAAAAAGGATTACAGGAAGATGTATGTGCATCATTTTTCTTTATTGCACTCATCACGTTTATACTAACAGTAATATCTTATATTTTTCTTAATCAGCTTTCTGTTTTTTTACATGTTCCACATGAAGTGTGGGGAGATATGAAAGGCTATCTTATTGTTATTTTTATAGGAATACCAGCTATTTTTTTATATAACTATTTTGCTTCTTATTTAAGAGCTATTGGTAATTCAATGACGCCACTTATATTTTTAGCTGTTTCGGCAATACTTAATATTGCATTAGATTTATTTTTTGTTATTGTATTAAAATTAGGAGTTGAAGGTGCAGCTATTGCTACGGTGATTTCCCAATATCTTTCAGGTATTGGCATCAGTATTTACTCACTTATAAAAAATATACAGGTACGAGCAATTACAAAATTACAATATTTTCATTTAAAGAGGGTTCATAAAGTAATCTCATTTTCAGTTCTTACATGTATTCAACAATCAGTAATGAATTTAGGTATTTTAATGGTACAAGGGTTAGTAAATAGTTTTGGAACTGTGGTTATGGCAGCATTTGCTGCTGCTGTTAAAATTGATGCTTTTGCATATATGCCAGTACAAGATTTTGGAAATGCATTTTCTACTTTTATTGCTCAAAACTATGGTGCAAAAGAAAAAATGCGTATTCAATCAGGATTAAAATCAGCAGTTTGTCTTTCTATGGGATTTTGCATAATTATTTCAATTATTGTATGTATTTTTGCTAAAGATTTAATGACTATTTTTATAGATGAAAAAGAAACAGAAATTATTATGGAAGGTGTCAAGTATTTAAAAATTGAAGGTGCTTTTTATTGTGGAATTGGTTGTTTGTTTTTGTTGTATGGTTTGTATCGTGCTTTAGGTAAACCTGGTATGAGTGTCATTCTTACAATATTTTCTTTAGGTACACGTGTTGTGTTAGCGTATGTTTTATCCGCAATTCCAGCGATTGGTGTTACTGGTATTTGGTGGTCTGTTCCTATTGGATGGGCACTTGCAGATTTAATAGGATTAATTTATTATAGGTGTAAAAAAAAGGAATTGCTTTCTTTTAATATTGGGTAGGAGCTGGGCATATAGGAAAAAATGTGATAAAAATTGCTCAGGCGTTAGATATGGATATTATGGTGTATACAAGAACGCCTAGAGAAGATCATGATGGAATTCATTATGTATCATTGGATACTTATTAAAGAATAGTGATTATATTTCTTTGCATTGTCCATTAACTAATCATATGTTTGTAGTTTGTCTTTTCTACATTTTCTGCTTTATAGGAAATGCATTTGTAGGATCCTATCGAGGAATCGGTAAAGTAGATGTCCCTTTTAAAGGAACAACGATGCATGTTACATTACGTGTTATTTTATCTTATTTACTTATTCATCAATTAGGTTTAGTTGCTGTGGCTTTAGGTTGTGGTATCGGTTGGATATTTGTGAATATTTATCAAATATATGCATATAGAAAATTAAAGTTGTAAAAAAATAAGTAATAATTTAATAATCATAATAATAAAATCTATAATATAGCCGCAATAATTTATAAAATAATATAGTTTTGCGGTTTTAAACCGCAAAACTATTGAACACTATTTATTTTTGCGATAAAATCCATATAAAATGAGGTGATAATATGATAGAAAGACCGCTTTATTTAAATAAAATAATGCCTTTTGTTGATACACCTTTTGTTAAGATATTAACAGGTGTAAGAAGATGTGGTAAATCAACAATATTAAAGATGATCCAAAAAAAATTAAAAGAAGAATACCATATTACTGATGAACAAATTTTGAGTTATCGTTTTGATTCAATGGAATATGAAGATATGACATCAAAAGAGCTTTATCAAGAATTAAAAACAAAGATTTTAAATACTAAAAAAACATATTTATTCTTAGATGAAATTCAAGAAATAAATGGTTGGGAAAAAGTAGTAAATACACTCGCTTCTGATTATGATGTTGATATTTATATAACAGGTTCAAATTCTAGAATGATGTCTTCAGAAATATCAACATATTTAACAGGAAGGTATGTTACATTTTATATTTATACATTATCTTTTGATGAATATTTAACGTTTAAAAAAAGCTATTCAACAATTTATAATATTAAACAAGAGTTTAATCAATATGTACGTTTAGGTGGTTTTCCTGCGACACATTTACAAGAATACTCACAAGATGAAGTCTATACGATTGTTAGAGATATTTATAATTCCACAATATTTTCAGATATCGTTCGTCGAAATCAAGTAAAGAAAATAGATCAGTTAGAAAGAGTGGTAAAATATACTTTTAATAACGTTGGTAATACTTTTTCTGCTAAATCAATTTCAAATTATTTAAAGTCTGAGCAAAGAAAAATAGATAACGAAACAGTTTATAGATATTTAGAAAAACTGCAAAAAGCTTATATTCTTCATAGATGTTCACGTTATGATTTACAAGGGAAATCTATTTTAAAAACACAAGAGAAATTTTATTTAGCTGATATTTCTTTAAGATATGCTGTTTTAGGATATACAATAGATAGCGTAGCATCATCATTGGAAAATATTGTTTATTTAGAACTTAAAAGAAGAGGGTATGATGTTTGTATTGGGAAGTATAAAGATAAAGAAATTGATTTTGTTGCAACAAAACAAAATGAGAAAATTTATGTTCAAGTGACACAAGAAATTAAATCTGAAAAAATACAAAAAAGGGAATATGAACAATTATTAGAAATTAAAGATAATTACCCTAAATATGTGGTTTTAACAGATGATTTTGCAGGTGGTAATTATCAAGGAATTAAAACAATGCATATAACAGATTTCTTATTAAGTAAGGAATATTAAAAACAGATGACTACGCATGGAATCATCTGTTTTTTCTAATTATAATTAAAGCATTAAATTTGTTATTCCTACATTTTACTTAACTTCTATAGATTACGATTGTTAATTTACTAGAATATTTTATTTAAAACTGCTAAACTTTCTAGAAATGTATATCTATGTTACAATAAAAGTAGTAAATCATTAACAATGCGATGAGGAGATGAGTTTATGATTAAGAAAGAAAACTTACCTGAATGTCCTGTAGCAACAACTGTTTCTTTGATAGGAAGTAAATGGAAATTGTTGATTTTAAGAGATTTATTAACGGGGACAAAACGTTTTGGACAGTTAAAGAAATCATTACCTGATATTTCTCAAAAGGTATTGACGGAGTCTTTAAAATCAATGGTTGATGATGGAATTGTAGAACGTGTGGCTTATCCTGAAGTACCACCACGTGTAGAATATAGTTTAACAGATTTAGGAGAATCAATGAGACCAGTGATTTCTGTAATGGAACAATGGGGAAAGGAATATAAGGAAAGTATTTAGGGTATAAAAAAAGCACCTTTTTTAATAAAGTTGTTCAAGTTAAATTAAAAGAAAAGGTGCAATACAATTATATATGATTAAAAATAATTTTGTATATCATTTTCTATTATTTGATGAAATTCATCAAATAATAGATTTTTTTTATCTTCTAAATGTCTTACTTCACAAATGATCAAATAAAGGATGATTTTGACGTAGATTAATTTGATAAGTGAGTTCTTTTAATTGATTAAAAAGTAAATGATGGTTTTGACAATAAGCTATCATTTCTTTTTTCATAAAAGCAGGAATTATAAGATAAGCCAGATCGATTGTTTGTTGGTATAGGCTTTCTAAAGCATCCCAAACAGCAAGATTTAAAATAGTAATATTGATTTCATCTTGGAAAGATTGTTGATTAAGAATATGATAAATTGGTTTTAAAGCATAATCCCCATTACCAATAGAAATTTTTAATGATACTTTTTGATGATTCAAGTTTATTTTCATCAATTTTTCTTTCTCTTTTACCATATTATGAGCAATCATTAATACTTGTTTTCCTTTATCTGTAAACTGTGCCCCTTGATGATTTCGATAAATAATCTTATACCCTATTTCATTTTCAAAACTTTTAATGACATTACTTAAGTTTGGTTGTGAGACATAAAGATCTGTAGCTGCTTTGTTTAAAGAACCAAATTTTTCTATTGCTATTAAATATTCAAAAACTTCTAATTTCGTCTAATCACCTCATTAGTATTATAATAAAAAGAGTTATAATATAAATTTATAATATTATATTTGAATTATATTTCTCAATAAATTTAAATCACTTTATACTTTGGGTGAGGTGATAGAGATGGAAACACAATTAATTAAAGGAAAACCGGTTAAAGTTATTATAGCTTTTGCCTTGCCTCTGTTGGAGTAATAAGTCCTGTTGTTGATTTATTATTAGGTCTTGCAATTGGACTAGCTAATGGGTTATCTATTGTAATAGCTCAAAAAATAGGTTCTAAACAAAGAACAGAAGTAAAAAAGGCAATGATTAATGGTTTATATATTATGATCGTATTAGGATTATCTATTACATGTATTGGACTTATGATTCAGTCTACTTTATTTCAATGGATGAATGTTTCTAAAGAGTTATTACCAGGAGCTCTTAGTTATGATAGTATTATTTTTATAGGAGCTTTGTTTAGTGCACTTTATAATTATGAATTTGCCCTTTTAAGAGCTTATGGAGATAGTGTAACACCTCTATTATTTTTAATTCTTTCAGCAATATTAAATATTGTTTTTGATTTAGTTTTTGTTTTGATTTTTCATTTAGGCATATCAGGAGTTGCACTTGCTACGGTTATTGCATAATTGATTTGTTGTTTATTATGTTATTTCTATATGAAAAAAAGATTAGATTTATTTTCTTTTAATAAAGAAGATTTTAAAATAGATTTTATTTGTATAAAAGAAAATCTAAAAGTAGGTTTACCGATGGCTTTTTTTAATCTTTGCTTGCTATTAGTTTTTTAATTGTACAATCAGCTTTAAATTCATTAGGAAGTCAAGAAGTAGCTGCTTATACAGCAGCTTATAAGATGGATTCATTAATGATGCAGATGTTAGCGGGTTTTGGTACAGCCATGTCTACTTATACTGCTCAAAATTATGGACAACATGCTTTTGAAAGAATTAAAGAAGGAAGTAAGTCTATGTTGGTTATTACTATTACTTTGAGTATTGTTGTTACTATTATGGCGCATCTTTTTAATAAGCAATTTATGATGTTATTTGTTAGTAAAAAAGAAATAGAGGTTATTCATTTGGGAATGAACTATATTTCTTTTACTTCTTGGTTTTATTTTGTTCTTTATTGTTCGTTTTGTTTTAACAGGTTTAGGGGAAACTTTTATTCCTTTAATAGTAGGTATTTTAGAAGTTATGGTGAGATGTTTAGGTACTTATTTTTTAGTTTATCCTTTAGGCTTTAAAGGCATGACATATATTAATCCTTTATGCTGGATTACTTCTACTTTTTTAATTTGTTGTCTATATCCTTACTTATTACACAAAGCATTTAATGGAAAATGATTTATTTCATTTTCCATTGATGTTTTTTTAAATCAACATGATGATCATCTTTAAAAGTAATCCCTTCTTTTTCTAATAATTCTTTTTGTTCAAACCAACTAGGAACAAGTCTTCCTTGAAAATTAACGACACGATGACAAGGATAATGTCCATAATATGAGGCATTTGCTAGTATTTTACCTACTAAACGACTATTTTTTTCTCTACCAATTAAACAAGCAATTTGTTTATATGTTGCCACACATCCTTTAGGTATTTCTCCTACTGTTTCTAATACTTGATAAATTAATTCTTCATTCATAATGATCATTCCTTTTCCTTTAATTTATTATAAAAAATGAATGCAAGAGAATCAATTTATGTTAGTATTATTTAAGGAAAAGGCATAAGTAAATGTGAAAATTGTTTTATTAAATGGAAGTCCACGTAGAGGTGGAAATACAGAAATTATGATTAATACATTTATGGAAAATGTTAAAGGTCATGATGTTGTTAAATTAAATATTGCATCAAGGATGCTTAGGATGTAAGTATTGTTGGTCACATCAAGGAGAATGTGTTCAAAAAGATGATATGGAACAAGTATGGACACATTTAAAAGAAGCAGATATTAAGATTTTTGCATCACCATCTATTGGTTTGATATGACTGCTCAATTAAAAACTGTCATTGATCGTATGTATGCAGGTGGAAGCACAGGGTTTCATTTCCACCAAACAGCTTTATTATTAGATGCTGGAGCTGATCATGTTTTTGATGCAGCGATAAGTCAATATAAAGCCATGACATCTTATTTAAAATGGGAAGATCTTGGTATTATTTGTGTTCCTAATATGGAAAATAAAAGAAGTATGAAAGAATCTTCAAAATTAGGTGAAGTTATTCAATTAGCTAAAAGTATTAAATAAGAAGATTTAAAGTAATGAAAAAAGTTGCATTCATATGTGTTCACAATTCTTGTAGAAGTCAAATTGCTGAAGCTTTAGGAAAGCATCTTACAAGTGATGTTTTTGAAAGCTATTCAGCAGGAAGTGAAATCAAAAATCAAATAAATCTAGATGCTGTTCGTTTAATGAAAAATTTGTATGGAATAGATATGGAAAAGACACAACATCCAAAGTTGATCAATGAAATACCTCAAGTAGATATGCTTATATCAATGGGATGTAATGTTGGTTGTCCTTTTGTTGGTAAAGAATTTGATGATAATTGGCAACTTGATGATCCAACGGGAAAAGATGATCAAGAATTTATAAAAGTGATTCATGAAATCGAAGAGAAAATATTAAAACTTAAAGAAGAACTTACGAAATAAAAAATTCGTAAGTTTTTTTATTCTTTTGAAGAAAAAAGTAAAAAAATAAACGATATATATAGTAGGAGGAACTACTTATGCAACAATTAAATCTTATAACAAGCTCTAATAAAACAAT
>OGYU01002709.1_pt1 | contig 11229 bp, 9 predicted proteins | sample 1576581 | NCBI WGS metagenome assembly OGYU01 (sample SAMEA3541547, study PRJEB24748) | human gut metagenome | biome: human gut; feature: human-associated habitat; material: faeces | place: China | collected 2012 | reverse complement strand
GTTCGCTGACGTCCGTACTCACCTAAGGAAAGTTTCAAAAGATATATCTTCAAAAGAACCTTCGCAGATGCGAAGGTTCTTTTCTATTCTTCCAATTCCAACACAACCGTTTGGTAAGGGACTAATTCGAGCACTTGGTCTCCTTCTTGGAATAATCCTGCTGTATTATTTAAAACGACTGTTTTAATCGGAGCTGGCAACTCCAAGCTAGCCTGGCGATTTTGGAAATTGCTGACAACCAAGAGACGCTTGTCCCCACGGCGTTCGAAGGCAATGATATTCTCACGGTCTCGATAAGCTGGAATCATATCTCCAAAACGGATGGTATTTCCATAAAGGGGATGGCGATACAAGGCCGTCAACTGGCGATAGTAATTCAAGATGGAATTTGGATCCTTTTCTTGATCTTTCACATTGATGGCAACATTTGGTTTGGGACTGATCAACCAAGCTGGTCCATCACTAAAGCCCAGACCTGGCTCTGCTGACCATTGCATGGGTGTTCGCGCATTGTCCCGGCTGTATTTGGCAATCGCGGCCAAGGCTTCTTCCTCGGTCAAACCAGCTTCTTTCGCCACATGGTAGCCATTGATGGTCGCGATATCATCAAAGTCCTCCACCGATTCAAAGACTTGGTTTTCCATCCCAATTTCTTGGCCTTGATAGATAAAAGGAATTCCCTTGCGCAAAATCTGTATGGTTCCTAAGGCCTTTTTACTGGTATCGTTTACTGGACCTTCAGCAATATAATGGGACACTCCACGAGGTTCGTCGTGGTTTTCAATGATGGTCGATAGAACCCCAATGCAATCCGCGCGCTCATGCGCTTGGAAAATACTTTCCTTGAGTTCATCCGCTGTTGGAAGAGCATGGTCGAACCAGCCTTTTCCTTCTTGCCCCAGCATGGTTTGTTTGAAGTCAAAGATGGAAGAGAAGACACCATCTTTTCCAATAAAGAAGTGCAACTCTTCGTCAGTTTCATTGAAAACTTCCCCTACTGTGAAGGCGTTGTACTTGGCAAAAGTCCGCTCCTTTAACTCTTGCAAGAAAGGTTCAATCGGTTGGGCATTGACCAGAGACTCCGGTACTGGGACCAGGCCATTGTCACGATCGGACGGAAGCGAACGCCATTCTAAATCCTTTTTGATATTGATAATGGCATCAATCCGGAAGCCTGCAATTCCCTTGTCCAACCACCAATTGATCATCTTATATATCTCTTCGCGCAAGACAGGATTTTGCCAATTGAGGTCTGGCTGATCCTTGTGGAAAGAATGGAGATAGTATTTATTAGTGCCAGGAACCGGTTCCCAAACACTGCCTCCAAAGTAACTTTCCCAGTTGTTGGGTTCCTTGTCACTTTCGATGAAATAAAAGTAATCCGCATAAGGGCCATCTGGATCCGCTAAAGCCTTTTGGAACCATTCGTGATGACTGGAGCAGTGGTTGACCACCAAGTCCATAATGATGGAAATGCCTCGCTTCTTGCCTTCAGCGATCAACTCTTCCATATCTTCCATCGTTCCAAAAATAGGATCAATGGCATAATAATCGGAAATATCGTAACCCTGGTCAATAAAAGGACTCTTGTAAATAGGGGATAACCAGAGAATATCAATCCCTAAGTCTTGAAGGTAATCGAGTTTCTCCGTGATTCCTTTTAAATCCCCAACACCATCTCCATTGCTGTCTTTGAAGCTTTTTGGGTAGATCTGATAAGCGACCTTCCCCTTCCACCAGTCTTTTTCCATGTTTTGTCTCCTTAAAATGAAAGAGACCGAGACACATTGTCTCAGTCTCTATAGCGCCAGTAGGTATTAGTATACTGTCTTTTCAGTTTCTTTGTCGAAGAAGTGAGCTTTGTTCAAGTCAAATCCAAGTTCGATGGTTTCACCAGTTCCAAGGTAGTCACGCGCATCTACTTTAGCGATGAATTCGTTGTCACCAACTTGGCAGTACAAGTGAGATTCTGAACCAAGCAACTCAGATACAGAGATGGTTGCTTTCACGACTGATTCTGGGAATGTTTCAAGGAAAGCAGCTTCTGTATTCACGTCTTCTGGACGGATACCAAAGATCAATTCTTTACCATCATAGCCTTTTTCTTTCAAGACTTTCAAAGCACCTTCTGGAACTTTCAAATTCAAGCCGTTAGTAACGATGTGTCCACCTTCCAACTTCACGTTAATGAAGTTCATGGCAGGGCTTCCGATAAATCCAGCTACGAATTTGTTAACAGGGTTCTTGTACACTTCTTGCGGAGAACCAATTTGTTCCACACGTCCAATTGTACCAGTACCAGCTGGGTTTTTAGTAGCAGACATGATAACGATACGGTCAGCCAATGTCATCGCTTCTGTTTGGTCGTGGGTTACATAGATTGTTGTAGCACCGATACGGCGGTGAATTTTCGCGATTTCAGCACGCATGGATACACGAAGTTTAGCATCCAAGTTTGACAAAGGTTCGTCCATCAAGAACACTTTTGCATCACGGACAATGGCACGTCCCATAGCCACACGTTGACGTTGACCACCAGAAAGGTCAGCTGGTTTACGATCCAAGAATTCTTTCAAGCCAAGGATTTCAGCTGCTTCTTGTACACGTTTGTCGATATCTTCCTTGCTGTATTTACGCAATTTCAAACCAAAGGCCATGTTATCGTACACAGTCATGTGTGGGTAAAGAGCGTAGTTTTGGAATACCATGGCGATATCACGGTCTTTAGGTGCCACGTTGTTTACAACAGTGCCATCGATTGAACATTCACCTTCTGTGATGTCTTCAAGACCAGCGATCATACGAAGAGTAGTTGATTTACCACATCCTGAAGGACCTACGAAAACGATAAATTCTTTGTCTTTGATGTCCAAGTTGAAGTCTTCAACTGAGTAATGTTCGCTATTTGGATATTTTTTATAAATGTGATTAAGATTCAATTCTACCATGATGGTACTCCTTTGATTTTTATAGTTCTATTGTAAATGAAAACGTTTTACAAATCTATGGCAAGTCTCACAAAAAAGAAAAAGAGTTTTGTGCAAGTTGCACAAAACTCTGGATTGATTCCGTTTAAATCACATCTTGTAAAACTAAATGATAGCACAGGGCTAGATCTGTCAGATTTTTCAACTGAAGACCCGTCAACTCCTCCCACTTGTCAATCTTATATTGGAGCGAATTGCGGTGGAGATAGAGTTGCTGGGCGGCCTTGGTGACGACTGCCCCATTGTCCCAAAGAGCAACAATGATGTCTTGCAATTGATCTTGACTTTCAATCAACTGATGCAAGCTTGCCTTGATTGGAGTGAGATCTAAATCTGCCTGCTCGATTCCCCATAGATAGAGTTGAGAAAAGCGATAGACACCTTGATGGCCTTCTCGAATCCAGGCTCGAAAGACCGCCCGTTCTGCTCGGATGACCGGAGACACTTTCCCGTCTTTAGACTCGGTCCATACTTGCCCGACCAGGATAGATAAACGAATATTGAAGTCATACTCCATGGCAGAGACGGTATCTTTTAAGATATCGGCCACAGGTAAAGACTGGTCTTGGTCCAGAATGAGCACATAATCTTGTCCGCTCAGTTGCAAGGTTGCTCGGAAGTTGGGCAAAAGTGTCTGCATCATCTCTAGCCAAGAAGCCGTCCCTTCCGCTGTCGAATGCGAAATGTGGCAATAGACAAGCTGCATTTTTTTGATGACTTGAGGGGCTTCTCCCTTTCCATCGATCAGGTACTGGTACCAAGGATTAGGGGCAACCTCTTCTTCACCGCCCAACCAGGAAATCAATTGTTTTTCTCGTTCGGTTAGCTCTTCTTCCTTCAGCAGCAACCATTGATGAGCCTGAAGGGGAATGGCTACATAACCAGCTGGTGGATTGGCTTGATCCGTCACCTCTGCATGAGGAAACCACTCTCTGATATTTTTCACTGCTTTCTTCCTTCTTCTACTTGCTGGATGCACCAGTCAATCAGCTCTTCTAGCCGAGAGAGCTCCCCCGTCATATGGAGATAGCCCATGACAGCCTCAAAGCCTGTCGACATGCGATAGGTCACGACATCCGCATTTTTGGCCTTGGTATGGCTATTGGTATTGCGACCGCGCTTGTAGATCTCCAACTCTTTTTCTGTCAGAATTTCTTGCTCCAGCATGCTTTCAATCAAGCTGGCCTGAGCTCTAGCAGAGACATAGCGGGTGGCAGCCTGGTGAAGCTTATTGGGCTTGGTCATCCCTTGAAAAATCAGGTGTCTGCGAATATACATGGAATAGACCGCATCTCCCTCAAAGGCAAGGGCAATCCCATTGATTAGATTGACATCAATCACGTGTCCACCTTACACCTTCTTTTGTATCCAAGAGCTTGATTCCTTGCGCAGCCAATTCATCGCGAATGGCATCTGCTCGCGCAAAATCTTTCTTAGCCCGCGCTTCCTGACGTTCAGCGATCAAGGCTTCAATATCTGCATCCAAGACTTCTTCGACAAAGACCACTCCAAAGACTTCTAACATCTTGGTCAAGGCATCCTTGACGTCTTGATTGTAGTGACCTGAATTGATCCATTTAGCCAATTCAAAGACGACGGTGATGCCGTTTGCCGCATTGATATCTTCATCCATAGCCGCGATAAACTTGTCCACAAAGCCTTGCAAGTCTGCTAAATCCACTTCTCCTGTGAACGATTGCTCATAGGTATTTTTCAAATACTTGAGGTTGGTTTCCGCATCGCGCACCGCTTTTTCTGTGAAGTTAATGGGCTTGCGGTAGTGCTGGGTTGCAAAGAAGAAACGAAGCACTTGGCCGTCGATAGTCTTCAATGCATCATGCACAGTGATAAAGTTGCCTAAGGACTTGGACATCTTGACATTATCAATATTGACAAAGCCATTGTGCATCCAGTAATTGGCAAAAGTTTTTCCGGTCTTAGCTTCTGATTGAGCGATTTCGTTGGTATGGTGCGGAAACTCAAGGTCAGCACCACCACCGTGGATATCAATAGTATCCCCTAAAATTCCCGTCGACATGACCGAACACTCGATGTGCCAACCAGGACGACCAGGTCCCCAAGGGCTGTCCCAGGAAATCTCTCCTGGTTTGGCAGCTTTCCAAAGGGCAAAGTCAACTGGATTTTCCTTGCGGGCTGTTTCCTCATCTGTCCGACCAGAAGCGCCTAGCTCCAAGTCTTCTAGAGTTTTGTTGGCTAATTTTGCATAGTTGTGGGATTTTTCCACACGGAAATAGACATCTCCCTGGCTCTCATAGGCATAGCCTTTTTCGATCAAGTCAGCGACAAAACGAATGATGTCATCCATAAACTCGACCACACGAGGGTGGCGGGTTGCAGGTTTCACACCAAGAGCCGTCACATCCTCACGAAAGGCCGCAATGTACTTGTCTGCCACTTCCTGAGGTGTGATGCCTTCTTCTTTGGCACGGTTGATGATCTTATCATCCACATCTGTAAAGTTGGAAATGTAGGCAACTTCGTAGCCACGATACTCAAAGTAGCGACGAATCGTGTCAAAGGCCACCGTTGAGCGGGCATTCCCTATGTGGATATAGTTGTAAACCGTCGGACCACAAACATACATGCGGACCTTTCCTTCCTCGATGGGGATAAATTCTCGCAAATCACGAGACATGGTATCATAAATTTTTAACACGCTTCATTTCCTTTCTGTTTTTACTCTTTTGGGTTTAAATAAACCACCTGAGTCTGTTTGACAAAGCCAATCTTTTCATACAAGCGTTTGGCACCAACATTGCTATCTTCCACTGCAATCTGAAATTCCTTATCATTTTGCTCAATAAGTTGGTTGACGAGGGATTTTGCCAGATAGCTTCCGTAACCTTGCCCACGATAGACTTCAGCAATCGCAAGTCCATAAAGGTAATTGCATTTTCCAGATACATCGACCGTACAAACGCCAATCACTTGACCTTCTTTGAGTAATATGTAAAGCAGACTATCAGGATCCTTCAAGGCCTCTGAAATGTATCTGTGGCTCACTTCCGGTGCTTCCACTTCATCTGAGAAGGTTTGGTGGTGGAGCTGGGCAATGGCTTCAAGATAAGAAGGTTCCGCCAAGAGCACACCGACATCCGAACGGGAATCTAATGCATAAGCGGTTCGATCACGTCCTAACCAGGTTTCTGTTTCGTCATCCTCAACCAGTCCCCAATTGCTGGCAAAATCAGGATGATTCTCTAGAAAAATACGCTCTGTCTGAAAAGTCACAGACTCAATTGGATAAGATGCCGTTTCTTTCTCAAAACTTCCATACAAAGCACGCGCAATTCCCTGACGACGATAATTAGGATGGACCAGGATCGCCACATCCACATCTGGGTCATCTGCATAAACCGTTAATATGCCAATAAGTTCACCTTTTTCATAATAAAGGAAGAAGGCCGGCATATCGGGATCAAAATTGAGCATATTGGAGAGATAAGGATCCCGAAACGTTCCGTCATACTTCTGACAGATGGCAATAAGGGCCTTTGCTTCCAATAGTTGGTGGTCATTCAATGTATTGGTTGATTGAATCACGTAGCGATCTCCTTACAAACTCGAAGACCGATGACTGGCTTCCTTGGCATGCTCCAGCTTGTTCATGTAGTATTCGCGTTTTTCTTCTTCTTGGTGAATGACTGGTTCGTCTTTTCGACCGTGTACCCGCACAATCTTGGCAGGAACACCGACAACGGTCACATCACTTGGTACATCTGAGACGACGACAGCTCCTGCTCCGACTTTGGCCTTAGCTCCGATTTCCACTGGGCCGATGACTTGGGCATGAGCGGAGACCAAGGCTCCTTCACGTACCGTTGGATGGCGTTTGCCGACATCCTTTCCTGTTCCCCCAAGGGTCACCCCATGGTAGAGCATAACGCCTTTTTCAACAATGGCTGTTTCCCCGATAACGAGTCCCGCTCCATGGTCGATAAAGACACCAGAAGCAATAGTCGCACCTGGATGGATCTCAATCTGAGTCCAAAAACGCCAAAATTGGCTATGCATCCGAGCTAGAAGCTTAAAACCATGGTTCCACAAAAAGTGGGAAACACGGTGAGCTGCCAGTGCTTTGACGCCCGGATAGGTCAAAAGGACCTCCAGCGAGGTACGCGCTGCTGGGTCATTTTCTTTTACAATATTGATGGTTTCACGCCACCATCCCATACCGTGCCCCTCCTTTTCTAATAATTATTCTGAATCTTTTTGTGTAATGGTAAAGTCTTTTTTAGGTTTGTGGTCTTTATTGTGGTGACGAGGACGATCGCCATGACGAGGACCTTTTTCACCTTTTTCTTCTGAATGTTCAGGTTTTGGCGGACGTGGTAAGAGTGCCTTCATAGAAGCATCGACACGACCTTTTTCGTCAATCTTGATAATCTTCACATCGACTTCATCGCCAATCGCTACCAAGTCTTCGACACGGTTGGTGCGCGTCCAAGCCATTTCAGAGATATGAACGAGGGCATCCGTCTTGTCAAAGAGGTTGACAAAGGCACCGAATTTCTCGATCCGAACTACTTTGGCATGGTAGACTTCATCCACCTTCGCTTCACGCACCAAACCAGCAATGATTTCCTTAGCACGGTTAATCGCATCTTGGTCGCTCGAGTAGATCGATACGTTCCCTTCTTCATCGATATCAATCTTAACGCCTGTCTCTGCGATGATCTTATCGATGGTTTCTCCACCCTTACCGATGACAATCTTGATCTTGTCCACATCAATCTTGATGGTATCAATTTTCGGAGCAGTTGGCGCCAATTCTGGACGCACTTCTGGAATGGTTGCTTCAATCACGTCAAGGATTTCAAAACGAGCTTTCTTGGCTTGAGCAAGCGCTTCTGTCAAGATTTCTGCAGTGATCCCTTGGATCTTGATATCCATTTGAAGGGCTGTAATCCCGTCACGCGTACCAGCTACCTTGAAGTCCATGTCTCCAAAGTGGTCTTCCAAACCTTGGATATCTGTCAATACGGTGTAGTTGTTTCCATCTGAGATCAGACCCATGGCAATCCCAGCTACTGGCGCCTTGATTGGCACACCACCAGCCATCAGGGCAAGTGTTCCCGCGCAGATAGAGGCTTGAGATGAAGAACCATTTGATTCCAATACTTCTGCTACTAGACGGATGGCATATGGGAATTCTTCTAAGCTTGGCAATACTTGAGCAAGGGCACGCTCACCGAGAGCACCGTGACCAATTTCACGACGACCAGGCGCACCGTAACGCCCTGTTTCCCCTACAGAGTATTGTGGGAAGTTGTAGTGGTGCATAAAGCGTTTCTTGTACTCAGGATCCAAACCATCAATGATTTGCGTTTCACCCATTGGTGCCAAGGTCAAGACAGAAAGGGCTTGCGTTTGTCCACGTGTAAAGAGTCCAGAACCGTGTACGCGAGGAAGGTAGTCGACTTGTGCATCCAAAGGACGGATTTCATCGACCTTACGACCATCCGGACGAACCTTGTCTTCTGTGATCAAACGGCGCACTTCTGCGTGTTCCATTTGTTCCAAGATTTCAGCCACGTCCCGCATGATGCGATCAAACTCTTCGTGGTCTGCATATTTTTCTTCGTAAACTGCTGTGACTTGGTCTTTGACTGCTTGAGTCGCAGCTTCACGCGCCAATTTTTCTTCAACTTGAACCGCTTTTTGAAGGTCGCTGTTGTAGGCTGCGATGATTTCAGCTTGCAAGTCAGCATCCACATGAAGCAATTCTACTTCTGCTTTTTCTTTACCAACTGCCGCAACGATTTCTTCTTGGAAGGCAATCAATTCTTTAACGGCTTCGTGCCCTTTGAGAAGAGCTTCCAACATGATTTCTTCTGACAATTCTTTGGCACCAGACTCTACCATGTTGATAGCGTGTTTAGTACCAGCTACTGTCAATTCAAGAAGAGAGCGCTCTGCTTGTTCTTGCGTTGGGTTGATGATGATTTCCCCGTCCACATAGCCTACTTGTACCCCAGCGATTGGTCCGTCAAACGGAATATCTGAGATAGAAAGAGCCAATGATGAACCAAACATGGCTGCCATTGGGGCAGATGCATTTTCATCGTAAGAAAGGACTGTGTTGATGACTTGCACTTCGTTACGGAAACCTTCCGCAAACATAGGACGGATTGGACGGTCAATCAAACGCGCTGTCAAGGTCGCATCAGTAGAAGGACGACCTTCCCGTTTCATAAAGCCACCAGGAAATTTCCCAGCCGCATACATTTTTTCTTCGTAGTTGACTTGAAGTGGGAAGAAATCCCCAGTTGCCATTTTCTTAGACATGACAGCTGCCGTCAAGACAGTTGACTCCCCATAACGCACGACAACAGAGCCATTTGCTTGCTTAGCAACCTGACCAGTCTCTACGATTAACTCACGACCCGCAAAAGTCGTTTGAAACACTTGTTTTGTCATTGTAATCCCCTTTGGATTGATAAAATTATACGACTTGCCTACAAAAATCAGGATACAAAGGACGTGTAGAATCCCGTATGAAAATAGGAGATTGACGCAGTGTGCCACGCACACCAGGAAATCTATCTTTTTCACTAGGGATTTAGCCCGTGTTCAACTATCAAGATACTAAGGCCGCAAAAAGCAAAGTAAAAATAGGAAACTGGCGAAGTCTTCGATGAAGACAAGACAGTTTATCTTTTTTACACAGCTTTTCGGCCGGGTTCAATTCTCAAGATATTTTGGACGGTTCGGCTTGCCGAATATTTCTGTAGAAAAATAGGAAGGTGACGCCGCACTCGATGAGTGCTAGGAAGCTTATCTTTTTTCCTAAGAAATGAGGCCAAAATTCAATTACTCAAGATACCAAGGACACCCAACTCAACGAGATAGGAATTTCAACATCCTATCTGTATGTTATATCCTCATCTTTGTATCCAAGCACGTATACCTTTTATTTTAACATATTCAAGCCCAAAAGAAAAAGGCTTTGAGGGCCTTTTTCTTTGATTCTTCAGCAAGTTCTATATAAAAATTTTAGAGCTAGATATAGCTTCTGATTATTTTTACGATTTCACGAATTCTGTACTATCCACATAAAAGCGTGTTTTGTGGGTTCCACCCTTGTAGTCCTTATTGTTGCGTTTCAAGACAAAGCGTCTGTATGGATCGGAAGTCCCTTGAATAGTCGTTGTCACTTCAACTGAATCTTCATTGATCACCCATTCATCCGGTGAAGGAATTTCCATCGGTGGCATCGCTCCGCCACGACCACCAGGTACAATTTCGTAGAAGGCCTTATCTTTTGTCGAATAGATCCAGCCGTCTTTCTTTTCATTTGTAAGCTGGATCAGCTTGTCTTGTGAAAGACTGTGGATAGAGTCCGATGTCTCTTCTGCATTCAATTTATCAATGATATCTTGTAAATTATAGGTTTCTGGCGTGTAGGTATTGTAGTAATCAATGAACATGTCTTGTGGGTAACCATCAACCGCACCGTGGTCGTTGTTCAACTCCAGCAAACGAGTCGGTTGCACCTGAAGTGAATAGGTCAAAGACGCACTGTTTTCAATAATTGAATAGATATCCGCTTGGTCCGCTTTTGACAAGGTCCCAATGACTTCCTCATTCTCTTCATTTGACTGGCTTTCTTCTATTTTTTCATTGGCCTTCTCAGACGATTTTTTTGCAGATGAAAAATTTACTGGCCCATGCTTTCGCTCATAGCGTTTCGGAGCACAGGCTGCTAGGGAAATTACTGAACCGACTGTTAGTAATAAAATGATAATTTTTTTCATAATATCATATCTCCTATTATTTATCCCAGTTTATTAAAGGAAATCTATTTACTCAGTATCAATGAAGAGAATCACTAGCAAATATAAGTTAGTTTGCTAATCTTTTTTAGTCTTCCTTATAGAACAAGTCGCTTTGATCTGAAATAACATTTTGACCCCAATAAATAATATCCTTGCTATTATCAACAAAAAAATTTCCATATTTTAATGCTGCGGGAAATTCTTGACCTGCTGGGAAAAAACTCATTGCTGAAGCACCAGTTGGGGCAGTTGAATGAACACTACTACTTAAGTATCCAAATTCATGATTAAACCGGTCTACAACCTGATCTGTTGGTGCACCATTAATCTTTGATATACCATTATCATCAAATGTTACACTCATTCCTTTCCCATTTTTCCAGGTTCCTGCGATACTTGAGAAATTCCCGTTCTGAATTTCTTGAAGGTTCATCCCACTACTT
>OGYU01002706.1_pt1 | contig 11236 bp, 12 predicted proteins | sample 1576581 | NCBI WGS metagenome assembly OGYU01 (sample SAMEA3541547, study PRJEB24748) | human gut metagenome | biome: human gut; feature: human-associated habitat; material: faeces | place: China | collected 2012 | reverse complement strand
GAATATGGTCTTTATTCCGTGGTATCAGGGGTAGTTAGTTATCTGAGTTTGTTCAGTCTTGGATTTTCAGGGGCATATTTAAGGTTTTTTTCAAGATTTAAATACCAGGATGATAAAAAGAAGCTTGCTTCTTTAAATGGAATGTTTATTATACTTTTTTGTGTTTTGGCATTCATTGCACTTGTTTCTGGAATTATTCTTAGCTTTTTTCCTCGTCAGATTTTTGGCTCTAAATTATCAGATGCTGAGCTGATAAAAGCAAGAATATTGATGGTGATATTGGTTTTTAGCATGGCAATAGTACTTGTTAGTAGTATTTTTGAAGCAATCACAAGAGCATATGAGCAATATATATTCCAGCAGGCTGTTTATTTAATGGTAGTAGTAGTTAATCCGTTTTTATGTTTGCCTTTACTTTTAATGGGATATAGAAGTGTTATGCTTGTGCTTGTTGGAGCAGTGATTAGTATAGGGCGGCTGGTTGCTAATGTTTGGTTTTGTGTGTTTAAACTGAAGATTCCGATCTCTTTTCACAACTTTGAATTTAAATTGCTAAAGGAAATTAGTGCATTTAGCTTTTTTTTATTGTTAAACATGTTGATTGAACAAGTTAATTGGAATGTGGATAAATTAATCTTAAGTCATACAAGCGGAACAAAAGAAGTTGCGGTTTACGGTGTGGCATCACAGATTAATGGGTTATTTATTAACTTTTCCACGACTGTTTCATCTGTGTTTTCGCCTAAAATTAATCGGATTGTGGCAGAAGAGAGAGAAAATTATCAAAAGAAATTTACAAAATTAATGGTTAAGATAGGCAGAATTCAATGGTTATTATTGGGAATGCTTACAACAGGATTTATTATATTTGGAAAATATTTTATTGTACATATTTATGCCGGTAAAGGATATGAGAAATCCTATATCACTTCATTATGTCTGGTGATACCGGCACTCATACAATTAATTCAAAATGTTGGAGTTGAAATGCAACGAGCGTTAAATAAACATCAGTTTTGCTCAATTATTTATTTTGTAATGGCAATCATAAATGTAGCTATTAGTATTCCGTTGGCAAATAAATTTGGAGCTGTCGGTGCAGCGATGGGAACAATGATTAGTTTAGTAATATCAGATGGGATAATTATGAATGTATTCTATCATAAAATTCTGAAAATCAATATTAAATTATTTTGGAAAGAGATTATGAGTACATTAAAAGGATTTGCAGTTCCAGTGATATCAGGAATACTGATTATGAAATACATAAAATTTAGCAGTATTATGGAATATTTAGTAGTTGGTGGAGTATATGTAGTTGTTTACAGTATATCTATTTGGAAGATGAGTTGTAATGAAGAAGAAAGAAAAATGGTTTTAGGATTAATAAATAAATTTTAAATGCAGATTTACGATGCTGAAATTGAAAGGAAGATTGATGAAAGAAGAAAATGGAAGAATGGATTAATACTCCATTCTTCCCAGCAACAGTCCTTCTTCTTGCATGCCCTGCGTATTTGCAAGTGAAATTTGTTTTTCACTTTGTGCATCCGTAATAGAAAGAAAAACCTGATAAGAACCGGACTTAAGACTTTTTCGTGGTAGAGAGACCGAAAGAGTCTTTTTTTGTGTACTTTTTAGTTTACAAAGGTCGTAGTCAATTGGAACAGAAGAGATTTCTCCTGTTTCTGTATTTTTAAACTTCAGTGTAGCATGAAATTCTTTTAAGGTGTTTCCAAATCCGGTATTTTGAAGTCCAATGGAGAGATTTAGCTGAGAGTTTAAAAATCCGGAAGATTTCATTGTGCATTTTGTAACCAGATACCGGTAGCCAAGGTGTGCCTGAATATAGGTATAGCCATCACATCCATAAAAGGCATCGTTTTGATTCCAGGTTGTATTTTTCCACTTATCGAGTACGGTGTTGTCATAGTCTGCATTTAAATAGGAAACATGCATGGTGGTTAAAGACTCAACTGCAGAAGGTAAATTATTATAAGAGTTGTCGGAAACCACTTCTCCGCCATTTGGAACATACTGGCATAACGTGTTTTGAAATTTTAATTCGTCTTCTCTTGTACCTTTATAGGACGGAGAAGTGGCATCTTTTCTTTTTGTATCGCCATAAGTGCCAAGGTCAGACACAGATCCTAACATTCCATCATTGTAAAGCCCCAATCTTGCTATAAGATTCCCATTTGCCTGAAAAGCCGGAAATTTTTTCGGAACATCGTATAAATTTGTAATCATACGCCAGTGGGCAGGAGTCCGGACAGATAAATAAATCGAAGAATCAATGGATTCATTTAAGTGATTGATTAGGGTATGAACGGAAGTATCATTCATAAATTCAGACCCATGCATTTCACCCCAGTTTCCGATAAAGATTCCCTGCATCAGATAAACAGAATCAGAGTACCGGTTTACGATTTCACTGACCTGGTCTATGTGGGTAAGGATGGTAGAAAGTGAGTCTGGTTCTGTCGCCTTTGCGATACCATCCAAGTCATAGAGAAAACGAAGAAGAATCTGAGTGTCGGTATTGGACCAGTCTTTGAAAATCTGTTCTAATTGTGAAAGGGCATGTTCACTGATATCGGTATTTTTATAATTTTTTAAATTGATTTCTAGAAGAACCAAAGAATCGGAATACGTGTCAGCGTGTGAGGCAATCGCTTCATCTGTGTCATTTAAAGTATACCCGATGATGTGATAATAACCTTGATAAGGATTTTCTAAGACTTCGTTACTTTCAGAAAATTTTTCAGCGGTAAAAGTGACGGATTGGCGCATACATCGAAGAATCAGAACAAGAATCAAAAGCCCGAATAAGAAAATGAGAAATCTTTGGATTAAATTCATTTTTTCTATTTCCTCCAATTTTTTCGTGTTTTTGATATTCTATCAATTTATGGGAAAAACGTCCAGATAAACTTAGAAAAAATTATTTGGATTTTTGGCATACGGGTGTATAATGGATGAAAATACGAAAGAAAAAATGAAGAAAATGGAAGAAAAACTTAAAAAAATAGTGGAAGAACAAAATCTGGAACAGGAAAATCCAGAGGAACTTGCCCTGCTTTTATGGCAGGTTTTAAAGCAGTATGAACATGTAAAATTTCAGACAGTGAAAGGACTTGCGTTTACTTATGTAATAAAAGGCAACGAAATGTTTATTGACAGGAAGGAAAAGTCGATTACGAAGTCTTCGGTCTTACTTGCGTTTCAAAATCTGGTTAAGCAAGGAGGCATCATCAGTGGTCCGAAAAAGCTTGGAACATTTGGGGCGAGTTATTTATATCCGATTTTCATGGAATTAGGATGGATTGCGGAGTGACAGGTTTTGTCCATGCAAGGCGAAAAAGAAAAGATTTTACCGAATAATCGAGAATAGAGGAGAAGAAAGGTTGCAAAATTGGAAACTTATCTGTATAATGTGGTATTGGCTATAAAAATGAAAACAGAAAAGTAGAAAAAGCACGAATATAATAAAGAAAAAGCAGGAGATTTACAATGACAACATTAAAAACAAGCTTATTATCCTACAAGAAAACAGAACTGGAATCTTATGCAAAGACATTAGGAATTAAAAGAATTTCTTCTTTAAAGAAAGCAGAAATTGCGGAAAAAGTAGCAGACGAATTATTAAATCCGGAAGTAATGGCAAAACGTCTGGCAATTCTTGATGATGCGCAGATTGCATTGTTTGAAAAAGCAGCAAAGGGTGCTTTTATGGCAACAGAAGCAGAGATGGATACAGCTTATGAAGCCTGTGCACTCGACTACATGCAGGTATCTGAAGAGGGAATGCTTGAGGTTACAGAAGATGTAGCGGAAGCTTATGAAAAAATGGACCAAGAGACATTTGAGAAAAAGAGAAAAGAAGTATCCTGGTTAGCGAAATGTCTTTCTTTTTCAGCAGCCATGTATGGGGTAGCACCGGTTGATACGGTCCGCACAGTCTATGAAAGCCGTCCACATTATCATGCAGATAAAGAAACGTTTATGGCATTATTTGATGAAATCCCTTATGAGATCAATCCATGTGTTATTTCTGAAGATGTCATTATGGACAGAAAATTAATCGCAGGAGATGCCTATGAAGCATTATTAAATGAACAGCAGGGAAAAAAATTCTATGTTCCATCCTGGCAGCAGGTGGAAGAACTTGCTACAAAGGGATGTCTGTTAGATGAAGCTTCTTATAAGAAATTGTTTGCATTTTTCCAGAAAGAATTGGAGCTTGGATATGAGGAAGCAGTAGCCGTAACAGCAGATATCTGGAATCATTTGTCAACAGGACATGGTGATGTTTACGGAAAACTTCAGGAAGTGATCGAAAAATATCATTTCCAGAGTAAGGAAGGTGTAAGAACATTCTCTACACTGCTTCAGGGAGTGGTAAACAGTACCAGAATGATTATTTACAGAGGTCATACTCCAAATGAAATCACAGTAAAGAGACCAAAAAATAATTTCCCGAATTTCCACACCGCACAGCCAAAGAAAAATCAGAAGATTTATCCGAATGATGTATGCCCTTGCGGAAGTGGTAAAAAATACAAAAAATGCTGTGGTAAAAATTAAGAAATAAATTTAAGAAACGAAGCAACAAAAGGAATGCCCGATTACAAAGAAAGAGTGAGGCAATATGAAGAAAAAAGGCTTATTTATTTTACTTGGACTGGTCTGCATAGCAGTTGTTGCTGGTTCGGGTTTTCTAGTCGTAACAAGAGATAAAACCGGGCCTGAGATTACTGTTTCAGAAGATAGGAAAATAACTTATGAAATGGGTGGCGATAAAAAAGCATTGTTGGATGGAGTGAAGGCAACGGATAAAAAGGATGGAGATGTATCAGATTCTTTAATGGTAGAAGGAGTACGACAGAATGAGGATGGTTCTTTAGAAGTAACCTATTCAGCAGTAGACCATTCTAATAATGTGACAAAAGTGACTTGTAAGGTTGAAACTGTTACTCAGCAAAGTCAAGAAGAACAACAACCAGAAGGAGAACAAATAGCAGAGCCGTCGGAAGCTGAACAGGAAAGTGCGGAACATCCAGAAGAAGGTCAGGAAGAACAAGCGTCTGAAGAAAATACAGAACAGCCGGAAGACAATTCAGATACAGAGGCAGCGATTGCAGCTCTTCCGCAGGGTAGCCCACAGCTTAGACTTTCTACGCATCATGCTGATTTGGAAGTGGGGAGTGCTTTTCAGTATATGGATTATATAGAAAGTATTACAGATGATGAAGATGATACGAGTACATTATATCGTCAGATTCGTTTAGTAGGAGAAGTCGATACAAGTCAGGCTGGCGAGTATGAAGTTTCTTATTATGTGACAGACAGTAATCATAATGAATCAAACGTGGAAAAATTAACAGTAACTGTTCATGAATAGAAACCGGCAGGAGGAGTGGAATGTTAGTTGATGTACATAGCCATATTTTGCCAGGAATTGATGACGGTTCTAAAAATATGGAAGAAACAATAAAGATGCTTCGTATGGCACAAAAAGAAAAAATAGAAGTGATGATTGCAACACCTCATTATAATTGTGAGAGACGACCGGGATTCAATAAAAAGTGCTATGAAGTGTATGAAGAAGTCTGCCATGAACTTACAGAAAGAAATTTAAAAATACAATTGCTTTTGGGAAATGAAATCTTTTATAGTGCTGGAGTAGTAGAAGCACTAAAAAAAGGGGAAGCAATGACATTAAATAATACCAGATATGTATTGGTTGAGTTTCAGCCATATGTAGAATTATTGACAATTAAGAAAGCTGTGCAGGAGCTACAAATGGCAGGATATGAACCGATATTGGCGCATATTGAGCGCTATGAATGCTTACAAAAAGAGGAAAATATACAAGATCTGGTAGATATGGGAGCTTACATTCAGGTGAATGCTTCAAGTATAAGTGGAAAAATGGGGATTCGGACGCAATGGTATTTAAAAAAATTAATGCGTCACGAACTTATTCACGTAATTGGAACAGACACACATGGAAGTAAACATCGACGTCCTAAGATACAGGATGCAGTAAGTTATATAAAAAAGAAAGCTGGAAAAGACTTCTGCGAGAGAATTACAGAGGAAAATCCGGCAAAAATAATCAGAGGAGAGAAAATCTGTGGATAAGTTAGAGTTAGGAGAATTAAAACAACTTACAAATCAGGAAAAAGAAGTATATCGTACCCTTCGCACCAATCTTGAATTTACAGGTGTGGAAAATCGTGTAGTTGCTGTAACAAGCTGTGCACCAGATGAAGGAAAAAGTACCGTTTCCTATAATCTGGCAAGAGTGCTTGCATCAGCAGGAAAAAATACTTTACATATTGATGCAGATATGAGAAAGTCTGTACTTTCAAATCGTCATCAGATTGCAGGAATTGAAAAAGGATTAAGTCATTATCTTTCCGGACAGGCAGATATGACAGAAGTGGTTTATGCTACAAATAAAAAGAATTTCTTTATGCTTCCTTGTGGCTTATTTCCGACAAACCCAACAGAACTTCTTGGAAATGGAAGAATGGAAAAACTACTTGCAGGACTGAAGAAGACATTTGATTATATTATTATTGATACGCCACCGCTTGGAAGCGTTATTGATGCTGCGATTATTGCAAAGCAGAGTGATGGTTCCATTTTAGTACTGCAGGCCAATAGCACATCAAAAGTATTGGCAAAGAGTGTAAAAGAACAGTTAAAAGCAGCAAATCCAAATATTATTGGTGCAGTATTAAATAAAGTAGAAACTCATAGAGGCAGCTATTATGGTAAAAAATATGGTAGCTATTATGGAAAATATTATGGAACCTACTAAAATAGGGAAAGAGGTATGAGATGAACAAAGAATACGATGATGAAGTAGAAATCGACCTGGGGGCCTTACTTCAGACCTTACTTAGAAAGTGGTGGTTGATTGCAATTTGTGCAATTATTGGAGCAGGACTGGCGCTTGGAGGAACAGTGCTGTTTATTACCCCAAAGTATGAGTCACAGGCGATGCTTTATATTTTAAATAAAACAACAAGTGTAACATCACTTGCAGATATTCAGATTGGTAGCGCATTGACCGCTGACTTTGAGGTGATTGCTACAAGCAAGCCGGTTATTGATGGTGCGATTGAAAGTTTGAAAAAAGAAGAAGGAAAAACCTTTACCAGAAAAGAAATTGCAAATATGCTTTCTGTAACAAATAAAGATGATACTCGTATCCTTGTGATTACAGCAACGAGCGAAAATCCACAGGATGCCTGTATTGTAGCAAATGCTGTAGCAGAGAACACTGCAACCAAAATGGGTGAGATTATGAAATCAGACCCACCGACAACGGTAGAAAATGCAGAAGTAACAGAAAAACCCGTAAGTCCAAGTCTGAAAAAGAACACAGCAATTGGATTTTTATTAGGTGCTATTTTAGTATGTGCTATTTTAGTGATTCGTTTCCTGCTAAATGATAATATCAAGACAGAAGACGATATTGAAAAATATCTTGGACTTTCTACTTTAGTTGCAATTCCAAAAGAAAAAGGAAAAGACAAAAAGAAAAAAGAAGTTAAAAAGTTGAAAGAGGCGTCTCATGAAACGAAGAAATAAATTGTTTTGGGTATTTTTTGTGATTTTCGTGATTGCGATTGGAATGGGTGCAGGATATTACTTTGGACAGAAAGACCGAGAGCAGGTCTATGAAGACTTGGCAAAAGAAACAACAAAATCGCAGGAAGAAACGAAGCAGGAAGAAAACTCAGAGGAGGCTTTGACGGAAGAAACACCAAAAGTAGAGATTCCGGTGGATTTTACAGCATTAAAAGAGAAAAATCCAGAAATTTATGCCTGGATTCGTATTCCAGATACAGCGGTAGATTATCCGGTATTGCAAAGACCTTCCGATGATGTTTATTATCTAAATCACACGATTGATGGTTCAGAAGGGCTTCCGGGCTCCATTTATACAGAGTCTGTTAACGGGCAGGATTTTACAGATAAGAATACAGTGCTTTATGGACATAATATGAAAGATGGAACGATGTTTGGTGGTTTAAAGTCTTATATGGATGAGTCTTATATGGATGCCCATCCTCAAATTTTCATTTATACACCGGAACACATCTTTACTTATCAGGTCTTTGGCGCAGTTACTTATGACAATCGTCATATTTTAAATGCGTTTGATTTTAATACGGATGAAGGATTTCAACAGTATCTAGACTCCTTAAAAGAAGTAAGAAATATGGCATCTTATGTAAAATCAGATGTTGAAGTAACAACAGCGGATAGGATTATCACGTTATCAACTTGTAATGGAAATGGCGACCAGCGTTTTTTGGTAGAGGCGGTGCTTGTAAATGAAGAATAGAGCTGGAAGGACAGTTGTTTTTGCAATTTGTGGAATCATTTTGATTTTGGCAATAGGGATATTTGTTTGGGCATTTCAAAAAAAGATTATGGCAGATAAAAATTCTGGTATTGAAGATTCATCAGAGTTAAGCCAGGCAAATCAGGAAGTTTCTCAGGCGTCAGCAAATACAATTGAGTATAATGGGCAAACTTATGAGTATAATACAGATTTAGAGAATTATTTGTTCTTAGGTGTTGACAAAAAAGAAGAGGCAACGTTACATGATACTCCAGGAACAGCCGGACAGGCGGACTGTATTATGATTCTTTCAGCAAATAAAGAAACAAAAAAAGTGAAAATTCTTCAAGTTTCAAGAGATTCCATGACAGATGTAGACATTTATGATGTAAATGGAAACTATTACACTTCTATTAATGCTCAGGTTGCAACGCAGTATGCTTATGGGAATGGAAAAGATACCAGTTGTTGGGCAATGAAAAAGACAGTTTCTGAATTGTTATATGATTTGCCGATTGAAGGTTACCTTTCCCTTGATATTGATGGAATTAGTACCATCAATGATGCGATAGGTGGAGTTACCATCACAGTTCCAAAAGATTATACTTATATAGACCCTGCATTTACTGAAGGCGCAGAACTTACCCTGACTGGAGAACAAGCGGAACGTTATGTAAGATACCGTGATATTACGCAACAGGGAAGTAATAATGGCCGAATGGAGCGGCAAGTTCAATATATTCCGGCATTAATTTCCTCTATTAGAAAAAATACAAGTGGTGTAGTCAGCTATTATAATTTATATAAAGATGTATTAGGACCGTATATGGTGACGGATTTAAGTGCAACGCAAATCGATGCGCTTGCGTCTTATGAATTGGACAAAGAGACAGAATATGTCCCTGGGGAGGCGATTCCAGGAGAGGTGAATGAAGAATTTCACGTAAATGAGCAACAATTAAAAGAATTATTAATAAAAATGTTTTACAAATCAATTTAATGGTGTTATAATGAGCGCAAAGCACAAAATAAGAAATAAAAGAGTAATTTTAGGAGGCAAAGAATTATGAAAAAATTTATCGCTCTCGCATGTGCAGCAGTATTAACAGTAGCATCTGCTGTAACAGCATTTGCTCAGCCTAGTGTGTCTGTAAATGGAGTAGCTTCCGTACAGTCTGCTACAGATAAAAACGGCAATGCTGTAAATGTAACAGTTAGCGAAGTACCGGCAGAATATGCCAGCGCAGTAGCTGAAGTAAAAACAGCTGACAAATTAAAAGAACTTCTTGGTTCTGAGTATACATCTACAATGCAGGTTGTTGATGTAAAAGATGTAACAGTTCCGGCTGGTGCAGTATTCCCTGTAACAATTACATTTAAAATCTCAGGTGTAACTGCTTCTACAAAAGTTGCAGTTCTTCACTACAACACAACAACAAAAGCTTGGGAAAAAGTAGAAAGCAAAGCTGGTGAAGGCACAATCACAGCTACCTTTACTTCCCTTTCTCCAGTAGCATTTGTAGTTGACAAAGCAACTGCTTCTTCTACAACTGTTAACAAAGGAACAACAACTACTACTACAAATAAAGGAACAACATCTTCAACAACAGGTTCCAAAACAACATCTTCAACAACATCACCAAAAACAGGTGAAACAAATGTTATGATGTATGCAGGAATCGTAGCAGTAGCAGCATTCGCAGGAATGGCAGTTACAAGAAGAAAACGTGCTTAATTAATTACATAGTTTGAATGAAAAAGTCTGGTGGGGTGCTTGCCAGACTTTTTTTGTTCGACTCAAATTGCCAATTCTATAAAAAATACTTGCATTTTATAGCATATCATAGTATAATCAAATACGTTGTAAAAAAAGAGATGGTCCTCTGTTGTTGATTACATTAAGAACATCCGGAAGAATAAGGAGAAAAATCATGAACGAAATTATCAAAAACATTGAAGCTGCTCAGTTAAAAGCAGAAGTACCTCAGTTCAACGTAGGTGACACAGTAAGAGTACACGGAAAAATCAAAGAAGGAAACCGTGAAAGAATCCAGATTTTTGAAGGTGTTGTATTAAAGAAACAGGGCGGAAGCAACCGTGCTACTTTCACAGTAAGAAAGAACTCCAACGGAATCGGTGTTGAAAAAACATGGCCACTTCACTCCCCGAATGTTGAAAAAGTAGAAGTAATCAGACGTGGTAAAGTAAGACGTGCAAAACTGAACTACTTAAGAGACCGCGTAGGTAAAGCTGCAAAGGTAAAAGAATTAGTAAAATAATAAAAGTTAGAGGACAGGGACACATACTTATGTATATGTCCCTTTTCTTCCATCTTGAGGAAAAAAATATGAGTAAGAAAACAATAAGAAAGCCGGCTTTTTTGGGAAAATATAACTGGAAAGCAATCCTTCCATGGATATTTCAGATTGCAGTTGTTTTGGCACTTGCAGCGATGATGTCTATTTTCTTTTGTCAGAGTGTGATTATGCAGGAGAGCAGTATGGAGCCGAGTATCGAAACCGGACAGCATCTGCTGATGAATAAGGTAACGTATAAGTTAAAAGAACCACAGCGTGGGGATGTGATTGCATTTAAAAAAGATGGCAAAGAACATTCCAGTATTCATGTAAAGAGAATTATTGGACTCCCCGGAGAAAAAATTCAGATTAAAGATGGAAAAGTCTATATCAATGGGAAATTCTATAAAGAAAAAAAATTTCCAAATATTATAAATCCGGGGCTTGCCGAACAGCAGATTACACTTGGAAAAAATGAATATTTTGTACTTGGGGATAACCGAAATAACAGTGAGGCGCTTCCGGACGATGTTTTTTTATCTCCCGAATGAAATCTACTCCGTTTCCATCG
>OGYU01002703.1_pt1 | contig 11239 bp, 10 predicted proteins | sample 1576581 | NCBI WGS metagenome assembly OGYU01 (sample SAMEA3541547, study PRJEB24748) | human gut metagenome | biome: human gut; feature: human-associated habitat; material: faeces | place: China | collected 2012 | reverse complement strand
GAGCAAAAGAGGAAAACACGATACGACACCATCCCATCAGCCATCGGAAAAGAAAAAAGACAGGACACCGACACCCAGGAACACACGCGACGGACACCACACCATAACGGAAACCACACCACAAAACAGCATCACATCAAGGGGAGGGATCGTTTTTCCTTGCAAAAAACCGGGTTTCGGCATGGTTTCCATGCCCGGACGCCGGGATTCCCCCTTCATGCGGGACGCATACCCGATCCGCAAGGGACGATGGAAGGGGAAGGCGTATGATCACCGTCAGTTTCGACGACACGACGGCCGGGCCGGACGACCTGCCGTTGCTTCGGATCGCGGACGCGGCGAACCGGATCCATGGCATGGACGCGCGGCGGCTGCCCGGCCTGCTGGAATCATCCTGGCTGGACTGGACGCCGCCGTCCTCGCGTCTGCCCGACGTGGACGCGCCGTCGCCGCCCGGCCGGGACGATTGGCTGTGGGCGCGCGGGCATGCGGGGCTGCTGGGGTTCGACGTGTCCGCCTACGGGTCGGGCATGATGTTCGCGTCCATGCTGGCGAAGCGCGTGGGCGTGCGCCGGGCGGGCTGGTCCGCGCTGGCGTTGGCCTGGTGCGCGCGCATGGCCCGGTTGGATGCGCGCGCATGGACGCTGGCCCTGCTGGAGCATGATCCGGCGCGCGTGCGGGCCGATTCGCTTCGGCTTGTGCCGGTGGGCCCGTTGTCGGGGTTGTGGAGCGTGTGGGCGTCGCCCGCGTTCATGCCGGGCGTGACGGGCGCGGATGTGGCGTGCGCGTTGATGGATTGCGCGCGTGCGGGACGCTACCGGTCGGATCATGTGGTCGCGCCGGACGGCCGGACGGTCCGAATCCCGGATATGGTGTGGGATCGCGTGGATTCGATGGGATTGGCTTCCGTGTTCGCCGACACGGGGTTCTAGAACAGGGGCGTCATCGTCCCCTCGTCCGGCGTGCTGTTTTCCCGTCTGCATGCGCGGGCGGCGTGGATCATGCGTCCCGCGTCCGTCTGACGAGCAGCCGCTTGTACAGTCGGCGTCCGTTGACCGTCGGATCGTCGAGCTTGCCGAGCAGCATGAACCCGTTGCCGGGCGCCCAGTGTTCGAGGAAGTTCAACGGGACGCCCATCGGCCCGTCATGATCGTCGGGCATCATGCGCATGGAGTCCACGTTGATCGCGTCGTAGGCATCATATTCCGGATATTCGTCCTCATGTCCCCGGTACGTGCGTCCCGTGGGAGGCTGGGTCTTGTCGGCGCGCGCGGCGGCCAGGCTGGTGAGCCATCGGGCGCTGTTGACGCCGACCGTGCCGTCGGGCCGGATCATGCTTCCCGTCTTCGGCCGGTCGTCGGGCAGTCGGAAGAACATGCTGCCCGAGTGGATGCTCAGGCCGACGAGGCAGCGTCCCCCCTTGACCATGGGGAATACGTCGTTGGCGGTGGCGAGGTTCAGGTTGGCGACGATCAGGAAATCGGTGTCCGGATGCCGGCGGAGCATGCGCATGAACCGGATGGCCTTGCTGAACGGCGGGTTGGTGACGACGATCGCGCCGGGCCTGTCGAGCAGGCGTTCGCATTCGGGCGAGTCGAACGAGCCGTCGCCGTCCAATGGGCGGGCGGCCAGGTCCGCGATCGAATACCTCCCCTCGCGGCCGTCGTTGTCCACATGCCATTGCATGGCGGGCGTCCCGTCGTCGAACAGGGTGTCATGGTCGGCTTCGAAGCTCGTGCAGGTGAGGGACGCGATCCCGTATTCGCTCATGTGGTCGAGCGTCCATCGGACGAACATGCTCATGCCGGGCCGGTCATTGCAGTCGCAGATCACATGCCGGCCGGCCAGGTCATGGCGGTAATGGGACAGTTCCCCGTCGATCGCGTCGTACGTGGTGTAGAATTCGTCGGCCTTCGCCATGCGCGCGCCGGTCAGGTACCGGTGATGCTTGTGTGTTCCCATGCCCCGTCGTATGCGTCAGGGACATGGTTCCCCGTCGTCTTGCCAGCGCCTCGTCTGCGCGCGCGGTGGGCAGCCACATGTTTTCGCCGCGTTCGACGAGCTCATGCCGTTCGAGGGCTTTGAGGCTGCGCGCCTCGCGCATCACGGTCTGGTCGAACGGGATGAGCGAGGCGGCGGGCGGATGACGTTGGATGTCGCTGATGGGGGGACGCATGCCCGACGGCGAGACGTACAGGCACGCGACGGGAGGCATGACATGACCGGCAGGACGCTCGACGAGATGATCAGGGAATACCGGATCGAACTGTACAAGGCTGCGGACGGGAGCATCGGATTGCAGGCGTGGGACTGGAGGGGCAAGCCGGGCTCCGAGGAGGAGATCCGCGCCAACAAGGACGCCTTGGTAGTCGAACTCGTACGTCGAGAACGGGCGCGGAAAACAAACGAGGAACGCAAACACCGCGAACGTATCCTCAATCTGCAGAAGGAACACCCGGCCAACCTGCCCGACCTCAACGTGGGTGACCTGGTCGCGTGGTATGACCAGCGGATGCCGTTCAGCTATGGGATCAGGCGCGCCGACGCGATCTTCTCGGGAGAGGCGTTCCATTGGGATCCGGGATTCACGATCATCGCGAGCCTGGACGACGGGGAGGCGTTGGCCGGGGAGCTGGGCGTGGAACGCTGGCAGCTTGACGCATCCCAATCAGGCGAACCGTTGGGATTGGGGCATGATGATTACGAGCTGCAGACGCACAAGGTCATCCGCGACTGGATCGAAGCGCACAAGGAACGCCGCGTGTCGGCGAACCACCCGACCACCACCTGCTACCGCATCGGACGCGGCGAGGCGATCGCTCTGGCGAACAAGGTACGCGAAGCCGTCGCGGCAAGAGTTCAAAGCATTCTCGACGGCAACATCAGCCACCACATCGACATCATCAGCCGATACAACCATCAAGTCGAAAAGCCTTTGACTGAAGCCGAGGCCCGCAAGCTCTGGAAACGCGACAACGATCTGTACAACGAAGGCGGCAGCGGATACGTGTGCGACTATGTGAGCCGTGAACGCGCGCGGCGCGCCGCCGCCTGGCTGCGCGACCACGGCGTGGACATGCGCGTCGTCTGAGCCATCCCCCCGGGGGGATTCGGACGCGGCCATGGGCCTCCGGTGCGGGACGCATACGGGCGGGCGTGACCGTGACCGAATCGTTGTATGAGGCGTTGAAGACCATGGGCGAGCATGATCCGCATAATCTGGCCTGCGTGCTCGTCGCGGACGCGTACTGGAATCTGGTGGGGCCGACGGCCGCGTTCGGCCGGCGCGACCGGCTGGACGCGGACCGCATCCTCTCCTGGTATCGCGCGCACGCCGGCGAATTGAGACAGGCGACGAGGGACGGCCGTTACGCGGCCCTGCTCTCCGACGGGCGTCTTCCCGCGTCGGCGGCCGGCCCCGTGCTGGCGAACATCCGACGCGTCGCCCCGGACGCATGCGACCGGTTCCTGGGCCTGCTCGCCGACCCGGCGACCCCGGTGCGCCGCCGGTTGGACGAGGGTTTGGACCGGTCGGACGGGCGCGGCTCCATCCGTTTCAACGCGGCCCTGCTCGTCAAATGCTGGAACTTGACCGGACTCGGCGCATCGCTGCCGCTCCCCTTCTAGGATTCCGGTCAGCCGACCGGCCGGCGTCCGGCGCCTTCGCGTCCAGATCGTCCAGGTCGGGCAGGAGCAGCCGGACGGGATCGTCCTCCCTTGCCCTGTCGAGCGCCTTCCCGATTCGTTTCGTTCTCTCCACCGCGGCCGTGACGTCCGCCGGGCGCATACATACCCGTGAAGGCATGTAATCGGAAAGGAGCATCTTGACGGTCGACAGGAACAACAGGAGCCACAGGCCGAAGGGCCTGCCCCAAGGGTATGCGGGCACGTTCGACGCGGCCGGCCCGCAGACGGCCGGCGACGACGTCGCCCCGCCGCCGGCCGGCGGACATCGGCTGGACGATGCGATGCTCACAGCCGAAACATACATCATCATGGATCCGGATGTAGCCGACTGCGCGGGATACGCCGCCAGACGATTGGGTGAGCTCATCGCCCGTCCGGCGAAACCGGGCGAAACCGATGACATGCCGTTGATCATTGAAAACCTGCGATACGATCCGCAGTCCCCGGGCGGCTCCCATGCCGACTATATCGCCGACCATATAGAGGCCGCCTATGACGGCATACCGGTCAAAGCGCCTGACCGTACGCAATTGGAACAGGAAACCCGACAGCATATCCTCGAGACCGCGTTGGATCCGAACCGGGAGCTCCGCAAGCTCGGATTGGAGCCCGTACGGCCAGACGAACACACGAACGCATACGCGGGACCGCAGCCGGAGGATTGGGTAAGCGACTACGACGAGGAGACCGCCGAACGCCGCCACGAAGCCGCATGGAAAGGCACCCAGACCAAACAGGCCCGATATGCCGCGGCGACGGAGAAACACCTGTCACCGTTGAACGATGACATGCGCGACCTGTACAAGACGAACGTCGACCGCGGGCTGATCAACGGCAGCGCGTTCGATGACAGGATGGCGTTCGCCGACACGCTGCACGAATTGCAGGAGGATGGCTGGAACCCGCAGGCGGGGCGCGAATACCGGAAATCCAAGGAGTTCAGGAAACTGGAGAAACAACTGTTGGACGGGAGGAAACCGACCCGACGCTACCGGCAGCTGCGCGACGCGTTGTGCGACGACGAACACGAGTACCGGGCGTTCATGGCCGCGGATCCTGACGTGTTCGACCCGGACGAGAGAATCGTGAAGCCGTTCGCCGGACTCGGCCCCGACGTCGGCCAGGCCGCCATGCTGCGCCTGGCCGCCAAACACCGGGGCGTCACCGGGGCGCTCGCCCTGGCACGCTGGGATCCGGGCATCGAATACGTGACGGCGGACGCGAAGACCCACACGTTCCGCATGGAGCATGACCGGCCGGGAATCGGGTATTACAGCGACGGCTCCACCTATCCGATCGGGCACACGGTCATCACGGCGAACGGGATCAAACCCGCGAGCGTGATGAGCTGGATACACAACGAGAAGCCGGGCACGCCGGAATGGGAGGCGCGAACCCGCACCCGGTTCGAGGAGTCGAACGGCGGCGAATGGAAGCCCGCCGAAACCGACGTAATCTAATGGGGACGCATGCGGAATGCCGTAGGATTGGAATCGAAGGAGGACGTGATGGAAGAAGAATCCGTTCGGCTCGCTATCCGGCTCAAAGATGATTCGGTGTGGAAGATTTCCAATCTTTCCGGCACCGTCATACCCTACAAGGCAGCCGCCGGCATCGTCCACCACGGAAAAGGTCTTGCAGGCCGTCCCGTCGAGGAGACGGTGTTGTTGTACCGTCTGTCGAACGCATTGGAGACGACCATCGCCAATGCAGATCATCCACTTGATGAAGACCTGTTCGATTGCTTCAAGGAGCAGTTGGGGGCTTCGAAGGACATTCCCCTGCCGGATCACACCAATCCGACGGAGGAAAACGCCACGGACATGTTTATGGAGCTTTGGAATCAGGATAGGATCCTCGCCGCCGTGTGCGCGAACCATCTTCTCGTCGAAGGCGGCATCGGCCTGTTCGGAACCTACCCCGACCAGCTTCCGGCATTGGAATCCGCCATAGGGGATTCCAAGGAAGCCGCCATCTCCTATATTCACGACAATGCGGTAGAGCTTCTTCCCGGAGGCCTCACCCGGAACAGGATGCCACAATGACCATGGATGCGAACAACCGGAGTCATCGTCCCGCCGGACTGCCACAAGGCGTGGCCGGCACGTTCGATACGACCGTATCCGGAGTGGATGATGCCGATGTCGCCCCTCCCATGGGGGCGGGAACCGTTTCCAATGCGGAGGCATGCGTCAATCTGGCGAAACGCCGCACCATCGACCTGCTGTGGAAGACCGCGAGCATCGAGGTCAGGGGTCTCACGTTCCCCGATACGCGCGACGTGTTCAAGGGCATCACGCCCGGGGATGCGAGGGCCAGGGATGTGATGGTGCTGAACAATCTGAAGCACGCCTGGCAGTTCCTTTTCGACAACACGGATTGGCCGGTCGACTGGCAGTATCTTTCCGAATACAACCGGCTTGTAGGTGACGGGCTGGAGCCCTCCCCCGGCAGGCTGAGGAACGACATGGTCACCATCGGAGGCACCAGATATGTTCCCCCTGTTCCCTCGTATGATGGGGTCAGGGATCAAATCGGAAAGGATCTCGGGCTTGACGATCCGGAGGATAGGGCGTTGAACCTGTTCGCATCCATCAGCCGGGGCCAATGGTTCAGCAACGGCAACAAGCGGACTTCGGCGATGGCCGCCAACCATTGCCTCATCCATGACGGGGTCGGCATATTCGCATTGCCTCCGGAACGGATGGATGACGAGTTCAGGGACAGGCTCATCGGCTTTTACGAAAGCGATGATCGCGGACCGTTCATCGACTGGCTGAAATACCATGCGGTCGGACGTCTGGTGGACAATGGGCTGACTTCGGCGCAGAAAAACGGGGATGATCCGATCCACGACGATATGTGATATTCGACAATGACGGGGACGCATGCGGGATGCCATAAAGGATTTCTCCGCATGCAAGGAGCCCGTCATGGCCGAAAGAATCACCACACTGTTACAGGATCGTCTCCCGTTGGATTCGGACCGCCGGCTGAAGGTGCCGGCCATCCGCCCCGAGGACGACATGGTCACCGTCCGTCGCCGGTTGGGACGCTACCTGTACGATTCGCTCGCCAAGGACACGGACCGCGAGACGTTGGCCGTCGGGACCGCGAACATGATCTGGCCGGGCTGCGAGCCGGTGGATCGCGAAACGGATGCGGAGATAGCGCGCGACCTGAGGCGCACGGAATCCAAGACCGGCAGCCCCGCGATCGCGCTGCATCATCCGGCGGGGCGGATCATCCTCATCGGGCTCGGCCCGCACAAACCCATGCTGGCGAGAATCGACTACAGGTACCGTCTCTCGAAGCGCACCGTGGACACGGTCAGCCTGCCGAGCCTGCTGGCGGCCCGCATGATCATGGGGCATATGGCGGACCCGGATCCGGAGCGCGAAATCCGCGACATGCTCTCCGACGACCGGCATACATGGCAGTACTTCCGCACGAACATGGATCGCCGTTTCGACGGGATCTGCGGGCTCGTCGTCTCCTGCGCCACGCATGGGGTGCGGCTGCCCGACCCGCCCGAGCCCGGCGACGCGAAGGCGCTGCTCGCATGGACGGCCGGGGCGGGGGCGATCGGCCTGGACTGCGATGACGCGCGTGTGAAAGGCCTGCTGGCGGAACGCCTGGAATGGGTGCGATGGACGGCGGAGCTGCGGCTTGCGGCCGAGACGATCCTACGCGTCGAATCGGATTGGCGCATGAACCGGGATCTCGCCCGCCGTACGGAGGCCGGCGCATCGGCGACCGTGTTCGAGGACAAGAAACACAGGGATCCGAAGCACGACGAGGCGGGGCAGGCCAGCCCGTTCGCCGCGGACTTCGACCGGATCGAGGTCGAGGACGACGTGGATCTCGACCTGTTCGCCCGGCTGGGCGTCGAATGGGAGGCGTTGAGGCCGGTCGTCCCCGTGTCCGGGGCCCGCGCCGCTTTGCGGTTCCGATACACGGGACGCCACAGGGCGGACGGCATCTACCATACGGGACTCGACGCGATCGCGATAGACCCGCGCCGTCCCGCCTCGTTCGGCCACGAGCTCATGCATCACCTCGACCACACGTGGGGTCCGACCGATTTGAGCCTCGACCCGCTGTTCCGCCCCCTGCTCGACCGGTATCGTGAGACCGTGGACACGGCGCGCATGAAGGGCGCGAACCCGGACCGGTGGCTCGCCCCCGCGGAGGCGTTCGCAAGGGCCGGGGAGATCTGGCTGCGCATGCGCCTCGGCAAGGACGGCAGCCTGCTTGCCCCCGAGGAGCATTACAAGACCGACTGGGCGTACGCCCCCTACCGCGGCCGATGAGATGAGATCGGGGCCGTGTTCGACCGGCTGTTCGCCTAATACGCGTTCTCCCTCAGCCTCCAGACCCCGTCCCCGTACGTATAGACGAGATCCGCGCGGATGCGCAGCACGTCCAACGGGACCGGATTGTCCGGGTCGGACAGCCACCGGTCCATGCTCCGCCGCAGCCGTTCCCGCACCTCGGGGACATCCGTGTCGATGGCGGTGACGAACGCGAGGCAGCCGTCCTTGTACGTGATGGCGCACCACCCGTCCGGCGGCATGCCGTCCAGGATCTCGCGCCCATCCTCCTCCAGCAGGCGGCCTATCGGATCATCGCAAACGTCTCCCATACGCCCCGGTATGCGTCACCCGCGTCCTTTCGCATAGCCGGCCCGCATGATCAGATTCGAATACGAGTACCCCGTCCATGTGAAGACCCGGGCGGGGGGCAGCGTCGACTTCGATCCGGCGAACAACGGCAGCCACCGGGCTCTACTCGACCGGCAGATAGCGAAATGGCAGGCCGGGCATCCGGAGGCCAAGGCCGCCCGCCTCGAGTTCATCGACCGGGACCGGCATGTCGCCGTCCTTGTCGACCGGCAGTCGTCCAGCGTCGACATGCGCGACGACTCCAGCCTCGAAATCAACCTGAGCGCCGAACATTCGAAGCCCAGCAAGGGCGCCGAGGTGCAGGCCGTGTACGAGACGAAATACCCCGGATACCGGCTCACCGTGTTCCACCCTTACGAGGGCAAGGCGCTGCTCGAACGTTTGACGGACGCGCAGGCCACCGCACGCGGGCAGCTGGCCGCCGCCATGGGCCTGCACGACTGGGATCTGCGCATGACGCCCGTCGAGGACGGCGGATGGCATGCCGTCCTCGACGACGGAATCGTCTACCAGGCGGACAAATACGATGCGAAGGTGGATGCCGCCTGCGAGCAGATCGGACGCCTCGGATGGTGGTTCGAGGCCGATCCGAAGAACGGGACCATCGACATCCATCCCGGCCTGCCCAGGACGTTCCCCAAACTCGTGCGACTCCCGTTCGACCATCTGGGCGCGGACAGGGACCGCACCCGTTTCGGCGTCAGGCTCGCCAGACCCGGCGAAACGGCGGAGCCCGCGATCCTCGACTGGAAGGCCTCCCCCAGCATCTATCTGGGAGGCCTTCCGGGCGCTGGCAAAAGCGTGTTCGGCAACGACATCATCGCCGACCAGCTGGCCACCGGACAGGTGGAGCTGTTCGTCTGCGACCATTTCACCAAGGCCGCCGACTATTATTGGGCGCGCCCCTGGATCCACGAGAACGGCTGGGGCTGCGACAGTCTGCTCCAGACGCTCGGCGTATTGAAGACGTGCATGGCCGACATCGACAAGGGCGGGCCGCGCGCCGAGTTCTTCCGCCGGCGCGGCTACCAGAACTGGTACCAGCTGACCGACGAGGAGAAGAGGCGGATGCCGTTGCGGCTCGTCGTCTGCGACGAGTTCACCCAGCTGACGGTCGGGCACAAGTCGGCGGGCAGCCTGCCGAAGACCGCGTTGCCGCCCGTCTGGGAGGAGAAGCATGACGCGCAGGTCAAGGAACTGATCCTCAGGACCGTCACCGACCTGGTGCTGGTGGGCCGAGCCTACGGGTACCGGGTCATTATCCTGAACCAGGTGGCGTCCGCGGCGACCGGCATGCCGCCGAGCCTGAGAAGCGCGATCGGCAACAAGGCGCTCATGGGGGCCCGCGCGTCGAAGAACCAGCGGGGCCTCGTGTTCAACATCGCGGAAAGCGTGCCGGAATGTCCGCAGAACGTGTTCGACGAGGGCGTGTCCAAGGGCGTCGGCTCCGCGGAGTTCGAAGGCCAATCACCGTTCGTGTTCAAGACGTATTTCCCCGTCCTGCCGGACGGGACGAACGACGCGAAGGCGCTGGGCAAGTGGATGTGCGACCATCTCGGGCTGCCCGACGGCATCGACCGGTCCGCGTACCTGGATTCGTTCGACCAGACCACGGCCGACGACCCGCGGTTCAACACCGTGATCATGGACCGCATCAGGTTCAGGGATGCGGACACCTACCGCCTGTTCCCGTTCCTTGGCGCCATCAAGGACAGATGGGATGAAAGCCTCGACGAGTACGGCGGCGGGGGCGCCGATCCCGAATCGGATGGCGGAACGGATGATGACGCGATGCCATCGGGCGTCCCGGCACGCCCGACCGGTCCGGAACCGTCCGGCCCGCTCATGGACGCGGCCGAACTGGCGCGCATCATGCGACAGGGGTGAATCCAGGTCAGTCCCCCGGACCCACCCTGTTCCAATCGGCCAGCCAAACGATGATCCGATCATCATGCATGTACCAGGTCTGGCGTGGAAACACGGCGCCAGACATCCAAGACAAGAATCTTGCCGAGGATGCAGCCGTTCAGAAGCGCAAACCAACCGTATCGCACTGATACGGGAATCCCATGCCTTCAGGCATGGGAGGATGCCAACGTATCGGCTTCCGATGCTAGCGCATGCGCCTTGTCCTCGGCCGGCGCCCGTCCATGCGCCGGATATGCGTCCCGTGGCGTCCCGTCGTCGGCGATGCTCGCCCAATGGTATCCGTAGGCGACGTGATCCGGATCGCCCGCCACATGCCCGATGTTGGCGGCCGACCCGGCGGGCAGTCCCAATGCGACTGCGGCGGCGCGCAACGACGGGTATATGGTTCCCGTCTCCACGCAGCGGATGGCGTGCCGGTTGCCTTTCGGCACCGCTCCTAGCCTCAGCCGGGCCAGGAGCTTCGGATCGGCCGAGGCCAGCCGGGCCAGCCATTCCGGGCTCGCCCAATGGAATCCGCCGGCGCGACGATCCGGATTGTCGCGCACATGGTTGATCAGGTCGCGCATGCCGGGCGTGTTCCTTGTCCGGCCCGTCAGGGCCAGGGTTTCGGCGGCGCGCATCGCGTCCCCGTATTCGACGCCCGTCTCCACGCATACGACCGGGCCGCGCAGCATGGTCTCGCGCATCGTCCTGCGCCAGGCGGCGAGCAGGCCGGGATGCCGGCGGCGTATCCGCCCGTACGTGACGCCGTCGACCCAGTGGACGCCCCCGTTCCGCCTGTCCAGCCGGTTGCGCTTCTGCAACCGGGATACGGGCATGCCATGCGCTTCGGCGGCCAGCGTCATCGTGTCGTACGCCTCCCCCGTTTCGGCGCACACCCACAGTCCCCTGAGCCGCTCCCCCTCCACAAGCCCCCGCAGCCGGCGGCGGCCTTGTTC
>OGYU01002686.1_pt1 | contig 11283 bp, 13 predicted proteins | sample 1576581 | NCBI WGS metagenome assembly OGYU01 (sample SAMEA3541547, study PRJEB24748) | human gut metagenome | biome: human gut; feature: human-associated habitat; material: faeces | place: China | collected 2012 | reverse complement strand
GAAAGTTGGTGCTGAAGCAGAATTTACAGGTCATATGTTGGAAGTATTGCAATGTATGCACAGGACATACAGATGGGAGCAGAGTTTTCAGGATTTATCGTTATATACGTTATCATTGTACTGATATCAAACAGGCGGAGCAGACCACTTCTGATCAATGAGCTGGTGAATTTTGCCACACAGTACGGAACTGTACAGAAACAGCTTTTGAATGATTTTGAGATTCCGTATGCATTGCTGGATTATAATTCGAGATTTCTGTGGATGAATGAAAAGTTTACAGAGATCACAGGCAAGGACAAAAATTATCATAAGTCAGTGACCACAGTGTTTCCGAGCCTGACCAAGGATATCCTGCAGAAGTCCGAAGCGGTAGAATCAATAAATGTAATGCTGGATGACCGCAATTACCGTATTTCCATGAAGCGCATTTATTTTGATTCCGTGACAAAGGACAGTGCTATCGTGGCGATCAACGACACGGATGAGTATCTGACTGCCATATATCTGTTTGACGAGACAGAGCTGAATCGTTATATCAGGGAGAACGAGGAGCAGAAGCTTGTTGCAGGACTGATCTATATTGACAACTATGAGGAAGCGTTAGACAGTATCGAAGATGTAAAACGTTCTCTTTTGATCGCACTTGTAGACCGCAAGGTCAATAAATATTTTACAGAGATCGATGCCCTGGTGCGTAAGATTGAGAAAGATAAATATTTTGTTGTATTCAAATACAAGTATTTAGAGCAGCTCTCAGCAGATAAGTTCAAGCTGATCGAGGATGTCAAGAGCATCAAAGTCGGAAATGAGATGGCGATCACCTTAAGTATCGGAGTCGGTGCCGGAGGTGCACCCTTGCCGAACTGCTTTTCGATCTGGGCCAGGGCCGTGGCCAGCGCATCCTTTTTGGCTTCCGCGCCGGTTTTTTTGGTGGCCGGGGCAACGTTGTTGTTCTGATTTTTTGCCATAGCGTGCTGCTCCTTTATCCTCATTGCCCGCAAAAACGGGCTGTGTTGTACTTTCTCTCTTAGTATAACACAAATTCCAGAATTTACAACAAGAAGTTGTTTCTATTTTTCAATTATTTTGGCCGGTGGGCAATGATGCAGCGGTCGTTGCCGCCGTAATCCCTGCGGCATTCGATGTCTGCCCAGCCATTCCCGGCCAGCAGCTCCATGACGGCCTGCCGCTGCTGCCAGCCGATCTCCAGCACCAGTGCGCCGCCGGGGCGCAGCGCGTCACGGTAGTGCTGCGCAAGGGCCCGGTAGAACACAAGGCCGTCATCGCCCGCTTCCAGTGCCATGGCCGGTTCCTGCGCCACCTCCGGCTGCAAATGCTGCATTTCCTCCGCCGTCAGATACGGCGGGTTGGACACGATCAGGTCCAGCTGCCCTTCCGGCAGGCTTTGCCAGTAGGTAAACAGGTCCCCCTGCACGGCCTGCACCGCCGGGGCTGCGCCGGGCAGGGCAGTGCGCACATTCTGTTCCAGGTAGCGGAAGGCTTCCGGGCTTTTTTCCACGCAGGTGACCTGCGCGTCCGGGCAGAAGCGCTTGACCCCCAACCCCAGACAGCCGGTGCCTGCACATAGATCCAGCACACGGGGCGCTTTTACGACCGCAAGGGTCTGCGCGGCGGCCTCGGCCACCACCTCGGTGTCCGCACGGGGGCAGAGCACCCCCGGCCCCACGATCAGTTCAAAGTCCAGAAAGCTCCAGCGACCGCACAGGTACTGCAGCGGCTCCCGCGCCTCCCGGCGCAGGCAGAGGGACTCCAGCCGGGCAGCCTGTGCTTCGGTCAGGGGCGCGTCCGCCAGCCGGACATCCCGCCCGGTCACCAGCCGGAAAAGTTCTGCGGCGTCGTAATCCGCATCCGGGCATCCGGCCGCCGTCAGACGGGCTTCCAACTGCCGCACCGCGTCCCGCGGGGTCATACCTGCCGTTACCATTTGCCTTCCTCCGGGTTTTCCGGCAGCACCGGGGTCACGGCCGCAATGGCCACCTCGATCATGCTGTCATCCGGCTCAAACACTGTGAGGTGCTGCACCCAGATGCCGGGCTGACGAATGATGCGGGTGGCAAGGTTATCCGACCGGCCGCACCACTTGAGCAGCTCGTAGCTGATGCCCATGACCAGCGGCAGCAGCAGCAGCTTGAAGAGCACCCGCAGGCCGATGCTGCCCCAGGGCAGCACGCTGTACAGGAATACGCTCACGATGACCACCAGGATCAGGAAGCTGGTGCCGCAGCGCGGGTGGAAGCGGGTGTACTTGCGCACATTCTCCACCGTGAGGGGGTCGCCTGCCTCGTAGCAGGCAATGGTCTTGTGCTCAGCCCCGTGGTACTCGAACACCCGGTGGATCTCCTTCATTTTGGAGATGCCCACCATATAGGTCAGGAAGATGCCCACCTTGAGCACCGCTTCCAGCACCACCTTGGCCCAGCGGCCCAGCGTGACAAAATGGTTCACGCCGCCCACGATAAGGGTGGGCAGAACGGTAAAGAGCAGGATGGCCAGCAGCCCGCCCAGAACGGCTGCGCAGGCCAGCAGAGCGTCCTCGGCCTTTTTGCCCAGATGCTCCCCTACCCACTTTTCAAAAGCGGTCTCTTCCTCTTCGGGGTCGTAGTCATCGCCCATGCTGACCTGGGCGGAGTACATCATATAGCGGTAACCCATGATCAGGCTTTCGATCATGGAAATCGCTCCCCGCACCAGCGGGATCTTTGTCCAGATGCCATGGGTAGGCGTGGGCTCGGTCTTGGTCTCGATGGTGCCGTCCGGCTTGCGCACGGCGCAGCAGATGAGCTTAGGGCCGCGCATCATGATGCCTTCCATCAGGGCCTGCCCGCCCACACTGGTCTTGAAACGTTCCTTGTTGGGTTGATTCATTGGGTTCTCCTTACGGTTTTTACTTTCCCTCTATTGTAACACCGAAATGTGACAAAATCTCATTTACGCCTTATGATAAAGCGGCAGGCCCAGGGTGACCACCGTACCCCGGCCCAGCGTGCTCTGGATGTCCATGGTGCCGTCCAGCGCGGTCATGATGGAATCCACCAGTGCCAGACCGATGCCGCTGCCGCGCACCGCATTGCTGCCCTTGTAGAACTTGGTCTTGACGTTTTCCAGATCTTCCGGCGGGATGCCCCGGCCCTGATCCAGGATCTCCACAAAGGCCTTGTATTCCCCTGCCCACAGCTTGACCGTGATGCGGCCGCCGGGGGCAGAATATTTGATGGCGTTGTCCAGAATGTTGATGAACACCTGCCGCAGGCGGTCGGGGTCGGCATACACCGGGATCATCTCTTCCGGCTCGGTGTAGCTCAGGATCAGTCCTTCGCGCTGGATGCGTGCCTCGCAGAACAGCACCGCGTCGGTGAGCTCTGCCACCAGATCCAACGGGCGGCACTCCATGCGCAGGCGGCCGTTCTGCAGGCGGCTGAAGTCCAGCAGCTCCTCCACCATGTTGTACAGACGGCCCGTCTCGTTGTTGATGATCTCCAGCCCCTTGCGGTAGTTCTCATCCGTGGGATCGTCCAGCGTGCGCAGGGTCTCCACCCAGCCCCGGATGGAAGTAAGCGGCGTGCGCAGCTCGTGGGAGACCGAACTGATGAACTCGTTCTTCATCTTCTCGGTCTCTTCCAGCCCTTCCGCCATCCGGTTGATGGTGCCGCGCAGACGGTCCACCTCGTCCCGGGCATCTCCGCTCACCGGCAGGCGCACGTCGAACTCGCCGCGGGCGATGTCGGCGGCAATGCGCTCCACCTGCCCCAGCGGCACCACGATGCTGCGCACAAAATACAGGCCCGACATTATGGAAAAGATCAGGATGGCCGCCACCACCACGAGACTGGCAAAAAAGGCGTTCTGGATCTGCCGTTCGATCAGGGTCAGGCTGGTGACCAGCCGCAGGGCGGCCACATCCTCGGCGGCATAGGGCACCAGATAGCACGCTGCCATGACCACCTCGCCGGACTCGGTGCGGTACACCGCCATGCCCAGCCCGTCGGCGGCGTCCTGCGCCTGCACAAAGTCCAGGTTATTTACGATGCCGTCGGCATCGGTGCCGCTGGAGGATGCAATGACCCCGCCATAGCTGTCCAGCAGCATGAATTCGTACTTGTCCTTATCGGAATACTGTTCCACCATGCGCCGCAGCGCCATGCTGCGGTTGGCCGCCGCACTGTAGACCGTGTCGGCAGTGTAGACCTTCAGCTGACCGGTCACCGAGGAAAAGCGCCGGTACATGGTCTGCTGCACGCTGTTGTAGTAGCTGCGGGTGTAGCTGTACAGAAACATCGCCTCAGCCAGCAGCACCAGAAGCACCGTAATGAGCAGATTGCCCCGCAGCCAGCGCCGCGTGATCCCGCTTCGCATTTTGCTTTTCCTCCTTTCCATTTATATTGGCGTTTGCCAAAGCCGTCACTCTTCCCAGCGGTAGCCGTAACCCCAGACCGTCATGATGTGGGTGGGGTGGCTGGGCTCGTCCTCCACCTTCATCCGCAGACGGCGGATGTTCACGTCCACGATCTTCACATCGCCGAAGTAGTTCTCGCCCCAGACCCCCTTCAGGATCTTTTCACGCACCAGCGCGATGCCCGGGTTGCGGAAGAACAGCTCCATGATCTGGAATTCCACCTGGGTCAACTCGATGGGCTGACCGGCCTTCAGCAGCACACGGCGGTTCTCGTCCAGCACAAAGTCCCCGCTGGTCAGGGTGCCCAGCTCCTTGGCGGGGTCCCGCTCTTCCTCACTCTCGGCCCGGTGCACCCGACGGCAGAGCGCCTCCACACGAGCCAGCAGCTCGCTCACGCTGAAGGGTTTGGTCATGTAATCGTCGGCACCGATGGACAGGCCCCGGATCTTGTCCTGCTCCTGCCCCTTGGCGCTGAGGATGATGATGCCAATCTTCTGGTCGGTGCGGCGGATCGTTTCGCAGAGCGAAAAACCGTTCATGCCCGGCAGCATCACATCCAGAATGGCCGCATCGCAGCCGGGCTTCTTGGCCAGCAGCGGCAGGGCGGCCTCGGCGCTCTCGGCCTCCACGGCTTCCATCCCGGCAAGCCGCAGGTTCAGTGCGATCATCTCACGGATATTGGCTTCATCTTCCACCACAAGCACTCGTACCATGGTCTTTCCTCCGTTTTCAATTCAGCAGATACAACGCGTTTGACAGTCTGTAATCCGCATCCTGGATCTCCACATCCGGGGCCAGCCGGGCCTGCATCTGGCGCGACGCCACAATGCCCAGTTTGGTCCACCCAGTAGAGCTGGCCGCAGTCTGGGCCAGCCGTACCGTCATGACCGGCTGGTCCTCGTCCACGGTGCGCAGCTCCACCGCGCCGTCGTATTGTTCGCTGTCGGTAAGTTTGAGGTTGCCCTCCCACTCGGTGGGCAGCTCGATGTAGCAGTTCGTTTCCTCATCCAGCAGGCCAAAGCTCTTTTCCGGCCTGCGGCTGGTGTAGTCCATCCAGACGATAAAGTCCATGCGGCGGCTCTGGCTCAGGTTCAGCAGGCCCGCCTCGTCCGGCTGGGTGGGGATCTCCACGATGCCGTCTCCGTCCAGATCGCAGCTCACCAGTGTGGACACATTGCGCAGAGATGCCTCATACAGCTCATCGGCACTGATCTGGGACGCCTGCACCATCTGCTGGGTGCTCTCATCGAAACGGAGCAGCACACTGGCCAGATTGTTGCCGGAAATGCCCGTCCAGCCGTCCAGCACCAGATAATTGCGCCGGTCGGAGCCAAGACCGGCCGCCACCGATGCACAGCCGGAAAAGCGGTCGGCCGGAAGGCCCATGACGGCAGCCTGCCGGAACCCACCTTCCTTGTCCACGGTAAGCAGTTCGATCTGCACGCCGCCGTCCTCCTGGGTGGACATCAGGATCAGATCCTGACTGCCGCCGCCGGTGATGTCCTCCACCAGATACTGCTCGTAGGACTGCTCCAAAATGGTGGAGATCTGCCCGTCGTTGTAGGCATACACGGCCAGATAATGGTCGCCCTGTGCGGCCACATAGCCCACCACCAGCTGGCAGTCATCCCCTGCGCGGAGCTGGGCCAGCCGCACGTTCTCCACCGTATCGGCCAGACCCTCCACGCTCTGGCGCACCTGCCACGCTCCGGTGTCATCCCGCTGCAGAATGGCAATGCACACATTCGTGCTCTGGGCCGTGGTGTACAGCACGGCTGCATCCTGCTGGCCGTCGCCGTCCAGGTCCTGCAAAAGAAAAGGTGACAGCAGCTCGCCCTGCATGGGGTACTTGAGCTGCGCACTCTCGCCCAGCCAGTCGTTCAGGGCCGTCTGCACCGCGCCATAGTCACCGGACAGACGCGGGGCACGCAGCAGCTCTTCCACCTGCAGGTTCTCTCCGGGCAGAGCATTGCAGCCCGCCAGCAGAACACTGACCAACAACAGAGCCAGTGTATGCCGGAAATGGCGGAATGTTTTCAACCGGATCTCCTCCCTTCGTGGAAAATGCAGCCGCCAGCCGCAGCCAAAAATACGCTATTGTCAGTATACCACGCCAGCCCCACTCTGCCAAGTGGCGTTGTTGCGAAAAAGTCTCTGCGCCAGCCACTCTTCCGGGGACACAAAAAAGCCCTCCCCCATTGCTGGGAAAGGGCTTTTGTCAACCGTTTATACAGTCAGAGCAGGATCAGACGAGCTCCAGAACTGCCATCTCGGCAGCGTCGCCGCGGCGAGCGCCGATCTTGATGATGCGGGTGTAGCCGCCGTTGCGGTCAGCGTACTTGGGGCTGATCTCATCAAACAGCTTCTTTGCAACATCTTCCTTGGTGATGTAGGCGTAAACCTGACGCTTGGTGTGCAGGTCGCTTGCCTTGCCAAGGCTGATCATCTTCTCGGCCATGGAACGAACGTCCTTGGCGCGAGTGACAGTGGTCTCAATCTTGCCATTCTCTAACAGGTAGGTAACCATAGCGCGCATCATAGCGTTGCGGCTGTCGCTGGTTCTACCGAGCTTTCTGGTACCGGGCATCCCGTTTCACTCCTTAATTATTTTAGTTATTCGTCATCCGTGTTCAGCTTGAAGCCCAGGGAGTCCAGCTTTGCCATGACTTCTTCCAGGCTCTTGCGACCGAGGTTGCGGACCTTCATCATCTCGTCCTCGCTCTTGCTGACCAGATCTTCCACCGTGTTGATACCGGCACGCTTCAGGCAGTTGAAGGAACGCACGCTCAGATCCAGCTCTTCGATGGTCATCTCCAGAGCCTTCTCCTTGTCGTCGTTGGTCTTTTCCACCATGATCTCAGCGCCGGCTGCCTCGTCGGACAGGTTGACGAACAGGTTCAGGTGCTCGGTCAGCACGCGGGCAGCCAGAGAAACGGCTTCCTGCGCATTGATCGTGCCATCGGTCCAAACCTCGATGGTCAGCTTGTCGTAATCGATCGCCTGGCCAACACGGGTGCTCTCGACGTTGTAATTCACCTTGAGCACAGGGGTGTAAATGCTGTCAACGGGAAGAGTGTTGATGTCATTCTTCTCGATGATAGCCTGTTTGTTGCGCTCTGCGGGCACATAGCCACGGCCCTTGTCGAAGGTGAGCTCCATGACGAGCTTGGCACCCTCACCCAGGGTTGCAATGTGCCACTCAGGGTTCAGAATTTCGATGTCATCGCCCTGCTTGATGTTGTCAGCGGTGACCTCACAGGGGCCGACTGCCTCAACACGCACTGTCTTCGGACCCTCGGTGTACAGCTTTGCAGCGATACCCTTCAGGTTCAGGACAATTTCGGTAACGTCTTCCTTGACGCCCTCAATGGTGGAGAACTCGTGAACCACGCCGTCAATCTTGACGCTGGTCACGGCGACACCGGGCAGAGAGGAAAGAAGCACACGACGCAGGCTATTGCCCAGTGTGATGCCAAAGCCACGCTCCAGCGGTTCTGCCACGAATTTGCCGTAGCGGCCGTCCGGGGACAGGCTTGCCGTTTCGATTTTGGGACGTTCAATCTCCATCATATCTATGCCCTCCTTGTCAAACCGGCGGGAGCCGCCGGCCCATTATTGAATTCTTTCAAAGAAAAGAATGCGAAAGCGAGCCATCCAGTGGGAAGGCCCCGCCTTCTTAATGGATTACTTGGAGTACAGCTCGACGATGAGGTGCTCTGCGACTTCGTAGTCGATGTCGCTGCGCTCGGGCAGCTTTGCGACAACGCCCTTCAGAGTACCTGCCTCGCGGTTCAGCCATGCGGGCAGAGCCACAACGGGAGCTTCGGGGCCAGTCAGCTTTGCAAACTTTGCAGAGGAGCGGCTGGACTCACGAACTTCGATCACGTCGCCGGCCTTCACCTGGTAAGAGGGGATGTTGACCTTCTTGCCGTTGACGGTGAAGTGAGCGTGAGACACCAGCTGACGAGCGTCGCGGCGGGTCTGAGCAAAGCCCAGACGGAACACGACGTTGTCCAGACGGCACTCCATGATCTGCAGCAGGTTCTCACCGGTCTTGCCGGGGCGGGACTCTGCCTTCAGGTAAGCGTTGTGGAACTGCTTCTCCAGAACGCCGTAAATGAACTTGACCTTCTGCTTCTCCTTCAGCTGAGATGCGTACTCAGACTGCTTCTTGCGCATGTTGCCATTGGAGTTGCGGGTGGTATTCTTCTTTGCATAGCCCATGACCGCAGGAGAAATGCCCAGGGCCTTGCAACGCTTTGCGATAGGCTGCGTATTCTTTGCCATAATTCAATTTCCTCCTTCGATCAGACACGACGGCGCTTCGGGGGACGGCAGCCGTTGTGGGGGATGGGAGTCACGTCCTTGATCAGGGTGACTTCCAGGCCGGTAGCCTGCAGCGCACGGATAGCGGACTCACGGCCAGCGCCGGGGCCCTTGACGTAAACTTCAACAGTCTTCATGCCATGCTCGATTGCAACCTTGGCTGCGGTCTCAGCAGCAGACTGAGCTGCAAACGGGGTGCTCTTGCGGCTGCCGCGGAAGTTCAGGGAGCCAGAGGAGCACCAGGACACTGCATTGCCCTGCAGGTCGGTGATGGTGACGACGGTATTGTTGAAGGTAGACTGGATATGAGCCTGACCAGCAGCAATGTTCTTGCGCTCTTTCCGCTTCATGCGGACATTTGCGCCCTTCTTGGCGTTATTTGCACTTGCCATTTCTCAAATCCTCCTTACTTCTTCTTGTTAGCGACAGTGCGCTTCGGGCCCTTGCAGGTACGTGCATTGGTCTTGGTGCGCTGGCCGCGGCAGGGCAGATTCTTGCGATGGCGGGTGCCACGGAAGGACTGGATCTCAACCAGGCGCTTGATGTCCAGAGCAACGTTGCGGCGCAGGTCGCCCTCAACGATGATGTTAGCCTGATCGATGTAGTCACGGATCTTAGCCTCTTCTTCCAGAGTCAGGTCCTTGACGCGGGTATCGGGGTTGATGCCAGTTGCTTCCAGGATCTTGTTCGCAGTGGTCTGACCGATACCGTAAACGTAGGTGAGACCCACCTGAACGCGCTTCTCGCGGGGCAGGTCAACGCCGGCAATACGTGCCATAGTAGTTTCCTCCAAAAATCATCCCATGTCAGTGTCGGGGTCTGCGCCGGGACTCTACGCACTTGACCCCCAGGCGCCCGAATTAGCCCTGGCGCTGCTTATGCTTGGGGTTCTGGCAGATGACCATCACGCGGCCTTTGCGGCGGATGACCTTGCACTTTTCGCAGATGGGTTTCACGGAAGGCTTGACCTTCATGATGTTGAACCTCCTTTTGGTTGATACCCTGGTGCTTATTTGGAGCGCCAGGTGATGCGGCCCTTAGAAAGATCATAGGGCGACATTTCCACGGTAACCTTGTCCCCGGGCAGGATACGGATGAAATTGGTCCGCAGCTTGCCGGAGATGTGCGCTAAGAGGATGTGACCACTGGGAGTGAGCTTCCCGGTGTTCTTGTCCTCGCTCAACATTTCCACCTTAAAGATGGCGTTGGGCATGGCTTCACGCACAATGCCTTCGATCTCGATGACGTCTTCTTTAGACAAGCTATTTGCCTCCTCATTTGGATCTGCTCAGTTTGTCATGGTAGGGAGCCGGAGCCTTACGTTCCAAGCCTGAAAGCACTGTGCTTTGTCGTGCCTGCGCCCGATTTTGCAGCAGCTTGCCGCTTCATGCTCTTCCCGTTCAGTGCCGGCCCTCAGACGGACAGGCGGCGATGAGCGCCACATACTTCATCTCCTGCGGCACGAAATCCGCAAAACGGGCAGAAAATCCCTGTCCGTCGAGGAAGTATCTGGCTTCCACAGCCATTTATAGATTATACACCTTTTGTTGTCAATTTGCAAGAGGTTTTTTCCGTATTTCCGATAAAAAATTCTCGAAATTCAAAAGCTGTCCTTTCTCTCCCCGGTCTTGGTTTTTCTCCACCGCAAAGATGAAACTTTTTCACCAAAAGTTGTCATAATTGCACAAACAGCAGGTCTGTCCCTGCAAAAACGCCGCCTGCGGCGGAGCATTTCTGCTCTTCACAGGCGGCGCTTCTCATATTTCAGGGATCAGCTTACTTCAGGCTGAACTTTTCCGGGTCAAAATCCGGGTCATCCCAGAAGCGGGTCATGATCTCAGTGTGATCCTTCAGGATCGCATTGGAGTGCTCAAAGTGCGCAGCCAGACCACCGTCTTTGGTCTTGACGGTCCAGCCGTCCTTGGACTGGGTGATCTTGCAGTCGTACTGGCAGATCATGGGTTCAATGGCAATGGTCATGCCGGGCACAAGGCGCGGGCCGCGGCCCTGATGGCCGTAGTTGGGCACTTCCGGGTCCTCGTGCAGCTCACGGCCGGTGCCGTGGCCCACGAACTCGCGGACGACCGAGAAACCGGCATCCTCGCAGTAGCTCTGCACGGCATAGCCAATGTCGCCGATGCGGTTGCCGGCCACAGCCTGCTCGATACCTTTATAAAGAGCAGCCTTGGTCACATCCAGCAGGCGCTGTGCTTCCAGATCGACCTTGCCCACCGCATAGGTGCAGGCATTGTCGCCGTTGAAGCCATCGATCTTTGCGCCGGTGTCGATGCTGACGATATCACCGGGACGAATGACGATGTCATGCGAAGGGATACCATGGATGATGGTATCGTTCAGGCTGATGCAGGCCGTGCCCGGAAAGCCATACAGACCCTTGAAATTGGGGGTGCCGCCGTGCTTCACGATGAAGTCGTAGATCAGCTTATCCAATTCCCATGTGGTCATACCTGCTTCGATATGCTCACCGCCGTACTTCAGGGCAGCTGCGCTCAGGGCATTTGCCTTGCGCATGCCGTCCA
>OGYU01002670.1_pt1 | contig 11336 bp, 10 predicted proteins | sample 1576581 | NCBI WGS metagenome assembly OGYU01 (sample SAMEA3541547, study PRJEB24748) | human gut metagenome | biome: human gut; feature: human-associated habitat; material: faeces | place: China | collected 2012 | reverse complement strand
AAATTTGAATCAGTTCGCCGTTGTTTCTGGTACGGTCAAACACTGTCAGTGCGAAGCGCATTATTAAACGCTATGTTGCAGGGATTGGTGACGCTCGTATCGCTGCGATTGAAAGCCCAGAGACGCGCCAAGTAGGTTTAAAATTGACAGATTTTATGGATATGCCTATCTTTGAGGCGGAGCCTTATGCAAAGCTTGTCAGTGGCTTAGAGCAGAACGAAGTAGTTGTTTATGACGTGGAGAGCACCGGCACAGATACGTCTCAAGACCGCATCATTCAAATTGCAGCCATTCGCATCGATGAAAGTGGACAGGTCTTAGAGGCCTTTGAACGCTTTATCAATCCTGGTGTACCTGTTGGTCAATCCGAAGAGGTACACGGCTTCTCCGATGCATATTTACAAGAACACGGCGAAGATCCTACTACAGTACTCAAAGCATTTAAGGAGTTTTCTAAGGATACTATTATTGTAGGTCACAATGTAAACTATGATGTGACCATCTTTACAAATGAATTGGCGCGTCATAACTTAGGCAATCCTGAGTTCAAGGCTATTTACGATACACTCGATATCTACCGTCGTTTCTATCCTAATTTGCCAAATCATAAATTGGGCTTCCTAGCATCTAAGTTCCCTATACACCATGAGCCAACACATAATGCAATGGATGATATCTTGGCCACTGCACAGCTTTTAATTTATGCGGTGAAAGAAAAAATCGTACCGACCACAACGGGTCGCATGGTAGCTATAAATAAATATAAAGCAGCTTTCACGGATATCGCCTCTCAAATGGCGACCTTGCGTAGAAAAGCCTATACGGAGATGCCAACGAAATTATTGGCGTATATCATGAACCAAATGGGGGTTCTAGAATACTATAAATTTCATGGGGAAGCGGCAAAGGTAGAGCATATACGCGATTTGTATCGCATCATGGAAAAATTAGATGCGGCTTATGAAGGGCCAGCAGGATTAGCGCGGTTAAATCAAATCTTGCAGCTCGCAGCTCTTACGGCGGGCGAGCCCGCACAACAGGTGCGAAACGAAGATCGCATTCCTATCATTACTATCCACCAAGCAAAGGGGAGCGAGTTTGACCATGTATTCCTAGCAGGCCTCAACGAAGGTACATTCCCAAGCCCATTTGCCATTGCAGAAGGCCGTGAAGATGAAGAAAAGCGCTTGTTCTATGTGGCCATTACGCGCCCTAAGCAAGAGCTGACCATTACCTTTGAAGAAACCAATATACGTGGCCGAGCGGTTCAACCAAGCTCGCTACTAAACTATATGCCACGAGACAATGAGCTCGTAGAAAGGAGATACTAATGGCGAGAAAAACACATCGTCCCGACGATATTTTGTGGACTGTAACTGCTGCGGATTTAGAGGCTGTACATACTAACAAGCTTGCTGTAGTACAGCCGTCTAAGAAACAAGAAACGGTCAAAATGAGTGATACTGTGGATATCTCGCTAGGCGAAGTCCTTGATACGAGATATCCACGGAAGTCTCTTGTAAAGTTATTTGAGGAAAAGCTAATCCACATCAACGGACATAAGGCGACGCCAAAGGATGTTATCTCTGAAGGTGACGAGATTTGGATCGCCATGGCGAAGGAAAAAATAGATTACGAACCCATAGAAATGGATCTACCTATCTTATATGAAGATGACGATCTCCTCATTGTGGATAAGCCGGCTGGTGTGACGGTAAACTCTAAAGACCAAGTATCCCTTGCCAATGGTGTGGCCTATTACTTTAAAGAACATGGCATTAAGCGGAAGGTACGCTTCTTGAATCGATTAGATAGAGATACGACAGGCTGTATTGTGATTGCTAAAAGTGGTTTAGCCCAAAGTCTTTATCAACAGCAAATGGATGATAATACCTTTGAAAAGTGGTATATGGCTACTGTGGAAGGCATCGTAGAAGCTGACGAGGATTCCTTGGTATTACCTATGGAACGCAGTACTGATGGGATTCATTACGAAGTAAATACTAAAGGAAAAGAGACTCGTACAGATTATTCCGTCCTATGTAGACATCAATCACAGCCTGTGGATAACTCTGTGAATAAGTCCGGAAATTCTGTGGATATTGCATCAAAAGATGTGGATATAGAACTATCAGATGTGGATAAAAGTGGTCAAAATGTGGACAAATCTGTGTATAACTCCCGAGAATGTGGATATACAGAGGTTTTAGTCCGTTTGTACACAGGAAAAACACATCAAATTCGTGTAGCTTTCAGCCACATAGGTCACCCTCTTGTAGGGGACACCTTATATGGTGCACAACCAACGGGGCAGCCCTTCCAATTACGTGCCCAAAAGGTTGTATTTACACACATGCGCACAGGCGAGCGTATTACGGTTACTGCATAAGATTGTGAAGTCACAATACATCAAACATTCTAATTGAGAAATGAGAATTATTGATAACTCAGTAAAATCAATGATTTTATAAAAATTTTTTGAAAAATATAATGACAAATGATAATCGATAAGCTATAATAGAAATGTAAATAAATCGATAGGCTTCGATTTATAGCTTAGTGAATTGAATGTAAGAGGTGTAGTTTAATATGATTTTGCAAGAAAATAGTGCAGCACGTAATCGGGGGATTACGCTTGCTAGTATAAAAGGTATTATAGGTAACGTCGTTCTCGTTATTTTTAAAATGATTGTAGGCCTTGCGTCTAACTCTATCGCCATCATCCTTGATGCGGTAAACAACTTAACAGACGTTTTGTCCTCTGTATTGACCATTGTTGGTACAAAATTAGCAGCTAAGGGTGCCGATAAGGAGCATCCATTTGGTCACGGTCGTATAGAATATATGACGACCATGGCCATTGCTTTCATCATCCTTGGTGCAGGTATTGGATCCCTTAAGGAATCCATAGAAAAAATTCTTCATCCAGAGGTATCTACCTTTGATGTTCCAAGCTTGGCGATTATCGCCGTTGCTATCGTTGTAAAAGTTGTGATGGGCCGTTATATCAAGGCACAAGGCGAGAAATACAAATCTGATGCGCTTGTAGCGTCTGGTATAGATGCGCTCTTTGATGCAGTAATTACCTTTGCCACATTAGTATCTGCAGGCTTAGTATTCTTCTTTAACTTTGATATTCAAGGTTATGTTGGTGCAGTGATCTCTGTTTTGATTTTGAAAGCTGCTTATGACATTTTAAAAGAAATGTATAATCACTTGCTTGGTGTTCGTGCAGATGATAACTTAATCCGTGATATTAAAGAAACCATCGCTCAACATCCAAATGTAGGTGGTGTATATGACTTGGTTTTGAATAGCTACGGACCTGGTGAAACAATTGGCTCTGTACATATTACCGTACCAGATACGATGACTATGGCTGATATTCATCCTTTGACAAAAGGTATTGCTGTTCATCTTTATAAAAAATTTGGTATTAATATGACCGTTGGCGTCTATGCTGAAAACCAACCAAGTGTGGAAGTGCTTGAAATTAGACAAGCTCTTGACCAAGTTGTAAGCTTATATACACATGTTGTACAAGTACATGCCTTTTACGTACACGAAGAGAAGAAAGTTATCTACTACGATATTATCTTTGACTTTGACGAAGAAGATCCACATGGCACATTAGAAAAAATTAAAGCAGAAATGCAAAAACGCTGTCCTGATTATGTACAATTTGCTATTGTAGATACAGACTTCAGTAACTAATAGAATATAAATAAAGGCTTCAACCAATTATCGACGAAATGAATTTCGCCAAGAAATGGTTGAAGCCTTTTCTTTTACTAGTTGATAGATTTAGCTATACTATAAGTAAGAGAGATGGTGATTCTATGTTACGGTGGATAAAGAAACATTATATTGTAAGTTTTATTGTTTTCCTTATTCTTGTTTTGTGTGCTTTGCACTTTAGTGGTACGAGAAATGAGACACGTATTTTGTCGAAACAAGGGATAATTCTAGAGAAAAATATTACAGTTGATCTTAATCGTAATCCTAATGCAACCGTGACAGTTATAAATGCAAGCAATTACTCTGAATCCTATGTTGTTAATGTATTGCCTATTATGACAGAATATAACTGCTATATTTTCGACTCTCTTATCGTTAATGATGAATTATATCTGCTTGCACGTTCTAATGCTGCAATTTCAAATATGAATTTGTATTCATTATTAATTTTTAAGATTAATGATACATCTTTAAGCTCTAATGTTATTGGATATGAATTCGATAAATTCTCCGCTTCACTAGACTATATAGATGGTAAAATTATAGCTTCTAATGGGAGCGCTAAATATATCTTAAGTCCTGATTTATCTGCTAGCAAAATAGTGAATACAGACTCGATTTCTGTTCAAAATAAGAATGTTAGTAAACATGGTATAAAGAAGGATAAAGTAATATCAGACTCTTTAATTCCTAGAGATTTATACATGAATGGTAAGGCAGGCGATACCTATTTGCTTACTGTTAGTCCTCTTAACTATGCGAAGCCTAACATGAATTTACCATTTGAATTTTTAAAAGCTGAACAGTATTATGGTATACCTATATATGAAAATATGATGTTATTCTGGAATACTAATACAGATGAGATGGAGTTTTATAATAACTTGAAGCCTATAGATTCCTTCAATATCAAATATATGGATATGAATTATAATACTGAAAGATTTGAACATTGGAATCAGGTAATTAAGAATACAAGTTCTACAAAGTTAGACTAACTTGAAATTTATGCACTAAGTGAATATAATATATTGTGTAAAATATAATTTGTTTAGGGAATCCTATATGAGGAGAGATAGAATGAAGAAATTTGTTCTTACAACATTAGCTGTAATGGCGGCCGTTGGTGTGTTGGCGGTTCAGCCTGCAGATGCGAAGAAGGTACAACAAGATCCTGTAGTATCACCTATTGAAATGCCTATGAATGATGAAATTCAACAGGTTAATGGTGTATCCAAGTCTACCAATAAAGAGACACAACGTTTATCTAATAAGTTAGCTGATGCTACGAGAGTGATGATTAAGAAGAATTGGAAGACCATCTATATTAAAGCCGTGCCTACAGGAGATAAAGCGGCTGTACGTTTCTATTACACAGATAAAAATGGTCAAGTATATAATGGCCAAGTCATTAGAAATACAGGTCTATCAAAAGGCAAATATATGACTGGTTCTTTACGACAAGTTGAAGCGTTACAAGAATTGGTAAACCATTTACAACAGAATGGCCAAGAGGTACCATCCTCTATCGATCTCATTATTACTCAAGGTGGATACCGTACTAAGACGATCTTCAACTATGGTGAAGACACAAGAAATCTACCAGCCTATCAACAACAATATGAACAACAAAACTTCCCTACCATGAAGTAACAAAAAGCCCGTGCATAGCACGGGCATTTTTGTTAGATTATGTAATCATCAGAATCATCTTTTTTAGGTTTTTTGTAAATTTCTTTTACCCCAGCCATTTCGATAAGTTCTTCGCTAAGAGCATCTTCATCGTCCGTATTAAGCATGGAGTAGAAGGCCCAGAGGATAACGAACCAAATAGGTGTAAACAAGAGGGCAATTCGAGTGTCTTCGTTTAAGGCGAGAATACCTAGAATGAAGACAAAGAAGGCAAGGATGATGTAGTTCATCACAGGGAATAGAGGCATTTTAAATTTAGATTGTGCCGCTAATTCAGGGTTTTTCTTGCGGTATTTGAGGTGGCAAATTACCATCATAGCCCAAATAAAGATGAAGCAGAATGTAGAGATAGATGTAATCATAACGAAAACTGCTTCTGGCATTACATAGTTGAGTACAACCGTAATCAATAGTACAGCAGCAGAGAAGATTGTTGCTTGATATGGTACGCTGCTGTGTGTTAGGCGACGCATAGAGCTTGGTGCATGACCGCGTTTAGCAAGGGCATAAATCATACGGCCTGTACTAAAGATACCAGAGTTTGTAGCAGAGGCAGCAGATGTAAGAACTACAAAGTTTACGATGCCTGCAGCGGCTGCAATGCCAACTGCGGTAAATACGGCCACGAATGGGCTAGCAGATGGGTTAACGGCTGTCCAAGGGTAAATACTCATGATGATGGCCAAAGAGCCCACATAGAACAAAATAATGCGTAATGGGATGTTGTTAATCGCCATAGGAATAACCTTTTCCGGATCTTCTGTTTCACCAGCTGTCAAACCTACGAGCTCGATACCTGTGAAAGCGAAAACAACCATTTGGAATGATAAAATAAAGCCCATCGTTCCGTTCGGGAACCAGCCCCCATAATTCCACATATTACTAAAGGCGGCAACGCCAGCATCTGTAGTAAAGCCTGTGACAATCATGATAATACCGATGATGATGAGGGAAATAATGGCGATTACCTTGATTAAGGCAAACCAGAACTCCATTTCACCGAAGTATTTTACAGCTGTTAGGTTCATTAATAGCAATGCGACCAAGACGACAAGGGCCGGTATCCATTGAGGCAGCCACGGTATCCAGAACTGCATATAGAGGCCTACGGCTGTTAAATCGGCCATGGCTAGTGAAAGCCAACAGAACCAGTATGTCCATCCTGTGATAAAGGCTGCTCGATCACCTAAATACTCTTCTACGAAATCAATAAATGAGTGGTGATTCAAGTTAGACAATAACAATTCGCCTAATGCTCTCATGATAAAGAAGCATATAATACCTGTAATTAGGTAAGCAAAAATGATGGATGGACCTGCCAAGTGAATGGCTCGGCCGGAGCCTAAGAATAAGCCTGTACCGATAGCACCGCCAATGGCGAGTAACTGTACGTGCCGGTTCTTAAGACCCCGTTTTAACTGATGCGTATCAGACATAGTAAAGACCTCTTTTCTACAAACCATCTACAAATATAAAAAGCCATGGATGACCATAGCCTTTATAATCTATAGAATCTATAAAACTATTTTCTTATCATACAGTATCTATTGTAAAAAGTCAAATGTATTTATACAGTAGACAAAACAGTAGAAACAGTATTATTAATATACGAATAAAAGAGAATTTATTCATATTTTGAAATAATACTATGCCTAAAAAGTTTTTTAGAATTTGCTATAATGATATGTAGATTATCTTTTACATAAAATCGTGGAGGCTATATGAGACGACAAGATCGTAAGGTTACAGATATAGATGAAATTAAGGGCATTTTAAATAGTACTCGTATTATTCACTTAGGTATGATGGATGGTGATTACCCTTACGTAGTACCCCTACATTTTGGATACGAATTTATAGATGAGGTGCTTTATATCTATGTACATGGGCATCATGTAGGAAAGAAGTTTGACTTGATTAAAGAAAATCCTCATGTATTTATCGAAATTGATGGTAGTGATGAGGCCCTTGTTTCAGGTGGAGATATTCCTTGTAAATATAGTTCAGTTTATTCCAGTGTCATGGGACGAGGAACGGCGACTTATTTAGAAAGCATTGATGAAAAGGCTCATGGATTACAAGTTTTGATGGACCATCAAACAAATCGTGAATTTGCTTTTACGGAAGCTATGGTAAACTCTGTGGGCGTAGTTCAAATTAAAGTGGTGGACTATATTGCAAAACGACGAAGACAACTTGAACAAGATATTATTATGCCTCCATTAATTAAATAATGATACAACATCCTATTGAGATCTGTTATGATATAGCGCTCAGTAGGATGTTTTTATATATCAAACTCGTAAGCACTAGAGATAGTATTGGCTGATGACTATGCTTTCATAAGAGGAAAGATAAAAGTTTTATGAAGTAGCTGGGGCAACAGAACAGGCTACCTATTTTTGATATAAATAAGAAAATATATCATTATATGTGTGAAGTATATTATAAATTTTTATAATAGGAGAGAGTATGAGCAAAACAATATATAAGTCCATTTTAGCTGTTATAGCAACGGGTCTATTATCTGTAAGCTATGTATCAGCAGAGACTGTTGATCAGTCTGTATCTACTAATCATTCTGAGGCCCTATCTAATTCTAAAAATGTTACACCAAACATGGCTAATGCTTCTGTAATTATTCAACAACCAAGAGCGCAATTAGTAGGTTGGCCTTTGATGACTCAAGACAGTGCTCGTAACTTTAAGGGCGTAGTAGCGGCTGCTGAGAAATTACCGTATGAGGCTGAGGTACCTAGTTATATACCTTATGGATATCAGCTGTATACAGCGCGTCACGATCGAAATGATGTACTAGAGGTTGTATATCACAAAAGAAATGCACCTATCTATCAGGATGGGAGAAAATTTATTACTAATATTATGGCCTATCGAATGGGATATTCCTTGGATGCCGTAAGAGATACAGCATATATTCCTGCAGAGTATAAGGACTATGAATGGTCTGAACAAGGTGAATCTGGCAAGGTGTATTACACAGGTAATCCAGGAAAACAATTGATTCGTAGCATTACGTGGACGGAAGCTGGAATGGCATATTCCTTATTCTTCTTAGAACCTGTGAAAGCAGTTGATGCTGAATTCTATAAGGAGCATGTGGTGCCTGTTAAAACTATAGATAGCTCCCGTTATGAATTATTAGGAAACTATCCGATTACGAAGATTTCTACTAAAACAAAAGAACGAATAATTCATTAGGAGATAAACGGGATGTAATACAAGCTGTATGTAATACACACCGTATCTGGAATAATATATTGTGTAATAGCGGTGAAATATGTAATCGCTTAACGAGGAAAGAAGATGAATAAAACTATATATAAGTCCATCTTAGCTACTATAGCTGTTGGGTTACTATCTGTAGGAAGTGTAACAGCAGATACTGTAGACACTGCTATATCTACAGATAATTCTGTATCCACTAAAACGCTTAAGTTAGGACATAATTTTAAAAATGTCGAGCCTAGAATGGATGGTTTACAGTGGCGCTTTCATGATTGGCCTATGGAGAATACACAAAAGGCTCATACATTTAAGGGAAACCTAAAAGAGGCAGCGCAGAAGCTTCCATATGAGATTAAGGCACCTAACTATATCCCTTATGGTTATGAAATTTATACAGTACGTCAAGACAAAAATGATGTATTAGAGGTTGTATATTTTATAAAAAATTCCCAAACATATCGAGTTGGGAAGAGAAACTCTGGTAGTATTATCGTTTATAGAATGGGCTATTCCGTGAACGATGTAAAAGATGTACCGTATGTTCCCGGTGAGTATAAGGATTTTGAATGGTCTGAACAAGGTGAAACTGGTGAAGTCTTTTACACCGGTGATCCAGCAGCACAACTAATACGTAGCATTACGTGGACAAAGGATGGCATGGCGTACTCCTTATTGTTCTTAGAACCTGTGAAAGCAGTTGATGCTGAATTCTATAAGGATCATGTGGAGCCTGTGAAAAGATAGATGCTCACGTAGCAAATTATGTGGAACAAAGCGGTAACGTATGTAACCGCTTAAAGAGGAGAGAATATGAAGAAAATAATAACATCTGCTGTTTTATGTGCCGCTATGGCTACGGCAGTAAGCACCTTTGGCGTACAGCCAGTTAGCGCTACATACCCATTAATAGATAAAAATGGTAATACCGTTCCTGTTGAACGAGATGTAGATAATCAGAAAATTATCGATGATAATCAAAAACTTATGGATCGTTATCTCTGGTATGATCAAGTTGGTGATAATGATATAGTTGAAACTAATATTGAGAGTGCCGTGCAGGAGTTTGGTTATCCATTACAAGTGCCGTCTTATATGCCTAAAGACTATGCAGTACGCGATGTAAAGGCCAAGGACCATGATGTATTAGAAATCGTATATACAGAAACGGGCCGTGATGGAGAATATGGTCCGAAATTAACCTTCTCTAATACAGATATTGTATATCGTATGGGGTGGGCTATCGATACAGTGGTAACACCTATATTAGAAAAGACAAATTATAAAGCTAAGGATGCAGTTAGCTTTATTACCCCTAATGGAATTTCTGTATATACGTTAGGTTCTAGAAAAGACGCTATTCAAATTGCTTACTGGGAAAAAGATAATAAAGTTCATATGCTCTACTTTGCTTCATCAAGAAACCCAAACTTTGTAAGCAAAATTGTAGACTCTGTAGGTCCTTTGAGTAACGTAGCCGCTGATGATGCTCGATTACGTGGTGATCGAAATGATAAGCAAAATATTGAAGAACCTATTAAACAAAATGTTGAAGAACAGGGTAAACAAAATGTTAAAGTAGATTGGCCTCCTTATGAAACGATTCCTTTACCAGTGCGTACACATACGAATTCTGTGTGGCCTATTCTTACGAGTAAATCCATCGGCTTACCTAGCGGTGTAATTAATGCATCTCATAAGGTGTCTTATGACGTGTCTGTACCAAGTTATTTACCTCTTGGCTATACATACTATGCTACACATTTTTATGACAATGATGTATTAGAAACGGTATATTGGAAGCAAGGTGAAGAGTATCAAGAACGCAGTGGCCGTTGGGTAACTCATACGATGGTCTTCCGTATGAGCTACTCTATGGACACCGTATGGCCTGAAGAATATATTCCAATGGAGTACCATGACGTACAGTGGAGCGACTCTACTCCAATAGGGGAGGTTCACTATACAGGGGATGTAGATAAGGGCTTAGTACGCAGTGTTACGTGGTACAAGGATAATATGGCATATTTCTTGTTCTTCCAAGTGCCTGTGAAAGCCTCTGAAGCAGACTTTTATAGAGATCATGTAGTGCCGTTAAAAGATATCGATCCAAGTCGTACAGACTTAATTGGTGTAAAATAATTCGTTAGTACCTGGTATTAGTTTTTGTCCTATAACCCTAGTTTTTCCTAAGAAAAGAGTACATAAAAAAAGGACCTATCTCCTAGATATTTTATTAATATCTTTGGAGATAGGTTCTTTTAGTATATGTAATTTACATATACTTAGTTCTTAGTACAGTATTGAATTTATAGCCATTTAATATAACTTAGCGTTCACTAATAGCATAATTATGAGCATACTAATATAAATTAACTTTCATTAATAGCATAATTATGGGCCATACGTTAATTAGAAGAATACGTAGCGGATGATAACGAGTACCGCCAATACGTACATAATCCAGTTAACCTCTTTTGCACGACCAGAAATGATCTTGAGTAGAGGGTATGCAACGAGACCTGCAGAGATACCGTTAGCAATGCTGTATGTGAACGGCATCAAAACGATAACTAGGTATGCCGGGAAGCCTTCTGTCCAATCATCAAAGTCGATGTTTCTGATAGCACCTAACATGAGGGCACCAACGATGATAAGAACAG
>OGYU01002665.1_pt1 | contig 11345 bp, 8 predicted proteins | sample 1576581 | NCBI WGS metagenome assembly OGYU01 (sample SAMEA3541547, study PRJEB24748) | human gut metagenome | biome: human gut; feature: human-associated habitat; material: faeces | place: China | collected 2012 | reverse complement strand
AACGTGTAACGTCCAACGCAGGCAAGAATACGACAGGCGTTGACCATGTAAAATGTGAAGATCATGCCGGAGAAATCAAAAATGCGTATGAAGAAATTACAAAGATGGATGAAAGTGCATTAATGGCCTGGCTTGTCAGAGTAGCACTATCGATCAGTGATGAACTAAAAAATGCCAGAAATTCTTCACTGCGTTACCTTATTTCAGAAGCAAAAAATATTGTTCGTGATGAGTATGCAGATGCAGATCTGTCACTTGATACCGTATGTTCAAAGCTTGGTGTATCAAATTCCTATTTTTCTTCTATTTTTAAGAAAGAAGTGGGCATTTCATTTATTACATATTTGACAGATTATAGAATGCAGCAGGCTGTTCATCTGATGCTTGAAACAAATGAAAAAAATTATGAAATTGCAGAACATGTTGGTTATGAGGACGCAAACTATTTTGGATATGTTTTTAAACGCAAGTATGGAATGTCGCCTTCAAAATATCGCACAGAGCATATGGGAAAATGAGTATGAAAAAAAGAAAAGTGTCAGATATTCAGTCTGTCATTATGACGGTTCTTTCTTTGATGACGGTAATTACGTCTATATCTATGGGGTTATTGCTTTACAATCGATATGAAATGGCTATGCGTCAGAATGAAGTTCGCAACACACAAAACCTAATGGAAAGCACAGTCAATTCCATGGAGCAGTATCTGAAAAATATGAGACAGATTTCAGATACTGTCACATATAATATTATACAGGCATTTGATGTGTCTAGTCCGGAGTTTAATCAGCAGCTGAGTTTTCTATATGATTTTAATAAGGACAAAATACAGAGTATTGCGCTTTATGATATGGAAGGAAATCTTATTGTGGCAGAGCCAGTTACGCTGCAGAAGGATGGCATAGAGGTGCTTTGGCAGTCTTGGTTTGAAAATGCAGCAGAGGAAATTGAAAATATGCACTTTTCAACGCCTCATATGCAGAATTTATTTCAGGATGATGCAAAAACGTATCATTGGGTGATTTCCCTAAGTCGTGCGGTAGACGGTATTGATGGAGACAGACCTGAAAATGGCATTTTGCTTGTTGATATGAAATATTCCTTTATTGAGGAAATGATGAATCAGGTGAATGATCAAAACAGGGGGCGATATTATTATGTCTGTGATGGGGAAGGAAATCTGATTTATCATCCTTATGCAAATGAAATCAGCAATGGATTGTTTGAGGAAGATTTCAGTATTGTATGCAGCAATGAAGATGGTGTATATAAAAATTTGCGCAGCCCAAGTGGAGATAAGCAGACTGCAATTGTAAGTACCATATCATATACGGGCTGGAAGATGGTAGGCATTGTAAAGCAGGACATTAGAACAGACAGCCGAGAACAGTTTCGTATTTATATGGTAATTGTTGTGATTATGCTGATTATGATGCTTCTTTTAGTCAATCGCATTGTGTCGAAAAGGATTTCAAGTCCAATTCTTAAATTGGATGCATCTGTAAGGGCATATGAAGCTGGGGAAAAGCCTGATATCTATATTGGAGGCTCATATGAGATTCGTCATCTTGGAAAATCTGTCCAGCATTCGTATGAAGAAATTGAGCGGTTAATGAAAGAAATTGTGAAGCAGCAGAATGAGAGAAGAAAGAGTGAACTGGCAGCACTGCAAAGTCAGATCAACCCGCATTTTCTTTATAATACTTTGGAATCTATCACTTGGATGGTTGAGGCCAATAAAAATAAGGATGCAGTTTTTATGATATCTGAGCTGGCCAAGCTGTTTAGAATCAGTTTGTCAAGAGGAAAGACGATTATTAGTATTGAGGATGAGCTAAAGCACTGCAAAAATTATATGAATATTCAAAAGTATCGCTACAAGGAGCGTTTTGTGACAGAATATGATGTTTCAGAAGAAATTTATCCGTTTTGTACGGTAAAGCTTATTTTGCAGCCGATTCTTGAAAATGCTATATATTATGGTGTAGGAAATATGGATGAGGATGACCAGCCTAAAATTATTGTCAAAGGCTGGAAAGATGATGCAGAAATCTATCTTTCAGTTACGGATAATGGAATGGGAATGCGTCATGAAGATGTAGAAAATATTTTAAAAGATAATCAGAAAGGACCCAAACATGGTTCTGGTGTAGGACTCATTAATGTGCACACGCGTATTCAGCTGATGTTTGGAAATAAATATGGCCTTATTGTGGAGAGTGAACCAGATGAGGGAACAACGGTCACGATTCATTTGCCTGCTGTGCCATACACTAAGGAAAATTGTGAAGTGCTTGAGACTCCGGGAAAGCCAGTCAGAAAAGAGGGTGAATCATGAAAAAAACAAAAACTACTTTTTTGTTAGCAGAAATTTGTCTTGGCATATTACTGCTGTTTTGTGTGCATCTGATTTTTGAAGATGAAAAGCCTCAGAAGCGTGTAGCAGTTATTGTTGAAAAATCAGGTGATGAAAAATGGAACTCCTTTATGAATGGTCTAAAGCAGGCAGCTGGAATCGCAAATATACATTTGATTATTTGCAATACAGATGAAATTGAAAATGCAGATGAGGAGAAGAACTTGATTTATGATCAGCTGGATAATCAGGTTGATGCATTTATTGTTCAGGCGGCGCCGGGCAGGGATACTATTGATATGCTTAGAGAAATTCGCGTACAAAAGCCAATGCTTCTTGTAGCAAATGATGCGCTGCGTGAAAAAGAGGAAGACCATATATCAAAATATTCTGATTTGCCTGTTATTACGCCGGACTATTACCGTATGGGATATGCATTGGCACAGGATTTATTAAGCCGTAATCAATATGATATTCAAGGCAAAACTGTTGGAATTATAAGCGGATTTAAGAAAACAGACTGTACTGATAAATGTATGCAGGGTGTATTAGATGTGCTTTCTGATACGGGATGTGAGATTCAGTTTGATATGAATATCACATATGATATGGAAATTACACAGAGGTTAAAAGAGCAGCAGCCAGTTGACTATTTGATTGTATTTGACACAAGTGCCTTAGAGCAGGTAGCAGGGATGTATGCACAGAAAAAAGAGAGTGACACGAAAATCTATGGGATTGGAAATAGTATAAAGTGTGTATATTATCTTGATGATTCTGTGATTGACGGATTGATTGCGATAGATGGATATGGAATGGGATATCATAGCGCTATAGAAATTTCAAAAGTGCTGAAAAATCATCTGTATACGATTAACAACCAGACGATTGAGTATCATCTGCTGCATAAAGAAGATATTTTCAGAGAAGAGGTACAGCATTTTCTTCATACGTATGATTGAGAATTTGCATATAGTCAGCCAAAAAGGAATGGAGATTTCAATGAAACAGTATCAGATAAGAAGTATTCTGATCGGATGCATGTTGTTGTGTCTGACAGGATGTACGGCGAATAGTGAGAAAAAAAGAGATGTTCTTCGTGTTGGTGTTGTGCTATACACGCAGGATGACCCCTTTATTAATGCGCTTACAGATTGTCTGAAGGAAGATCTGGCAGAATACGAGTCAGATTCTCTAAAGGTGATTATGACTGTAAGGGATGGAAAAAATGATCAGAAGATTCAAAATGAAGTTGTGAAGGAGATGCTTGATGCTGGCTGTGAGATACTTGCTGTTGATCTCGTTGACAGGACAGAGCCGTCAAATATAATAAAGATGGCAAAAAAGGAAAATATACCTGTTATTTTCTTTAATAGAGAGCCAGTGAGAGAGGATTTGATGCAGTGGGATAAGCTGTATTATGTAGGCGGAGATGCCAGACAGTCTGGTATGATGCAGGGTGAGATTGCAGCAGATATGATACGAGACAATGACGCAGTAGATCGAAATCAGGACGGAAAGATTCAATATGTACTTCTTGAGGGTGAGACAGGTCATCAGGATGCAATCATTCGAACAGACAGTGTGGTAAAAACAATTAAAGAACAGGGCATTATATTAGAAAGACTAAGTTTCCAGTTTGCAAACTGGAATCGTGGACAAGCTGAAAATAAGATGACACAGCTGATTAATCAATATGGAGACGAGATTGAACTAGTCCTTTCTAATAATGATGAGATGGCTCTTGGTGCAGTTGCTGCGTATGATGCACTTGATTATGATAAAGACAGACGTCCGATGATTTTTGGAATAGATGGTTTGGAAGGTGCATTGGATGCTGTCCAAAAAGGCACCATTCAGGGGACTGTGTATAATGACAGGCATGGACAAGCTGAGCAGATTTCGCGTCTTGCGATGACACTGTTTCAAGGTCAGACACCGCCAAAGGAGGATCTGGAAAATGAACGATATATCTTTTTACCGTATCAAAAGGTGACGGCAGAAAATGTGGAATCATTTATGGAACAATAAAAAGGTGCATTTTCGGAAAGGAAAGATTGAAAATGGAAGATTGGCTGATAAACTATTATGAACAGACAGATCCGCTTAAAAGACAGCAGATGCTTCTGGAAAATAAAAATGAAACCATGAGTGAAGAAGATAAACTTCGAATGAAGCTCTGGGAGACCAGATATGGAAAAGGTAAGCCAAGGAAGGATATGTTTGTTGGTTATCTTATGAATTTAAAATATATTGTAGAAAGCGGAAGCATGGATTTGGGAGGCAGAAAGAAAAAGCTTGCGATAGAAGCTATTCTTGGTCTGAATTTATATGAATTTGAAAGAAAGCCAAAGACTCAGCAGGAAATAATTTTTTTAGAGTTAAAAAACACATGCAGAAAATATATTGAGATTAGTACAGGAGGACGTGGCTTTACTTCTGTTATTTTTGGAATGGGACAGCTGTCAGATGAAAGCATTGCAGGAAAGATCGCTGAACAAATAAGCAGAATTGTGTTTGATGCACCTCATAGTCTGCGAATGGAAAAAGAATTTGAGCCGCTTCAAAGAGCTGCTTTAGAGGTGTTTAGGGAAATTTATCCTAATCGCGAACATTTTCTGAAAAAAAGATAAGGAATGATAAACGGTGCATTTTCTCTTTAACGCTACTTGTATTTGAACATCAAAAACGATATACTGTAACTGTTTTAATGCTTTAATTATAAGGAGGAGATGAGTATGGCAGAATATTGCATCAGCTGCTGTTCTACAGCTGATTTGACGAAGGAATATTTTGATAAGCGTGGAATCCACTATGTGTGCTTTCACTATGAACTGGGAGGAAAGGACTATCTAGATGACCTTGGTCAGACGATGTCTCCGGCAGAGTTATATCGCAGAATGCTTGCAGGTGAGGATGTAAAGACATCACAGGTTAGTATCGGTGAGTATGCAGATTTTTTTAGAAAAATATTTGATGAGGGAAAGGATATCCTTCATTTAACGCTTTCAAGCGGAATTTCAGGCAGCTACAATTCAGCATGTATTGCAGCAGAACAGGTAAGAGAAGAATATCCAAACAGAAAAATTTATGTAGTGGATTCACTGGCAGCTTCCTCTGGTTATGGTTTGTTAGTAGATACTCTGGCAGACAGAAGGGATGCAGGAGAGAGCATAGATGAATTGTATGCATGGGTGTGTGAAAATAAAAAGAAACTGCAGCACTGGTTTTTTACTTCTGATCTTACTTTTTTTATCAGAGGCGGAAGAGTATCAAAGGCAGCTGGATTTTTTGGAGGTATGCTTGGAATCTGTCCTTTGTTAAATGTGGACTATGAGGGACATTTGACAGCGAGAGAGAAGGTGCGCACGAAGAAAAAAGTGATTCAGCGCATCGTTCAGAAGATGGAAGAAAATGCCGAGGGAGGTCTGGCATATTCGGGCAAATGCTATATCTGTCAGTCGGAGTGCATGGATGACGCAAAAGCTGTTGCAATGCTCGTTGAGAGCCGCTTTCCTAATTTAAATGGAAAAGTTGAGATTTACCCGATTGGTGCGACAATTGGCAGTCATACCGGTCCAGGAACAGTAGCGTTATTTTTCTGGGGAAAAGAACGCGTGGATTGACGCAGTTTTGTAAAAGAAATGTAATGTTTTTGGATATTTGAAACATTGAAATAAACTCATACTTATGGTATGATACGAAAGGTTAAAGGCGTTATCGTTTACGTTACACGCAGACGATAACTTAAAAAAAGCCGCAAAAATGCGGCAGAACGGAGAAGCATATGATTTGCCCGAAATGTGGTGCCAGACTAGCTCAGGGAAGCACGATTTGTCCAATTTGCGGAACAAAGATACGCCCCTCTAAAGTCAAGGTACAAGACAATTATGAAGAGCAGCCAGATCAAGGCTACGATTCAGATTCAGATGATGATTATGAAGAAAATCTGAATGATGATTACGATTATGACGAAGAGGATGACAGCTACGGTAATGATGATTACGACAATGATGATTATGAACCGGCTCATCCAAAAACAAATCGTATTCTTGTTGTTATTATTGTCACAGTAATTGCATTGATTGCTGCGATGATCGTATTGATTGTTCTTCTTTTCAGCAGTGGAAAAAAGAGCAATAAGCAGATTCCGTATACAGTAGATAAAATACAGGATACGGATACGAAGAAAGAAACACAGAAAGAAACTCAAAAGGAGACAGAAACTGAAGTAGTTGAAATCAAAGACAACAAGGTTACTTCCGGAAGAAATGTCTATGAGCTTTCAAATGATGAGTTAAAGCTTGTTGAGTACAATGATCAGGGACAAGTTGTTCGTATTCCGGCAGAAATCGGCGGATACCCGGTAACTTCAATTGGTTCACATGCATTTAAGAACAATACGTCAGTTCAGTATTTAAAGCTTCCAGATGGAATGAAGAAACTGGATGATTCTGCATTGTCTGATATTGAGCTTTTGAAAGAAGTTGTAGTTCCAGAATCAGTTGAAGAGATTGGAAACCTTGCTTTTTCAAAGGTTCAGAAGGCAATTTGTGTAAAGGGAAGCTTTGCATGGAATTATATGAAGTATATGGCAGATGAGGTAGTTGAGGGAACTTCACTTTCACTTGACAATAATGCGTCCACGCCATCAAGCTCTGCGCAGCAGACAGTTCCAACACAGCCGACGACTGCACAGCAGGCAGCGTCACAGCCGCAGCAGACGCCAGCCCCAGCCCCGTCCCCAGAGCAGACACCGGCCACAGCCCCGTCTTCAGAGCAGCAGCCAGCGACAAATCCATCACCGGATCAGACACCAGCCCCGGCTCCATCTTCGGAGCAGCAGCCGGCGACAAATCCATCACCAGATGAGACACCGGCCCCGGCTCCATCTTCAGATCAGACGCCAGCGACAAATCCATCACCAGATGAGACACCAGCGCCAGCACCGTCACCAGATGAGACACCAGCGCCAGCACCGTCACCAGATGAGACGCCAGCAACAGATCCATCACCAGATGAGACGCCGGAAGCACCAACGGAGCGAAATGCAGAAAATATTCTTGCAAAGATTTCTGCAGATTCTGGTGGAAGCGTTGTAGGAAACAGCTATATGTTCTACGATTTTAATGGAAATGGTGTTCAGGAAGCATTTGCACTTGTTGATGTAGGCGGACGAAAGGAAATCTGGTACAATGGAGAGGATTCTACTTCCAATGCAGTTGAGATTTTCCCAATCACTGATGTTGCATCATGCAGTGTTAATGCTATTGCAAACGGCACAACACAGTTTGTTTTGAGTGTCACCACTTCAACAGGAGAATCATATTCCTGCATTTATGGAGCAGATGGTGCAAATGGCTATATGGTAGCAGATTTGCTTCCGGGTGTATTTGTATCAGATGGCGTAAGCTTACAGTTAGACAATGGAATGAATGGAGTTGCATATCTGCTTGCTTCTGACGGAGGCTATAGTGAGTATGCAGCACAGGAACTGGCAAAGAGTCAGTTTGATGCGATGCCGGGTGCAGAGGATATCTGGTCACAGGTAAGCGCACTGATTGGTGCAGAACCAACAGACCTTCATTTCTGGAATCGTTCAAGTGCAGTTGGTAATTTGATTCAGATTGCATTTACAGATGCAGTAGGAACACCAAGTTACATCAATGTGTCATGGACTCAGGATGGAATGCAGTTTGAAGATGGTGCACTTAATGTTCATAATGGTGTGGTAAAATCTTCTTATACAGGATTAAATCAGATTCAGCCGCAGGAAGTTCCGCAGGTAGAGACAGAGCCGGCTGATCCAGCTACAGAGATTTCATTTGCAGATGGAACAGCAGTTACACTTTCAGCAGAAGGAACTAATTATACGGCAGATCTTAATGGAGATGGTGCAGCAGACTTCTTCAAATATCGTACTGAGGTAGCAGAGGATGGAAGTACAACCAGTCTTATCGTCAATGTGAATGGTACCGATTATACAGTTGGTACAGGAATCAGTGCAGTATATAAGGTAGAGGTATGTGATTTAAATACATCCGATAATCAGCTTAATATTGTAGTTGTTGGAACAGGTGCAGACAACTCAGTTACCAGTTTTCGTGTATTAAGCGGAACCGATCTTTCTACACCGCTTATGCAGGATGGAACATTTACCGTGCTTAACGGATATGGAAATGCAGCGCGCCTGTATAATACGTCCCATGTACTTACACCTTCTTCCGCAAATGGAACATTTGATGAAAATGGTGGATTTACGTTAGCAGTGACAAGCCCAATTTCTATTGACAGTCTTGGCCGTTATGTTTGCAAGATTCCATATGAATTAAAGGATGGTGTGATTGCAGAGGATGCATTAAGTGAGACAACTGGAAACTACGAATATGAGCTTGTTGATCTGACATCACAGGAACAGTTTAATTATATTCTGGCAGCAGATACGAATTTGTTAAGTTCGGCAGCAGCAGATGCTGAGCTAGCGGCAACACTTGGCACGGGAACACAGGTATTCCCAAGAAAGCTGATTCAGGCGGCAAATGAACCAGGTGCATTTTATCTTTACGTAGAGGATGCATCAGGAAACGCTGGATATCTTCCACTTGGTGAGGGACAGACATTGTTCCAGAGCGTACCACAATAATTTATAAGTAGACAGAAAACTGGCCTCCCACGGGAGACCAGTTTTTTTATGTCTGATAATTAAATACTTGTCCAGCGACCAGATGAACCGCATGGAAGAACAAGACCAGACTGTGTTACAGGAAGACCAATTTCATCAGAAACAACGTGACCGCCAAACTTGCTTACAACCTCAAGTCCAAGAAGATATGTTAAGACAGAAGCAGCAAAACCAGTTGTATAGCTGTTAATAAGGAAAAATAGCGGTTTGTCAGAAAGTAGCTGTGAACACAGTGATACGAGTGGATGAATAGCATCCTCAATTTTCCAGATTTCACCCTTAGGTCCGCGTCCATAAGATGGCGGATCCATGATGATTGCATCATAGTGATTGCCGCGTCGGATTTCTCGTTCAACAAATTTCTGACAATCATCAACAATCCAGCGAATCGGTGCATCAGACAGTCCACTAGATGCTGCATTTTCTTTTGCCCAGGCAACCATGCCCTTTGAAGCATCTACATGAGTAACAGAAGCGCCAGCAGCTGCTGCAGCAAGTGTTGCACCACCTGTGTAGGCAAATAAATTAAGCACTTTAATCGGACGGTTTGCATTTTGAATCAGGTTAGAAAACCAATCCCAGTTTGCAGCCTGCTCAGGGAATAAGCCTGTGTGCTTAAAAGAGAATGGCTTTAACTGGAAGGTAAGCTTTCCATAATGAATGCTCCACTGCTGCGGCAGAGAGAAAAACTCCCATTCACCGCCTCCCTTGCTGCTTCTATGATAATGTCCGTTCTTTTTCTTCCAACCCGGATTGGTGTGAGGTGTGTTCCATACAACCTGAGGGTCCGGACGTACCAGAAGATAATTTCCCCAGCGCTCAAGTTTCTCTCCGTTAGAGGTATCAAGGACTTCGTAGTCCTTCCAGTTATCAGCCAGCCACATAATAATATCCAACCTTTCTTATATATATGCGATACCGAATGTTTTTAGAATTGCGAGAGTTGCATTGCAACGGAGCAATTCGTTGGTATCAGTAATTCTAAATCACATATATAAGTATAAGAAAGAACAGGCATCCTGTCAATAGAGTGTTGCCAATCGTCGAACCACCCTTCGTAAACTTCTGGGTCGAAAAAAACTTTAAAAAATTTGAAAAAAGTGCTTGCATTTTGTTTTGATATAGTGTATAGTATACCTTGCTGTGACATGATAGCAAAGAAGCGCGAGGTTGCTGCCGATAGGGCAGGTTTTCCGTGGAGCGAATGTCAAGTCAAGAAACTGGCGACAAGTCACTGTATACAATGAAACATCTACAAACATTGAGGTAGAAACGGACTGTGCGGAGATTAGGAAACGCACGGGGTAGTGTACAGTCACCACTTGTCGTACTTATTTAAAAAGTGCGAAAAGGAGGCGGCTTTTTTTTATGGCAAGTCAAGTAATGAGAATCACTCTGAAGGCGTACGATCATCAGCTGGTAGATCAGTCCGCTGCAAAGATCGTTGATACTGTTAAGAAAACAGGCTCTAAGGTAAGCGGACCAGTTCCGATGCCGACTAAGAAAGAGGTTGTTACAATTCTGAGAGCGGTACACAAGTACAAGGACTCCAGAGAGCAGTTCGAGCAGAGAACTCACAAGAGACTCATCGATATCATTCAGCCATCTCAGAAGACAGTAGATTCACTGTCCCGTCTGGAGATGCCAGCTGGTGTATATATTGATATTAAGATGAAAAACAAGTAATTTTAAACAAGTATGTCCGGAATTACGTTGATATAGAAGCAACAAGCAATTGTTCCACTTATGTCCACGGTTCTAGGATGATTGGGAAAAATCCCAATCCGCTGTAGATTCACAGGAGGTAATAGGATGAAGAAGGCTATTTTAGCAACAAAGGTCGGAATGACACAGATCTTCGACGAAAAGGGCACACTGGTTCCGGTTACCGTACTGCAGGCTGGACCATGTGTAGTAACACAGGTTAAGACCGTAGCAAACGACGGTTACAGCGCAGTTCAGGTAGGTTTCGTTGACAAGCGCGAGAAGCTGGTTAACAAGCCGGTTAAGGGACATTTTGACAAGGCTGGCGTTTCTTACAAGAGATTCGTAAGAGAGTTCAGACTTGATGATGCTGAGAATTACTCAGTTAAGGATGAGATTAAGGCAGACGTTTTCGCAGCAGGCGAGAAGGTTGATGCTACTGCAATCTCCAAAGGTAAGGGCTTCCAGGGCGCTATTAAGAGACACGGACAGTCCAGAGGACCTATGGCTCATGGTTCTAAGTTCCATCGTCATGCTGGTTCCAACGGCCCTGCAACAACACCAGGACGCGTATTCAAGGTCAATGGTTGTATCGTTTTCCAC
>OGYU01002664.1_pt1 | contig 11345 bp, 10 predicted proteins | sample 1576581 | NCBI WGS metagenome assembly OGYU01 (sample SAMEA3541547, study PRJEB24748) | human gut metagenome | biome: human gut; feature: human-associated habitat; material: faeces | place: China | collected 2012 | reverse complement strand
CCGCTTCACGGGCAATACTGCTGCCTACCACATTGACGATTGCCATTGTGGTTATCCGCAATGCCGATGATCATCGGGCTATCCTTCTCTCGCCGGTCTATCAGCAACTCTCTGTTATACTCTCCGTTTTTACCAACCTTTAATTTATACCGGAACGGTAATCCTGTTGCCGTTTTAAATGGATACTCCTGAAATGCAATAACCGCTTGCCACAGATTTTCCTCTGATAGTGTTTCCTTTAGAAGCCGAACCTGCTCCTGTCTGATCTTATATGTCCGGCATCGTTCCGCATTTAGACTTATCTCTGTTGCATTATAAAGTCCCTTAGTGTAGGGCAAATAGGAATGAACTGATGCTCTGGAAAGACCCGTGAGTTTCATAATCTCCGAAATCTTTTTTCCTGACTGATGCAGATTATTAATTTCTGTACATATATCTGATGTGAACACATCAGCAGTAATAAGTAGCTTACGAAGTTTCAGCAGGCTAATATTTAACTCATCTGCCAGTGATCTTAAGGAAGCTGCTTCTTCATAGGCATCTCTTAATTCTTGAAGAAAATTATTAAATTGAAGTTCTGGATTATATTCTGGTTTCTTTTTTGGTCTTCCTGCCATTTTATAACTCCTATTTCCATGTGAATCCAATCATCTTGCACCTAAAACAGAGGATTCACTGCTACCTCCTAATGCTCCGATAGCTGTCCTCTGTTTCTTATTTTATTTCTTTCGCTTTCTAGAATATCCCAAATAATAGATAACACCACCTACTGCTCCACCAAGTGTATTATAGGTCAGATCTGATATTTGAAATGTTCCAAGATGGAATAATAGCTGAGTAAATTCTATCATAAAAGAAAATACTGCTACAACTTTTGTGGCTTCCCAAACAGTTTTTCCAAATCTAATATTCTCAGATTCACCAAGTAATTCTTTTTGAAATGCCCATAACAGCAAAATAGAAAATGGAACAAATAACATGAAATTCTCTATAGATTCTGTTGTAAACTCTCCATCTTCATATAGTCCCCATCCTCCCAAAAGCTTTCCTAGTGGATCAAACCATATCTCACGATTTAAAACTGTTCGGAGTAATATCATTGCTGTATAAAAAGCTAATAAGAATGTTCGGCGAAAATTTGAAGAACTTCTAAATGCTCTCCACCATATTGCAAACATATTTCTAACAAAATCGTTCTTCTTCCATTCATGTTCTTTTGCATACAAATACAGGAACATTGCTAGAAACGCAAGAAGAATCGCTGCCCAGAAAGGCTGGTACAATGCAGATAGTACATTTTTTATAATGCTGTTCAATATCTCAATCGCTTTGGTTACCATTGTACCACTCCTTTCTCTAATATACAGCGAAAAATCATTTTTCAAGTTAATTTTTAATTCTCATATCCATTTGGATTATTCTTTTGCCATCTCCAGGAATCTTCACACATTTCCTTGATACCATTTTCTGCTTTCCAGCCCAATTCTTTTGCTGCTTTTCCTGGATCACAATAACAGGTAGCAATATCGCCCGGACGACGCTCTTTAATTGCATATGGAACTTTCATTCCAGTTGCTTCTTCAAAATTCTTTACGATATCTAATACACTGTAACCTTTTCCTGTTCCAAGATTGTAAATTTTAAGACCACAGTTTTCATCAATTTTCTGAAGTGCCTTTACATGCCCCTTAGCCAAGTCAACTACATGAATATAGTCACGAACCCCGGTTCCATCAGGTGTATCGTAATCATTTCCAAACACACCAAGTTCTTTCAATTTTCCCACTGCAACCTGCGTTACATACGGCATTAAATTATTAGGGATTCCATTTGGATTTTCCCCCATAAGTCCACTTTTATGTGCCCCTATTGGGTTAAAATACCGAAGTAAAATAATATTCCATGTTGAATCTGCTTTATGTAAATCCATAAGAATCTGCTCTAACATAGATTTTGACCAACCATAAGGATTCGTACATTGCCCTTTAGGACAATCCTCTGTAATTGGAACAAATGCAGGATCACCATATACTGTTGCAGACGAGGAAAATATAATATTCTTTACATCATATTGTCTCATCTTCTGTAAAAGGGTTAATGTTCCAGCAATATTATTCTGATAATATTCTAATGGCTTTGCAACCGATTCTCCTACAGACTTTAAACCTGCAAAATGAATGCAGGACTCAATGTTTTCGTTCTGAAATATTGTATCTAAAATAGAAGTCTCTGAAATGTCACCTTTATAAAATTTTACTTCGTTTCCAGTAATCTTTTTTACTCTATTCAATGACTCCTCACTGGAATTGCTTAAATTATCAAGCACTACGACTTCTTTTCCATTCTCCAACAGTTCCACACATGTATGACTTCCTATGTATCCTGCGCCACCTGTTACTAATATTGCCATGATGCCTCTCCTATCTGAGTAATAATTTTACTCTACTGTCACACTCTTAGCCAGATTTCTTGGTTTATCTACATCCAATCCTTTAGCTACACTGATATAATATCCCAGTAACTGTAATGGAATTACTGCAAGTGATGTTGCAAAAAGTGGATCTGTTTTTGGAATGTAGACTGTAAAATCTGCTGTATCTTCAATGTTATACTTTCCAAAAGTGGTCAGTCCCATCAAATACGCTCCTCGGCTCTTACATTCTAGCATATTGGATATAGTTTTTTCATATAGTTCTGGCTGGGTCAATACTCCTACTACTAGAATGTCATCTTCAATTAAAGAAATTGTTCCATGCTTTAATTCTCCGGCTGCATATGCTTCTGAATGAATATAGCTGATTTCTTTCATCTTTAAGCTACCTTCCATACAGATTGCATAATCAATGCCCCTTCCAACAAAGAATACATCATGGGCATTTACCTGTTTTGACGCAAACCATTGGATACGTTCTTTGTCTTCTAAAATCTTTGCAATTTTTTCTGGTAAAATTTTTATTTCTTTAATAAGTTCAACATATCTTTCTTCTGAAATTTCTCCACGAACTTTTGCAAATTGGATTGCTAAAGCGTAAGTTGCAACAAGCTGTGTACTATAAGCCTTTGTTGTAGCGACAGCAATTTCAGGTCCCGCCAAAGTATAAAATACAGAATCAGCTTCTCTGGCAATTGAAGAACCAACAACATTTACAATACCTAATGTTCGTACTCCCTTTTCTTTTGCTTCTCGAAGTGCTGCTAAACTATCTGCCGTTTCTCCAGACTGACTAATAACTACTACCAGACCATTTTTATCAAGAAGTGGTTTTCTATATCGGAATTCTGATCCAAGTTCTACTCGAACTGGAATTTTTGCTAAATCTTCAATTACATACTGTGCTGCAATACCTACATGATAAGCTGATCCACAAGCAACAATATAAATCTGACTAATATCTTTAATATCCTCTTCAGAAAGTCCAACTGCTGATAAATCAATCGTATTCTCTTTTACAACAGAATTGATTGTATCTTCTACCACTTTTGGCTGTTCATGAATCTCTTTCATCATAAAATGCTCATAACCAGCCTTTTCCGCTGCTTCTGCATTCCAATCAATAGTCTTTAACTCTTTCTCAATTTCATCTCCATCCAGATTGTAGAAAGTAATCTCACCTTTTCTTACACGAGCCATTTCCATATTCCCGATGTAATACACATTTCTTGTGTATTTTAAAATAGCTGGTACATCAGAAGCAATGTAAGACTCTCCATTTTCAATACCCAGAATCATTGGACTGTCTTTTCTCGCAACATATATTTCTTCTGGATAATCATTGAACATCACTGCTAAAGCATATGAACCACGAATACGCACCATAGCATGGTTAATTGCATCTACCGGTGTTCCTTCATACTTTTTGTAATAATAATCAATGATCTTCACTGCTACTTCTGTATCTGTATCAGAATAAAAAGTGTATCCTTTTCTTACGAGTTTTTCTTTTAATTCTTGATAATTTTCAATAATACCATTATGTACTGCCACAATGTTTCCATCATCGCTTCTATGTGGATGTGCATTATTTTCTGATGGTTCTCCATGTGTTGCCCATCTGGTATGTCCAATTCCACATGAACCAATTACTGCCTTACCATCATTCGTTTTCTCTGCAAGAATTTTAAGACGTCCTTTTGCTTTCACAATATCAACAGGCTTCTCTCCATCACGAACAGCTATTCCTGCTGAATCATACCCTCGATACTCTAATTTGGACAGCCCATCTAATAAAATAGGAGCAGCCTGCTCATTTCCTGTAAATCCAACAATTCCACACATAATTATTTACTCCTCTTTTTTTGCTTATCGTGCTGCTTCTTTCTTATTAATTATAGAAACAACATCATCAACGTAGTTCTTACATATTTCCTCTGTCTCCGCTTCTACCATTACACGAATTAAAGGCTCTGTACCTGATTCTCTAACAAGAATACGTCCAGTATCTCCTAATGCATTAACAACTTTCTTTACAGCATCCTGAACATCTTTATCAGCCTGTGCAACTGCTTTATCTTTTACTTTAACGTTTACAAGAACCTGTGGATAGATATGTAAATCCTCTGTGAGCTGACTCATTTTCTTTTTCTTTGCCATCATAACTTCCATCATTTTAAGGCTGGTAAGAATACCATCCCCTGTTGAAGCATATTTTGAAAAAATAATATGACCAGACTGCTCCCCTCCAAGTCGGCAACCATTTTTCTGCATATACTCGTAAACATATTTATCACCAACAGCCGTTTTGGCATAACCAATTCCCAGCTCGTCAAAGGCTTTGTAAAGTCCAAAATTGGACATCACCGTTGTAACAACAGTATTTGTAATCAATTTCTCACGTTCTTTCATGTATCTTCCGTAAACATAAAGAATTGCATCTCCATCGACTACATTTCCTTTTTCATCTACGCAAAGACAACGATCTGCATCTCCATCATAAGCAAAACCAACATCCAGTCCTTTCTCGACTACAAACTTCTGCAATCCCTCAATATGAGTGGAACCGGCATCTGTATTAATATTGGTGCCATTTGGATCTGCATTGATTACGTATGTTTTTGCTCCCAATGCATCGAATACTGCTTTGGCAATATTCCATGAACTACCATTGGCACAATCAAGTCCCACTTTCATACCCTTAAATGAATACACACCCAGGGAAATCAGATAACCCACATATCTGTTTCTTCCAGAAACATAATCTACTGTACATCCAATTCTGTCCCGATGAGCATATGGAATCTCTGCATAATCTTTGCCAAATACATTCAAATTACCATCAAGGTATGCTTCTACCAAAGAAATTGTATCTTCATCCATCTTTTCACCATTGCCATTGATTAACTTGATTCCATTATCATAATATGGATTATGGCTTGCTGAAATCATAATACCGCAATCAAATTCATCTACTCGTGCAACATAGGCAACAGATGGTGTTGTTGTCACATGGAGGAGATAGGCATCTGCCCCAGATGCCACCAAACCTCCAACTAAAGAATATTCAAACATATAGCTTGAACGACGAGTATCTTTTCCAATTACAATACGTGCTGGAGCGTTATCTCCTGATTGATGTTTTAATTCACCATAATACCAGCCTAAAAAACGTCCAATTTTATATGCATGATCTGCAGTTAAATTCTTGTTAGCTTCTCCTCGGAAACCATCCGTTCCAAAATATTTTCCCATATCTTTCTTCCTCATCATGACTGATTTAATACCAAATCTATTCATCTTCTTAAATATTTTTCTACATAATAAACAGGTACTATTACCGAAATTACTGTGTTACTAATCTTTCTGTCGCCTAATTTCTTGTTCTAAATATATACTAGTTTTTCTTCGTTCCATTTCAATTATTTTTTGAAAACCAACTATATCCTTTTTACAAGAAAATTTTTCCTCAATCTCTTCCATATTTTCAATCAAATGATTTTCAATTTTTATTTTCTTGATTAAATCTAATAACTTATTTCTATTACTATCTCGAATTAAAACAGCATATTTAGAAGCATATTTTGCCGCAAAGATTGTTCCATGAAATGTATCTGTTATAACAAAATCTGCATTTTGAAATATCTTTAAACATTGAAATGGGGAACAAGCAACATAATTTTTTAACCAGAATTGTGGAGAGCCGATTGCTATTGGAGTCAAATTATGTTTATCACAAAATCTTTTTATCGTATCAATTTCTTCTGGTTTATGTATTCTATTATAATATGAATAAACAATACAATAATGTTCTGGTAATTTAGGCAATTTCTTTACTTTATTCACCTCATTACTAAAATCATATATCAAAACAGGATCAAGGTTATCACTTATTTTTTTACTTGTTAATTTTGAAATAAATTCATGCGTATTCATATCTCTTGCCGAAAATGCTGAAATCCGTTTAAAAGTTTCCCGAATACATGTTGCAACTTCTAAAGGAAGTTCATCATATTTTGTAGAACCACAAGATGCTGCATAAGTTATTACATTATTTGCTTCTATAACATTTCCAAATAACTGAGAAGTAAATCCCCAAGCTCCAGCATTCAGGCAATTAAATACTTCATCGCTGCCAATTACACACAAATCATATTTATCGCTAACTTCATCTATATTCAGAACATTTATTCTGAATTTTTCAAATATAGAGCTTTGTTCATCGCTTAATCTGCGTATTTTCAAACGGTTTAATGTATATTTGTCAATTTTCTTTATTTTTCCAAGTAAACCCGTTTGTTCACTCTCACCTTTAAATTTTTGTTTATAATCTCCTAAAAGTTGATAATCTCTGTCTATTTTTTTTATATCTATAAACTCGACTTGATTTTCTAATGTTTCCAACAGCCTTTTTAACGCATATGCTTGGAGCAAAGACCCCATATTATTTATACGTTGCATAGACAAAATACAAATTTTCAATTCTCAATTCTCCTTCATCTAAAACACGATTTTCTCAAATTTCCTTTAAAAATTTATCTAAATTTTCATACTTCTTTTTATTAGCCCTTAACGCATCATAACTTTCTTTTTCATTACCAACTAACGTCATCATCCTTTTCCAAGTTTCCGTTAGCTGAGAATCTCCATCCGAAAAAAGCCAAAAAAATTCATGCAATGCTTTTTCATCTGGTTCTTTACCATAACATTCCCTATATTTATGCACAAGTTCTGTTACTTCCCTAGCTTGTCTTTCTTTTCGTTTCATATAATAGGTATCTAATGGCATAATGATTTTTATTGGATTACCTGCCGCAACACAATTAGATGGAATGTCTTTATTAACCAAACTATTTGCTCCAATAATAACATTATCTCCTATATTTGTTCCTTTGAGGATTGTTGTATGCATACCTATAAAAACGTTATTTCCTATTTTGACCCCCCCCGATGATCCTAAAATCTCTCCATATACTTTTTTTAAAACTGCCCAATCATATCCATGTGTTAAGATAGTTACACCTGCTGTAATTTGAACGTCATCACCAATTTCTACCAACCATGGTCTGGTCTCATCTATATGTGTCATGTTCGGTGCAAAAAATTTTGTTCTTTCTCCAATTTTAATACCTTTCTGTCTTAAATATTTTATATATGATTCCGAATCTGCTTTTTCCTGAAATATCATTTTTCTCAAAATCTTCTTTATTGTACTCATTCACTATTCTCCATTCATGTAAATCTCCTCAACTATTATCTATAGATATAACATAAATTAGATTATACCCCCCCCCCGATAAATTTTACATTTATACAAGATAGTTTTCACAATATTTTTATAATACACTTTAGGATAACATTTTCTCATTACCTTTTTAAAGTTTTTTTCTTTCTTCAATTCTTTCAAAAATCTTTCTCTTTCATTAGGCATACATGATGGATGTCTAAGCTGATGATTATACTCAATCGCTCTCTTTAAATCCACATCCAACAATCGTAAATCAGAATGTTCTAAAAGCATTTTTCCTTTTTCTGTCTGACATAATGCCAATGAAATCCCAGCTTTTTGAGTTTCTTCATCTTCTTCACTACCCCATGAATCACCCAAAGTAATATCTGAAACTCTTTTTAACTGTGCATAATTACACTTATAACAATTTTCTGTATATGAAACCGAATCTAAAAATAGCCTTGTATAATAATCAGTATTTACCGGAACTGCAAAAATATGACGATTCCCTTCTAAATGAAAATCATTCTTAGTACGAAAACTAATATCTTTAATTTCCGTTAATTTATAATTGTAAGAGCTTAAAAATCTATCCAATACAAATGGTGAAGGGGTTCCATGACAAATTAAATCAACAGTGTATAAATTATCATGTTCACCAACATAATTAATAACTGCTCCAACTTGACAAGGTAAACCTACGAACAGAAGTTTTTCTCCATTCAATATCTTTTTTTTAATTATTTTATAAATTCCATACGGATTGCTTTTCACATATTTTGATCCTGTAAATTTTTTTACTTCTTCTTCTGTTTCTGCAAACGAAAATAAGAATTTGCCATTTTTAAATTCGCAACTACATACACTACCAAAATTTTTAACAAATTCTAATTCTAATGCTGTTGCAAATCCTCCTGAAGATGATAATTCTCTTATATTACTTTTTTTTGCCCACCCTTGTTTCCAATAAATAGGCTCTTTCAATATTGGAGGAGTATTAACTTGACAGATTTTAATGCAAGCCCTACACTCAACACACTTTGTATTATCAATAACTGCATTATATGATACTAAATCATCTTTAATGTTTATTGCGTTTTTAGGACATAGTTCTACGCAAGCCATACATCCCGTACACTGATTAACTTGACAAACTGTTTTCATTTTTCACCTCACCGTAGCTCTATCATAAATAAATTTAAAATCTAATTCATTTTTATTTTAAAAATTATTTTTAACATATCCTTTACAAATTCCTTGTTCAAAAGAATAATACATATAAATTCTATTACCAACAACGTTTGTCCAATGCAATTATCAAGATAACAAGTCATTGCTGATAAAATTAATAATGCGTATCCACAAATTTGTTTTCTCTTAAATACTCTTAATTTTATATATTTCTGTGTATCTTTTATTCTATATGCAAACACTCCAAAATAACTAATACACGTTGCAAAAGCAGCTCCTGAAACACCCATCATTGGTATTAATATAAAATTTAAAATTAAATTAATAATTGCCCCTACTGTCCCAGAAATCAAAAAACCCATGCTGTCTTTATGTACTGTATACGATGTAGCAATAAAAGATCCTAATGTCATAAATACAAATCCAACAATAAGATAAGGTACGTAATGCCATGCAGCATAATACTCTTTTCCAACATATACCGACAAAAATGGTTTCATGATCATCAACAATCCTGTAGCAACTACAATTACAATAGTTACCAGATTATCATATACTCTATTATTATACTCTTCTTTATCCTCACTCTCATCTTCCCTTATAGCAGAATAAGACCAGGCCTGATTAAATATCGTTGTAATTGTAGATAGCAATGTTGGAATCTTATAGGCAACTGCATAAACTCCATTTGCGGTTACACTAATCATTGCACTAACCATCATTCGATCTGAGGAATTCATAATCCACCACATAAATGAATTAGGTATTAATACCACAGAATACTTAATCATATTCTTACTTAACTCTATATCAATGGAATACTTTTTTATTACTAAATTAACTTTTCCCGCCCAAAATCCATAAAGACCAGTACATACATTTGCAAGAATATATGCCATTAAATAGCCTTCAATTCCTTTTTTCATGCCAATAAGAAATATAATATTAAAAATAGCAATCGTTAGAGATTGAATAATATTTCCAATGGAATATTTCAGCAAAAATTCTTTTCCTCTTAAATAGCATAAAAATATTTGACTAAATGCCAATGTCAACGTGTATAAATAAATATAAATTGAATAATTAGATACACTTTCAAATAAATTTGCTATTGGCAGGATAAGCAGGCCTATAATTGCTCCAAATATTAATATTGTAATACCGGTACTCATTATTTTGTCGCAATCAGCATCTTTATCCAATGCAAATCGCATAATTGATTCTCCAATATTTAATGTCAGCAATGGAACTAACACCATTCCAATAGTATATATCAAATCAACTGTTCCATATTCTCTTGTTGTCAATATGTTTGTATATAGAGGAACTAAAAAAAAGCTAATGATTTTTGTTCCAAAATTACCTATTGAAAATATTACAGTATTTTTCAATAAATATTTATTTCTTTGTTGACCCAAGTTTGTCATTTTTTATCCTTTCTTCCAATGCTATTTTCACTATACTTATTACTTTTCGTTTGAACTAAACAAATTGACAATGCAAAATAAATTAAATACTGAACCTCTGTTAACATCGCTTGATTGTACCATATATTTATTATTACAAGTATTGAGAGTATTGAAACGAATATTCCGTATATATTAATTTTATTAAAAATCTTCCGTTTTCTTATAGCATGAATAAATATCTGCACAAAAATATTGATATATAAAACTATCCCAACTAAACCATTTTGTAAATATATCATCATATGTGTAAACCATCTATAGTTATAATGTCCATACATTTTATAAAAGTCACTTATTAAAAATGAAAATGAAGACATTTCACATCCACCTAATCCATAACCAAATAATTTCAAAATAATATTATTATGAAAGAATAATCTATTTATATCACCAAAGGCATTTAAACGTGAAATATTATAACCACCTCCTTTGGCATCTGCATACTGCTTCAATAATTCAAAATTCACTAAAGTTTCATATTGTAACGGAAATATTTTTTTCATCAAATCAATCGCTATAAAGAGACCAACAATAGTAATTCCAACAACAAAAAAAGTTCGAAATGATGGTTTTGAAAATAATATTACCAAAACTATTATTAGAGCAAATTCCATATAATAAATTTTAATTTCTGCTAATGCAGCAATTATCAATGTCGTTAATCCTATGACAGCAAAAATATATATTGGAATATTTTTATTAATATAACTTACTCCAAAATATATCAGCAGGATAATACAAAAAACATTTGTAACATGCGAGAAGACGAAGAAGCTATCCGTAAGGAAATCTAACGAAAGGATTATAGATAAGGTCTATGACATCACGGTAGAGGATCGGCATGAATTTTTCGCTAATGGTATATTGGTTCATAACTGCACAGATGTCCTTGATTATATCCTCTGTACATTCCTTTCTAAGAGCTGGCTCAAATACCAGCGAGGAGGACAAACAGGAACCGTATTAACAACATCAATAATTAAACCACAATTCAGTTACTAAATGGAAAATAACAGATTTTTGT